>OAOU01000090.1_pt1 | contig 18269 bp, 12 predicted proteins | sample 1470821 | NCBI WGS metagenome assembly OAOU01 (sample SAMEA3275579, study PRJEB22092) | marine metagenome | biome: ENVO:00000447 MARINE BIOME; feature: ENVO:00002042 SURFACE WATER; material: ENVO:00002010 SEAWATER | collected 2014-06-20T12:30:00+00 | depth 0 m
GCCTCAACCCAACCGACTCTGCGCAAAATTATTCATTTAGATATGGACGCATTTTATGCCAGTGTTGAACAGCGCGATTTTCCAGAGTTAAGGGGCAAGCCTCTAGTCGTCGGCGGTGATCCTAATGGCCGCGGAGTGGTCGCTGCGGCCAGCTATGAAGTACGCAAGTTTGGGGTACGCTCTGCGATGTCTTGCTATGAAGCGCGCAAACGCTGTCCTGAGGTGCTTTTTGTCAGGCCACGGTTCGATGTTTACCGCGCCGTTAGTGCCGATATTCGCAAAATCATGCATCGCTTGACCCCGCTAGTCGAGCCGCTGTCCTTAGATGAGGCTTATCTTGACGTTACAGGCTTGAGTGCTCATAAAGGCTCAGCGACCTTGATGGCGAACTGGTTACGCGCGCAGATACTTGAGCAGACCGGTCTTAACGCTTCTGCTGGCGTGTCCTTTAATAAAATGCTGGCAAAAATCGCCTCGGACATCAATAAGCCCAATGGTATCGCCGTGATCACCCCAGCGGACGCTGAGGCTTTTATTAGTAGCCTACCGATTGAGCGCTTTCATGGGATTGGCAAGGCCACCGCTAAGCGTATGCATGCGCTAGGTATCAGTACTGGTGCAGATCTGCGCCGCACTGAAGCGACGCTACTGGTCAATGAGTTTGGTAAACGCGGTCAGTTTTATTACGATATTGCCCATGGCCGCGACAACCGCCAAGTTAAAGCCGAGCGTCAGCACAAGTCAGTAGGCTCAGAGACGACTTTCCGAGATAACTTGAGTGCGGATGCGCCTTTACTTGCGCAGATTTATGAGCAAAATGCTGACGCCTTTAGTCAATTGCAAAAAAAACAGCTTATTGCTTATACCATCACTCTAAAAGTTAAGTATGCTGACTTTACGCAGATCACGCGCTCACACACCTTGTCCACCGCGTTTACTAGCGCAGAATCGGCTCACTATTGGCTTGATAAACTGTTTGCTGATATCGCCCGAACGCTGCCGATCAGGCTCGTCGGCGTCACTTACTCTTCTTTAGCGCCAGCGAGTCAGAGCTTACCGCAGCTAAATCTATTTGATTTTTAGTTTTGGTTTTAGCTGATACTTTTTGCCCTTTTACCACTGTCTACCCTTCTACGGACGGTTCAAATACAACAGCTAGCAAACGACTTAGAAGTTATCCCCTCAAGACTACTTTCTGCTACAATTATGCCAAAATCTCTCTCATTAATGATCGAATCATAACCAATATGGATCCTACTATTTTGACCGAACCTGCCTCTATTGCCGATGAACCAGCAGCTATGGATACTCCTAACTACCTAAGCGTCAGCGACTATGATTATGAGCTGCCTGATCATCTAATCGCTCGTTATCCTCTCGCTGAGCGCTCAGCCTCTAAGCTACTTTATTTACCGGCTAATACTGATGAAGCGGCAGTTGCACCGATCGATCATTTATTTACCGACTTGCCAGCGCTACTCAATACTGGCGATTTAATTGTCTTTAATGATACTAAAGTCATGAAAGCGCGCTTGTTCGGTCAAAAGGACACTGGCGGCAAAATTGAGGTGTTAATCGAGCGACTACTTGAGCGCGATGATGTCGATAGTGATACTCTCAACATAGCAAAAGCAGCAACAACTCATCCACATCTAGCGCTATGCCATGTCAAAGCCAGCAAAGCACCTAAGCTTGGGCAGCAGCTGTTATTGGCTGATGGTCATATCGAAGCACTTATGGTCGGCCGTGAAGAGAACCTATTTATCTTAGCTTTCGCCGCGCCTCTTTTGCCTGATTTAGAGCGCTATGGCGAGCTGCCGATACCGCCTTATTTTGAGCGCCATGCCGATGCAACTGACAACACTCGTTATCAGACCGTCTTTCACGACCCGGCCAAGCTTGCCAGTGTCGCTGCGCCTACTGCTAGCCTGCATTTCGATGAAAAAGTGCTATCAATGCTCAAAGATAAAGGCATCAATAGCGCTTTTGTCACCCTGCATGTTGGTGCAGGTACTTTTGCCCCTGTCAAAGCCGACAATCTTCTCAACCACACTATGCACAGCGAGTATGCGCACTTGCCGCAAGCGACTGCTGATCTGATCAATCAGACTCACGCTAATGGCAATCAAGTCATTGCTATTGGTACGACTGTCACTCGAGTACTAGAGAGTGCTTATCAGCAGACGGCAATCAATGGGCAGCCGCTAGCCAGTTGGTCTGGTGATACAGATATCTTTATTTATCCTGGTTTTAAATTTGGGGTAATAGACCGGCTACTCACTAACTTTCATCTACCAAAATCGACCTTGTTAATGCTAGTAGCGGCCTTCGCTGGTAAGTCGGCTATCGAGCACGCTTATCAGCATGCTATTGAGCAGCAGTATCGTTTCTTTAGTTATGGTGATGCGATGCTTTTGGATAAAGCTTAAGACGGCCTATAGGTCACTTGCCAGAACAAATCGGCTTAGCATAGTAAGGTGAGGTTTAGCACCATTGAGTAAGACTATTGCACGCAGTTTAAAAAACTCTAGAATATTGCTGCGTTTTAATGTTGCTTAACGTTATAATTCAGTTAATATGTTTATGGTGTATTAGCATCAGCTTAATACCTTATAGACTTTAACTTGCTATACTCTCAATGGCTACTCAAAGGGCAGCGCATGGCTTGGCAATTACCTTATCGACCGAATCGTCTTCATTATGCAGTGTCTGCAGCGCTATTGTGTTCAATGGGCAGCGCTATATTGTTGCCAGCAGCCATGGCGGCGACTATCGGTAAAACAACCATTACCTCAGCACAGCATGAGCCGCTTGTCGCTATTATTAGCATCTCTGACATCGAATCCTCAGACTTCTCAGCCAATTTGGCCAACCCTAAGGTGTATAAACAGCTAGGATTGACCCCGACTGATGCCATGTCCGTGAGCTTTATCCCTACTTCTGCTAGCACCGGACAGCTGATGATAAGCACCTCTCAGCCAGTCTCAAAGCCTTTTGCCGATGTGGTATTAGCAATCAACGACAATGGTCAGCGCAATACAGTGCCAAAAACCTTGCTGATGCCTCTAGGCTCTGCTCAGCCAGCGAAACGCTCAGAACGTGTAAAATCTGCAAAACCTATAGTCGCTCGTGCTCCTAAACCCAATTTACCAGTGATTTCAGCGCCAACTGTAACATCGCCAGTCACCAAAAAAGCACCTATTATTGCTACTAGCAGCACTAAGCCCTTAGCAGTTAAACGCGAAGCGCCGCCGCCTTTATTTGCGCCGTCTAGCTCAGCGGCTAATTCAGGCACCATCAATACCGCAAATTCCAAAAATAGTAGCGCTCTACCTATCGCGCGCGTAGCAGCGGCTCCGAATCTACCGCTAGCGCCGGCGTCAAGATTTGACCTCGAAACGACTGCTAACTCTGCGCCATCGATGGCCAAAACTAATACGCTAGATATAAAAAACAATCGCCGTGTAAGTAGCCGCCCTACTCAACCAAGTCCCCCTAACGGCGATATCCCTATCAATGCTAGCGCCAAAGCTTTGCAGCCAATCTCGAACCGTAATGAGACAGCTATCAGCGTTGAAGACATTAATAGCGTTGAAGATGTTGAAAGTGTTGAAAAACTTAAAAGTGTGGAAGGTTTGGTAAAAGCGTCAACTTCGGTAGCATCTGCTGATGCGGCAACTAACGTGCAGCAAACCTTATTAGCGCAAACGTCAGCCAATAACCGTACCCCAAATAATCAGCCTTCTTTAGAAAACAAAACTGCTAAAACCAGCAGTACGAATAGTAATACGCTAAATATACAAGTCTCGCGGCAGATTACCGTGCGTAATAGCCCTATTAACAAAGTCGATAGTACCGATAGCCCTACTTTGGCGCTGAGTTTCGATGAGAGTATGGCTTCGCTGAACTCAGATGATACTGCCAAGCTAAACAGTCAAGTAGCGCATGACTTAGCAACTGCCGCAGATAGCGCAGCGCCTGAGCCTGTAGCGACTAGTAAGGACGCCGCTGATAGCGCTTCTGCCAGTACCATCAGCGCTCGCCGCGAGACTGCAGCAACCGATAGCTTGCCAGTCGCTAATGAGAAAATGGTTAGCTATACCGTACAGCGTAACGACAACCTATGGCTGATCTCCAAGCAAATCGCTGAGCAGAATAATCTTGATATATCAGCGGTGATGAGTCAGATCAAAACGCAAAACCCCAATGCTTTTATCAATCAAGACGCCGATCAGCTCAAAGCCAATGCCGAGTTGCGTTTACCTAATTATGAGGTAATACCCTCACAAAGCAGCATCCAAGCCGCCATATCTGAACAGCGAGCACGCTATCTACGAGCCAATAAAAAAACTGCTAAAGCATCTAGCAAAAAAGCAATAGCGGACAATACTACAAGTGTAGCCTCAGTATCCTCGCAGATAGCCCAAGAAAAACCAACTAAGTCGGCTAATAGCACAGCAAAACCTACGACTCGGACACTGCCACAAGCACGTTTTTCGGTAGTGGCTCCAGGGGGTAAAGGTCAAGCTGATGGCACTCAAACCAAAGCAGATGCGGCGGCAGGCAATGGGCTAAGTGCTGAGGTTCTCGCTTCCCTAAAGTCGTCTCGGCAGCGCACTGCTACGCAAGCTCAGCGCACAAAACTGATGAATAATAGCCTTGGTAGTTATACACAAAAACTGCAACTACAAAATCAAAAACTGGCTGAGCTTGAAGCTCGACTAAAAAAATTACGCAATCAATAACCGCTTAGCTGACTAGCAACACTTGCTCTGAGCTTGCTATACTCAGCACGAATAGTCGTAGGAATCATTATGGATAATATGCTATATATCATTGCAGGACTAATCATTGTTTTACTAATAGCTGTGTTGATTATGCGTAGGCAAAAAGCGCAGCCAACCGCTAGACATATAGACGATGCTCCGTCCAGCACTAGACGCGTGCCTACCGACTATGATGCGGCTCATACCAATGCATCAGCAGGCGCTACTAAGTTTGACAATTTGACTGTCGCTGAGCGGTTTATCGATCAGCAGCGTTATGACAAAGCAATCGAGGTACTAGAGCGCGGCCTTATCCAAAAGCCTCATGATGCTAAGCTGTCACTCAAGCTTCTCAACATCTATGCTCTGACTACGCAGACTGAGAATTTTTATAGAACTTATGACGCTATCAGTGCTCATTGCGATGCCGCTACTATCGCCCAAGCCAAAGATCTAAAGGCACTATTTGACCAAGAACATTCTCAGACGCCTATAGCAGCACGTGACGATACCCATGCTAATGATCAGCAGCAGGCAGTAGCAGCGGATTACGAGAGTCTCGACTTCGATGTCGCAAGCGTATCTAATGAAACGCAGAGTCATCAACAGGATAAATTCAGTACGTCTCAAGAAACTGCGGCGAGTACTGACTCTATTACTGACTTAGACTTTGTATCTTCGGCTCCATCAGCGAGCTCTTTTAATGAGAGTACTATCACTGATGATACGAGTAGCAATGACAGTGCTGACGCTATCTTTGATCTGACCTTAGATGATTTAGAGAGTGAAAGTTTTGATGAGGCTACTGCTAATACAGCCCGCAATCTATCTGTTAACGATTCTGGCTTAGATAGCCATACTTTGAGCTTAGACGAGCAGTTTGAGAGCGATAGCACTGCTGCATCTACACCTGTCAAAGATAGTCAGGAGAGTAACCTTATCAGCGAAGATTTTAGTGCTGCTGAAGCTCGCTCTAATGAAGTGAGCTTTGATGAAGTAAGCTCTGATAAATTGAATCTTGATGAAGACTTTAGCCTTGATTTTGATGAGCCGGCGGCGAATTCCCTGAGCAGTGAGACGGTAGCGCTGCAACCTACCGACAGTCAAAATGACAATTTACAAGAAGATTTTGTACTAGATTTTGATGATCTAGCATCAGATAACCCTTCAAATAGCGATACAGGCATAAGCACCGACCTGAACACCGACATAAATATTGATACTATTGGCGACTCTGAGCTTGCTGCTTCTGTTCTTACGACTGAAGAAGAGACAGCGGACGTCTCTAGTTTTAACTTGGATTTGAGCTTAGATGATGATAGCTCAAGCGAGCTGCAACTAGACGCTTTATCATTAGACAGTTTAGAACAAACAAACACCCAAGAGACGGTAAACGACAATAGCACTTTAGCAGTAGAAGAAAACTTATCCTCTACGGCGTCATCCAATTCTATCGAGACACTCACTACCGAGCTAGATGATTTCGACTTCGATTTAACTGATTCGCAGCCTATTAAAAATGAGCCAAGCACGACTGAAACTGACTCTCCTTTGATGTTCGATGACGAGACGCCTTTTGAGGAAGATTTTAGTCTCGATGATTCTATCTTCGAAGACGCAGCCACGACAGCTAGCCCAGTCGTCACAGAGGACAAAGCAGATAATACAGACTTTGCGGCGCAGTTTGCCGCGGATTTTGACTTCGTTAATGATTTAGATAATCAACAAATCACTCTAGACTTAGCAGCAAAATATTTGGAGCTTGGTGAATACGATAGCGCCAAACGTTTACTCAGCGAAGTTATTGCGCAAGGCAGTAGCGCTCAACAGGCTCAGGCACAAACGCTATTAGAGCGCACTGTATAAAGTGATAGGCGGCTTGGTTTAATAGAGCCATACCGCCTTACTTTTCTTTTTTATCGTCATCTCATCAACGATTTTTAATAACATTTTGCGACTTAAATATGGCTTCACGTTCCACATTATCATCTCTCAACTCGCAGTCTGTACAGCTGATTTATGCAGGCGGCACCTTTGGCAGTTATGGGCGGCCACTAGCGCCGCTTGCCGCCGAAGTGTTCTTACCCGCCTTACAGCAACTTGTCACTGAGCACGATGATGCCGCTTTTTTACCTAAGCTGTGTTGGTTAGATAACTCGCTTATCAAAGACAGTAGCCAATTAACGCCAAGCGACTTTGTACATTTTTATACGCTGTTACTCTCGGCCTATCAAGCTGGCGAGCGCCAGTTTGTGCTGATCACAGGGACTGACACCTTAAGCTACTTAGGAGCGTTTTTGGCAGAAGCTTTTGCCGGTTCCGACATCAGTATTACTCTCACAGGCAGCATGCGTCCACTACTAGATAGCGAAGAGCTGCACGCTTATAAAATCGACAGCCACGGTGATGCTTGGGATAATTTTCGTGAAGCTCTGCGCTTAGCAGCAGCGGGGCAATCAGGGGTGAAGATATGTTTTGGCGGTGAGTCTTGGCCGGCGCAAACGGTGCAAAAGATTCATAGCCATGATTTTATGGCCTTTACCGGTCATCACCGTGCCGCCTATCCTGATAATAGCTATATAGATAAGCTGACAGATACTCGCCGGCAGCATTGGCTTGATGACCAACAACAAGTTTTGGCAGCGGTACAAAATCAGCCACAGCACGCTCATGTTCATGCACTTTACTGCTTGCCTAACGATCCAAGCGTGCTCAGCGAGCAGTTACAAGCGCTGCTGTCAAAACCGCCATGCGCCATTATCTTATTAGGGTTTGGCAGCGGCAACGTACCTTACTCGCCGCAGCTTGCCGAGGCGCTACAAGCGGCTTATAAACAAGGCCATATGGTAGTCTGCGCAAGCCAATGCCCATTTGGCGGCGTGAGTAGCAGTTACGCCGCGGGCAGCTGGCAATATGATTATCACGTCATCGCTGGTGGACGCCTCACTCTCTCTGCGATCTACGCGCGCCTACTGTGGTTATTGCTACGTTACGACACCCCTGCCCGTAGACGTCAGCGCTGGACTTATAGCGTTAACCAAGCAGGAACTTCTACGAGTCGTCAGCGCTAAACAATCCCAAACTCATAAAATAAGCTTAAGCACCTCAACCATTATGACCGACTCTTTAGCAGATAACGCTCAGCCAATAGTGCCGCAAGACGAGCTAATCCAACACACCGATGAAGACACTCCTACTTACACTTTAGCGATAGCTATCGAGTTTTTGGGGACTCATTATTATGGCTGGCAACGACAAAAAGAGGTTTTAGGCGTCCAGCAAGTCCTAGAGACTGCTATTAGCAAAGTCGCTAACGAGACAGTAGAAGTGGTCGCCGCAGGACGCACCGACTCTGGGGTACACGCAAGTAACATGGTCGCTCACTTTGTCACTCGAGCCTACCGACCGACCCATAATTGGCTGCGCGGTGTCAATAGCTTATTACCCGATGATATTGCACTACGCTGGATTCAGCCGATGCCAAGCGATTTTCATGCGCGCTTTAAGGCCATCGCTCGGCGTTATCGCTATGTTACGCTCAATCAAGACACGCGCCCGGCTATCTTAAACCACCAAGTGACTCACATTCATCAGCCACTTGATCTAGCCGCAATGCAAAAGGCTGCTGCAGACATAGTGGGAACGCATGATTTTACAAGTTTTCGCGCCGCAGCTTGCCAGTCCAATCAGCCGGTGCGTACCATCAGTCATGCCAAGCTCTTTGCTCATGGCGCCTTTATTGTATTTGATATTCAAGCCGATGGCTTTTTGCATCATATGGTACGTAACTTAATGGGTACGCTGTACGCTATCGGCCGTCACGAGCTGCAGCCGGACGACCTCTTAGCTATTTTAGCGCAAAAAGATCGTACGATTGCCCCGCCGACCGCTGCTGGTGATGGACTTTATTTTATAAAAGCGTATTATCCTGACGAGTACGAGTCGCTGCTCCCAAAAGAGCCACTGACTCCAATTTGGCTCAATCTGCCAGATTAATTTTTTAGATATTCAAGCTCAATTATAATTTGACATACATAACCACTAAACGCTGTCAAGCAAAAACCCGTTGCCATATTGCTTTAATCGCTAAACTTACGTATAATATTGGCTTATTTTTCATTGATTGATATAAATTATGGCTAAAAAAGACGATATTATCGAGTTTGAAGGCGAAGTCATCGATACCTTGCCAAACACTCTGTTTAAGGTTCGTTTAGAAAACGGACACGAAATCATTGCCCATATCTCTGGCAAAATGCGTAAGCATTACATCCGTATTTTGACTGGTGATAAAGTCAAAGTCGAGATGACGCCTTATGACTTGACCAAAGGTCGTATTACTTATCGTGGTAAGAACTAAACTGCTTACTTCGTATGACCTTTAAGTTTTGATCTAGTCTAGAGAATTAAGCACGCTTAGCATCTCTTGTCAGGCAAAAAAATACCGCTAATAATTGTACTAGCGGTATTTTTTTGCCTGATATTCTAGCTTAAGGATGTAAGCAACTTGATTTGTTGTAAGATAAAATCACTTAAACTCTACTGTAGCGTCATCGTCGATAACTCCTAACAAAGATAACGCGTCCCAGTTGGTCAAACGCACGCAGCCTGCTGAGGCTTGGCGACTAATGCGATCAGGATCTGGCGAACCATGAATGCCATAAGACGGCTTTGACAAGCCAATCCAAACCTTGCCTACTGGGTTATTAGGACCTGGCGGAATAATAAACTTCTCTCCGTTATCGCCAGTATAAGTATAGTTGGGGCCATTGACTTTCACTTTTACTTCATGCGTACCCGTTGGTGAAGGCGTAGCAGTGCTGCCGACTGTCGTGGGATAGCTAGCTACAAGATTGCCTTGGTCATCATAGGCATAGAGAGTTTCGGTAGTTTTATCCGCGACCACACGGCTGACCGGCGTTGTATTAGGATTGCCCGGATTATAGACGGTGATGGTCTCGCCAGCATTAAAGCTAGCCTTTGGATTTAGAGACTTTAGGTAGCTGTCACTCATATGAAACTTCTCAGCTAATGCCTCGAGCACGGATTCATAATACATGCCCTCGAGATTAGACTTGGCTTCTGCGCTAGCTGGAATCGTGGTCGTTTTGATATTGACATCATCAGGGGTTAATTTATAGCGCACTAGTACAGGTTGACGGGTTAATGCCTCACTCGCTGTCAGTGCATCCCAAGTTTCGGTATTTAATTGGTCAGTGACGCTCAAACCATTAGCCTTTTGAAACGCTTGCATCGCTTTACGAGTGTTTTTGCCCCAGTACCCATCTACTGAGCCGACGCCGCTATGGTGCCAATTTAATAGCGCTTGCAAGCGAGTGCCAACTTCACGATCTATCTTCTCCCCCTCTTTCCAATTAATACTGTTTATTTTTTTTGCAGATTTTGATAATCCCTCTGTCGTATACTCAATAGTTGGTAGTAGCTCGTTAAGAGATTCAGCTGTCGCCTTACTTGCTGCTTTATCGCTATTTATCTTTTGACTGACGCCATTAGTAACGGGGCTAACATCGCTGTTAGTTGCCGCTAGCGCTGGACTCATTAGTAGCACAGTAGATAGACTGCTCACTAGCATGGCACTGGTAATTTTGGTTAATTGAGACATAGTTTCCTCTAATATTCAATATAGTCTTATAGTAACTTTTTATTATTGTGAAAGTATTTACTAATATAAATACTTCAATAATAATGCCATAGCGCCCTGTTAGCATATAAGCCCATTATGTTAATAGCGGTCTACTCATATAGTATCTATGTAAATATAACAACTATGTAAAATCTACGTAAAAAACTGCTTACTTAGTAAATATATTAATAAGCTCTTTTGGACAAAAAAAACCTATAAATCGGCAAACGATTTATAGGTTAAATGAGAGATAAAAATCCATAAATATGGACTAGCACTTAAAAACAGTTATAGCAGTTTGGCCAATACCGCCTCGCCCATCTGACGACAGCCCACTTGCGTCAGGCCACTTTCGCTGTTATCCAAGATATCAACCGTACGTAGACCATCATCCAACACATCGCTGACCGCTTGCTCTATCGCTTGTGCAGCGGTCTCTTGCTTAAAAGTATAGCGTAGCATCATAGCTACCGATAGAATCGTCGCTAAGGGATTGGCTTTATCTTGTCCAGCGATATCAGGAGCCGAGCCATGACAAGGCTCATACATACCTTTACCGTCCTCATCGAGGCTCGCTGATGGCAGCATCCCAATAGAGCCTGTGAGCATAGCCGCTTCATCCGATAAAATATCGCCGAACATGTTGCCGGTGACCATGACATCGAACTGTTTGGGATCCTTTATGAGCTGCATACAAGCGTTGTCAGCGTACATGTGCGACAACTCAACATCGCTATAATCCGCTTCTTGCATCTTAATCATCGTCTGCTTCCACAGCTCAGTCACCTCTAACACGTTGGCTTTATCAACTGAACAAATCTTAGCCGGCTTGCCGCTGGATTGGGCGCGAGTCTGCGCCATCTCAAACGCGACTTTGCCGATACGCTCAATCTCGCTGGTGCTATACACCATAGTGTTGTAGCCCTGCTGCTCGCCGTTGTCTAAAGTACGGATGCCGCGCGGTTCACCAAAATAGATACCACCCGTCAGCTCACGGACGATTAATAAGTCAAGCCCTGAGATGATATCGGCTTTGATACTCGAAGCATTCGCTAGCTGCGGATATAGTTTGGCGACACGCAAATTAGCAAACAGACCAAGCTCACTGCGAATCTTGAGCAAACCACGTTCAGGACGTTTACTGCGCTCAATGTTATCCCACTTAGGGCCACCAACTGCGCCTAACAGTACAGCGTCGGCTGCACGAGCCTGCCTTAAAGTCTCCTCGGGCAACGGCTCACCAGTCGCATCAATCGCCGCACCGCCAAGAAGCCCCGACTCCAGAGTAAAGCCCAAATCGAATTTATCATTGGCCGCTTTTAGGACATCGATAGCTTGAGTCATAATCTCAGGACCGATGCCATCGCCTGCTAGTGTCAATATAGTCGCCATACTTTTCCTTGTCTTTGAATATTGTAATAAAACTAGAGCTTGTCAAAACTTAGTTATTTGTGGGAATCGGAGGTTTTAATCATTGCGATAAAACGTTATAAAAGGATTTAACTGGTCACCGTATCATCAAACACGCCAGTTTCTACAAACTCGCCTTGACGCTCAGTATCAACTTGCTTACAAAAACGACGCTCAATAGTGCCATCTTGAATAAGCTCTATGCATAGAGGGTTCGGCGATGCACTCGTTAATAAGCTACTGTCTTTTTGTTGAGATTGAACTTTATAAGCGCGCAGCTGATAAGTACCCGCAACGAACTCGTGAATAACCGTGAAGCGCTCGACGTATTCTAAGTTATTTTCAGGATAAAAGTTCACTTGTACTTCGCGCTTGATAGGTTTTACTCGGGCGTAATAATTAGTTAATCCGGAGATGCCAGACGCTGATAATGGCACTAGCTTCACAGCTTTAGTATCGACTAATGGCACTTTATCTTTGTCAGGTTTTACTATTACAATGTTACGGTCAACAGGCTGATGCGTCTCTACTGCAATAATAGGCGTTTGATCGATGCGAGTAATCTCACAGTGATAAGTACCTACACAAGCGATATTAGTCTCGCCTGCCACCGGGTAAATCTTGCCAGACCAATTGTCAGCACTATCAGCAGCTTCTATCTGATGATAGCCTGTAAAAAGCTGACAACTTGATAACAGTGCACTCATAGCGAAAGTGGCACCAACATAAGCGGCAAAACGTGTTTTTTTCATAATGACGGCTACTTTTTTTAAATGATAAAGTTGCTTTTATAATAGCTATCTTGCCGCCATAACTCAACACAGTATTGCTCACTGTATAACTATTATTAACGCTGGTATAAATAAGTAAATAGCCTTAAGAGTGTTAAATACTCATAAGACGCTACTGCCGATAGAGCATCGCCCAGAAATTTCGGTTAAGCATGCACTTGATTAAATATCCAAGGCGTCTTTTGCATCATTTTATGCTCATAGTCTTTGATAGCATCGCTTTGTTGCAAGGTTAGACCGATATCATCGAGACCATTTAACAGACAATGCTTGCGAAACTCATCGATCTCAAACGCATACTCTTCTCCTGTCGGGGTGATAACCACTTGGCGCTCTAGATCAGCGGTCAGCTCATAGCCCTCATTCGCTTGCGTGGCTTGCATAAGCGTATCGACAATAGCTTCATCTAAAATAATGGGCAGCATTCCGTTCTTAAAGCAGTTATTATAAAAGATATCGGCAAAGCTTGGCGCAATCACCGTACGAAAGCCGTATTCTGAGAGGGCCCATGGCGCATGCTCGCGACTAGAGCCACAACCAAAGTTTTTACGCGCAAGCAAAATCGTTGCGCCTTGATAGCGGGGCTGATTTAAGACAAAATCAGGGTTGATCGGGCGTTTACTATTATCTTGCCCCGGAAACCCTTCGTCCAAATAGCGCCAATCGTCAAATAAATTGACGCCAAAACCGGTGCGCTTAATAGATTTTAAAAACTGCTTAGGGATAATCTGATCGGTATCAACGTTTGAGCGGTCTAAAGGGCATACAATGCCCGTTTGAATATTATAAGCTTGCATAGTGTTTCCTATAAATAACTATCGAATGTTAGAAGAGTAATCGATTATCCTCTTCTAAAAAGTACGCACATCGACAAAGTGACCCGCCAATGCGGCCGCTGTCGCCATCGCTGGACTCACTAAATGCGTGCGCCCGCCATTGCCTTGACGGCCCTCAAAGTTACGGTTAGAGGTCGACGCGCAGTGCTCACCGGGCTCAAGCTTATCGGCATTCATCGCCAAGCACATTGAGCAACCAGGCTCGCGCCACTCAAACCCTGCATCAGTAAATAGCGTATCTAAGCCCTCAGCTTCTGCCTGCAATTTGACTTGCCCGGAGCCAGCAACGACGATCGCTTCTTTGACGCTATCAGCGACCGTGCGCCCTTTAATTACTGCTGCCGCATCACGCAAATCTTCAATACGCGAGTTGGTACAAGAGCCGATAAAAATACGATCAAGATGAATATCTGTGATCGGCTGACCTGCCTTGAGTCCCATATAACGGTATGCGCGCATCCAGCCCTCTTCTTGAGTGGCATCTGCCGCTTGCTCTGGCGTCGGAACGGACCCCGTGACATCAACGACCATCTCAGGAGAGGTGCCCCAAGAGACTTGCGGGGCAATCTGGCTACCATCAATCTCAACGACAGTATCGAACACCGCATCAGCATCTGAATACAAAGTACGCCAGTAGCGCTCTGCTTGCTGCCACTGCTCACCAGTAGGTGCGTAAGGACGACCTTTGACATAATCGATGGTAGTATCATCAACTGCCACCATGCCAACGCGCGCACCTGCTTCAATCGCCATGTTACAGACCGTCATCCGGCCCTCCATGCTCATCTCTTCAAAGACCTGACCGGCAAACTCGATAGCGTGACCGTTGCCGCCGGCGGTACCGATCTTCGCGATAATCGCGAGCACCACATCCTTTGGCGTCACCCCAGCACCAAGCTCACCGGTGACACGGATCTGCATATTTTTCATTTTTTTGGTGATCAGGCACTGCGTCGCTAAGACATGCTCAACCTCAGAGGTCCCGATACCATGCGCTAAGCAGCCAAGCGCACCATGAGTAGCGGTATGTGAGTCTCCGCAGACAACCGTCATACCCGGTAACACTAAACCTTGCTCAGGTCCTACCACGTGCAAGATACCTTGACGCGCATCATTGATCGTAAATTCAGCAATATTGAATTTGGCGCAGTTGTCATCGAGCGTGACCACTTGCAGACGCGATACTTTATCTTTGATACCTTCAACGCCTTCTAGACGCTCTTTGGTCACCGTCGGTACATTATGATCTGGACTTGCGATATTGGCCGACAGACGCCATGGCGCTCTGTTGGCCAGCTCTAAGCCCTCAAAAGCTTGCGGACTCGTCACTTCATGCAGTAGATGACGGTCAATATAAATAAGGCTAGAACCATCATCACGCTTGCTGACTTCGTGAGCATTCCAAAGTTTGTCGTATAATGTTTGAGCGGCCATGTAGCTGTCCTTTTCCGGTTACTGATCTTTGAACTGAGCTTTAAACTAAGCTTCAATTAGTATGCGCCTATACTGAACGCTAATATCCTAATTATACCTTATAAGCTAAATCGATAACGCTGTAGTCTATTTAATTAATAACTATTTATTTGCTGAACTTAACAATTAACAAAAATAACAAAGTAAAAGTGTTAAAAAGTGGGTTCATCTCTTGTGATTATAGCAGCCTAATCCTATAATAATAATTGATGATTTTTATCCATTCCCAAACTTATATTTCTAATAAATTGTGATTGGATTAGCCAACTTTTAATTATAGCTCTACATATAGCTAAGGATACCGGTTTGAATACCACCAATTTGACAACGTTTGTCACCGTTATGCAAACAGGCAGTATCTCAGGAGCAGCAGAAAAGCTGTTTATCACTCAGCCTGCCGTCAGCAAACGTATCAAAAACTTAGAAGACGAATTCAATATTACGCTATTTGACACCGTAGGCCGCGGTATCGTGCCTACCCAAGCCGCTAACGAGATGCTGCCGCACGCCCGGCGTTGGCTCGATGATTATGATAATTTTAGGATTAATCTTCAGCACTCAGAACAAGTGGTCTCAGGCAAGCTAGTCATTGGTACGAGTCATCACATTGGTCTACATCACTTAGCGCCAGTGCTCAAGCATTTTATTCAAGCTTATCCTGCTGTGCAGTTAGAAGTACATTTTGTCGACTCTGAAGAGGCGCACAAATCCGTTCTTGATGGTAACTTATCTCTGGCTTTCTTAACCTTACCGCCCGTCTATGACAAGCGTTTGACTTATCATACGCTATGGTCCGATCCACTATATTTCATGACCGGCACGTTATCGCCCTTAGCGCAAAAAACCAATGTGACTTTAGAGCAGCTAGCACACTATCCAGCTATTCTACCTTCTGCCAATACCTTTACGAGTCAGATCACCTTGGCTGAATTTGCCAAACATAACTTAAAGCCTTATGCCACAATGAGTACCAATCCACTTGAGTCGATTCGTATGCTCGTCTCCGTAGGACTGGGCTGGTCGGTACTGCCGCAAACCCTGATAAGCCAAGACTTAGAGCGTATCAATATGGCGGATAATATCGAGCTGCAACGCTACTTAGGCGTGGTTATCAATCCAAAATTGACGCGCTCTAGCAGTGTCGAGGCGCTATTAGAGCTACTTGCACCTATTGATTAATTCATGATACCGTTAGTAATATAAACGTAACAAATATGATAAACGTGATCCACAAGGTCACGTTTTTTTTATAGTTATTCTGTAGCTTAAAATGTCTAGAGGGGCTTATGTCACGCTAGTCGCATCTAATCTACGATTAGTAATTGATATTGTGATGCGTTATAATTCTTAAGTATGAATTTTAACATTCAGTTACTTCAGTGATAACTATGTCATTTTAATTAATGCTCTAGCATTATTGAAGTAAGGTTACTGACTGATCTACTTGATAACTGATGCTACTTAATTTAATGATGAATCTTAAAGTTAAAAGTAGCTGACAGTATCACTGATTTGCAATGCTATTGATTTAAGATCTGCTTGAGTATTAAAGGTCATAACTAAAGACAGTATAATTAAATTAGCAGCCAGTTTCATTTATGTTTGTGAGTAAGATAACTTATACAACCATAAATGACCGCTCATTTTCAAAAAGAGCTTATTATCTGCTTTTAGAGTCATATCGATAAACGTATGGTAAAACTGACGATTTTAAACGATTGATATCCTTCACTGCGATGAATAAACTGCGATGAATAAAGAATGACTTACTTTTATTTATCGGTGTAAGCCTAAAGCTGACTGTGATTATATCAATCCTGTAAAGTCAAAAGTAATCACTTATTGATAAGTGCAAAGTTAATAAGTGCAAAGCCATTACGAGATATCTAATGGCTTTTATTGTTTTTAGATATCACCTTTTGTGCTGAGTTTCTATTTTTATCTCGATAGCGAAATATAATAACAGCCAACAGCGTTGGTTAAGGACAATTTATATGAACGGAGTTTCTAGTGGCGTGCTGATATCGCTTGCCGCCTATTTCTTAGTGATGATTGGGATTGGTATTTATGCTTACTTTAAGCAGGCCAATGATACTGAAGGTTACATGCTTGGGGGCCGTAATCTCGGTCCAGCAGTTACTGCATTATCCGCAGGTGCTTCAGACATGTCAGGTTGGTTACTACTTGGCTTACCTGGTTATATGTTTGCCGATGGTGTGGTTAGTATTTGGATCGCACTTGGTTTGACATTAGGGGCATTATTAAACTATCTGATCGTAGCACCTCGCCTTCGTGTGTATACCGAAGTAGCTGACAACGCTATTACCCTACCCGATTACTTCGCCAACCGCTTTGAAGACAAGTCACACATGCTACGTGTCATCTCAGCCGTTGTCATCATTCTATTCTTTACCGTCTATACCGCTGCAAGTCTTGTAGGGGGTGGTAAACTTTTCGAAAGCTCATTGAACCTATCTTATAGCACAGGCCTATGGGTTACTGCTGGTGTGGTAGTTGCTTATACACTATTCGGTGGTTTTCTCGCTGTATCGATGACTGACTTCGTACAAGGGGTCATCATGTTATTTGCTATGGTGATCGTCCCTATCGTTGCCTTTACTGATCTTGGCGGCATTTCAGCTACGACAACCGCAGTCCAAAATATCGATCCAAGCTTGCTCGATATCACCAGTGGTATGACAGCACTTGGTATCATCTCACTGATGGCCTGGGGCTTGGGTTATTTTGGTCAGCCGCATATTATCGTACGTTTTATGGCGATTCGCTCAGTTAGAGACGTTCCGACCGCCCGTAATATTGGTATGAGCTGGATGATTATCAGCCTTATCGGTGCCTTGATGACTGGTTTTGCTGGTCGTGCTTATGTACAAAAGACAGCTATGACGTTAGACGATCCTGAGACTATCTTTTTGGTATTCACGCAGTTTTTATTCCATCCATTGGTTTCAGGCTTCTTATTAGCGGCTATCTTGGCAGCGATCATGAGTACCATCTCCTCTCAGTTATTGGTGGTATCAAGCTCATTGACGAAAGATGTGTATAAGCTGTTTTTTGATAAAGAAGCCCCAGAGGCGCGCCAAGTACTGGTCGGCCGTATTTCTGTGATTGTCGTTGCTGTTGTCGCTATTTTGCTGGCATCAAACCCAGACAGCTCAGTACTGAACCTCGTTTCTAACGCTTGGGCAGGATTTGGCGCGGCATTTGGCCCGCTCGTTATCTTTAGTCTGACATGGCGCGGTATGAACCGTAACGGCGCTGTCGCCGGTATGGTTGTCGGTGCATTGACGGTCATCTTGTGGGTCTATGGTCCATTCGAGATGAATGGCGT
>OAOU01000094.1_pt1 | contig 17908 bp, 22 predicted proteins | sample 1470821 | NCBI WGS metagenome assembly OAOU01 (sample SAMEA3275579, study PRJEB22092) | marine metagenome | biome: ENVO:00000447 MARINE BIOME; feature: ENVO:00002042 SURFACE WATER; material: ENVO:00002010 SEAWATER | collected 2014-06-20T12:30:00+00 | depth 0 m
ATGCAATAAAACTTCCGATAAGTTGGATTATGTAGTTGCTATCTAAAATCTGTTGATTGAGACATTTGAGATTTCACTTTAATAGAGAAGTTGGCGAGGTTGCAGGAGATTTTTGGCCACAGCAGTCCGTCGATTACGCTTCGGTATATTGGAATTAATGATGACATAATTAATTCGGTGATGGATAATTTTTCTTTATAATATGCTGTGGGAGAGAGGAAAATAAAAAGTACGTTCGGTTGCGAAGTTGTTCATCAAAATCACCCCGGAGATCGGTTCAGCATTATTAAACGGAATTACAAAAATGTCCCACTCAGTTAAGAGTTGGGCTTTTTTTAGGTTTTACTTTGTCAAAACATAAGACCATATCCTAAAATTCTTATCATTTTTTGTAAAAGGTTGTTAAATAAGGGGGTTAATCCCTCTTTATAATATAAGGAGGTTTTAAAATGACATTAATTATTTTAGATGCTGGCCATGGTGGAAACGATCCAGGTGCCAACGGAAACGGATTAATTGAAAAGAACCTCACGTTAGATTTAACGCTACGTGTGGCACAACTGTTAAGGTGTGATCCGGGCTTTGATATTCGTTTAACAAGAGAAGACGATACGTTTATTGAACTAAGTGAAAGAGCTGACATAGCCAACCGGGCTGGTGCTGATTATTTCGTTTCACTTCATCATAATGCTGGTGGTGGATCGGGCTTTGAAAGTTATGTCTACCCTGGCACAAGCGAAAGCGATACGGGACAGAAACGACATGTTGTTCACAGTACGATCATGGCATTTTTATCGTCGTATGGCGTATCAGATCGAGGAGAGAAGGAAGCCAATTTTGCTGTATTGCGTGAAACACAAATGTCGGCTGTCTTGCTAGAAAACCTTTTTCTCGATTCATCAAAGGATACCGATTTACTGAAAAAACCTGAGTTCCTACAAGGGCTATCAGAGGCCATTGCCGATGGGATAAAAGCGGCGGTGATTTAGTTCCTGCATTGTACAGCTATTTTTTTTACCTTATAATAGAACGTATGTTCTTATTTTATATTGAGTTCTCCCCTATACGAAAAAGGTGTTATGTATGAAAACGGAGCAAAGGAGGGGTTGTCACTGAACTCGCATATGAATAACCACATTTCTAATCAAATGATTCAGAGCTTTTTAAATTATGAACCTCATTACCAGTTGTTTATAAAGACTATAGACAACCCGACACATGAAAATCAAAAACGGCTAAATCGCTCATTTAAAGACTTTTACAACGAAATTCGTTTTAAAAAATACATCTCGACAGCCATATGGCGACACGCTCGGGATTGTTTATCAAAAGAAAAAAGGGAGCGAACCCGTTACTTGTTAATCATGGATCAATCGATTGGTAATCAAGAAAAGGGTGCTTCCTACGGAGAACAAGTAGCTATTGAAGACAATCAGGAGGATGTTCAAGCGGATCATTTAATCGATCACATTGAAAACCCTGAGCTTTATGTCATTTTGCGCCATCTAACTAAAAAGCAGTTGCAGGTGTTAGATTTGTATATCTTGCACCAGTTAACTCACCGTGAAATTGCTAGCTTGCTGGATGTTTCCCAGCAAGCTGTGTCAAAAACCATACGGCAGTCTTTAGCAAAAATTCGAGACCGATTGGAAGAGGGGGAAGAAGGAGATGGAGACATGGGTTAGCCTAATCGGAAACGTTGGTTTTCCAATCGCTGTTACGTTTTATCTCTTATTTCGCTTGGAAAAGAGAATTTCAATCAACTTGAACAAGTCGTTGAGGAACTTATTCGAGAGATTCAAAGAAGGAAGTGATCAGAAATGGGAGAGCTCACTTATTTAACGCGTGATGCTAAACAACAGAAACCAGAAGCCAGATCGCAGCTCCTTCGGCTGTTTGAGCCAAAAATTAAAAAATCAAGTCAATTTGCGCCTATTGCATGTCGTGAAGATCTTGAGCAAGAATTACGAATTCAATTACTAAAAGTGATCGATCGTTTTGAGGAAAGTGAAACCCTAGACTTTTGGAAAGCTGTGAACCAACACTGAACCAAAAATCTAAAAGAATTTTGATCTGAAGTTGTAATTTACGAGGGGTCATCCCTTCTTAGTAGATATAAGAGATAGCGCAGCGAAAAACATCGCGTCATCTCTGCTAGTTTAATAAAAACAAAAAGGAGAGGTTCAAATGGCTGATATCGATAATCGCGTTATTCAAGAGGATTCACCGAAAAGGTTTATTGAAACACTGCAACGACAACTCATTCGTGAAAATCCAAGTGCGCTACCGAATTATGGCGTAGATGGGGAGTTGGGTCCAGAAACAACGCTTTGGGTTGAACGTTTTCAAGAACGAAAAGGTCTTGAAGTGGACGGTGTTGCGGGTCCTGAGACGCTCGGTCGCTTGCGAGCTGATATTATTTACCGTCGCGGTGACTCTGGTAAGGGTGTTGAGTTGCTTCAAGAGAATCTCATGTACTTCACAGTTAAACTTTCTTATGGGGCTAGCGGCGAGTACGGTAGTGGAACTGAACAAGGTGTAAAAGATTTTCAATACTTTAACCTTATGGAAGTAGACGGCGTTGCCGGACCGGCTACATTCAAGAAGATGGATGAACTCTATGAAACGATCATCGTGCAATCAGGCGATGAAGGCGCTCTGGTGCGTCGCATTCAAGAACAGCTGAATGAACAGGAAAGTGTTTCGATTTCGATCACAGTAGATGGTGGTTATGGGCCGAGTACTATTTCTGCGGTGAAGAAATTCCAAGAGGAGAATGATCAAAAAGTAGATGGTATTGCGGGTCCAGTGACGATGAATCTGCTTGATTTAGAAGCGTTACATCCCCTTTCAGGAGAAGACTTGGTATCTTACCTAGGGTCTAAAGGATTCACCAGCCAAAGTATTAGTGAATCTGAATCTTATGAGTATACAAGTGAGCTAGAAAATAGCGATGTTTATTCAAACGTAATTTCAGAAAGCAACGAGAAAATCGACAATCCAATTGTTTTAGGGGTGCGCGGTAACAACAAAGAATTAGCTTGCGTTATGGGGGCACTCGAAAATAACGAATATAAAGTGGTCTTTAGTACACTTGATCTAAATACAAAAGAAGTGTATTCCATCGGTACGTTCGAGCTAGATGGGGAATCCTACAACGATAAAATTACAGTGAAAGTTTATGATGGTGACGGTAATCAAGTTGAAAGTGTAGAAGATTCGTATATTGAATTTATCAACGAAGACCTTCTTCTCCGCCTTACGTTTGCTGAAGGGTTGGAAGAGTCACGACAAGTTCAGACAATGAGTATTGATTTGACTTCATGTGAAGCTTACGCAACTTATGGCGCAGGACTTGCTAACTATGGAGCAGTCGAGGCAGCAGCATTATTAGCAGGAGGAGCCGCCCCCGTTTTGATAACGGTTGCTGGTGGAGTCTTAATGGGGTACTTTTTTGTTGAAACTTTCTGCTGATACTTATTAAATCAATAAAAAGGGGTCAATCGACTCCTTTTTATTTTTTTACGATTCATATCTCTCTTTATAGGGGAAAAATTGGTATGGAGGGATGGTATGAATAAAAAATTATTGTTGAAAGCATTGCTTGTTGCGATTTTTGCGTATATCTTAGCTTGGATTCTTGAGTTATTCATCGACGAAAGCCTAAGTATGAGTTTAAAGGTTCTTTTATCTATTGTTGTTGCATTTTTTGCATATATACAAATGCATAATAAAAGTAAAAATAATAATTGAACAGTAGACCTATTGTAGCATCAAGTTTTTATAAGCCCCTTTTTCGCCATATGATTATTAGGTTATAGCAATTCCAAAAATGATTGGTTATAATGGAATTATATTCAATTTACTTTTTATTTTATTGCGACCCAACAAGGGTCTGCGGGTATTTATTAAACAATGCGATCTTTGGATCGACTTTACGCACACCACAGGTGTGTCTATTAGTCGCTTCCGGAGGTCGCTTTTTTGCGTTATCCGAAGTTGCGTGGCCTCAAATAATCATGCGTTTAGCATGTTGATATAAATAGACCAGTTCACTCTGGAGTGAGGAAAACGAAGGCGCTGAACCTTCGTTTTTTGTGTGAACAATTCAGCAATCACATCAATAATGATCAGCGAACGAAAGCGAAGCTGATCGCCTCTACCCAGTGAAGATGTGGCGAGGATAAAGCAATCAAACTGATTATGGCGATGGAAGTTGGCCAGATCACCTCTATCGGACAGAAAGAGACCGAGAGGATAAAAGATTCAAAGGAGATTGAGAGTACCGAGTGATCGGGAATGCTCCGGAGAATCTCGTCTACGGACAAACCCTACTTCGGCATTGGCCACCAGCATCACGCTGGAACAAGTAGATCGCACGATTTCCGTCAGGAAATCACACGTCGAAGACGTGCAGGTGCAACTCATGCTCAACGCACTTATAAGCAAATGGCTGAGGCTGTCGAGCTGTCTATGCTGTGGGAAGGAAACGAACCACAGTATAGACAGCTCGATAGGAGGCAGGGCTCTTTCCCGTTCTGATGGGAACGAGAGCTGTTTTCAGGAGGCTGTTTTATAAAACTTCAGTAAAAACACCAGGCGGTGCCAATAGGTGAAGTCTGTCTAGTCACACAAAGGAGGAGAGATATGGCGAAAAAAGGCTGGATTAAAAAGGACAGCGAGTTACAAGGTTTCGCAGAGCGCAATGAGCGTATCGCGAATAAAGGAGCTTATAAAAACTTGATGCTGCAAGTTAACAAGGCAGCCAGGCACGCAAAAGGATCAAGTCTCACGAGTCAGCGACAGTATTACCACCATATGGATCAATTTGTTCGATTTACAGCTGATCGATTTGCATTAAAGAATCTAGCGAACCTATCCGGAAAGCACCTTGCGGCGTACATAGAAGACCGTCAGCAAACAGGGAAGTCAGCATCCTCCATCAAGCTGGATCTTGTGGCCGTTCGATACTTCCATGATCACCTATCCAAAACACGTCACGACCTTCCAGATAATCAAAAGCTTAAGGATCACTACGGCCTCTCTCTTGAGCGTAGGATGTTTGGGAGGGTGAATCGACGTTGGACTGACAGTGAGTATAAGAAGATGGTGAACCTAACTTACCGGCTACAACATCCGGAAACGGGTCACATTCTGCAATTATGTCGGGAACAGGGACTGCGAATCCATGAAGCCGTTCGCTTATCAAGAAAGGACGCTGAGATGGCTTTTAAGACGAATTCTTTGCGAATTAAGGGCAAAGGTGGGCTCGTGCGAAAAGTCCCCTTAGAACCGTCTGTGCGCAGTATTTTACATACTTGTATGAGAGGAGTAGCTCGTGATCATAAACTCTTTGTTCGAGATGAACAAAAAGCCCATCAAGTTATTCAGGCTACGCAGGATTTCATTCATAACCATCGGGATAAAGTAGCTGACCCAGTAGCAAGAGCCCCTGGCGTTCAGTTAACCGTGCATGGTCTGCGACATAGCTACGCCTATGAACAGTATCAAAATCTGATAGAACAAGGCATGGACCCCAAAACAGCACGTTATCGCGTATCAGAACTTATTGGTCACTCAAGAGAAGATGTCACAAAAATTTATTTAACGGAATGAGGAGGAACTGCAAGTGACGCATGACTTAGAACATGAAGTGGATCGCTTAAACCAACACGTTAGAGAACTACAAGAAACGGTAGGCAGATGGCGCAGAATGGCGCAGGGAAGAGCTCCGCAACCTGAATATTTAAAAGAACGACACGATCAAGGCAGGCATTTTATCGATATTGTTGTGAATGATATTCCAGCTGATCTTCCATTGCGCCAGGCATTGAGACACATTAAGAACACGATATTGCCAGCCTATTATCCTTACCAATACCATGCAGCATACAGAAGTAAAAAATATGGATGGGTTGCTACCTTTTTAAAATATGAACCGACCAATATGACGTATAAAACGGAAAATGAAGAAGATTTAGCAAAGAGGACCTTAGATTCAATTCAATGGGGAATTTTCGATCTAGCGAGTTATTGGGAGAGAACGTTGCGAGAAGAAATGCAACAAGAGTCTGATGAAGATCAAGAGAAGGCAAATCGACTAATTGAAGGGATAAATGCGCTGTTTAACGTAACACAGAAGACTTAATTGCAATTCAATTCAATTTAAATCCTGTTAGGAAGGATAGTCTTCGGGAATGGGGCAGGAATTTTAATGTTCTTGAAAATGAAAAAGCCAGCTCGGGCTAACGAACTGACTTTGAAATAATTAGGTTTGTTATGCATGTTTAAGAACGGAATCGCCAACTCCTGTCTTCTTTATCACTAGACTATTAAGCAGGTTTTCTATATTTTTGATAGAATTGTCTTATAACGAGAAAAACCCCTATGGTTTGGCGGCCGCGGGGTTCTCTCAATACGAGAAGGTTTGTACACCTTCAAGGGTTTTAAAACCCTTGTTATTCATTTGATAGTCTTATTCTATCACAGGGTGCGCAAGTCCTTCCACTACAAGGGAGGATTTTTATATGGAAAATGCCAAGAGCGTTGAACGGGCTTCTTACCATGCCTGGTTTCATCATAACGAGGCTGATGGTTGGATTACCGTCGCCAAAAAGACAAAAGACGGTAAATTCCAACAATATCACTATAGACCTGAACAACTAGCAAATGAACTTAAGAACTGGATCGGCGAAGATGTTTTTTTCTCTCAAAACACTTTTTATAAACCGTTTCGAAGTATAGAAAATATCAGACAGCTACGTTCTTTGTATGTCGATTTAGATTTTTATTTATTTAATTATGATCTTTCATGGGTTATAGGTAAGTTAGAGCACGAGTTTTATGGCCAATCCATACCGGAGCCAAATCTTATTATTTATAGTGGACAAGGTGTCGTTTTGATATGGTTGTTAGATCCAGTACCATATAAAGCTTTACCCTTGTGGCAAGCCGTACAAAACTATTTATTAAGTGAATTATCCTCCCTTGGTGGTGATCCTAAGGCAGCAGACGCAGCTCGTGTATTTCGTCTTGATGGTAGTATAAATTCAAAAAATGGTGCGGAAGTTCGCGCTGAATATAGACATGATCGGCGTTATGAACTTCGTGAAATCCAATATGATTATTTACCTGAACTGACTGAAATGGTTGAACAGCCTGTTAAAAAACGTCCAGGACGTAAAAAGAAAGTTGCTCAGCTATTTAATACATATAAACTTCACCACACTAGATTAATGGACATTGTGAAGCTTATAGAGCTACGAAACTATGAAGTAGACGGCAATCGAGAAACGTTACTGTTTTTATACCGATATTGGCTTTGCTGTTTTAGTAATGACCCTTCTGAAGCCTTAAATCAAACCGTATCGCTTAATTTACAGTTTAGTAACCCTTTACCGATACCAGAAGTAGAAAGAGCTACAAAAAGCGCCGAGAAGGCGTGGAAGGCGCGTAGCAATAAAGAAGCGAATGAGGTTGCTATTAGTAAAGGCTACCCTGGTGCTGGTTATAATCTTAAAAACACGAAAATTATTGATTGGTTGGACATTACAGAAGATGAACAATTACACTTAAAAACGATCATAGCTGCCCCAGAGAAGCGAAGAAGGAAGCGTGAAAGGGATAAGTATAGGGATACCCTAAAACGCCGTGAACGTGGCGATATGACGCGAGAAGAATACCTTGAACAACAAAAAGATACTACTAAAGATAAATTGTTTTTACTTAAAAAAGCTATTGAGAGCTATCCTAATGCAACTCAAAAAGAATTGGCACAGAAATTAGCAGTCTCAGACCGATATATAAGAAAGTTACTTAAAGAATTATAAAGCGGAACAGGTTCCTCGCCCTTATATTATGGGCGTAAGCCTGGCTCCTTTATGGATCTAATGTTTTGTGAGATTTCTATAAACGTTGTTCTGGTTTCTAGTCTTTATGTTATGGCTTTGGGGGTTTGTGATTTCTAGACTGTTCTATGGCTGTTTTTTGTTGTTTATGGTAGGGGGTTTAGGATTTTATTTTCGTGTTTATTTACCGCAAACGAGAGGTTAATAAGAGGTTACTCAATATCTCTTTTATTTCGGTTTTTATTAGTTACTAAATCCTTCTATATCAGGGGTTAAAGCTTATCTCACAACATCGTAAACAGTAGAAGACCTCGCCTATACTTCGTAGGCATAGCCGAGGTCTTCTACTACTCGTTGTAAGTTAGGCTTTTTTGTGTGAGTTTTAGGTTCTACAGTTGTCTTAGATTTAATAGTTAAGGATCTTTCTTAAGTTGGATATAAGGTTGGAGAGAAGGTTTAAAAGGTTTTTGTTTCTACTTTTAGGTAGATCATGGAGTCGTTAAGATGGCTGGCGTGATTTTTGTGTTTGGAAGAGTCTTTTTTTGATCTGGTAGGGGTTTTGATTATTTTTGAGGTTTAATGTAAATAAATTTCAAGTGATGTTAGAGGGTGAATGGGGCGTTTTACATTGATGTTTATCCGTTTGGTTGTTATTTTTTTGTTTGTAAATGATTTTAGAGCAAAGAATAGTTTCTTTGCTCTAAGGTGTTTAGTCCTTGTATTCTTTTTGAATTTGATTGTCAAAGTGTAAGCTTATATATTCTTTAATAAATGAATTGCGTTTACTTTGATCTTCTTCTTTTTTGAAAAAACCGACCTTTTTCATTCGCTCTTCTTCAGGTTTTTTATTCCAGAGATCCAATGCATCTTGTTCTAATTGAGTTTCAATTTTCTTTTTAGTTAACATGTCATTTGCTCGCTTTTCACGGTCATTTTGAATAAATTCTTCTACTTTTTTATTAAGGTTAGAAATTTGATCAGTTGTTTCTTTTTCCTGAGATGTTTGTGATTCAATGGCTGCGGCAATTTGGGAATGATTCTCTCCGTAAGCCTTAAGTGTAGTTTCTAACGCGTTTATTTTCTGTAAAGCTTCGTTATGTTGTTCAAATAGTTGATTGAATTGACTTTTAATTAACTGATTTTCCTCTTGAATTTGTTTAAACCCGTTAGCCATAGCCATCAAAGTATCCTTTAATTCAGTATTAATTGAATTAAGGGCTATTTCCGTTGTTCGCTCAATCTTCTTTTTTTCCTGATCTTCTTGGTATTGGGTAAAGAGATTTTCTTTCTGAAGCTCATTTTTCACATCGTCAAACGTTTTCCTAGTGCCTGCTTTTTTGGCTTCTTCGAATATTTGGGTGATTTTCTCGATTTTAATCAATTCAGTAGAAGGTATGTAGCGTTGATTGGAGCGCTTATCGTATTCTACTAATCCTTTATTGGTCCAATCGCGTAAACGGTTATGATCAATCTCGAAATGATTAGCGCATTCTTTTAGTGTAAGCCATTGTATTTCAGTCAACTTATTGTCCTCCTTCTGAATTTACGTTGAACTATAGTTGAATTAAGATAAGTAATTAAATTATAACCTGAATCAAATTTGAATTAAATTAAAATTTGAATTGAATTAATATTAATTCAAATGAGAATTAAAGTCTTTTAAAATAGTCTTTTAAGGTTAATTAATACTTGATTTAACTATGGATATGGACAGCGAAACGCGGAAAACGTAAGCTAAGAGTCATTTTGCGTAAGAGCGTTAATAGCGATGAAGATAGCTATGTAATACAGTTAATTTGTGTGATTTAGACTTTCAACTCGTTATGATTATTATCAAAACGACATTAAGACTAAAAAAACTGAATAATTAAACCATTAAGATTTCTTTGGGGGATAATGCAATCTAACGTCGAATTTTAAAATATAACCAGAAAATGGGAGGTGACTTTTTTACATCAAGGAACAACATGGATTTACTTTTTTTAATATTTTTATAGACTATAGTTCATTAAGTCAGAGAGGAGAGTATTGATGTTTAAAAAAATTGTTTTACCTGTTGCATCGTTAGCTTTGGCTGCATCCCTTCTAGCACCGGGAGTTTCACATGCTGAAGTATCAGGAGTGACATCACCGGAAAAGGGAGGGGTAGCAACTCCAGAAGTAAATTCATCAACAAATGATCCTATTGAAGTCGAAAATGTGAAAGTGACACCGGGTTCAATAGAAATGAGTCCGTTTTATATTTATGATCCAGGTGGATGGCAATCAAGAGGAAAGTATAAGGGATACGCTTATACTGGAGATGATACATTTTATTATACACCAGTAGGTTCAGGTGATAATTGGAAGTCAGGTGGTGGAAACTTCAAGATAGAATTCACTGCTGTGAATAATAGTTTCACTGTACAATTAAGAGAATATGATGGCATAAATAATTTTGATGAAATTGTTGGTGACCCGATTAGAGTAACAGGGAACTCCACTATAACTTGGTCTGGCATTACTAACCAAGTAGATGGTAGCGACGATGAAGCCGAATTTTATATTACAACTTACAATGCTGCTCCATACCAAGCGAGTTTTTATGCTGAGGGATTTGATTGATCCCTCTAATCCCTAAAAAAAGATGCCTGTTCACTTAATTGTGGAAGGGCATCTTTTTTATAAATAGGAATATCAGATATTCTGTTTTTTAAATCTTTCTATTATTGACAAAAGGTGATAACACCATATTCCTATACCAGCCCCTATAGTGTTTAAAATTACATCATCAATGTCTATGCTTCTTCTTAAACCAATTTCAAAAATAATATAATATATACTTAATATGAATTGTATAAATTCAATACTCACTGTATAAAGCAAAGAATACCAAATCGCTTGCTTATAACTTTTAGCCCATTCAAAATAAAGTAAAGCAAATGCAAAAGGGGCAAGCATGATTGTGTTACCGAGTATCTGATACAAAACATTTAGATTTGAAATGTTTTGTGTAATCACCTCAAAAATGCCCTTGATAGGAATTAAATTAACTGTAGCTAAAATATCTTTTGCATTTTCGAAAGAAAAACTATGAGAAAAACCTATAGCGATACCTTTCAGTTCAACAGTCTTTGAGTACAATATACAAAAATATATTGTGAAACAAATCGCAATAAATAAATCAAGAATATTTCTTAGGACTGTGCGTTTAAAAAGGATGGTCAAACAAATCATAACAATGCTCAAATTAATAAGTGCCTCTAAATTAAAATAAAAAAAAAGGTCTCTGTAAAAGAAAATGGGGATGCCTAATAATAGGTATTTTTTCATTCAATACCCCTTTCTTCTCAGATTGTATTTCATACCCAAATTATACTGAAAACCTTTCTTGCTCTCAATCTATATAAGAATTCTGAATTGTTTTTGCACCCTGTATAGCCTCGTTTGTAGGAATTGTTACGAGTTGCATCGTCAAGGACTTACAAAAAAACGAGAAAGGAGCTTTTATATCCTTTCTCGGACTACTTTTTAATGCACATTGCATTTTTGATTTATTTTTCTTTTGAGTCATGATGTTTATAATTTAACATATTTACTTTAATTTCTTTTTTTACGTCTCCTGGTACTACACCGAAAGTTATTGTATCTGCTCCTCCTACTTTTGGACCTAGTGTTATAGTATTCGTTTGTTTGTCTTGTTTTGTTTTGATTGGTTCAACAGTAAATGTCACCTCAAATGGACTCTTTAAGACATGACCTTTTTCACTCTGATCTACTTCAACCACATCATAATCTTTATCCCACCAGTTATACTGAAAACTTATTGAGTCATCCTTATAATAATTGGCTACTGCTTTATCAATATGTTCATTAAAAAGGCTTAACATAAGTTGATCTTTTGCTTGTTCGGATCCTTTTGAATCGTGGTCATTAACTTTTTGAGATTGAGCAGAAGCAAACACGACCCCAGTGAATAAAAATAGAAACATAGTAACTGTAGTAAGTAAACGTTTCATTGATGCACCATCCTTTTCATAGTTTTTCCTTTATGGAAGTCACAGTACAAGCTTATCCAAAAGAAATATAAATATGTATTTCGATTAACAGGTCTGTACCTAAATGGAATGGGATTTTTAATGTTTATCATAGAATTCGAAATCTATGCTATTGTACAGTTTTGTTTTGTGAATAATAGTTAAGGTAAGTAATGTGGTAAAAAGTTGGTGTTACTATTAACATCGAAGAGATTAACAAAATGACTAGTTTGTTAATCTCCTATTATTTAAAACTGTAAGAATTCGGTCATTAAGAAATATCAAAAAAATCCCCTCTGATCCGTTAGGTATCAGAGGGGATTTTTTAATCTTGTATTATTACTCGAACCGTATCGCTAGAATCATTTCTGGAATACACTTTTACATAAAATTCAGCTTTATTATTAGATCCGTCAACATAGGGTCTTGCATCTATTTTAGGAAAGCAAACTAAAGTTGAAGAGCTACTTTGGGCATTTATGATATTACGTTTTGGAGGAACATAATCGTCAACGCTATCTCCGGAACCATTATCCGAATACACGTAAAAATCAACACTGTTTGCAACATTGACACCACTTGCGCAAATTCTAATGTCTCCTCCCCCGGAATATGCAATAGAAGTTCTTCCCCCAGATGATGTTGCTGTTACATTTTGATCAAGAATAGTGTCCCATGTACCTGCTCCTAAAGGGGTGACCGAACTGGCCGACACAGAAGACTGCATTACTAGAAAATTAATAATAACATAGGTATTATTGTGATCTTTTTCATCTAAATCCTCATCCCTTCTTTATTAGATTCAACACTATATTCAATATTGAAACGCAACCACCTTTATTTTTGGGAATATTTGTTTTTTTTGTTTGTGGTCATACTTTGAAATACATTATCTCTCCTTAGATAACATAGTTATTTATAAATTGAAGGAGATGTGAAAATGAGTCATGAAACTTTTGAACTAAGGAAAAAAATCCATGAACCTTTGATTAAGTTTATTTGTCTAGTTCTGATTTTCGTTTTGTTCTTGTCACTTGGTAATTTAATTTATTACTTGAAAACTGGGGGTTTTTCCACATTTTTATTCGTTGCTAATAACATTTTCTTTATTTTGCTCTTTCTGTTTTTAGGGAAGGCTTTTTTGAGGGAGAAGAATTTGAAATTGGCGGTTTTTTCTTGGTTTATTTCAATTACACCGATATTTAGTTATTTTGCAGTCGTGATCTTATGGACGATTCCATAAATCGCGACTTCTTTTAAATTAGAAGGTCTTTCTCTTCATATAGTTTAAAAAAGGGGTGGGGAGACTTGTTTAAACCTAAAAGGAGGTTACGAAGACGTGGTGGACCGTTACCTTTCCGATATGTCTTTATAATATCGTTTATTATTTTCATCATAGCTACTGTTCAAGGATTATGGATTGTAAATAAAGGGATTGAACCTAGTTTGATTAGTATTGCGGAAACCAAAACTCGTCAGGTAGCAGCCCAGGCTATTAATGATGCCATTTCGAAAAAAATTGCAGAAGGAATAGATGTTGAAAATTTAATCATTATTCATAATAATGATTCTGATCAAAGTCCCAGTTATAGCTTTAATTCTAAAGTTTATAATCGTTTAATATCAGAAGCTACAGAAAGAGTACAAACATACTTAGACTACGTTGAGGCTGGAGATTTAGATAAATTAGAAACGTTTAAGAACGATATTGATATTGATTACGAGGGATCTCAAGAACAACAGGGAATTGTTTACTCTATCCCAATAGGGATGGCGACAAATAATGTTTTGCTTTCAAACTTTGGCCCACGCATACCTGTTAGGTTTGAAATGCTCGGAGATGTCATTTCGGATATTGATACAAAGGTAAAAGAAACGGGGATCAATAATACTTATCTTGAGGTGTATATTAATATTAAAGTTGAAATGAATGTCATCATTCCGTTCTCAACAAAAAATACTGAGGTATCTAATTCAGTTAAAATTGGAGACTTATTTATACAAGGGGAAGTTCCGTATTATTATAATGGTGATAATGGAGGAAATGGTGGTGATCCATCGATTATTCTTCCAAAGCCATCAAATTAACTATTAGCAAACATGATTGATTTTAATAACCATTTTATTATGTATATGAGATTAACAAAATGGATAGTTTGTTAAACTGGAGAAAACCCCATCAACGAACCGAAACCCCTTGCCTCGCAAGGGGTTTTTTCGTATGGACGCAAGAAAAAGGATTTTACATTAACATATTGAATGATAATGTATAACTAAGATAAACATATTGGAGGTTTGGGTAGAAATGACAGATATACGGATCCTTTTATTTACGCTGATCGGTCTTGTCGTTGGTTATGTAGCCGGCATGTGGACCGGAAGCAATGTCATGATTGGCCTGGGTGTGATCGCCGGTTTGTTGGTGTGTGTGATTTACGAGCTCAGCAATCTACGAGATGAAGTGAAACGGAGGAATCAACATGGGGCTTAAAGGGGCAAATACAGTCGAACCGATTCGCGATCCAGACCAGATCCGGGAGATGAAGGAGCATTTGTTGCATAAATCGTACCGGGATTACTTCTTATTTGCGTTTGGGATCAATTCCGGCTTACGGATTGGCGATATCTTACCCTTAAGGGTGATGGATGTGGCTTCGGCCACGCATTTACGGATCAAGGAGCAAAAGACCGGCAAGATACGAAAGGTGCGGATGACGGTGGCCTTGCAGCAAGAGATTGCGAAATATACGAAAGGACTCGCTGCCTCCGATTATTTGTTTCCGTCACGCCAGGGCAACAAGCCGATCAGTCGCGTGATGGCCTGGAAGATCATCAATGAGGCCGCGCGAGAGGTCGGCATCGAGGGGGCGATCGGGACGCATACCTTGCGGAAGACGTTCGGGTACCACTTTTACCAGCGCACGAAGGATGTGGCGATGTTGCAGGAGATCTTTGGCCACAGCAGCCCGTCGATCACGCTGAGGTATATTGGCATCAACGATGACATGATCAATTCAGTGATGGATCACTTTTCATTGTAAAAAAGACTGGAAAGGGCACGGCTTGTCCCATTCTTATCCATCTATAAAAAGCCCAAAGGAGAACGCATCAGTGCATTCTCCTTTGGGCTTTTTATTAAGAAGTCATACTTCCAAATAGTTATGAGGTGAGTCTTGATCGGTTCCATCAATGATAAATGGGATATTTAAAGCTTTCGATAGTGAATACAGTGTATCAGCGCGTGGAACGGTAAGACCAGCTTCAATTCGACCAATGGTTGATTTAGGCTTTCCAATTCGGTCAGCTAGTTCTTGTTGTGAAATATTTAGTTGGCGACGTTGTTTTTTGATTTGAGCAGCAATGTATCCTTGTTGTTGAAGCTTTTCTACGTGATCATTACCAACTATTTCAGCGTATTTTTTAAAAAAATCACTCAATGTATTCAGCCCTTTCAGATGGAAGTAGGCAAGGGTTTCGTATAATTTTCGATTGTTTGAACTAATTCTTCGAACGTGTACTGATGATTTACTACATCTACGGTGAAATCCTCTGCTTGTTTCGGTTCCATCGTTAAGGTGAAGTGATTATATTTTAAAAATTGGAGTAAGGCGGTAAAAGCCGTTCGTTTATTCGCATTATGAAACGCATGATTTTTAGCCAGAGATTCAAACAAGGCAGCTGCTTTTTCTGGAATGGTAGGATAAGCTTCTTCTCCCAGAACAGACTGTTTAGGGCGATTAATGGCAGAATTAAGGAGGGCTGAATCTTTCAGCCCTTCTGTTTCGCCTGGGCTATATTTGCGAATGAGATAAAGATTTAATGCGACCGTTTCAGCTTCCGTTACATAACGTATTTCGTTCATTATCGATCTTTTAATCCTTTTAAGGTTTGGTCGTAATCTTGGATGGTGCTTTCTAAGATGTCGAAGAAATCTTCACTTATCCCTGCCGGTAGATCCACTTTGGTTTGCTGCTTTTTAATTTTGATTTCCCCATTTTCAATTTCAATAGCCAAGGCATCGCCTTTTTTGGCACCAATTCGTTTCAAGGCTTCTGTCATGTTCACGCCTAAGCTGTTTCCCATTTTAATGACTTTTCGTTCCATTTCATTCACCGCGCTCATTTTTAGTTTCTTCCCCCTTCATAGTATGCTTCAATCAGCAAAAGGTTAAACCGTTATATTGTATATACGTATTTACTTATGATTATATCATAGTTTTCATCAATCAATTATTTGTAATATTGTCCATTTCTTTGGATAGGCTTATAAGGATACAGGGATACAGTTTAAAAAGCCTATCTAAAGGACGGTGTCTTGATGAAACGTATACTTACAATGATTATAGTTTCGCTATGCATTATTACTGGTGCAGCCTTTGCATCTGCCAATGGTGGTACTCTTCAAAAGGAAAAAACACCTTTAAATCAAACAACTAAAGCAAAAGATATTACACTAACTCTCGATAATTACTCTATTAAGAATAATGACCTTATGGTCGAATACACCGTACAGAGTGAAGGGAAAAACGACTTGGAACCAAGAGGTTTGTTGGAAAGACCTGATGTAGTTATTGCTGGTGAATTAGAACATGCTTATTCTCAAACACACAAAAAAATAGGTGAAGGAAAATATACCGGATCAGCAAAAATCAAACTACCTGAAAATATATCTAACAATTTCGAAGTTGAGTTTAATACTGATGCCATTTTAAATCAAGAAGGTCAATGGACCGTTAATTTTAAAGTAAAATAAGAAGAACCCTTTAGGGTTCTTCTTATTTTACTTTAATCGTACGCATATATAGTAACCGTATCATCTGCATAGGCTGATTCAATTTTAACATATAACTCAGCATCACCATCTGAATCATCTAAAACTTATATATCTCCTTCTTCTAACTTTTTGTTTAAAAGCAAATAATCATTTTTGTTAAAGGTTATCGCCACTCTATCCAACCTACCTCCATTAGGATATAAATATAATTGTTGATTGTACTTGATTCCTAAAGGTACAACTGTTTGATGAATAAAATTTAAAATATGAAAACATTCTAGATCTACTCCTTCTTTTAAATGATTTTTAACATGAATAATTACTAGATCTTCAATGTTTTCAAATCTAGGTTTTCGAGGGGAAATATTATTAGCCTTACATAGTCTTTTTAATAGATTTTGGTAAAAATCATTTTGTTTCAAGATAAACCTCCTCACAATCCGTTTTATGCTATTATATAATTAAATTACAAAATATAGAAGAAAAGGAGTTTTTTATGAAAAGCATCATTCTATCAACATTTATTATGCTTTTTTCTTTAATTTTAGTTACTCCAACATTTGCAAGCGAAAATGAAGACAAAGTATTAGAAGAGTTATCTCAAAAAGGTGAAATTATCTATAAGGACGATGAAATTACAGTTAGAAGTTTCGGGAATGATCCTGAAATTTCTGAAGCTATTTTTAATCATTCTAATAGCATTGTGAAAAATGAGAATAATGCTAATGATAATATTATTACACCATTTGGGGCTACTGGTTCTGGAGGATGGTCAAGCATTACAGCAAGTGATTCTGGTAGAAGTGTATATTGGTCTGTTAAACCTGCTACACTATGGCCATTTCACTTTACAGGCCTTGTAAAATTAAGATATTATTCTGGTTTTAAAAGAGATGCACCTATAGGTGGTATGGGAATTGCTGGTCAAACTATTAGTGGATCTGTATCTATGAATAAAAATAATGGTGGAATTGCCTATCTTTCAGGGACAGCATACGCAGTAACTGGTGATCGATATAAAGTGTTACCAGGAGTAAACGTTTCTTTTAGACCAAATTAATCCATAGAAAAAGAGCACCTAAGTGCTCTTTTTCTATGGATTAAAAGACAATTTAAGGTATGTTTATTTCTCTATTTTTTTATAATTAATACTTAATGGGGTACCGCCAGCAAAACGCAGATAGCGTACGTTTTCCGCGTTTTGCTGTCTGGACGTTATGCAATAAAACTTCCGATAAGTTGGATTATGTAGTTGCTATCTAAAATCTGTTG
>OAOU01000095.1_pt1 | contig 17566 bp, 13 predicted proteins | sample 1470821 | NCBI WGS metagenome assembly OAOU01 (sample SAMEA3275579, study PRJEB22092) | marine metagenome | biome: ENVO:00000447 MARINE BIOME; feature: ENVO:00002042 SURFACE WATER; material: ENVO:00002010 SEAWATER | collected 2014-06-20T12:30:00+00 | depth 0 m
TATTGCGCTGCACTGTGACGATACGTAGCGTCATAACGACCATCAAAGTAATATGCAATACTAAACCAAGACCGGCCAAGTCGATCCAGGACCAAGGCGCAAGTGTCTGTTGTGTCGCTAAAGGGTCTATGATGGGCTCCAATATTTGAGAGATCTTTAAGTTTGCAACATATATTAGTGTTATAAAAGACTTATGCCGTCAGTCTATACACGTTGAAGACAAACCGCTATAGTAAGCCTCTGCACCCTAATTTATCAAATAATATTGCCTACAAACCACTATTATAATTCGCTTTTAGCCAGTTACATTATTTATTTGTCGAATTTATAAAATAGTATTTGACAGGCATCACCAAATCTATATAATACACACCCACAGCAAGGGGCTTTATTGGTTCTGAGTTGTTAGAGGTTTTATAGTTTAAAGCGGTGACAGCTTTAAACGAGTTAGAAATTCTAATTTAAGGATTTCAGTACCTAGTTTAGGTACATAACTTCTAGAAAATTCCCTTTAAGGAATTTTCAGCAATACCTAGTTTGATGCAGGACTTTTAGAAATCCTATTTAAAGGATTTCCCTTGCAGAGCTAAAAAAGCAATGCTTTTTTATACGCTCTTCAGGGTGATTAGCTCAGTTGGTAGAGCGTCTGCCTTACACGCAGAATGTCGGCGGTTCGAATCCGTCATCACCCACCACTTCTTAGCGAGTGGATAAATAAGCTAAGACGACCTAAGCAGCGGTAGTTCAGTTGGTTAGAATACCGGCCTGTCACGCCGGGGGTCGCGGGTTCGAGTCCCGTCCGCTGCGCCATATTTGAAAAATACATTTAACCACAAGGTTTAAACGATTTTCGCCTCAAGTATTCATTTACTTGGGGTTTTTTTGTTTTTAGGCTTTGACGCATTATAAATAAGGCGTACTCATCGTCATAGAGTCGTCTTCTGCTTCGATAAATATTATCGCTATTATTACATCACTACCCCTCTTAGAGCTTTGCTATTAGCACTTAATCGTACTGGTCAAAGCACCCCTTCTAGTCAATCGTGACCCATCTATTATGAGTATTCAGTAGTGCCCAAAAAACTACTCATAACAACTACTCATATGGCAACCACTGATTGCTCTTTTTCATAATTATCAAACCCTGCGGTAGCTATTATCGCAAGTCAAGGAAACGCTATGGCTTTTCGCCCTCCGTTAAAACATCTGCATATAAAGACTCAGGACTCAGGATTTTTTGAGGGTCTTAATCGCTTTGTGGCCCTGAGCGCTCTACTACTAATATCTTTAGTTGTAATTTGGATATTAAGTGATATCGAGCGCTCCGGTATCGTCCTCAGTGCTATAAAAAACTGGTCTTATGCTAATCTTAATGGCTATTATATTTATGCCGTTTCCTTCTACATCATTGTCTGCCTGACCGTCATATTATGGCCCTCGTTTGGGCGCACTAAGCTTGGAAATGATCCTAATGCAAAACCTGAATTTTCAAACTTTTCATGGTTTTCAATGATCTTTGGAGCCGGCATCGGTATCGGGGTATTGACCTATAGCGCTGCCGAGCCGCTTTGGCATCTGTCCAGTAACCCCGAGACTATCATGTCAAAAGACTTGATTATGGCAACGCTAAGTAATAACGGTATTAGGCTGCCTGAAGGGGCGGATGTCTTTGCTGTTTATCAAGAGCAAATTGCGGCCAACACGATAGCCCCTATTGATGGTGTAGTGCTACCCAGAAGCGAGGAGGCATTATCTGCCGCTTACCGTTACTCTTTTTTGCATTGGGGTATTAGTGTCTGGGCGACTTATAGTTTAGTCGGTATCTGCTTGGCGTTTTTTAGTTATGCACGCGGCTTGCCATTAACGATGCGCTCTGCTCTCACGCCACTGTTTGGTAAGCACTTAGAGGGCAAGCTTGGAGATATCATCGATATCTCAGCGGTGATTGCCACTATCTTTGGTATCTCGCAAACTATTGGAGTGGGGCTAAGCACCTTTGCCTCAGGCTTATACAGCATTACCGGAGCTGAGTGGCTAGTGACTAACACGGCGAGTCCTGAACCGACCACTGGCGCGCTGCTGTTATCGTTATTTATCGTGATGTGTCTATCGACTGCTTCTGCGCTATCGGGAGTGGGACGCGGGGTGAAATGGCTCAGTAATATTAATATAGTATTGTCGATCTTATTACTGGCTTTCTTCTTGATCTTTGGCGCGACGATGTTTGCCTTAGAGATGCTCGGTAAAGGTATTTTTAACTATATCGTCAATCTACCGGCGATGATGTTTACGGTTTGGGATCCAAATACAGAGCTTGGCAGTTGGCAGACCAGTTGGTCTATTTTTTATTGGGCATGGTGGATTGCATTTGCGCCATTTGTCGGTATGTTCTTAGCGCGCATCTCTAAAAACCGTACTATTCGTGAGTTTGGCCTGATAGGTATCGTCGCGCCTAGTCTGACGCTATTTATTTGGTTCACTTTAATCGGCGGTACGGGTATCGATTTGGAGCTCAGCGGCGTCGCAGGAGGTCAGATATTCGACTCAGGTTTAACCGCTCAGCTGTTTGAGATTATAGGCTTTATACTGCAGCCAGCGATGGCTATCGGCGTCTCCGCGATGGTTGTGGTCCTCTTGCTTACTTATTTGGTCACCTCAGCCGATTCAGCGATATTAGTGATTAATCTCATCAATGCGGCAGGTAAGATCAACATTAAGAATAGAGCCAAGCATATTCTTATTTGGATTGTCGCTTTGACCGCGGTGATTGCTGCATTACTTCTCGCAGGTGGACTAGATGCCATTACTTCTGCCATGATTATCGCGGCGGTGCCCTTCTCGTTTATTATTATCTTAATGGCGATCAGCTTATTAAAGGCGCTTATTGTCGATCTGATACAAGCGCGTAAGTCTTAAAGTTTTAGCGTTAACGGTATCGAGTTTAAGTATTTTCAACCTCAAACAGTGCTCTCTTTGAGGTTTCTACTTTGGTTAGATGGATTATCTTTCACATCCGTACAGCGAACTATTTATTATCGTTAATAATTGAAAAGACCTAAATACCTCTCCTCTTCCTAAATACTCTGTTTCATTTACAAAAAAGTAAAGCTGACCATTTGGTCAGTTATTCTTTATAAATCATAAACTTAGTGGACCCTTTTCTTAAATACTGCCTATATAGCTGACTTTGTTCGCTAATTTTCTATTGTCAGCGCCTTTAAAACGTGATTAACTGTTTCAGATTGTTAATAAATATTGTAATAAGTAACCACGTGACGCCTCAATCAACTGTGATTCACGTGATTACCCTACTAGGCATTTCCCTTTATAAACGGCTACAGCGAAAGTAAAAAACTTTGCATTTAGAGCTAAGGATCAGCTTTCAATGAATGCCGTTATTATAAGTTAAGCCTGTTTTCGATAGTTAACTATGTTCTGCCAACGACTGCACATAAAGGAGTATCACTGTGCGTTATCCTCTCTCAATTGCATCAACCTCTGTGACCGAGATCAAAAAACCTTGCCTAAATATTAAGCGCTCTGTTGCCAAACCATTAGCCACGGCTGTTATCGCTACACTAGCACTAGGAGCGTTTAGCAATGCGCAGGCTAAAGTGCTGTTTTCAGATACTAGCGTCTCACTGCTATATGGTGAGGATTATGAGCTAGCAAAAGATGGCGAGCTGACTACGCTCACGCTTGAGCATGCCTCTGCGCATACTTGGGGCGGCGTGTTTTTCTTCGTTGATCGCTTGCAAGGCGCGAGCGATAATGAGAAAAGCCGAGCCAAAGACATCTATGGCGAGCTTGCGCCTAAATTTAAAGTCGCAACCTTTAATAATAGCTTTGTCAAACAAGTCAATTTTGCCGCTCAATACGAGTTTGGCTCCAACTCTAGCGGCTTTAGCCAAGACAACTATCTGGTTGGAGTCGGTGCGGATCTCGATGTGCCTATCGGAGGTATGAAATACGCTTCCGCGTCCTTGTATCATGTATTCAATAACAACTCAGGCCCTAATGACGCTGATGATCAGCAAATTACTTTGACTTATGGTTGGGAGAAAAACAACTTCGTCGTTGATGGCTATATTGATTACTCATTTAACAATGATGATTTAGAAGATCAGCTACATATTAATCCGCAAATTAAGTACAATTTGCAAGAGGCGCTAGGCATCGATAACCGTATTGAAGTGGGTTTGGAATACAGTTACTGGCGTAATAAATTTGGTTTGGATGGCGTCAATCAAAGCGTACCTAGTGCCTTAGTAAAAGTGCATTTCTAAATCTCAGTAGCGCTACAGTATTTCTGTGTTGAATTTACTATAGTAGTATTTAAATAGTAGTACAGAACGTCTACTCCTCATTCAAATTTATGATTGAATGAGGATTTTTTTGCTTCAAAATAAATTTATACTCACTAAGAAAACGGACTGATTACCTTATGAAAGACACCTTACCTAAAGCGTCGCTAGGCTACTTCCCTACGCCCTTGATTGAATTGACACGTTTAAGCAAAACGCTTGGCGGCCCCAATATCTATATGAAGCGCGATGACAATACGGGACTCGCCCTCGGCGGTAATAAAACGCGTAAGCTTGAATACATCATGGGTGATGCGCTGGCAAAAGGCGCGGATACGGTGATTACTGCAGGCGCTATTCAGTCCAATCATTGCCGGCAAACAGCAGGAGCCGCAGCAAGCCTCGGGCTTGAGTGTCATCTCGTCTTAGGCGGCGAAGAGCCCGAGCAGCCGCAAGGTAATCTACTACTCGATAAAGTCTACGGCTGCCATATCCATTGGACAGGCGAGAACCGTAAGGGGGAAGATATTCCAGCCCTCGTGGCACAGTTAAAAGCTGAGGGCAAAAAACCTTATGTCATTCCTTACGGCGGCTCTAATGAATTAGGTGCGGTGGCCTTTATCGAGGCGTACAAAGAGCTTAACGCGCAGCGTGAAGCGTTAAAGGTAGATTTTAGCTATATTATCTTCGCTTCTAGCTCTGGCGCGACTCATGCCGGCTTAATGCTTGGCAATAAAATACTGCAGACTCATAGTCAAATAGTCGGCATCAACATTGATAAAGGTGAGATGGATAAAGTGCCTTTTGATGAGCATATCGTGAGCCTAGCCAACAGCACAGCGCAGTTGATTGCAGCCGATTATCAGTTCACTGCGGATGATCTGATACTCAACTCTGATTATGTTGGCGACGGTTATGGGGTGATCGGCGAGCTTGAAAAAGAAGCGATTGCATTGACTGCGCAAAACGAAGGTATTTTGCTGGACCCTGTTTATACGGGACGCGCGATGGGCGGACTCATCGATATGATACGCACCGGGCAAATCAAAGCAACCGATAACGTCTTATTTTGGCATACCGGAGGCGCGCCGGCGCTATTTGCCTACGCTGATGATTTAGATATACGTTAACGAAACTTGCACAGCGCGTAAAACCTTCTAAATTGAAAAACCAGTGATGAGCTAGTATCTTTTGCCTAAATATTCGGCTTAGCAGCAGTATTGTTCATTCTATTTTAAAGGTTTTTTATGGGTCAAATCAGTGACTGGGTACTCTCTATCACGGCGAAGTTTGGCTACTTTGGCATTATCTTTGCCATGTTTGCCGAAAACGTCTTTCCGCCTATTCCCTCTGAGGTCATTATGCCTGCTGCTGGGTTTGCCGCCTCAAATGGTGAGCTTAATCTCATACTTGCCATACTAGCAGGGACGCTTGGCGCGGTACTTGGTGCGTTACCGCTGTACTATTTAGGCCGCGTGTTTAATGAAGAGCGCTTGATAGCCTTAACCAAAAAATATGGCAAATTTGTTTTTGTAAAACCTGACGATATCAAAGCTACCAATGAATGGTTCGATAAGCACGGTAAAAAAGCGGTATTCTTTGGTCGTATGGTGCCTGGTATCCGCTCGTTTATCTCGATTCCTGCCGGTATGAATAATATGCCGATGCTACCGTTTTTGGGACTCTCCGCACTTGGTGCAAGCATTTGGACGACAGGTCTGACGCTCGCGGGTTACTATATGGGCCAAAACTACGAGGTTATTGAATCGACGCTCGCCCCTTACTCGACAGGTATTGGCATCCTTATCGTTGTCATTATTATTGGCTGGTTTGTAAAGCGGCGTTTATCTGATAAACACTAACAAACGCGCAGGCCGATAATCACTAAGTGCTAACGCCTTGATTTACTTTTCGATAGCGTCCAGCCCTAAGCGCATCCAAGTAATCGCCTGCTCTTGATGCTCTGTCATCGCATTCCAAATACCGTCTTCGCTAAAGATAGAATGAGCCTCACCAGAGTGCTTAATCGTGACATCAGCCTTGCGATCTTGCATCCACTGCGGACTGAAATAATACTCTTGTACCTCAGACAGTAGCGCTTCTGCCTCTCTCCAATCTTGCTGCGCCTGTAATAACTTTGACTGTAGAGCAGACCAACGCTCAAATTTGTGTTGTATGTCTTGTGGATCGACTCTATCAGTCATTTTTAGCTCCTAACCATTTATCAAAAGTTCAATTTCAAAGTATCACTAGTGCGAGTGTATAAAACCCACTAGCTTTTAGATAGTGGGTTTCTGCAAAAATGAATAAGCTAATATATCGGTTTTAAAGCCGCTATTTATGCGCTCATCTGCTCACGGTTATGCGGCTCGTTAAAGTCAATAACTGGGCCAAGTGGTATGATCTCAGTCGGATTGATAGTGTCATGACTGGTATAATAGTGCGCCTTAATGTGTTCCATGTTGACAGTCTCGCTGATACCGGGCACTTGATATAGCTCTTTGAGATAGTTCCAAAGGTTGGGATAATCAATAATACGGCGAATATTACATTTAAAATGACCGACATAAACCGCATCAAATCTTACCAAAGTGGTAAATAGTCGCCAATCGGCCTCAGTAAGTCTATCGCCTACTAAATAACGGCTCGTTGCCAGACGCGCCTCTAATTTGTCAAGGCCGTCGAACAACTCGGTTACCGCCTCTTCATAAGCCTCTTGCGTTGTCGCAAAGCCTGTTTTGTAGACGCCATTATTGACTGATGAATAGACCTGCTCATTAATCTCATCAATCTCGTTTTTTAGATCATCTGGTAGTAAATTAAGCGGTGTTGCCCCGACTTCATCAAAGGCGGAGTTGAACATACGGATGATCTCAGAGGACTCATTACTGACGATAGTATGGGTTTTTTTGTCCCACAATACAGGGACTGTCACGCGGCCGGTATAGTCAGATTTTGCTGCGGTATACACCTCATACATATAATTGGCATGGTTGATCGGATCTTGAATGACGCCGTCGCTGTCTTTAAAGGTCCAGCCGTAATCGCGCATAAACGGATGCACTACCGATAGCGATATCATATCCTCAAGCCCTTTGAGCTTACGATAGATAGTCGTGCGATGCGCCCAAGGACAAGCTAAAGACACATATAAATGATAACGGTTTGGCTCAGCCTTAAAGCCGCCCTTTCCTGTTGGGCCTGCGCCACCATCTTTGGTTACCCAATTGCGAAAGCCCGACTCTTCGCGTTTAAAGCGGCCGCCAGTAGCATCCGTGTCATACCACTGGTCTTGCCACTGTCCTTCTACTAATAATCCCATCATCTTATCCTTATCAAAACATTATGCTTTTTAACGAACTCTATAAAATTCTGCTTATGCTCATTTAGGCAAAGCACTAAGTGAATATACGTTCATGTTAGCTTGGTCCGACTATAACACTTTACTCGCCAGCTATACATTAGAGTAAACAAATATGACTCTGAATCATAAAACCTGTCTGCTAGCTAAATGCAGGTGCTAGAAATCAGTAGAAGACGATACAGCAACTAATCTGGACGCTAACCACCTAATAACTAACACTTTCTTACCTAAATTACTCACCGTTACACTTAGGCTATTTTTACGACAATTCTTGTCTAATTTGAGCTATTAAACCATATTATTATGACTTTATAACTGAGTATAGCTTTACTATTAATAGCTCTGTTCTTACATGACTGACGCCTAAAATTATAAAAATAACTTTAAAATTATAATTATCAATACTTAACCCTATTAGCCATAAGTTACGTGGATGCTCAAGGATAGATCATGACCGTTAATGAAGTGACTGCTTTTACGCCTAATTTCACTACTTATCATTCAAGCCGCAGCTCTTATGCTGAAGGTTTGGACAATGAGGATACGGTTAGTTTAAGTTTTCAGATTATGACTCGTGCTGAACCGTTTGAGGTTGTCACAGCGACTATTGAGTCTTTGCTAGCCATTAAGTCCGCTAATGACGAGATTCTCATTATCGATAACAACCATACAGATAAAGCCTTGTACGAGCCTTTGGCCGCTTATTGCGCCAGTTTGGCAAGTGAGCTTAAAGTACGTTTTTATCATGTGGATAAAGTCGCTAACTTTAAATCAGGAGCGCTGAACTTAGCGCTAGAGTTGATGGACGCAAGCTGTAGTCATATTGTGGTAGTCGATAGTGATTATCAAGCGCTCCCTCATGCTAGAGAAGCTATCGCTCAAGCAATAGTAGACTATCCTACTCATGCTTTGTTGCAGTTCCCGCAGTTTTATCGCGATAAAGGCCTAATAGATGTGCATAGCGAATTAAACCATTATTTTAATTATCATCTGTACCGCCCTTTCAACCGTCAGCGCGCGTTATCAACGGGTACTTTTGCAGTTATTCGCAGGCAAGCCCTTACCCAACTAGGCGGCTGGTCTGGCGCGTCTATTACTGAAGATGCGCAAATGGGTGTCTTAATGCACCGGCAAGGGCTGAAGAGTCAGTTTATCCCTAAAGTGATAGCGACAGGCCTGTTGCCCAACACTTTGCCGGATCTTATCTGTCAAAGACAGCGCTGGATTTATGGCAATATGCAAGTGCTGAGCTCTTATTTTGCTACTGATAAGCAAGCGTCGGTAGCAGAGAAAACACCTTTTAAAGCTCAACAAAGCTCTGAGCGCCTATCTTATATCAGAGCGCATCTCTCGCAGCTTAGCGCTTGGGTCAACTTCACTGGCTTATTTATTTTGCTGCAGCTAGCGTGTGTCCTGATGGTTACTGGCGCTTTATTACTTAATTTTGCAGCAAATTTTCAGTTATTACTCGCGCCTTTGTATGCCGTTTTTGCCAGCTACGCGCTGTTTTTAGGCAGACGCTTTTGGGCTTATAGTCATGATAGCGCCCCTCTTAATCAGCAAATACATAGCGCTAAACAAACTAGCCATAAGCCTGCCTCTCTTCTACAAAGATATGAGCCGTTAAAAAAGCAAACGCGAGCTTGGCTGCTGCACCTGAATTTTTGGGAGTTTGGCGCTTTATCGTGGATGCCAGTACTTTGGGGCCGTGATAAACCTTTTATTTGTACGCCTAAACAAGCTAATAGTAGTACCTCTCGCTCGACCTTTATAGCCAATATCAGGGCGCTACCTAAACTGCTATTGATGCTTAACTTGGCTACTTTGCTTCTAGTTGCGCCTTTTTCACCGCTTTATTCGCCGGTGTTGTTTATTGGCGCTTTGGCTATTTGTTTGATAAAAGTGCTAGCGGCAAACGTAGCGCTAGACAACTATCGTTATCAGCGAACAGAGGGACAAATTATTAATTTTAAAACGCGTAATCAGCGTAAAGCTGTGCGTAAGCCAAGCAAAACGGCTACCTCACTAGCAAAGGCTAAAGCTATTCCATCAACAGCTATGAGCCGTCACTCTATTAATAAAGCTTACACGGACAAAGAAGCCGCAAGCTCTTAGCTGTTTTTATTCAGCTTGTGCGGCTATTGATAATAAAAGCTATAACGAACGTTTAAACCGATATAAATATAATACCGGCATAAATACAATACTTACATTCTCCTTATCGCCCCTTACTGGACACATTATGTCACTGACACATCCTAAAGCTTCGATGCAGATTCGCTCTGCGCCGCCTATGCACGCGCCTCTAAAGATCGCTATCATCGCTCATTCGCTCTATCCGATTGCACAGCCTTATGCTGGCGGTTTGGAGATGATTACTCAGCTACTATGTGATGAGCTAGTCGCGCGCGGTCATGACGTACTGCTCTATGCTCATGAGGACAGCCAAACGCAGGCTAACCTACAGCCGCTCATGACTCGCGAACAGTTTGATGCTTTAGTTTATGACAATGAGCACGACTCTGTCGGCATGAGCCGTGAGGATATGTATCAGTATCTTGTATATCAGCAGGCGCTTAGCGATATCATTGCTAGGGACAATCGCGGTGAGATTGATATCGTCCATAACCATAGTCTGTATCACGTACCGATGCTAACGGGTCAAGCATTTGGTAAGCGTTTTTTTACTACCTTTCATACGCCTATTTTTCCGCATATACGCTTAGCTTTATTAACCCTGCAGCAAGGCACTGCCACGCAATTTACCTCAATCAGCGCTCATCAGCAGCAGCTGTTTGACGAGTTTGTGCCATCACATGTGGTCTATAACGGTATCGATGTCGACTCTTTTACAGCCAATATTGAGCCTATTAACGAGGAGGTTTATTTTTGGTATGGGCGTATTTGCCCCGAAAAAGGCACACACTTAGCGATGCAATACTGTCAGGCAGCGGGTAAACGCTTGATTATCGCAGGTCCCAAAAGTAATCAAGAGTATTTTGATAGCAAAGTTGCGCCACTACTGGCAGCGGATGCCGATAAGGCAGATGGCGAGGCGCTATTCACTTACGTGGGTCACTTAACCAAAGATCAAATCAACGACTATTTGTGTCAAGCAACCGCCATGCTATTTACGAGTACTTGGGATGAGCCGTATGGCCTCACTTTGGCTGAGAGCTTAGCCTGCGGTACGCCAGTGATAGGCTTCAACGTAGGCGCTGCGGCAGAGATTATCAACGATGAGACAGGTATTATCGTCCCTAAGTGTAATGAGCAGGCCTTTGTAGCAGCTTTTGATACTATTAAGACTCGCTCAAGAGCGGCTTGTCGCACGCGTGCTGAGCAGTTTTGTTCGGTTGCGGCTATGGTCGATGGCTATGTCGATTTATATAGGCAGGCTTTATTATCAGAAACGCCAATAGCGGCTGCTATATCCAAGGCTAGTGACTTCAATTTTGACGCTCAGGCTCTACAAAGTAATGGTCATAATAGTAAGCAAAAGGCCATCTAGTCTTAACTTTTACTTTAAACCTTTTATAACTTATTTTCGGAAATCTGGTTATGCGCATTGGCTATTATGCTCACCACCACGGCTCAGGTCATTGCCGACAAGCGGATAAACTAGCCGCGCTTATGCCTATCAGCTTACGTAACACCTTTATCGTTTTTACCAGCCTTACCATAGACGCTTATACTTTTACGACTATCAAAAATGACCAAATTATTCGTCTTAATGCAGAGGATGAGCGAGAGGATGATATTTTGGCTGGCCGTGCAGGCAAGTACTGGCAGCCGGCAAGTCTGCATTACTCTCCTGTAGGTAATCACGATATCCAAACTCGTAGCCTACAACTCTTAAATGCTATTCAGCAGCATAGCATCGATCTAATGATTATCGATGTCAGCGTTGAAGTCGCTATGCTCTGCCGCGCCGCTAGCGTGCCTTATCTTTACGTTAGGCTTGCAGGTATTCGCGATGACGAGCCGCATCTCAACGCTTTTGCCGGGGCCCTAGGCTTACTTGCGCCCTACCCGAAAGCCTTAGAGACGTCTGAGACCGACGACTGGCTTCAGCAAAAAACCCTATACTTAGATTTTTTGCCTGAAAAGAGCGCCAAGTCCATCTCTTATGATGCATTTATAGTATCACTAGCCGATCTAATCAAAGACGATAATAATGGCTCAAACCCTGCTACAAAGTTTAATCTAACCGATGAAGCTGAACAAAACCCAAAGATTATTACAGTGATTAAAGGCTATGGTGGCCATGAAGCGATTGACGCTAAGCTGCCAAAACTGCGAGAGATGTACCCTGATGCCTTGATTATATCGCTTGGGCCAATCGCTGATAACAAACGTAGCTATGTTGATATCGCCGCGCAAGTAACCGATGTCTCGCCTTTTCTTATGCATAGCGATCTGTTGATAATGGCGTGCGGACTCAATGCTATCGCGCAAGCTTATCATCACAAGACGCCATTAGTAGTGCTACCAGATGAGCGGCCACATCGTGAGCAAGAAGTGATGGCAGAGGCGCTTATCGCACAAGGGCGGGCGATGAGTTGGCAACAATTTGTAGACGTGTCAAAAAACCCTCCTAGTCTCGGCAATTTACTCACTTCATCTGCTAAGCCAGACAGCAACCGAGTGAGTAACAATACGGTAGATGAAACAAACACTAAAACCGCGGCCCAAGCCTTGATGGACAGCTTTGTTGAGTATCCGGCTGCTAAATTCTGGTTTCAGGACTGGTTATTACCAAAGCTAGATATGACTCCTAAATGATTAATACAATAAGAACAAACTATGAATCAAGCAAACCACCCTCGACCTAAAACTATCGATGTCAGCGTCATTACCACTTGCTATGGTCGTAATCGCCACCTTTATAACCTCCTTAGTAGTTTAGCTAATGGTAGCGTGCAGCCTGCTGAGATCATTATCGTCAACGATGATGCTGACCCTAAGCGCTTAGCTGAGTATCCACTCAATATAGTGCAAATCCCTACTTCGGACAGTAAAGAGAGGGATTTAGCAGCGGCTAATCAACGAGATCTGCTGTCGGACAACGAAAACGACGCTATAGAAAAAACAGGGTTCGATATTGGCCGAAACCGCAATCTTGGCGCAGCTAAAGCCAGTTATGAGCAGCTGATATTTTTGGATGTCGATTGTATCGTGTCGACGACTTTTACCAAGCAATTAAGCGCGAAGCTAGCCGCGCATCCCAGTGCCCTGCTGATGGGTCAGCCGCTCTATCTGACGCGTCCGCTAACTGATAATGAGTCTGGTAAATTACAACAAGGTGATTGGGGCAATGCTGAACTAAACGCTCTCGCGGTGACTAATCCTTATCGTTATAATCTTGCCGACCAAGCGGTTGAGCAGGCGGTTGAACAAGCTGCCGAATCCACTGACAGTATAGAATTAGAGTCCGCGAAGATAACTAACAGAGCGAAAAGAACAGTTGAGCGTACGCAAGACTATGGTGCGTTTTGGAGTTTATGCTTTGCCATTAGCCGTACTCAATTTGAAAAGATTGGCGGTTTTGATACTCATTATGTCGGTTATGGCGCAGAAGACACGGACTTTGCTTTTATGGCACGCGAACTAAATATTGAGTTTTATTTGACTTGCGATGTCATCTATCATCAGCAGCACAGTGTCTATCGTCCGCCGCTCAATCACCTCTCAAGTATCGTTGTCAATGCCAATCGCTTTTATGAGAAGTGGCAACACTGGCCCATGGGCGGCTGGCTTGAGAGCTTCGCCGATATGCAACTTATCAACTGGCAGCCTGAGCAGCAAAGCGCCATCACTATCACTCGTCAGCCTACAGATAATGAAATTAAGGCTGCACATTGCCCTGACGCGCCCTACGTTTAGACTATCACCTAACCAAAAGCACTTAACCCAAATCATTTAACCCAAATCATTTAGACTCTACAAAAAAAGCACCCTAACTCGGATGCTTTTTAGCTTTTGCTTCATTTTAGAAAAAACATTTAATCGTTAAGCTTTGATCTATGCCACTTTAATTTATGCCACTTCAATTTATGCCACTTCAATTTATGCCAATAGTCACTTTTAAAAAAAGGCATAATCAGATCCGCTCACCAGCCAGTTAAAGACACCGCGCTACGCTGGGTGATAAAACCATCTGGCGTTTGCCCATTAGCCGCTTGCCAGCGCTGAAAAGCCTTGCGCGTATTGGTACCGATGATACCATCAGCGCCCTTGGTATCGTAGCCTGCGCTAGTCAAACGGCGCTGCAAATTTTTGACTTGTACGGTCGATAGCGGACGCTCATATCGCGGCCATGATGTGCGTAGACCACTTTGACCCGTTATCGCTTTGCCAAGTAGACTTACGCCCAATGCATAGTTAGAAGAGTTGTTATAGACTTTGATCACATCAAAGTTTGGGCTTAGCAGCAAGATAGGACCATCCTTACCGGCTGGTAACCACAGCTCCATTATCGTATTGGCATCTAGATTGACATCTTCTATAGTGTCGAGACCCATTGACGCCCATCTTGCCGCTGTTTGCTTCGTGCCGACTAAAGAGTAATCGAACGAGGCAGGAAGCGTCGCTTCATAAAACGGCGCCAGACCGCGTACCCACCCTGAAGCGTTGAGATAATTGGCCGTGGAGGCGAGCGCATCTTTGGTAGACCACGGGTTACGATGACCGTTATAATCGCCATCCACCCCATAATCGAGCCAAGTCTTTGGGATGAACTGCGTCTCACCCATGCCGCCAGCCCATGAGCCATCGAGCTGCGACCAATACACATCACCGCGCTGTAATAAGTCAGCCAATGCTAAGAGCTGCTCTTCGGCAAACGCTTGGCGGCGGCCATCATAGGCAAGGCTGGCAAGCGAGCTTGGTATATAGCTGTTACCTGTCACTGCGCCAAAAGACGACTCCATACCCCAAATCGCCGCTATTATCTCAGCCGGAACACCATAACGCGACTCAAGGCTAGATAAATAAGAACGCTGCTCATTAAACTTGCGCTGGCCAGTACTGACTCTACCACTTGATACGGCGGAGTCGGCATAGTCCCACGGCATTTTAGAAAATTCTGGTTGGCTCGAGTCTAGCGAGATGACTTGTTGATTGAGATTAGCAGAGGCTAATAAACGCTGAATATCGGCAGGGTTTTTGCCGGCAGATATCGCGCGCATACTGAAGTCTGACTTCCAGTCTGAGAAACTAGTATAGCTTGGTTTTGGTGCAGGCGTTACCACTTGCGGTCTGACAACTGGCTTTGGCTTAACCGTGATGGTTTGCGTTTGGGTGACTTGCACATTACCTTGGCGTACCGGCTTAGTCGGCTGAGTGGCAGGCTTTTGGCTAGCACAGCCTACAACCATAAGCGTAGGTAGCAAGATTGCGATGTGATGTTTTTTGAAAATCATGAGCGTCTCGAGTATTAATAACAGGTGAAATAAGGCAAATATAGGACAATATAAAACGAAGGCAGCAGCAGCACAATCCGTTGCTCGCTAAAAATCACTTTAGCAACAAATAATAATAAAGTCGATGATATCAATAAATATTCTAAATGATAAAAAAGGTCGCTATCTGTGGATATCGACCTTTATACCATTACGTTTATGGCTATACTTTTTGACGAGAAACTACCTTGCCAAATAAGCGGTCATATCCTCTACCCCATGCAAAGTCATCGGATACATGTGATTGTCAAAGATCTGTTTTATCTCAGTGATGGTTTGCGTATAAGACCAGAACGCGGCTTCTTCTGGGTTAAGCCAAGCGACTTTATCGAAGTGCGCGAGCACACGCTTTAGCCAGACTACTCCCGCTTCGTTGTTCATATACTCAACGCTGCCGCCAACTGAAAACAGCTCATACGGTGACATAGATGCGTCCCCTACAAATATCACTCGGTACTCGCGCCCGTACTTATTAAGCAGCTCGTAAGTCGGCATAGGATTACTATGTCGGCGATTATTATCCTCCCACACATAGTCATACAGACAGTTATGAAAGTAGAAAAACTCTAAGGTTTTAAACTCGTTTTTCGCCGCTGAAAACAGCTTCTCTAAGGCTTCAACATGGATATCCATACTGCCGCCGACATCGAATAGCATGAGTACTTTGACGCGGTTACGGCGCTCAGGCTGCATATGAATATCGAGCACGCCTTTTTTGGCGGTACGCTTAATGGTCTCATGAATATCTAGCTCATCCTCGCTACCAGTACGTGCAAACTGACGCAAGTTGCGTAGCGCCATTTGGATCTGGCGCGTGCCAAGCTGTTTATCATCATCAAGGTTACGATACTTACGCTGCTCCCAGACTTTGACTGCACTGCCTTTACGCGACTCACCGCCGACGCGTACGCCTTCGGGATGATCGCCATAAGCGCCAAAAGGAGAGCTGCCGCCAGTGCCGACCCATTTACTGCCGCCTTGATGACGCTCTTTTTGCTCTTTTAGGCGCTCCTCTAGCGCTTTCAGCAGCTCCTCTAGCGAGCCATACTTATCTAACAAACGGCGCTGCTCATCGGTTAGGTTTTTGGGATCGAGCTTGAGATCGAGCCACTCTTTGGGGATATCGGTCAGCTTATTCATCAGCTCATCGATATCTAAGCTATCTACGCCTTCGAAGTAATCTGCCATCGCCCGATCGAACTTATCAAAGTGACGCTCGTCTTTAACCATGCAAAGCCTTATCAGCCGATACATGTCCTCACGACTGGCAAAAGTCTGCAGCTCTGGATACTCTGAGTCTGCTGAGCTCTCAGGATGCGGCTGCATCATCAGCCCTTTGTCGAGCGCGGCATTGAGATCGAGCAGCTCGCGAGTCGTAACGGGTACGCCGTAAGTTCGCAGCGTATAAAAGAGTTTAATAAACATGATTGTCTCTCACTTATTGACAGGCCTAGCTAGCAAAATGGCTCATACGAGTTTATCGTAAACGCTCTACAAAGCTCGTTATTAACGGCGCATCATATTGGCAAAGCGCTGTAATAAATTGACGTCAGCTTCGTTCTTGAGTAGCGCACCATATAACGGCGGAATGGATTTTTCGCCGCGCAAGTTCTCTTCGAGCTCTTCTTGTGCCATGTCGTCAGCTAACAATAGCGTTAACCAATCGACCAACTCAGAGGTCGAAGGCGGCTTTTTAAGACCTTGCAAATTGCGCAGTTTATAAAAAAGATCGAGCGCATCATTGACCAACTTTTCTTGGATATTAGGGAAATGCACCTCGATAATTTGACGCATGGTTTGCTCATCAGGAAAGTCGATGTAGTGAAAGAAGCAGCGACGCAAAAACGCATCAGGTAGCTCTTTTTCATTATTAGAGGTAATGATGACCACTGGGCGCTGCTCAGCTGAGATGGTCTCACCCGTCTCATAGACATAAAACGACATCTTATCGAGCTCATGCAGTAAGTCATTAGGGAATTCGATATCGGCTTTATCGACTTCATCAATAAGCAGCACACTACGCTCCTCACTAGTAAACGCCTCCCACAGCTTACCGGGCTTGATATAGTTGCCGATATCATAGACTTTATCATCGCCAAGTTGCGAGTCGCGCAGACGTGATACTGCATCATACTCATACAAGCCTTGCTCAGCTTTGGTCGTGGACTTGATATGCCAAGTAATCAGCGGCATACCTAGACTCTCGGCTACCTCTTCAGCGAGCAAGGTCTTACCTGTGCCCGGCTCGCCTTTTATCAACAGCGGCTTTTGTAGCGTCATCGCCGCATTAACGGCGAGCTGTAGATCGTCAGTGGCAATATAAGTATTGGTACCGGTAAAGTTCTTTTGGTTATTGTCTGCCATAAAGTTAAATCTCAATATTAGTGGTTAGGATGTGTTGAAAATAAAGGCGTTTGATAGATGCTAAATTTAGA
>OAOU01000104.1_pt1 | contig 16887 bp, 17 predicted proteins | sample 1470821 | NCBI WGS metagenome assembly OAOU01 (sample SAMEA3275579, study PRJEB22092) | marine metagenome | biome: ENVO:00000447 MARINE BIOME; feature: ENVO:00002042 SURFACE WATER; material: ENVO:00002010 SEAWATER | collected 2014-06-20T12:30:00+00 | depth 0 m
ATAAACAATAATGTTGACTTTATAAACATTATTGTTTATAATTGATTATTACAAATTTGGAGGTTCTTTAGTTTTGAAACGTATTGATTTAGAAAAAGAGCTTAAAGATTTAGGTGCTACTTTTGTAGAAGGTGGAAAACATCAGAAAGTACGTCTAAACGGTAAGCAAACTACCATACCAAGACATAATGAGATTGACAAAATTATGGTTAAGGTTATAAAAAAACAGTTAGATATATTGTGAGCATTACAGTCGCTATTGGGGGTTAGCTCTCATTAGCGATTCATAATTATCTGATCAGTTTGACACTAAATTAAACCTATCAAAACGATGCACCTAATTTTCAATGAGAAACAAATCAAAAGATTTCGTTATATATACGAAGTTAATGTAATTAGGTAATTAAAGATTCGGATAAGGAACTAACCTCACCTTAATACAACCGAGAATCGTTAAGAAGCCGAAGAACGAACTAAGCAACCAACCTAAGGAAACATAGATAATTTCACTATTGCCTACAAGTGAGTAAGAGGCGGCGGAGACTTATCTGTGAATGGAGAACATCATGCAATATCCAGCCAATATAACTAAGGGCGATCAAGCCTTCGTAGTTACGTTTAGAGATATTCCAGAAGCTATCACCCAAGGCTATACATATGATGAAGCTATTGAAATGGCAGAAGATGCACTGCTAACAGCAATGGACTTTTACTTTGAAGATAACCGACCTGTACCATCACCAAGCCAACCTCAAAAAGATGAAGTGCTAATAACATTACCAGTAAGTGCTTCAACTAAGGTCATGTTATTAAACTTGCTTCTAGAAGAGCACGTTAGCCAAGCAGAACTTGCTAAACGTATGGGGATTCGTCCACAGCAAGTGACGAGAATAGTAAATTTAGAACATACGACAAAAATAGATACCGTAGAGCAAGCATTCAAAGCTCTAGGTAGAAAATTAAGTATTACAGCCATGTAGTGAAATAAGTAGTAAGAAAATGAAAGCTTTAAAAAAGCCTACTAAGCATTTGCTAGTAGGCTTTTCTGATTGAGAGTATTAGAATAATGAAGAGAACATCCCAGATTCTGTATATGTATTGATTTGAAATAAACAGCAGTTACACAAAGTCTGGGATAACCTCTATATAGACTTACTTTCTCATGAATAAAGACCCACCTTATCTACTCCATAAGTAGCTTGATCTACAGTGTAACGATCTATTTCTCGGAGCTCTTCAATAAGACCAATACGTGAATAGCCTGAGTATTCAAGGTAGTCTTTTGCTGATTTCACAGCCTGCTCTTTCCAATCAATATTCAAACTATCTACTGCAGCTGTAGCATCAGAGACAGAATAACGATCTATTTCTCGGAGCTCTTCAATAAGACCAATACGTGAATAGCCTGAATACTCAAGGTGATCTTTTGCTGATTTCACAGCCTGCTCTTTCCAATCAATATTCAAACTATCTACTGCAGCTGTAGCATCAGAGACAGAATAACGATCTATTTCTCGGAGCTCTTCAATAAGACCAATACGTGAATAGCCTGAATACTCAAGGTGATCTTTTGCTGATCTTAGAGCATTAGTCTGTGATCTAGTTAAACTAGTTGATTGTTTCTTTGCAGTAGTCCTTACTACATTCTCATCAGTAGTCGCACGTTGTGAATCGCTAGCTGACGTATTAGCTCTAGGTGGGCGAGTCATATCCAGTTTCGTAGGACTAGCTGACGTATTAGCTCTAGGTGGGCGAGTCATATCCAGTTTCGTAGGACTAGCTGACGTATTAGCTCTAGGTGGGCGAGTCATATCCAGTTTCGTAGGACTAGCTGACGTATTAGCTCTAGGTGGGCGAGTCATATCCAGTTTCGTAGGACTAGCTGACGTATTAGCTCTAGGTGGCCAAGCTGTATCTGATTTTTCTGGACTAGCTGGTGTATTAGCTCTAGGTGGCCAAGCTGTATCTGATTTTTCTGGACTAGCTGGTGTATTAGCTCTAGGTGGCCAAGCTGTATCTGATTTTTCTGGACTGGTCAATACAGAATGAGGTATAGCTTCATTATTGTATATTTTTGAACCTTTCGTTCGATTACATTTCCAACATAATGTCTGCAAATTCTCTTCTGCAGTTATTCCGCCTTTTGAAAGAGGAATAATATGATCAATTTCTAATAGAAGATTTGCCTCGTCTGAAGTAGAAAGAGTACAAAACTGACAACTATAGTTGTCTCTCCTTTTTATTTTTTCTCTTAGCTTTACAGTCATCAACGCCCTTTGACCAGCAATACTATTTTTGAACTTTATTAAATTGGCTAAATACTTTATAAAACCTTCCAGTCCTTTAATATCTAGTTTTATAGGAGTTTCGAACCCACTCTTTCCTGCTGCAGAAACATATTTAAATGTATAAACAGGGAAATAGACATTAGATAAACTAATCTTATGAAAGCCTAACTCCTTGGTAACTCTGTCTAAATGATGTTTCATCATAAATGTTGATATAGAGCTACTTACACTAGCTATAATCTCGTCTCTTTCTTTGGCTAACAAATGTTTTCCTTGCTCCACGGCAGAGAAATCATTTAAGACCTGTTCAAACTTTTCTAGTGTCTCTTCACTCGGCTCAACATTAAAATACTTGCAAAGATATTTGTAAGGTTGATTAGAAGCACTTGTTGCAACAGACGAAGAACAAAGATGTGTGCGCCTATCTCTACTATCAGATACCCATTGCGGCCTATTCATATTATAAAGGCTAGTATCAACTAACTGAGCCGTCCCGTAATCAAAAGACTCAATATCAACATACGAAAGCTTCAGATGCTCAATATGATCGTTAAGTTCATTACAGTCCTCAATATGACTCGTTACCTTAGCCTTAATAGTAAGGAACTTAGCACGCTTAAAATAGAAGTCTATAACCATTGGATAAAGCACAGTCATGACAAAACCATAGATAAAAGAAAAAACTACCAAGAGAACAAAAGCAGATATAAGAGAATAGACAAGAGACAAGATTTTCTCCAACAACAAAAGGTAATTAGAAAGTAAAGGCAAGACAAAGCAGAAAAAACAAACAATATTCGAGCTAAAGAACTATAGAAGATAGTATGGACAGTAGCAATCAATAAAAGCAAGTAAAAAACAGAAGCAGAGATAGCCTAAGCAAAAAACAGCATCAAAAGTAAAAAGCCTGCGTGTTACATTAGAAATATTCAGAAACCACAACAGCACCATACAGACCTAAAAACAGGGGGATTAACTGATAGGCTTATCTGCTGTCACTTTTTGCGCTTTCTACGATAGTAAGTACTTTGACTAATACCTAACTCTAACCATGGTTTTATAGTACGTTCTGATGTTGCTAAAGGCTTTCGTCTACTAACCTTGCCACCTTTTGCTCCTCTCACTGCTTGAATCTCACTAAGTGAGCGTTTATAAGCTTGTGACTTGCAATACCCTGCAATTGACTTTGCTATTCCCTTGACCTCGTTATAACTCATAGGCTTGTCATATCGAGAGTTGTGGCTTTCTGCTAGCGATAAACACTCGTTATATAGCTGCGTGTAATTAAGCTTCCCAGCGATTCTATATGCTTGCACACGTACCGCATCAAACGTACCGCTATTTCTGCCATATATATGATCATTCATTGGCTCATTAGGGGTATCGATTCGCTCTAAATCTAGATTTTGGGATAATTCGTTTAGTGTGTAAGGTTTTACACCTGTGATATATGTCTCGTGTTTGCGACTCAATGCGTTCTTAGCTAGGTATCCGGTGAATCCCTTATCAGCTTTTAGAAGGACTGTCAGGGCTTGTTCTGTGGCTGTGAGTAGTCTTATCGGTGCTGACTTAGATTTCCCGTAAAACGTAACTGGGTCTTTGAGCTGATAGACGTAATGACAATGCCCATTTTCAGGGTTCTTGATTATAAATTGCGGTAAAGGTGCGCTGTGATCATAGTAAGCGAACAAAGCGTTATCATAGTCTAAGTCTAAGACTATGTAGCGTGTAACGTTCGGTGGGTTATAGCCGACATAAGCATAGGCACTTGCTCTATCTGTTTTTTTACGGAACAGTGTAGAGTTTTTGACAGTGCTGCATCTTAGGGTCTTAGGTAGGTTATGGTACAACTCCGCTAATAATGGGACTTCCTCCCACTTTTGAGGGTCTACTCTCTTAATACATTCCATGTGCGCGCACGCTTGTGTTAGCGTGGCAGCTTGGATATAATAACAGCTCGACTAAAAGCGTTTTTATATCTGTGCTATCACGCAGATTGAGATTCCCTAACCCCTAGTGACGCCAATCACTGGGGGTTAGTCGTTTTTGTAGTCTACACTTATTTAAAAGGATGTTCAATCCCTTATCAATAAAGGGATTCGGGGGAAGATAGGTGTATTCTTTAACGCACCTTTTCTATCACATACTAGGTCCTCTAGACCTACTACTCTCTAGCGTCTTAGTCTTTTTATTCTCATTTATCACTTCTCTAACTTGCTCAGCAATCTGTTCAATTTCTCTACTTCCGCTTGTATTCCTGTCTGCGATCCTGTTATTTTCGTTTGTGACTGCTCTATTTTGATCTGTGCGTTCACTAATTCCTTCAATCCGTCCTCTAACTTCACTGTATCGCTCTCTAATTGCGTCGTATCGCTCTTTAGATAATCGGGCGGTGTTACTGTACTCTGATACGTCTTCAACTGCGCTACGAGCTGCATCTGTACGTTTCCTAATGCCAATAACTCGCTTATCAACGTTGCTTGCGTTGTTGCGTGATTTTTCCGATGCTGTACCCAACCACTGAACACGCTTGTTTGTTCTGTCATTGAAGTTTGCAACTGCTTGAACAATACCGGTAATCGTTCCAGCTCTTGCGTCTTTGTCTGCGCCAATTTGTTCAATAAGGCTGTTAATTCGGCTATATCCTGGTCTTTCTTGCGTAGCTGCTGCTGTGTGTATCGCTCTTGGTCGTCTAGCATCTGCTGTTGGCGTTTGATCGTGTCCTGCTGCGCTTGTAGGGCTTGCTGTACTTGCTCTAGTAGTCTCTTGTCCATACCTTACCTCTGACTGTAGTCGATCTGCGGTTGTGACTGTGGCTGCTGCGGTGGATTGATATAGGTCGGTTTTGAGAACTTGTTGACCAACCCTGCCCCTATGAGCATGCCCAACACCAATACCATGAGTGCGCCAAAACTGGTAACTATCAGCCATTTTTTCATTTCTGACTTGATGACCTGCGCTATTCTGTCTTCTCGCTGCGTTATCAATTGTTTGATGTGCTGTGTGTAGGCTTCTATCGTCCTGTCCATCTCTTCTGCGAACTGGTTTAAATGCTCGGTGGTATGGGCTTGGACGTTGTTCATATAGGTTTCGAGGGCTGTAGACATATCGGTTTGATGCTTTGCTAACATTGTTAACAATTGCTCGTTGCTGGTGTCTAGGCTTTCCATGCCTTGCTTGATGATAGTCTCGCTTTCGCTCAATTTCGCTGTCATAAAGCTGTTTAGCTGCGTCGTAGCGTTCTGTACTTCTTGCTCGATAGTCTTCGCCTGTGCGCTCGATTGTGTTTTGAACTTCGCTGCTAAAGTTAAAATCTCGCTCATATAATCCGCCTGTCAGCCTAATATTTCTTTTCCCTGCTGGGTTCTTGATAGAAATTGCTTTGTCTGTCTCTCTTGCTATCTCAAATCCACCATCAGTAAGGGCTTGAATAACATCGTCACGATTGGTGATCACGCCTTCAACCACTAATGTTTTTAATCCGTCAGTAATGGCTTGTCTTGCGTCTTTAACCTCTCTTGGTAAGTTGTCACGCTGTGCCATGAGACGTTTGTTGGCTGGGTCGCTTGGGTCGGTAAAACCATGCTCGATGTTTTGCATGTCTTTCCATGCGTTGACTCTGCGCTTATCAACGTTATGGACATAGGGCTGAAATGCTCTGCCGTGTTCTAAATCTACGTTGGCAAAGACAAAGTTCAGCTCTAATCTGCCTTTGTCTCGATGCTCAATCCAGCTAACGGCAACTCTATCGATGTCTAGTCCTGCTCGAATGGTCTGCTCAAAGCCGTCCATCAGGGCATTTTTTTGTTCTGCAGTGACTTCGTCGGCTGTCTCGGTGAACGATAAGCAACCACTGGTATATTTTTGTTTGAAGTCTAGGCTATCAATGAGCAAGGCTTGATTGTCTATGTCGCACCTCAAGACTTCCGCACCTATCCGTTTACCGTCTGGCTGATCTTTGTCGTTGAGCAAGTAATCAAACACGCCTTTGCTGCCACCAGTGCCGCGAGTGAAGAATTTAACGATCATCAGGCATGCTCGATGCTAGTGCTTTGTCTAGCGTGGTTTGCAAGTTGAGTAAGGCCATCAATACGGCGTTACCGACTTCTTGCCCTGTGTTGGTCTGCTTGGCTATTTGATTAATGTTGATGCCAATGCGATTAATGGCTCGTACCAATTCGGGGTCGGCACTGTGTACGATTTTTTTGGCCTTTGGTTCAGGCGCAGCGACCGGCTGATCAAGTACCAATCCGCGAACGTAGTTAGACATATCGTGCTGACCTGCACGCTTTTTGATGTCTGCAATTTCTTGATCAGAAACTCTTATTTTGAGCCATTTCGTCCTTGCCATTTTAGCCTCGCTCTAGCGGTTGTTTTTTTACCCCTCACGGCTTTTTGTGAGGGGTTGGGGTTAAGGGGTTTCCCCTTACCAGTATGCCTTGGGTCAATAGTAACGAAGTGAATATTGTACCCACGGTATATGCTGGCTTATAAAAAAACTATCAAGAATTTATCTAAAATCAGACTCTAATGATCTTTAGCATATATCATCCTTAAACAAAAGGAATCAGGATCGCTAGTCATACTAGTGCAATAATATTTATCTAAATCATCAGCAATAATACAGTTTTCAAGTGCTTCTATAACGTAAGTAGTGGTATCTAGTGAGATGCTTTCACTACTCTCCATACCTACCAAAAAACCTTTAACACTAATATTATCAGAAAGCTGATTAATAAGATTATGGACTGATATCTTCTCTCTATCTAGAGAAGATGGATCTGTTATACAAGAATAAATGAAATTATACTCATACGCTCTTTTAAATAAGTCTTGAATATCAATAACATCGATACCTATTAAGCCACGTGGACTAATATCTAACAATTTAATCACTTGTTGTATATCTTCATGCTGACACCTAACAATACCCTCTGCGATAGAAGGATATTCAGCTTTACTGGCAATTGTTTGTATACCTACCAAAAAAGAAGCGCCTGTCCTTTCTTTTAACTTCAATAACGTCTGCTCATTCCAGCCATCGCTCATACAAAAACAGGCAATAACAGATGAATGATAATGCTCCATATTTGGTCGGTATAAAAGTGCATTAGGTATATCCATCATAACCAGTCCCTACTCAGGTATAATTTTTTATTATGCTACATAACTTCATAACCATTTTCAGTCAATACTTCATAAATCTCTATAACTTCATCTAAAATCTTTATAGCCATTGTGTCATCTTTTATCATTTGCCACGGTATACCAGAGCTTTTCCAAGCAAAAGGCTCAAACCTTTCCATAGCTGGCCACCAGTTAGAAGCCCTGAACTGCTTATTTTTAATATTGTCGTTTAGTACTTTGTTTATCTTTATTTTATGCTCATTAGCTAACTCAGAATCCTTAAACCCTACTAAAAATTTTACGCCAAGATGTGGTTTGATATAACAGTCTTGGAATTCGAAACAGATAAACCCAATGTTTTCTATACGCCCAAAAATAAATTTCTCAAGCCTTTTCCCCATCTTTATATGTCTCAAAGTAATATTTTGAGGAATATCTTTCATGCGTAGTTGTAAGTCTGACTTAAGCTTTTCAAGAAGCTTTCTTTTCATTCTTTCAACATTATTATGAATGATTAAGCTAGCTTCTATATTCTCTTCATTAAGGTTCATAATCTCTAAAACTGTATTGTCCTCATGCATGTCCTCAATCCCCATAAACTGCTTTTGAACAAACTTCGTTAGTTGCGCAAGAAACTCTGTCACGCTATTATTTTGGCATTCAAATTGACACGCCTTAAGCCAATCTAGTAAGTCACTAAACTTCAAGGAACTATATTTTTTACGTAATATCCACTCATCTAAAGTTGCAGTATCAATACTTTTTTCATCAGGCGAATCACTGCTTTCATTGAGATATACAATATGCCAATGCGTAAGCTTCCTATTTTTAAGCTCTTCAGCATAGTCAATCAGCTGTTTGGGCTGATCTGATGCATAAGGTTTGTTTTCAATACAGATACCATAGATTTCTTGACCAACTTGGCACTCTAAATAAATATCCATACGTCGACGAGTACCACTTGCCCACGTTGTCTCTTCAGTGAAAACCTTGGTACTACTAAGATTTTCTATAAGTGGAAGCCAATGGGGAGTCTCATAAATATTGGGCAAACAATACTCAAGAAATAAACGTAAAAAACCTTCTTCCTGACCATGGCTACCTTGAGGGCTAAGCAAATCAGCGAGTATTTGACTAAGCCCTAGCTCATCAGTAGCAATGAAATTAAAGGAATTAAATTTTGGAGCAAGCTGACGACTATAAATTGAGCGCGCAGTTTGCAGAGCATCCCGCTGTTTTATAACTTCATTGAGCAGTAGCTGTAATTTGTGCATAACGAACCAACCTTAGAGCTTAAGTACCATAGGACAGGATAACAGCAATAGCCTAAGCAGATAAAGAAAAGGGCTGTTATCTGATTTAGGCTTATCCAGTCTCACTTATTTTTTTGCTTTTTTCTATAATATGTAGCTCTGCTTATACCTAATACTTCCCAAGGTTTTAAGGATTGCTCTGAAGTAGCTACAGGCTTACGTTTAGACACCTTACCGCCCTTACTACCTTTAATCGTTTGGCGATAAATAAACTCATTGTAGTGGTATGCATCGCGTTTCCAGCAGTATTTTGCGATGCTTTTAGCAGTTGCTTTGATTTCCGAGTAAGGTAATGGTTCTAAAAACATCATATTTGCGTTCTGAGCGTGTTTAATCACTGAGTTATACCATTGCTCCCAAGTCTTCCCTCGATGCTCTCTAATCGCAGAATACGCCCAATGGCGAACGGTATCGAACAAGGAGCAGTTCCTACCAAGTCCGTATTCTTTCTCGGTCTTCGTCAAAGGTCTAAGATCAACGAATTCCGCTAGATAATTTAACTCGTAGGCTTCTTTTGTCCATACTTCGGTACGCCAATGCTCGTGCATCGGGTTTTTGGTGATGAAGTTGGTATAGCCGACGTCTGCTCTTGTTTCTCTAACAAGCCCTGCTTGTATCTTAGCGAGATAATCCAAGGCTTTACGGCTGCCATGTTCACTAGTGCAAACAGGTGTTTTTAGCTCATAGACGATATGAGCATGTCCATTTGAGGGGTTTTGGCTTGTCCATCGTGGCGGTGGCAAGTATTCTTCTGCCCAACGCATTGCGCCATGCTCGTGATCAATGTCTAGGCAGATAAAATGGGTCATGCAAGGGGGGTTGTGCTGGATGTACCGCATTTTGACGGCAGTTTGCCTAGGACGAATGACAAGATTACCTAAATCATCGGTGCAATAGGGCTTATGGGGGAGTGTTTCGTATATTTCCGGTAGTATTAACATCACGCACACTTGTGTTGGTGCGCCTGCTGATATAAAATGTCCGTATCGAAAAATGGGTTTTATATCTGCTGACACAGATTAAAATTCATCTAACCCTCAGTGATTGCCGTCGCTGGGGGTTAGTCGTTTCTAGTATTTGAGTTTACGCTTTCCTTGTCTTTGCGTCAAATAGCGATTTCTCCTCAAAGTCACGCTATTTAAGGCTTACATAGACTTGAAAAGTTATGCCTATTCTCTACTATTTAGGCATCTAGCTTTAGTTTAATTTTCGATACTCATCACAACCTATCTGACTACCGTTGTCACATGCCTTTCCAAACCATTCTTTGGCAGTAGCTTTGTTCTGGCGAAGACCCTTACCATCGAAATACAATGCACCAATCATAACTTGGGCATTAGCATCACCTTGCTTGGCTGCTTTTTTCCACCATTCTAAAGCTTTGAAATAATCTTGATAAATACCTTTACCTTCGAAATATATTGAACCAAGAGCGTATTGAGCTTTAATATTGCCTTGATTAGCTGCTTTCTCGTACCACTCTATAGCCTTGAAGTAATTTTGTTTAACAGCTACGCCATCGACATACATCACACCCAGAGTTACCTGAGCATCGGCATTGCCTTGATTAGCTGCTTCTGTATACCATTTTAATGCTTTAGCATAATCTTGATCAGCACCAAATCCAAAGAAATACGTTAAGCCCAAATCCAGTTGAGCCTTAGCATCGCCTTGATTAGCCAATCGTATAGTTTGGTTGATATCCAATGCCATTGCAGACACAGAAAACATTGCTGCTGCCAAAAATAGGGTTGTTTTACGTATCAACGAGGTATTGGAAAAGGTCATAGTGAGTCTCAAAAAAGTGATTTTAAGATATATATTTGTGCGTTAATGCCATGATAGCAGAACTATTTTAGAGCGTTCGGACCGATGCCTTTTTTGGGTGAAAACCATTTACCATAATCCACCTTTATACGAGGAACTAGAATCATCCTCAAGCTTTCCTTGAGGATAATTATTTTTTAAGTGTCTGTTATTAAATGAATTTATTTTGATTGTTTCTGTTTTCGGTGTCCAAGTGGTGACCAATAACGGATAATTCGAGGTGTTTTGATGGTCTCAATCTTATTTCAGATAGTAGCAGACGAAGTCTTGGATCATTGGACAAGCCATCAAAATCAGTGATAGATACTCATATTTTGTCATTTGTGTCTCCTTTTTTTTAGTTGAGGTGATTAAGGTATTTTCTTTTCTCTTACTACTTATACGTACCACTATTAGAAAAGAATGGATTTTTTTTCTCTTATACGTGTCACTTTAAGCTTTCAGCACTTCGTTCTTATGATATTTCAGGCATAAAAAAAGACCTCTAGTAATAAATAAAGGTCTGATGGGTTGGGTCTCTTTTACGAATACCCCTAACGGAATAGCCCGCACTTATCGGCAGTAACTTTGTTAGAATACTCTCAATCACTACAATGGATATGAGTTTAGTATGAAGATATGGTTAGGGTTGTTGTTGGCTTTATTTTCCTTTAGTGCGAGTGCGAGCTACGATAAAGATTTAGATCTACCTAGTGGTCAGATAAATGAGCAGTCAAGTCCAAGGATGGCTTGGGGTGGTGTTGATTCCTTAGAGGATGCTCGGGCTACACTCAATAACAGTAGTTTAGGTCGACCTAGTGCTAAAAGTAACATGTATGTTTATAAAGATCAGAGTGGTCAGGTGCTACTCACAAACGCCAATGCTAGTGGCAATTTTGATAAATTTACTAAACGTGTAAAAGTATCTTATTATAAAAATATAGAGAAAGATAAAGAAAGAGAGTGGGAGCGCCAGTTAAATAAGAAACCCGCTGCCAGAATTGGTATGTCCCAGAAACAAATTTTAAATAACACGAATTGGGGTAAGCCTAAAGATACAAGTACAACTATTGATGCGTCAGGAACGTCAGAACGATGGATGTATAGTAATACTCATTCCCTTTACTTTAAAAACGGCAAATTAATTAAGATAGAGAAGTGAGTCTTGGTAGTCTATTTTTCGGTTGGACTCCTATACTAGAACACAAACTGTCGGCTGTATGCCCAGTGTCTACGGCACTTATTGATTATTATTTTTAATAATACCAACGAGGGTACCAACAATTGGTTTTTGAACTTGTTAAATCAATAGCCTTGTTCATTCAACCTTTTGTACCTATCACAGCCCATCTGTGCACCATTATCACAAGCCTTGCCAAACCATTCTTTGGCAGTAACCATATTATGCAGGCTTAATTCTAACAATAAAAAATTTAAACTGAAAATATCGCTATTCGCACATATCAGCAAATTTCTTCATAAGCCTCCAAACCAAACTTAAGCCAGCCAACGCATGACCCTATTTCTGTTAACTGCATAGTTATAGCAACAAGCGTTATACAACGATCAATAAGAAAAGCACCTATTGCAGATGCTTTTCTTAACATTAAAAATCACTGGTACAAATAATTATAATACCTTTGGTATTCTAAGGAGATTTGTTCTACGACAAGAATCATTAAAGTTTTAGCAATAACATCATAGCCAGCGCTATTATCCTTACTATTTCCATAAATAATTGAGGCAATCTCATGCAAGGATACTATAGGCTTCTGACCATAAGAGTTTAAGCCAAAATTTTCTATTGACTTATAGATCGAATTTAATAGATCTCCTTTAACCAAAATCTCACTCTTTCCGCTTTCAATGTGAGCATTTAACCAATTAATAATGCTTAACTTGTTAGAATCATAAAAATCAATGTAGCCATCGATATAATCAAGATTCACAAGTTTCCCATCTTTTCTTGCTCCATTATTAGACTTGTAAGTAAGCGCGTTTTTTACAAAAATCTCAGCACCTACATCATCAAACGTGTACTTTACTATCTCCAACCCGAACTCCGAAAAATCACCATCTCCTACCCGATTTAGGAACTCAGGTATAAAATAGTCTCTTTCAACTAAAGGTTCCCCTGGAATGCTGGATGCAACTTTGAGAAACAACTCGGCGGCTACCTCAGAAATAACTATAACCGTCACCTCTGCTATCCTCTGAAATTTAGCACCAGCTGAACTCACGCCGTAAAGAGCAAGCCCTGCATCGTGGGGTGTAACAACTAACGGGCTTTGCTTAATAGAACCGCGAGTAGCTAGATCTGAAGCAACCATAATCGAGGTCGTTTCAGATGAAAACAGACCTTGATGATCTTCTGCTAAACTTTCAAAAAATTTAGCTATTTTTTCTCGATGGCGACTGAAAAAATCCATTGCAGTACAGTTAAGACTAACCTTTCTCATGCTAATACCAAGATCAGTTTTATTAGGTCTTTTAAATAAAACTGCACTAGCAGCGAACTTGGAACAATCTACATGTTCTAGATAGGCCTCAAACAAATCAAGGCTAAGCAGTTCCGAAGTATTACGACTCAACACTGATCTAACAGCATCATATTGTTTTTTTTGTAGCGTATTTAACATAGGTGATAATCCATGATAGCAAAGGGAAAGCAGTACCAGAGCCAAACAGCAATATAGAACAAGCAGCTGTTATCTGACTTAGGCTTATCCAGTGTAACTTTGTAGTTTGCCTAATTTTTTATGATTGTAATAAGTTTTATGCGAACAATAGCGGTTTTTAGGTGATTTTTATTCATGAGATCAAAATTACAATGTAGTCTATCAATCACAAAAACTGCCGAGTAATCTGAACTCTATCTTTAGTTCAATTGACGATAGTTGTCGCAGCTATCTTGATAACCATTGTCACAAGATTCACCAAACCAAGATTTTGCAGTATCTACATTTTGACGTACTCCTTTACCCTCGTAGTACATCAAACCAAGACTGTATTGCGCCAAGGCACTTGCTTTATCTACAGAAGGTTCCTGATTTGCAGCTTTCTCATACCACTCAAATGATCTTGCATAATCTTGGTACACACCATGGCCTTCATAGTACATAATTCCAAGATAAACTTGAGCCATTGCAGAATTTTGGCTTGCAGCTTTTTGATACCAATATTTTGCTTTATCGTAGTCTTGATTTACACCAAGAGCATTGTGATACATACCTCCAAGGAAAACTTGGGCCCCGATATCACCTTGGTCTGCTGCTTTTTGAAGCCACTCAACTGATTTAATATAATCTTGGTGCACTCCATTGGATTCGTAGTATATGATTCCAAGGTGATATTGAGCGTCTGCAAGTCCTTGATCTGCTGCTTTCTGAAGCCATTCAATTGCTTTATCATCGTCTTTAATTAAAGCTTTACCTTGGTAATACATTTTACCAAGGTAGTATTGAGCATCTGCAAGTCCTTGATCTGCTGCTTTTTGAGTCAGCTCAACTGCTTTATCATAATCCTTAGCTACACCTTCACCTTTATAATACATTTTACCAAGTAGATATTGAGCTTCTGCATCGTCTTGGTCAGCTAACTCTGGTAGTTCGCTAGGTAGATTATCTCGATTAAATACTTCCACTGTTTCAGTAGGCTCATGACTGACTTCATCTTGATTTTTCTGACAGCTAGTAAGTACAAGAAAGGAAAAAACAATAGGAATAATCATTACTACTGATTTATGTTTAGTAAAAATCATATATTTAGTATCTCTTTTTGTATTTTTTGCTAAAATGTTACTACTATGTAAACATTAACATATAAAGTATTTACTAAAAATGAAAGGTATATATATGCAAGATAATGGACTATTGGGCTGTGGGCTTTTTCTGGTATATATCGCTTTCTTTTTTATTACTGGAACAATAGCCTTCAATATCGTTGAGCCACATAGCTTTATTGGAATATTAATATTTTTAGTGGTGTGGGGAATAGTACAGTTCTTATGTCAGGCTGTACTGGCAATCATATTTTCTCTATTGGCTAGGTAAAAAACCCTATATTATTAAAATTTTGAAACTTAATTTTTCTTTCTTCTAGCCCTAGCTAGCGACCCATACTTGGAGATCGTGACCTTGTGGGCGCTTTAGTACGCTCAAGCTCTTGCTCTTTCGCTTGTATCACTTCTCTAACTTGCTCAGTAATATGTTTAATTCCTTCAATTCCGTTTGTATTTCTGTCTGTGAGCCGGTTATTTTCGTTTGTGACTGCTCTATTTTGATCTGTGCGTTCACTAATTCCTTCAATCCGTCCTCTAACTTCACTGTATCGCTCTCTAATTGCGTCGTATCGCTCTTTAGATAATCGGGCGGTGTTACTGTACTCTGATACGTCTTCAACTGCGCTACGAGCTGCATCTGTACGTTTCCTAATGCCAATAACTCGCTTATCAACGTTGCTTGCGTTGTTGCGTGATTTTTCCGATGCTGTACCCAACCACTGAACACGCTTGTTTGTTCTGTCATTGAAGTTTGCAACTGCTTGAACAATACCGGTAATCGTTCCAGCTCTTGCGTCTTTGTCTGCGCCAATTTGTTCAATAAGGCTGTTAATTCGGCTATATCCTGGTCTTTCTTGCGTAGCTGCTGCTGTGTGTATCGCTCTTGGTCGTCTAGCATCTGCTGTTGGCGTTTGATCGTGTCCTGCTGCGCTTGTAGGGCTTGCTGTACTTGCTCTAGTAGTCTCTTGTCCATACCTTACCTCTGACTGTAGTCGATCTGCGGTTGTGACTGTGGCTGCTGCGGTGGATTGATATAGGTCGGTTTTGAGAACTTGTTGACCAACGCTCCCCCTATGAGCATGCCGAACATCATTACCGTGATTGCGACGATACTGGTGGCTATCAGCCATTTTTTCATTTCTGATTTGATGACCTGCGCTATCCGGTCTTCTCGCTGCGTTATCAGTTGTTTGATGTGCTGCGTGTAGGCTTCTATCGTCCTTTCCATTTCTTCTGCGAACTGCTCTAAATGCTCGGTGGTATGGGCTTGGACGTTGTTCGTATAGGTTTCGAGGGCTGTAGACATATCGGTTTGATGCTTTGCTAACATCGTTAGCAACTGCTCGTTGCTCGTGTCTAGGTTTTCCATGCCTTGCTTGATGATAGTCTCGCTTTCTTCCAACTTCGCTGTCATAAAGCTGTTTAGCTGCGTCGTAGCGGTCTCTACTTCCTGCTCGATAGTCTTTGCTTGCTGCTGTGACTGTGTTTTGAATTTCTCTGCTAAAGTTAAAATCTCGCTCATATAATCCGCCTGTCAGCCTGATATTTCGTTTCCCTGCTGGGTTCTTGATAGAGATCGCTTTATCCGTCTCTCGTGCTATCTCAAAGCCACCATCTTTTAGGGCTTGAACAACATCCTCACGATTGGTGATAACGCCTTCAACCACCAATGCTTGTAAACCGTCAGTAATGGCTTGTCTTGCGTTTTTAATGTCTCGTGGCAAGTTGTCACGCTGCGCCATGAGTCGCTTGTTGGCTGGGTCATTGGGGTCGGTAAAACCATGCTCGATGTTTTGCATGTCTTTCCATGCGTTGACGCGGCGCTTATCAACGTTATGGACATAAGGCTGAAAAGCGCGGCCATGCTCTAAATCAACGTTGGCAAAGACAAAATTCAGCTCTAACCGGCCTTTGTCTCTGTGCTCAATCCAAGAAACAGCAACTCTATCCACGTCTAGACCTGCTCGAATGGTTTGCTCAAAGCCGTCCATCAAGGCATTTTTTTGTTCTGCTGTGACCTCATCCGCGGTCTCGGTGAACGATAAGCAACCACTGGTGTATTTTTGCTTAAAGTCTAGGCTATCAATGAGCATGGCTTGGTTGTCTACATCGCCCCTCAAGATTTCAGCACCAATACGTTTGCCGTCTGGCTGCTCTTTATCTTTGAGCAAGTAGTCGAACACACCTTTGCTGCTACCGGTGCCGTTAGTGAAGAATTTAACGATCATCAGGCACACTCGATGCTAGTGCGTTGTCTAGCGTGGTTTGTAGATTAAGTAAGGCGATCAACACCGCGTTATCAACTTCTTGCTCCGTATTGGTTTGCTTGGCGATTTGGTTGATATTGATACCAATACGATTAATGGCTCGTACCAATTCAGGATCAGCACTGTGTACGATTTTTTTGCTCTTTGGTTCAGGCGCGGCGACCGGCTGATCGAGTATCAATCCGCGAACATAGTTAGACATATCATGTCTGCCTGCACGCTTTTTAATATCTACAATTTCTTGATCAGTAACTCTTATTTTGAGCCATTTCGTCCTTGCCATTTTAGCCTCGCTCTAGCGGTTG
>OAOU01000107.1_pt1 | contig 16545 bp, 14 predicted proteins | sample 1470821 | NCBI WGS metagenome assembly OAOU01 (sample SAMEA3275579, study PRJEB22092) | marine metagenome | biome: ENVO:00000447 MARINE BIOME; feature: ENVO:00002042 SURFACE WATER; material: ENVO:00002010 SEAWATER | collected 2014-06-20T12:30:00+00 | depth 0 m
TTTCATTTGCTCATAGAACTCATCACCAAAAGGACCCGTATAAGGGAAATCCATCTGTAGCAGGTACTTCATATTTTATTCCTATGATTTATTAGACCGTGATTTATTAGGCCGTCACTTATTGTACTGTCTTAATAGGATACTGTTTATAGAGTTACAGGCAATGTAGATCTTGTATCATTACAACCAATTATCGGCCAACTGCCTATAGACTTTTAACCGTCAAGCGGTTAGCTTAAATAGGTCATCAACTATTCAAGTTTATGCTATGTCCGAGCCTATTGCTCAACTCTCACCGAATAACACTATGTCTAGCGGTCGTCCACCATGGGAAGCTTATCGTCGCCCTTATGTGCGTGATTTGGCGTATGTACTTGCTTGCCCTAACATCTTAACTCACTGGATCGACTTCTCGCCAGATCAAATTACTCATCCCATCGCGGTTCATAATAGTGAGTTTTGGCTAGCGCAGTTTCAAGCGTACCAGCAGCGCTTAGAGCAGCTTGATAACACTAACGCTTATCAAGATTTGACGCGTTATCTATTATCGCGGCCTAGTCCGAATCGCTTAGGCTTTCACTTTGAAGGCTTGCTATCGTTTTGGTTAGAAGACGGGTTTGCACGTGGGCTGCACGCGTTTGAGACCTTAGCCAGTAATATTCAATTGTATAATGATAAGCAAACGGTAGGTGAGCTTGATTTAATTCTTTATAATCATGTGCAGCAGCAGACGGAGCATTGGGAGTTAGCGATTAAGTTCTTTATGGGCTCGCAGCCATTCGCACCGCAAGACTGGGTTGGCATCAATTCAAACGATAATCTTCAGCGCAAAATGACTTATATGCAAAATAAGCAGTTTCGCAGCGTTTGGGTAGATACTGAGGATCATGGGCGCGTCAAGATTGATAAACGTTATGGAGTGATCAAAGGTCGCTTCTTTTTGCCTGTTCATTATACTGATTTTACTTATCCTGACTGGCTAGAACCGACATTTCCTATGCATGAATGGTGCGATATAAACGATGAAACTACTCTTGCTGATCTCGATAAAAGCTCGCTACGCCAAGCCCATTATATCGAGTGGTTCACCAAGCGCGACTTTTATGACGAGCATCAGTCGTTATCTGGTCTGCCACTAGGATCAATGGGACAGCCACCTAAAGCGGGGTTATACTTCATAGAAGAGCGCCCACTGGTGATTTACCCTTATGTGAGCGCTAGTAGTGAGAATAAACTCTAAGGTGGAGCCTTGTTTCAATAGTTCTCAATGACCTGCATAATCTCGTATCTGAGCATATCGGCGCTCGGCATACGCTCAGCATGAAAGCGGACGATAGCGATACCGGCACTGGCTAGTGCTTTGTCTTTTTTATCGTCAGCCTTTTGCCGCGATTTACTGCTGTGAGTCCAGTCATCCAGTTCGATGGCGACTAAAGTGGTTTGTGCGTCGATATCGGTAATCACATAATCGACGCTTTGCCGGCAGATGCGATTAAACCAAAAGCTGCGCTCGCTGGCCTCCTCAGAGTTGGCTTCGATAATGCGGGACAACTGAACTTGGACGAAGATATGATATTCAGGGAGGGCATTTTTGAGCTTATTAAAAAAGATGACTTCGGTATCGGTCATAATAGGCATCGGCGCAAAAGGCCAAATCGCCAAATCGTCACCACGTACCGGTGCAGGAGCCGGCTCTTCTCTTTTTGAATTTGACTGATGCTTTATCACCACTATCAGAGTCAAAAAGCCGATAGCTGCGAGCAGAAATACAATGCCAAGTGACATAGGTTTACCTTATAAATTTGAGGCGACCGCCCAGCCTTTGTAGGCTGATAAGTCATACAGTAGGAAATAAAAAAGCAGCCGCTATCGTATACAAGCTTAACTCAATCAGCAATCTATCAAATAAAAAACACGACAATATATGTCGTGTTTTAAGCTAAAGTTTTGCGCTATAGATGGTTTCGAGCTAAAGATAGATACTCATAAGAAAGTAAGTGTTTACCAATATTTGACCCAAGCACCGCTAGTATCTACTTTGGGGTCGTTGTTAATCTTATCTTTTAGCGCTAATGCGGCCACTTTACCGCGCTCAGGACCAACGACGACGCGGACACCGCGACTGGTCTTACTCGTTGTCACTTGATAGCCTGCATCTTTGAATTTTTTGGCGACTCTATCGGCACCGGCTTGATCGCTAGCTAGCGAAACTTGTACGCCAAAGCTGCCCTTAGCATCGGTTTGTTTCGCTTCTCTACGAGCCTCTACCAAGCGCTGCTGCGCATCACGCTTTGCTTGTGCTTGCGCTTTTTCTTGTTCGCGCTTACGCTCTGCTTCTGCCGCCTCACGCTCTAAGCGCTGAATCTGTTTACGCGAAGGAATGGTAATCGTCTGCCCTAATTGTAAGGTAGCAGATGGTGAGGTGTTATTGGCTTGGGCCAAGGCTTCAACGGGCACATTATACCGACGTGCTAGCTTGATTAAGCCATCACCGGACTTGACTTTGTATTCGCTCGGCGAGCTTGGTGGCTCGGATTTAGCCGCTTGCGCTTTTTGCTCAGCGGCTCTTTGTTCAGCGGCCTTTTGTTCTGCCGCTCTTTGCTCGGCAGCTTTGCGTTCGGCTTGTTCTTTAGCTGCCGCTTTTTCTCGGGCCTCAGCTTCTGCCTTTTGTTGAGCAGCGCGCTGCTGCTCTTGCTCAGCTGCTCTTTTTGCTTCAGCGGCGCGGCGCTTTTCTTCTTCAACGCGACTGTCGTTACTTACAGCGTTTGCGCTCGTAGGTGTCACTGTCACGGTATCTTGCTGCGTCTGTACTGCAGGGGTGTCTGATGTGGTGGGCGTTTCTTGTATCGCTTCTTCTTCAGCAGCTTTGGGCATGGCATTATCGATATAGCGTTGGTTTTCTGCGCGTGCTTTAGCGAGTGCTTTGGCCTCTGCAGACTCTTGCTCAGCCAAAAACTGCTCGGCACGCTTTTCTTGTTCCGCTACTCGTAGGGCACGCTCTTTTTGTTTTTGAGCCAATAGCTTTTTTTCAGTTTCGATATCTGTGGTCAACGGGGTCACGGCCTGTTGCTCTTCAGCGCTAGTCTCAACGATAGCTGGGGCCGCAGCGGTATTATCATTGGTTCCAATCTGTTGCACCATGGCATATAGCATCACGCTACCGCCAATAATCATGCCGATGCCCAATAAGGCTTGTCTAGAAAAATTCATCCGTTTCATTTCCTCAGTTGGTAACAATGATCATTTCATACCCTTAAAGCTTTATACGCACTGCTTATACTGCAATCTTATCTGATAAATGAATACTATTTTTACGAAAAAATAACTTAGTACCCATTTATAAAGCCTTTTATTATCATAACAAAGCGCTTTGATTATAAAACAATTTTTTCATATTGTCTGCTAACAGGATACTTCAACAGACGATGCAAACTGCGTTACCTAACAAAAGCTAAATCAAACTACTTATCGGCTGAGCTTAAGGTTTTTAGCTTGACCATGTTAGTTTGATGAGCAGCTCTGTCCTAGCGTTATGTTGGCTCTAGGGTTAAAGCTAAAAGCGTCTCGCCAATGGTATGAAAAGAGCCGCAAACTAGCAGGAGATCGTGTGGCTGACTCGCCAAAATAGCCGCTTGCGCCGCCTGCTGTAAACTCTCAAAAGTATGGATGCGCTCTTGAGGAATATAAGCGCTCATCGCGGCTACTAATTGCTCAACGCTCGCTGCTCTTGGATAATCTATCTCAGCGATAAACCACTCAGACATCGGCAAATCAGCTTGCGTTAAACGCTGAACAACCAGCTCGATATCCTTATCTGCGAGCATAGAAAACACTACCTTAATCGTCGCGGTTTTATTACCGGCTAGTTGCTTGTGCTGCTGCCAAAGCGCTGCTAACTGTGCGAGCATAAAATCAACGCCATGCTCGTTATGTGCGACATCGAATAGCCAATGGCGATCAGCCAGCTGCCGATAATCAAAACGCCCTGCTAGCTGAACGCTACCCAAGGCTTGCTTGATAGCGTCAATGCCAATATCAAGCGGACTGGCTAGCACAGCTGATACCGCATTAGCAGTATTGGTCAGTGACAGCTTTGGCCGCGGTAGTTGCAGTGTCACTGCGGCGTTACTATATTGCCAAGTGGGCTTAGCATTAGTATTAAGCTCGTTATTAAGCTCATTATTAAGCTTAGTATTTATCTTATCTTCGCTACTACTCTTAACTTCACGGTAATAAAAATCCTGTCCCACTTGATAGCAAGTGACATTATGCTGCTCAACAAGTTCTGCAACGCTGGCGGGCATTTCAGTAGCGCCGTAAATCAGGGGAATACCTTCACGTAAAATACCCGCCTTTTCACGGCCGATATCTTCAAGGTTGTCTCCGAGCCAATCCACGTGATCGATACCGATATTGGTAATCACTGCCAGATCAGGATCGATGATATTGACCACATCTAAGCGCCCGCCTAAGCCAACTTCTAGCACCCAAACCTCGCAGTCTGCGGTCGCAAATATCAAAAGCGCGGCTAAAGTCGTCATCTCAAAAAAGGATAAGGTTAGTCCGCATTGCAGCCTTGCGGCCTCAACTTGCTCAAAAGCCGCTATCAAAGTCTTATCACTAACCATCTGGCCATTAATACGTACGCGCTCATTGAACTCAATTAAGTGCGGCGACTGATACAGCGCGGTTTTATATCCCGCAGCTTGACACAGCTCACTGATCATCGCAGTCGTGGAGCCCTTACCATTGGTGCCTGCTACCGTAAAAACGTAGGTATTTTCTTTGGCCGACTGGACGACTCCTAAACGCTCAGCGACCGGCAGCACTCTGGAGAGCCCCATATCTATCGCTGAGACGTGGATTTGCTGCATATAATCTAGCCATTCCGTCAGGCTAGAGTCTTTAGTCGGCTTATGCGCCTGCGAAGTCAAAGAAGAAGAGTCCATAAATAACCTATATCAAAAATGGGCGTAAAAAAAGCTATAAATCGTCATTATATTTGCCTCAAAGTGTATAGCAAATTCAATCAAAACCCCAATTCAAAATGACAAGTCAAAACCAAAAAATAGCACTTACCGCTCTTCACGATAAATGCTATTAAAAGTGTGCTAAGTGTACTTTAAAAACAGCTTAAACGCAGAGCTAAGCATCCACGTTTGGCTGATGACAAAGCTTAGCAAGCAGGCGATAAATGGTATCTATCATTTGATGACGATGCACCACTTCATCGACAACGCCGTGCTCTAATAAAAACTCAGCGCGCTGGAAAGGCTCTTCTAAGGTCTCGCGTACGGTTTGCTCAATGACGCGCTTGCCGGCAAAGCCTATCATCGCTTTTGGTTCGGCTAAATGGATATCACCAAGCATGGCAAGCGATGCCGTCACGCCGCCGTAAACGGGATTGGTCAACACCACGATATAAGGAATACCTGCCAAACGCAGACGCTCAACCGCAGCTGCGGTACGCGCCATCTGCATCAAGGACAGTAACCCTTCTTGCATACGCGCACCACCAGAAGCAGCAAAACAAACTAACGGTTTACGCTCTGCTAAGGACTTCTCCGCCGCTTGTACAAATCGATCGCCAACCACTGAGCCCATCGAGCCGCCCATAAATTGAAAGTCAAAAGCACAGGCCACGACTTCAAGATTGCGTAGCTTGCCATATAGCACAATCAGCGCTTCGCTCTCGCCCGTCTTAGTCTGGGCTTGCGTCATACGCTCAGGATAAGGTTTGCTATCGACGAAGCCTAACGGGTCTTTTGCGACAAACTCCTGCCCAATCTCGCCATCGACTTGCTCCAAAAACCATTGCAAGCGCTCACGAGCAGTCATCGCCAGATGATGATCGCAGTGCGGACAAACATAACAGTTAAAGATAAGCGCCGTATTGGTGATCATCGACAGGCAGTTCGGGCACTTAGTTGAAGGCTCAGTCTCAACTGCAGTCAGTTGCGGCGTGAGCTGCTGCTTAACGCCCGGTACGGGACGATTAAACCACGATTGGCCTGCCGTATCGGTACTGGTTTTGGTACTGTCCTCTGACATCTCAGTCTTTTCTATAGTTTCAGTCATATTATTCGCCATTATCAAAAGGTTATCCGGCACGTTTGCGCATAACCGTTTATAGTATTATGAATGATTGCTCATGCATCATTGCAGATATGGTCTTAGTTTACACACGTAAACTAAAATTAGCAAAGCCATTCAACATATTGCTATTAACGGCTTTTCTCGATAGTTTACTGGAGTAATAGTATATAAAACCCGCACTGACGATAATATTACAAACTATCTAAAGCGTCTCTTAGCTCATCCATTTTGGTCATAATACGCTGCTGTGCTTCCGCTACCGCCTTACTATCATTGGCATCGATATCAGCAAAGTTCTGCACTAAGGCACTCCCCACAATGACCCCATCGGCGTGCTCGCCAATGGCTTTGGCAGACGCACCATCACGAATACCAAAACCAACACAAACTGGCAAATCCGTCTCTGCCTTAATCGCTTGTACTTGCTGCGCGACATCATCAGTATCGAGCGTAGCAGATCCGGTAACGCCTTTGAGTGACACGTAATAAATATAACCGCCACAATGGGTCAAGACTTGCTCACGGCGCTCAGGTAAAGTCGTCGGCGATAATAAGAAAATCTCATTCATCGCATGCTCGGATAGGTGCTGAGTAAAGCTGCCCGCCTCGGCTGGCGGCAGGTCCACCATCAAGAGACCATCAACCCCTGCCTGTTCACACAGCTGCACAAAGTTATCATAGCCAATGATTTCCACAGGGTTAAGATAGCCCATCAGGATAATAGGCGTCTGTGTATCTTGCTTACGAAACTCGCTTACCATATTTAGCGCATCACGAGTGCTGGTACCTGCCGCTAACGCGCGCTCGCCTGCTAAAGCTACGGTTGGGCCATCGGCCATAGGATCTGAAAACGGTAAACCGACTTCGATCATATCGGCGCCGTGTTTGACAAGATCATGTAGCAAGCCAACAAAGTTACTCGGATTGGGATCGCCTGCCATCACGTACGGAATCAGCGCTTTTTTGTTCTGTGATTTTAAAGTTTCAAAGGTGCTTTCAATTCGGGTCATAGTGATTCTCTAATATATATTAAATACCAAATTCATAATTAACCATAGTTTCAAACTTCTTAATTTCTTTATCGATAAAACCAACTGTTATATCAATATCAAAATCGAATAGATAGTCTTCAAACTTCTCATTATATTTTTTGATATCCTTCTTTATCATTGAATATATAGTATCAGCGCCAATAGAGTCATTCATAAAATAATTCATGACAAATACTATATGAAATTTCTTGAACTTATTGCCGTTTTCGTAGTCTAGCATCAGCCTTTCTAAAATTAGTGGTAGATCACGAAGCTTAAGCCCAGTAGAGAATTTAATAATTATGGGGATGACAGAACCGTTTGGATAAAACCCATAAAAATCATATAAACCATTGTTTCCTTTCTTGATATAAGAATATTTATTTTCTAACCACTCTTCTACAATATCTGAGCCTCTATTACTTAGTGAGTAAAAAAGTTCTTTTGGAAAGTTAAGCTGGTTTACTAAAGTGCTATCCTGAACTTTGGTGCTTTCTTCAATCAAATCAAAATATTTATTTATTTCAAATAAACTGTTTTCATAATAGGTGTTCTTCACATCCTTAATTGCTGCTTCTTTTATTTCTGTCTGAAGGTATTTTTCAGCAAATTTTAAGAAAGACTCTGTATTATAAATATGGAATTTTTCTACATTAGCTTTATTGCATATCTCGCTCACTAGCTCAGGTCTAGGTCCAATAACTTTAGATCCATTTGAAGAAACAATTTGCATCCAGTCTTCTTTTTTATCATCTGTGATGAAAACTATATTTTTTTTATTTTCTTTTTTAGCATACTCTATTATTTGCATCCAAATTATTAGATCACCATAACCATGCTGGTACTTCAGTAAATTATGTGTATAAGGTATAGACTTAGTATTCGATTTTTTTGCTTTTTGAATATCTTTAAAACTTGGTGGAATCTCATTTTCAGCCCTTTCCTCTCCATCCTTAAAAATGGCATCGAGCCAATCTTGATGTTCTGGTGGGTATCCTACTTTGCCCTCAAAAATTTCAGTAATATTAAATAAGATATTATCATCAAAGCTATTATTTAATTGTCTCAACGTAACCTTTTCAAGCTCATCAAGTACAGTTTTCTCTAGTTCTCTAAACTTACTTAAGAAGTTTTGAGGATCTATTTCATTATGCCTTTTCTCTAATTGTAGCTCACTAGATTTATTCTCAATACCCTTGATAGAATCCTCGATACTTTTTTTAATATCATTTACTTTTTTGTTTTGATCAGCTATTACTTCTAACCTATTACGATGAAACTCTAGCAGAACATGATGAGGCACCCATACTCTATCACCAAGATTTTTTATTATTTCGATAATAGCTGTGCTTGTTTCATTCTTATATCTATAAAGGTTTAAAAGAACATTCGTATCGAATACGAATGTTCCATGCTCCCAAAGCTCACTAAAATCCTCTTCAGAAAGTTGATAAAAACCTTTAAACATCTCTTTAATAGTTTTGTTTTCCATATTACACTTCAATCCCTTCCGCCTTCATCACTGAATGCAAATCTTTATCGCCGCGACCTGACATATTCACCACGATAGTCTGCTCAGGTGACATGGTTTTGGCCAGTTTTAATGCATAAGCACAAGCATGAGACGTTTCTAAAGCTGGAATAATACCTTCTTTACGCGTCACTTCATGGAAGCCCTCTAACGCCTCTTTGTCGGTACAGCCAACATATTCAACCCGGTTCATGTCTTTTAGGAAACTATGCTCAGGACCAACACCTGGATAATCAAGACCTGCCGAGATCGAATGCGTCTCTTGAATTTGGCCTTCATCATCTGCCATTAGATACGTACGATTACCATGCAACACGCCGATACGGCCCGCCGCAAGTGGCGCTGAATGACGACCACTTTCGATACCATCGCCTGTAGCTTCGACACCATACATCTTCACATCGGTATCGTTTAAGAAATCAAAAAACAGCCCAATCGCGTTGGATCCACCACCAACACAGGCAACCAACGCATCAGGCAATTTGCCGGTTTTTTCTAAATGTTGAATACGGGCTTCTTTACCGATAATCGCTTGGAAATCACGCACCAGTAGCGGATAAGGATGCGGGCCTGCTACCGTACCAATAATATAATAAGTCGTATCGACATTGGTGACCCAATCGCGCATGGCTTCGTTCATCGCATCTTTTAAGGTGCGCGAACCTGAAGTCACCGGCACGACTGTCGTGCCTAAGAGACGCATACGGTAGACGTTCATCTTTTGTCGTTCGACGTCGTCTGCGCCCATATAGACGATGCACTCTAAGCCCAAACGTGCGGCGATAGTCGCGGTTGCCACGCCGTGCTGACCCGCTCCTGTCTCCGCGATAATGCGTTTTTTGCCGCACATTTTGGCGAGTAGCGCCTGCCCGATAGTATTATTGACCTTATGCGCGCCGGTATGATTGAGATCTTCACGCTTAAAGTAAATTTGCGCGCCGCCGATTTCATCGCTTAAACGCTTGGCATGATACAGCGGCGTTGGGCGACCGACGTAATTGACCAAATCGTTATGATACTCCTCCCAAAAGGCCGGATCAGCTTTGACTTTGGTGTATAGCGTCTCAAGCTCTTCTAGCGCTGCCATCAAAGTCTCAGACACAAAGCGGCCGCCATGCACGCCAAAATGACCACGAGGATCAGGGTATTGATTGAAATCGGCGACGTCTTTTGGATTGGTAAAAGTATTGATCGTTTGTGCTGAATTATTTTCGGTTATAGTACTCATCAAAATATCCTGTAGATAACATATAGGTTAAAAATGCTTATAAATTAAAGGCCAAACGATTAAAACAATATAGGGCTTATAAATAAATCGATAAAACTCTTTGCCTTGATCTCGGCCATAGTCAATCTCTTCGCCGATCATTGCCATCGATCTCGTTTGACCGCTTTCATAAAGCCGCGCATTTTGTCTTCATCTTTTTTACCTTTCGCGGACTCAATACCGCCGCTCACATCGAGCGCGTAGAGCGCATGGATAGGCAGATCTAAAGTTGCAGCGACATTATCAGCATCAAGCCCGCCTGCCAATATAATAGGCAGCGCACTGTCTGTTGGGATCAAATCCCAATCGAACTGATCGCCCGTACCGCCATATTTCTGCGGATTATAAGCATCAAGTAAAATACTACTTGCACCAGCGCTAGCAAAATCGTTAATTTTAGCTTGGACGCTCGCTAGCGTGTCTTGTTCGCTATTGATACGTAGCGCCTTTATCCAGCGTTTATGCACGCTATTAGCCAGTTGCTGACATTGCTCAGGACTCTCATCGCCATGAAACTGGATAATATCAAAAGCGACTTTATCGGCTAACTCCATAAGCTCGTCTTTATCCATATTGACCACTAAGGCGACGACGCTAGTAAAGGCTGACACTCCGGTAGTCAATTGCTGCGCTTGCGCTATGGTCACCGCACGCGGACTTGGCGGATAAAACACTAAGCCTACCGCATCCACACCCAATTGAGCAGCTGCCTCAATATCAGCAAGCTGAGTGAATCCGCAAAATTTTACCTGCATATTTTGACCTTAGCCAAGTAAACTTGAAGTTGTCTTAATAAAGTGGCTGTTCGTAAATTAGCGATTAATAGAGACGTCCAGCTCTAGAAATGAGGGTGATTTGTTAACTCAAAGCCAAATCAATTGCATCCAAAAACTTATCCTAGCATACTTTTATTCATAGTTTTGTTTATGATTACCATAAGGATTTTTCAATGTCTAAAAAGACAGCGGCAACTAGCAGCAGTAAAGATAACGATAGTAAAAAAAAGCCGGATAATAATGCACATTCGCCCCATTATCTAATGTGGTTTCGTCGTGACTTGCGTATACATGACAATACCGCTTTGGCCGCTATTTGTGAACAGGCTAATGCCAGTGAAGCGCCTGTTACCGCCGTCTACTTTATCACTCCTGAGCAATGGCTTGAGCATGATGACTCGCTCGTACAAGTCGATCATATCGCGCGTACTCTGCCGATACTAGCGCAAAAGCTAGAAGATCAGTTAAATATCGCTTTAAACGTCTATCTATGTGCCGATTTTGATAAGTCTATAGAAGCTATCACTGAGCTATGTGCAGAGCAAAAAATCACTACCGTTATGGCCAATCACGAGTACGAAGGCAATGAAATCGATCGCGATGAAAAGTTGACAAAGCAGCTTGCTAATAACGATATTGAGTTTATCCGTCATCATGACCAGTGTATATTGCCGCCGCTGAGCATCACCACTAATGACGGCGATAGCATGTATAAAGTCTTTACCCCATTTTATCGTAAATGGCGCGATACGTTGGAAGCAGGTTCGCTTAGCGCTCATGAAGCTACAAAAGTGACTGCTAATAATAAAACCAAAGCTCGCATAAAATCTATGGCACTAAAGTCTGCCGCTAACAATGCCAATACTAGCGCCAGTATAGAAAAGCTTGCGCACAAAATAGTCGCTGACTATCAAAAACCTTTAGAGGACGACGAGAAAAAATTCACCGATAAGCCTGCGCAGCTTAAGCAAGCACGCGAGGATTATCCAGCAGGTGAAGACGCTGCTATACAGCGTTTAAAGGAGTTTGTCGCTGAGGATATCGAAGATTATGATGTCAGTCGTGACAAGCCTATTTTGCAAGGTACGAGTCACCTGTCGGCCTACTTAACGATTGGCGCTATCAGTCCAAGGCTATGTTACCTGCAAGCAGCGCAAGCGCAAGAAAAACTGCACGGTAATGATAGCGATAATGAGGACATCAATCGCTGGATAAGCGAGCTGGCTTGGCGCGACTTTTATCGTCATGTGTTAGTCGATAAACCCAAACTCATCGAGCATAAAGCTTATAAAGAAGACGCCGATAATAAGGTCAATTGGTCATATGATAAAGATGACTTTGCCGCTTGGTGCGCAGGCAAAACAGGTGTGCCGTTAGTTGATGCCGCGATGCGTTGTCTGAATGCCACAGGCTTTATGCATAATCGCTTACGCATGGTGACGGCAATGTTTTTGACCAAAGACTTGCTCATCGATTGGCGCTGGGGCGAGCGCTACTTTATGCAGCAGCTGATCGATGGTGACTTTGCTTCTAACAATGGCGGCTGGCAATGGAGCGCTTCTACGGGTACGGATTCTGCGCCGTATTTCCGCATTATGAACCCCTTTAGCCAAGGCAAAAGCCATGATGCTAAGGGCGAGTTTATCAAGACTTGGCTGCCAGAGCTCAAAGACGTCCCTGTTAGCACGTTGCACTCTGAGGACACAATGCGTAAGGCACTAAAAAAAGGCGGCGAGTTTGCAGATATAGACTACCCTGTGCCTATGGTTGAGCATAAAAAAGTGCGCAAACTGGCTATTGCTGAGTTTAAAAAATAAAGCATAGCTCAGTATTTATACGAAAAGCATACCTCTGAAAGTTGCCATAAAAAAGCGCTCAATTATCGGTAACTGAGCGCTTTTTTATATTGAGCTAAACACTTAGAACTTATCTAGTTTGACTAAGTTAATTTGAATCAGTTAATTTGACCAAGTTAACTCGCGGTACTCGCCGGCATGCGACAAGCGCCCGCGCCTTGCGTGGTAACAGTAACTACCGCTCCTGTCATCGCAAATAGCTGCTGCAATTGTGTTTGCGCGTTGCTCAGTGCCATGGTCATCACATCACCGCGGCAGGCACGCTCAAGCACTTCTTTTTTGGCCATACTTTGCGCTTGTGTCAATATCGCCGGATCAACTTGCATCATCCCAAACGCGCCCGTTTGCCAGTCGTATATCTCGATATCATCAAGATATACGGCAAACACCTCTGAGGGCGGTATAGTGATATTAATCTTTGGCATGATCGATGATGGCGTAGTCGAGTTATCCGCGGCTTCGAGCTGCTCATTAGTAGGCTGCACCACTTGTACCATCTCAGGCGTCAAGGCGCTCAGATCGATACCTGCTTGCACGCGTCCTTTAGCAATGAATAGTGCCTTTTGCTCATCTTGCCACAGCTTTGCCCAGCTGCCCTCGCGCTCACTAGTAATAATGGTATCGACACTAAAAGCCACCGTTTGCAGACGATTAAGCTGCTGAATTTGGGTGACAACGCCTTCTCTAGTAATCGTCTCAACAGGCTCTTCCTCAGCACTGTTTTGCATGATATAAATCGCAAAAGCCAACGCCGCCAGACCCACAAAGAGTAGTAGCCACGACATCTTAGCAATTTTTGGCTTAGGCTTACGCTTACGCTCTTTGACAAGCCTATTATTAGGATCAGAAACGGGTTGCTCAGGAGTACTCATAGCGGCTACCTTTTTATGCGTTATTTGTTGTGTGCAGCTTAAAACCTTAGTGCAGAATATTTATCTTAAAATCATAAGCTTAAATAAATACTGCTACTTAAATGCTATCAAAGCACCTAACTTCAAGGCGTCGCTACTTATTGTCAACACAAACCTTAAGTGAGTTATCTTTTAATCATTCGCTTTGTGTTAATAATAAAGGCTTGCTAGGATGGAAATGACAAAAAGTCATTGCGTCTGAGCCTAACTTTACCTAACATAGACAGGTTACGCTGAAGCATTATAAAAGCTCTATTATAAAGAGCGTTAATCGACTCGTTTCAGCGACTTCTTACCAAGGCAAGCTAGCGCTGGCATAAAATTTTAGCCTTACGTTTAGCGTCTTTTTTATTTATTGTATGATTGAAGATAAGGTTACGCTTTATTTATGAAAGCCAGTCAGTTCTTGTTCGCCACGCTAAAAGAGACCCCAAGTGATGCCGATATCGCCTCCAGCCAGTTGATGGTGCGTGCCGGTCTTATTCGTAAAATCGCTTCTGGACTCTATATTTGGTTGCCTTTAGGACTACGCGTCTTACAAAAGGTGGAACGTATCGTCCGTGAGGAGATGCAAAATATCGGCGCACAAGAGGTGCTTATGCCAATGACTCAGCCCGCTGAGCTATGGCAAACTACTGGCCGGTTTGAGGACTATGGTCCTGAGCTGCTACGTTTCAAAGATCGCCATGATCGCGACTTTGTACTTGGGCCCACCCACGAAGAGGTCATCACTACTTTAGCTCAAAGCGAGCTACGTAGCTATAAGCAGCTACCGATTACTTTCTTTCAAATTCAAGGCAAATTCCGTGATGAGATTCGTCCTCGCTTCGGGGTGATGCGCGCGCGTGAATTTACTATGAAAGACGCCTACTCGTTCCATGTCGATCAAGCCTCGCTTGCCAAGACTTACCGGGATATGTACGACGCTTACACGCGTATCTTTACTCGTCTAGGCTTAGATTTTCGTGCCGTACAAGCAGATACCGGCTCTATCGGCGGCTTTGCCTCGCATGAGTTTCATGTATTGGCGGACAGCGGCGAAGACGATATCGCCTTCTCTGACTCCTCTGATTACGCGGCGAACGTTGAGCTTGCCGAATCTTTATCCTTTAACATGGCTGAGCGCCAGCCGCCAAAGCAGGCGCGCGAAGATGTGCTCACCGAAGGTATGACCTCTTGTAAGATGGTTGCTGAACATTTAGATATCCCGCTGGCGAATACGGTAAAGACTTTGATCGTCCATGGTCATAAAGAAGACGATACGCCGCAGCTAATCGCCATAGTTTTGCGCGGCGATCATCAGCTCAATACCATCAAAGCAGAGAAAATCGAAGAAGCCAATGTGCCACTAACACTTGCCTCTGATGCAGAACTAAAAGCGGCGGGGCTGCATAAAGGCTATATCGGCGTTGACCTAGATATGCCTGTGTTTGTCGATCGCTCAGCGGCCACTTTATCCGACTTTGTGGCCGGCGCTAATGTCGTTAATAAACACACTATCGGTATGAACTGGGTGCGTGACACCCGTATCACCCGCATCGTCGATGTGCGCAACGTACAAGAAGGCGACCCTTCTCCTGATGGTAAAGGCACGCTAAAAATCAAGCGCGGTATCGAAGTCGGTCATATCTTCCAGTTGGGCGATAAGTACTCTCAAGCGATGAATGCTACTGTCTCTGGCGAAGATGGCAAGCCTGTGACGCTCATGATGGGCTGCTACGGTATTGGCGTGAGCCGTATTATCGCCGCTGCTATCGAGCAAAATAACGACGAGAACGGCATCATGTGGCCACAGACGCCAGATGTTGATGACTCCTTAGCGCCATTTGAAGTCGCTATCGTACCAATGAAATCCAAAGAAGACACGGTGATGGAGACGGCAACTGCGCTTTATGAAGAGCTAAAAGCGAAAGGCGTCAATGTCCTACTCGATGATCGTAATGAGCGCCCAGGCGTTAAGTTTGCTGATCTTGAACTGGTTGGTATTCCGCATCGCATTGTGGTCTCCGATCGCAACTTGGCTGAAGATAAGTATGAGTATGTCGATCGCCGCGATAGTGAGAAGCAAATGCTAAGCCGCGAGGAAGTATTGGCAAAGGTCGTAGGTTAATACGCTTCAATATAAAAAATAGCCTAGCTCATTAAATGAGCTAGGCTATTTTTTTTGCGGCCTATTCAATGACACGCGCTACTGGCGAATCAAACGACTTGGCTTCGGCAATAGCGAGATATCACTGACACGGCAAGGGTTAATATCGATACCGCCGCGGCGCGTGTACCAAGCTCTGACCATCAGCTCTGTAGGCTGATAAAACTCACTTAAATCAGCGAATATCTGCTCGACACACTGCTCATGAAAACCATTATGCTGACGGAAGCTTAAGATATAGCGCAGCATACTCGCGTCATCAACTTCGATAGCGCTACTCATCTCTACCGCTAGCGTTCCCCAATCGGGCTGATTGGTCACCGGACAATTACTACGCAGTAGATTGGAATAAAAGCTGAACCGCTGACTACTGTCACGACTTGATTGTTGCGTTTTAGCTTTTAATAATGAAGCATCAGGATGCGAAGTCAGAGCTATTTTTTCATGACTATCCGCTAGCGCATCATCGATACATACGCCCTTCGGCTGAGTAATGAGTAGCTCTGAATCTCTATTATTTAAATCAAATAATTCAACTTTGACTTCACCTTGCACGCAGTTAGATAAATCTTTGCTTAGTATTGTCTTAACCTCGTCCCAACTGGCAAACTCAGTAAAATTAATACTATTCAGATAAAGCTTCAGCGATTTGGACTCGACGATAAAAAGCGACGTCGCAGGGATACTAAAACGCGCCATTGCGACTTGCGAGATACCTTGCGTGTTTAGCCAAGAGACTTCAAATGCGTGCCACCAGTCCATACCGATGCTAAGTTTAGCAATACCGGGCTTATCAAATTGCCAGCCTATAGCTTCGCGCCCCATACTACGGTCAATCGGATACAGGGTTTCAGGACTGTACTTGGTCGGATAGTCGGTGGTTTGCTCGCCTAAAATGCCATGGATACTCATAACTTGCCTTTTGTCT
>OAOU01000113.1_pt1 | contig 16206 bp, 17 predicted proteins | sample 1470821 | NCBI WGS metagenome assembly OAOU01 (sample SAMEA3275579, study PRJEB22092) | marine metagenome | biome: ENVO:00000447 MARINE BIOME; feature: ENVO:00002042 SURFACE WATER; material: ENVO:00002010 SEAWATER | collected 2014-06-20T12:30:00+00 | depth 0 m
TACAATGGATAGGGCTTATTTAGGTTACAAAAAAGCCCTTGAATATGAGATTATAAAAGCGGCAGAGCTGGATCGTATTTTAGTGGCAACCGTAACTCCAGACTGTCCATTTCCATCTGTTGGCTGTTTGCGTCAAGAGAAACTAGGAGCAACAAATGCTGCTGCAAGGTATTTAAGTGCAGCTGGTGCAGGTTTCATGTACGGCATGATTACAGCTGGACAGTTCATTAACAACGATACTTACAAACACATCCTAGTTGTAGGGGTTGAAAAACTTTCGAAAATCACGGACTGGGAAGATCGAAACACCGCGGTTCTCTTTGGTGATGGTGCTGGCGCTGCAGTCATTGGTCCAGTAACAGAAGGAAGAGGGATCCTTTCATTTGAACTTGGTTCAGATGGGGCAGGTGCCAAGCATCTCTATCAGGAGCCAAATGGCTTTATGGCAATGAACGGCAGAGAAGTGTTTAAGTTTGCAGTAAGACAAATGGGTCAGTCAGCTATTAATGTGATCGATAAGGCCGGTTTAACGAAGGAAGACGTTGATTTCTTAATTCCTCATCAGGCAAACATTCGAATCATGGAAGCATCCAGACAACGACTGGAACTCCCAGTTGAAAAGATGGCAACAACGGTGAAGAAATATGGAAACACATCATCATCAACCATTCCAATTGCGCTTTCAGAAGCGATGGAAGAAGGCAGAGTGAAGGATGACGATGTTGTAATTCTTGTTGGTTTCGGAGGCGGTTTAACTTGGGGAGCCGTGGCCCTCAAATTAGGACGCTAAAACTGTAGTAGTGAAAAAAAGGAGCGCTGGTATAAATGAAGAGAAGAGTTGTTATTACAGGGTTAGGGACGGTTTCCCCACTTGGGAATTCATTAGAGGAAACGTGGACAAATGTAGTGAATGGTGTTTCTGGGATCAACCCATTAACTCGTTTAGATAAAGATCAGTTCGCAGCAAAAGTTTCAGGTGAAGCGCTTGAATTTGATCCGGAAAAATTCATGGACCGTAAAGAAGCTCGTAAAATGGACAGGTTTACACAGTTTGCTGTAGCCGCTTCTCAAATGGCTGTTGAAGATGCTGGTTTAACGATTAATGAAGAAAATGCTGAGAGAGTTGGCGTTTGGATCGGGTCAGGTATAGGCGGTATGGAAACGTATGAATCGCAATTCCGTACGTTTATGGATAAAGGCGCTCGTCGCGTTAGTCCATTCTTCGTTCCGATGATGATTCCAGATATGGCGTCAGGTCAAGTTTCCATTATGCTTGGAGCAAAAGGAATTAACTCATGTACCGTAACTGCCTGTGCTTCAGGAACGAACTCAATCGGTGATTCGTTTAAAGTGATTCAGCGAGGTGACGCGGATGTGATGATTACCGGTGGATCTGAAGCGCCGATTACAAGCATGAGCGTAGCTGGATTTGGTTCAATGAAAGCACTATCTACAAATGCTGATCCAGCATCTGCAAGTCGCCCATTTGATGCAAACCGTGATGGGTTTGTCATTGGAGAAGGTGCAGGAATTCTTGTCATTGAAAGCCTTGAGTCTGCGGAAAAGCGCGGTGCAAAAATTTACGCAGAAATCGTAGGTTACGGTTCTACAGGTGATGCGTATCACGTTACACAACCTGCACCTGAAGGAGAAGGTGGCGCAAGAGCCATGAAACAAGCAATCGATGATGCAGGTCTTTCTCCATCAGATATTGGCTATATTAACGCACACGGAACAAGTACAGATTATAATGACAAGTTTGAAACTGCCGCGATTAAGTCAGTGTTTGGAGAGCATGCTTATAAGCTTGCTGTTAGTTCGACAAAGTCGATGACTGGTCATTTACTAGGAGCTGCTGGTGCGGTCGAAGGTGTATTTTGTGCAAAGGTATTAGAAGAAGGAATTCTTCCACCTACGATTAACTACGAAACGCCAGATCCAAACTGTGATCTTGACTATGTGCCAAATAAAGCCCGCAAAGCCGAAGTGAATGCCGTTATGAATAACTCACTTGGTTTTGGTGGTCACAATGCGACATTAGTATTTAAGAAATTCGTGAAGTAAAGAACGGAACCTCTGGGGGAAATCCCGGGGGTTATTTTTTTGTGGACGGGGAGAGTTTGGTTTTTTTATGCTTGTCTCCACAGCGCTTGTCGATCTCAAACGCCCACTTCCGCTTTTCGTGTCTAGCTGCAGTGGGCAGGGTCTCGATCGCTTCACCATTTCAAATGAACACAAAGGGCGTGTTCTTTTGAAATGCCTCCAGTGCCTGCCGGGTCTAAACGGAGGCTTTCGCTTTTCAGGTGATCCAGCTGCGACTCGCAGAAACTGCGATATTTCACTCTTTCACCAGAACACAAAGGGCGTGTTCTAGTTCAAGAGTTCCAATATCTCCGTTTCTAAACGCTCGTCTCCGCTTTTCAGTGTCTAGCTGCGCGGGCCAAATCCTCCGGCTGTTTCGCCTTTTTGATTGAGACAAAAAGCGTCTCATTCAAAAAGGCTCCAACATCCTGCGGATTTAAGCGCGCCCGCTCCGCTTTTCTTTGATCCAGCTGCAGTGGGCAGACACTCGGTCACTTCACCATCCAACTCGAACACAAAGGACGTGTTCAATTTGGATGCCTCCAGTGCCTGCCGTGTCTAACCGCCCACTTTCGCTTTTCAGGTGTTCTATTAATCTTTTCTTAATAATATATTGATTATGGAATAATTTAACTTGGTCCTGACTATACTGTTTTTACAAACAGTAGCGAAGTGAGGGGTAGCCAGATGTTGTATTTGCGAGATGTTTGGGTGAATTGGTTTGAGGGTGAAGAGAATGGGTACAACGTATGTAATTTTCATGAATGGCGAAAAGATGATTTTATTGAACTATTGGATCAAGTGCCTGTCATAAAGGTAGAGTCGGTCTTGTATCATTATATCGAGAATGATCTTACTGAGCTTCCGGAGAGTTTACTTAATGATGTTTTTCAACAGAGCTATATTCGAAAGAACAATGAACGATCACCTTTAGAATATTGCTTCCTGGCTACGGATGGCAGAGGTGTTATCGTGATTGATACATTAGGATATAAGATTCCGATTCGCAAAAGTCGAGTTATTCCAAGACAGGAAAAAGCGGTTTATGAAATGGTGGCAGATATTGAAGCAACACGTTACCCATTTGAAACGGATCAACCGGTGAAGGAGCATCATATTCTTTCACCAGGACCAGACATTATGATGGGGCTAACACGAAAGGAAAGGCAGTTAAAACAGCTTTTGTTTATGGCACTAGATCAGCTCTATTCAAGTGGGAATTCAGCTGAAATTCGGTATTGGTTCACAGAATGCCAACCAAAAAAATATGTGCAGATCCAAAACATGGAAATGGACGAGGCATGGGAAGGGCTATATCGAGAAGTGAAAGCAGGTTGGTCAGCAAAACATGAGCAAATTTGTGAACGGATTATTAAAGGGCAACCGTATTTTGAAAAAATATGGGAGCTTGAAAAGGGAACGCACGTAAACTAAAAGAAGAAGGCTGCCGTCGGCAGCCTTCTTCTTTGTTAATTGGATCAAGCTATCTTCTTTTTCTCTCAAGACCCATCGCACGCTCTGCTTTTGCTAGCATTTTAGAAGCTTTCCGATTTGCTTTTTCAGCACCATGATCAAGAATGTCATCTAACTCAGCTGATGCAATCAGTTCGTTGTATCGTTCTTGGATCGGTCTTAACGTTTCAGCGATCACTTCTCCTAACTCTGCTTTAAAGTCACCATAGCCTTTGCCATCGTAAAGTGCTTCAATTTCTTCAACACTTTTTCCAGAACAAAGGGAGTAGATCGTTAACAGGTTTGAAATAGCTGGTTTCTCTTCTTTGTCATATCGGACAACGCCATCAGAATCCGTTACGGCACGCTTTACTTTTTTAATAATCGTAGCAGGTTCATCAAGCATAGAGATATAGGCATTTTGATTGGAGTCAGATTTACTCATTTTTTTCGAAGGATCCTGAAGTGACATAATGCGCGCGCCCACTTTAGGAATGCGGGCATCAGGCATAACGAAGATGTCGTTATATTTACGATTAAATCGCTCGGCAAGATTTCGCGTCAGTTCAATGTGCTGCTTCTGGTCATCGCCAACAGGAACAATTTCTGTACCGTATAAAAGGATATCCGCAGCCATTAATGGTGGATACGTTAGAAGACCAGCGCTTACAGCATCTTTTCCAGTAGATTTATCTTTAAATTGTGTCATACGCTCAAGTTCGCCGATATAGGATACGCATTGTAGCATCCAGGCAAGCTGTGCATGAGCCGGTACTTCAGACTGAATAAATAACGTCGATTTTTCAGGGTCAATCCCTGATGCCAGGTAGAGCGCGGCAAGACTTCTTGAGTTTTGTTTTAAAGCCTGTTTTTCTTGAGGGACTGTGATTGCATGTTGGTTAACGACACAAAAGTAACATTCATTATCGTCCTGCAAGTCATTAAAATGTTTCATTGCTCCTAAGTAGTTACCAATTGTTAACGTTCCACTAGGTTGAATTCCGGAAAAAATAACGCTCATTAGTGTAGTGCTCCTCTCAATATCAATAAAATTGAATACAAAAAGGTCCATTCCTCCCTTTATTGCTAGGGACGAATGGACCGTGGTGCCACCCTGCTTATCCAGTAAGACTGGATCACTTATGGTAATAAATACCGCTAGTGGTAACGTGAATGCTCACGCCAATGCCTACTTACTCGTTCAGCAAAGGGGCTCAGAAGTCCATTCCAAATAGTGTGTTACCTGTTTTCACCGACCACAGGCTCTCTATAAACACATCACATTGTACTACTCTTCCTCAAAGCCGTTCTGTATCCTTCTTCGTTACTAGTATAGCGCAATGATTTCATTCGATGCAACAAGTTAGCTACTGAATGAGAGCAATGGAAATGATAATCGTAATAATCGTACAAAAAGAACCAGCAAGTAGAAGAGGATAAGTAATGGGGTTATCATAATCCAGCTGATATTTAATTTCAGAATGATCTTCTTCAATCATTTGGCGTTTAGCTGTATTTCGAAAATAGCGTTTGAAGGAATAGACTATGCCATCGAAGAAGCCAGTCTGAACAACATGAAGAGCTGCACCAATTAGTAACATTCCGAGAGCAATCATAAATAGAATATCGAACACTGGCTGTATGCCAAATCCTTCATCGGAAGTAATGGATATAACCGTTGAAGCGACAATAGCCAGAAAAACCAGTATACCTGACTTAAATGTAAGTGATTTCATAGTAACCCCCAATTTTCTTTCTATTATTAAGTATAAAAAAAGTATGGGTCAAGAACAATAAATAAGTGAAAAAAGCGTGGAATATGTAAGGACTTTACACACCGTTCATGTTTCAGAATATTTCGCGACATGCATACAGTATACACGAACGTATACTATATACTTTCAGGTAAGGGGGGTAGATAGATTTTCATACATTTCTCTGTAAAAATTAAAATGTTACCCATAAACCAGAGAATTTATACCAGGACTAAAGAACTATTTTCTGTTATGCAAACGTAATGGTGACGCGGTTTTTGTAAATCAGTGTAAAAATTGTGTATGCAAAATAGTTAGAAAACTTGTATAATACGAGTTGTGGGCGAAACGAATCAAAAAAGTCTCTCGTAAATTGTTTGATAATTTGATGAATTTCGTCATGCGGATTACTAGCTTTTATAGCTACATATTTTAAGGGAGGTCACACAGCATGAAGAAATCAAGATGGACGCTTGTCCTATCTCTTGTGCTTGTATTGAGCGTATTCCTGTCGGCTTGCGGCGGCGGCGGCTCAAACAACGGGGGGAACAGTGGCGGAGAAGGCGACGGAGAAGGCGGTTCTGCTGAACAAGTACTTAACTTAGTAGAAACTGCAGAAATTCCTTCAATGGATACGACTCAAGCTACTGATAACACATCTTTTAAAGCAATGAACCAGGTTTTCGAAGGACTTTATCGTCTTGACGAAAATAACGAGCCTACACTTGGTATGGCTGCTGAAGAACCAAAAGAAGAAGAAAAAGACGGTGAAACTGTTTACACATTCACAATTCGCGATGACGCTAAATGGTCTGACGGTTCTGATGTAGTAGCAGGAGATTTCATCTATGCATGGCATAAAGCACTAAACCCAGATACAATTTCTCCTTACGCTTCTATGTTTGGTACTGCAGGAATCAAGAACGGTAATGCGATCATTACTGAAGGCGATCCTCTTTACGGTAAAGTAGAAGAGCTTGGAGCTAAAGCAGTAGACGATAAAACACTTGAAATTACTGTAGAAAATCAAGTTCCATATTTCAAATCGTTGCTAACTTTTGCAACTTTCTATCCACAACCTGAAAAATTTGCTGAAGAGCAAGGTGATAAATTCGCTCTAGAAGCTAACACTATGCTTTACAACGGACCATTCGTATTCTCTGAGTGGAACCACGGTGAAGGTTGGACTTTTGAGAAAAACCCTGAGTATTGGGATGCTGAAACTGTAAGCCTTGAAAAAGTTACAACTAAAGTTGTACAAGATGTTGCAACAACAGTTAACCTTTATGAAACAGGCAAGATTGACCGCGCAGGTCTATCAGCTGACTTCGTAGATCAGTTCAAGGACAACGAAGAGTTCTCAACTCTTGTAGATCCTACAATGTACTTCATGCGTCTAAACCAGGAAACTGAAGCACTAGCGAACAAAGATATCCGTAAAGCACTTTACCTTGCATATGACCGCGAAGGACTTGTAAATGTTCTTCTTAACAACGGATCAATTGCAGCTAAATATTTCGTACCAAAAGACTTTGTAAAAGGTCCAGAAGGTGATGACTTCCGCGAATTCGCTCCAGACGGCTTCTATGCTGATCAAGGTGAAGAAGAAGCGAAAAAAGCTTGGGAAGCTGGACTTAAAGCTCTAGGTACAGATTCTGTTGAACTAGAATTCCTTACAACTGATAATGAGCTTGCTGCTAAAATTGCAGAATATGCAAAAGATCAGTTTGAAACAAAGCTTGACGGTCTTACACTTACAATCAACAAGCAGCCATGGAAGCAATTCCTAGAGCTTGAAGATGCAGGCGACTTTGATATCTCAACTGGTGGTTGGGGACCTGACTATCCAGATCCAATGACATTCCTTTATATGTTTGAAACAGACGGCGCATACAACCGCATGGGTTACTCAAGTGAGAAGTATGACGAGTTAGTTTCAGGAGCTAAGAAAGAAACAGATGAAGCGAAGCGTTGGAAAATGATGCAAGATGCTGAGAAAGTTCTATTGGAAGAGGACATTGCAATCGTTCCTACTTACCAAAAAGGTAACGCAATCCTTCAAAAAGATTACGTTAAGAACTTCTATGTTCACTCCTTTGGTGCTGACTCATCTTACAAATGGATCAAGATTGAAAAATAATTTTAGATTTTCAGGAGAGTATATGTCATCCTGACATATACTCTCTTTTTTACCTGTAATAAGAAATATGTCGAAAAGTAAGCTAGATGTGAAATAGATAGAAAATTTATTCTAGTGAAATTCCATTTTTCGACTTATAATAAACAGGCAGGTATCTTTTGAGGAGGTTGGTTGTAGTGGGACGTTATATTGGCGGAAGAATCATATCAATGTTGATTACCTTCCTAATTATTGCTTCGCTAACATTTTTTCTAATGAAGCTTCTCCCTGGTACACCGTTTAATAACCAGGATAAGCTAACTGAAACACAAATTGTCCAATTGAATGATAAATACGGTTTGAACGATCCAGTTCCCGTACAGTACTTCAATTATATGAAGAACTTATTATCTGGTGACCTCGGTGTTTCCTTCCAGCAGGATGGCCGTGAAGTATCAACAATTATTGGTGAGCGTATTGGACCATCTGCTTACCTTGGATTACAGTCCTTAGTAGTTGGAACGATTATTGGTCTTTTCCTTGGAATCATTGCAGCATTAAAACACAATTCATTCCTTGATTATGGAACAATGGTTATTGCCGTTCTTGGTATTTCCATTCCAAACTTCGTTATCGCTGGCCTTATGCAATACTGGTTTGGCGTAAAGTGGCAGCTTTTACCGGTAGCTTACTGGGATGGCTTCGCCTATACGATCATGCCAACAGTTGCAATAGCTTCGATTGTTGTGGCAACTATAGCTCGTTTTATGAGAACGGAAATGTTAGAAGTTCTTGGACAGGACTATATTACAACAGCGAAGGCAAAAGGCTTAAGTAGCACAGCGGTTGTTATTAGACATACAATCCGTAATGCTTCTATACCTATCATTACCATTATGGGACCACTGGTTGTAGGTCTAATGACAGGTACTCTCGTAATTGAGCAAATTTTTGTTATTCCAGGACTTGGTGAAAAATTCGTTAACTCGATTTTAACAAACGATTTCCCAATTATTATGGGTACAACGCTTTTCTTTAGTTTACTATTTATAGTTGTTATTTTATTGGTAGATATTATGTATGGAATTATCGATCCTCGAATTCGTCTAGCGGGAGGTAAGGGTTAATGAGTATGAAACAAGAAAAACTTCACGACATCTCAGACGACATGTTTCAACCCGCTGATATTGATTCATTAGAAAATGAGCAAATTGCTCGTGAAAGTACAGGCTTTTGGAAAGATGCGTGGCGCAGATTGACTAAAAACCCTGGTGCCATTACTGGTTTAATCATTATCATTGCGATCATTTTACTTGCCATTTTTGGTCCAGGAATGAATGAACACTCATATTCTGAACAGGAGTTAACACGAGCCAAGCTTCCAGCTAAAGTTCCCGTTCTAGAGAATATTGGTTTTCTGGGTGTAAATGGAGTCGATATTCGTGGAACCGATCAGTACGAAGCGAAAGGTTATGAAGACGAATACTTCTGGTTTGGAACAGATGAGTTCGGTCGTGACCAGTGGACGCGTGTATGGCAGGGAACGCGTATTTCTCTCTTTATCGCAGCAGCAGCAGCGTTTATTGATTTTGTAATCGGAGTAGCATACGGGGGTATTTCCGCATATTACGGTGGTCGAGTGGATAATTATCTCCAGCGTATTATTGAAGTACTTATTGGTATTCCAAACTTGATTTTGATTATCCTCTTTATATTAATATTTGAACCCGGGATATTCTCGATCATCCTAGCTCTGTCAGTTACAGGTTGGATAGGGATGTCGCGGATAGTTCGAGGACAAGTTTTAAAACTTAAAACACAAGAGTTCGTATTGGCTTCTCGTACTTTAGGAGCTACAAGCGGACGAGTAATTGGGAAGCATTTAATTCCAAACGTACTCGGACAAATTATTATTACAACGATGTTTACCATTCCGAGTGCAATATTCTTTGAAGCGTTCCTAAGCTTTATCGGTCTAGGGTTACGACCGCCAGAAGCATCACTAGGCTCCATTATCAACAACGGATTTAAGAGTCTACAAATTTATCCGCATCTTGTGCTATGGCCTTCCATTATCATTTCATTGATTATGATTGCTTTTAACCTTCTTGGTGACGGCCTTAGAGATGCATTTGATCCAAAGCTACGTAAATAGGGGGGAATTAGAATGGAAAAGATTCTAGAAGTGAACAATTTGCACGTCTCCTTTGATACGTTTGCTGGAGAGGTACAGGCAGTTCGTGGAGTAAACTTCCATTTAAATAAAGGTGAAACATTAGCAATTGTAGGAGAGTCAGGGTCAGGTAAATCCGTTACATCGAAAGCGGTTATGCGCTTGATTCCAAACCCTCCTGGACGTATTAAAGAAGGTGAGATCAAGTTCGGTGATCGTGATCTTGCTCAGCTGTCTGAAAAGGAAATGCAAAAAATTCGCGGATCTGAAATCTCAATGATTTTCCAGGATCCAATGACATCATTGAACCCAACCATGACGATTGGAAAACAAATCATGGAAGGGCTAGTAAAACATCAAAACATGAGTAAGTCTGAAGCGAAGGAACGTGCGATCGAGCTTTTGAAACTCGTTGGTATTCCAAACGCAGAGGGAAGAGTTAATGAGTTTCCTCACCAATTCTCTGGTGGTATGAGACAGCGTGTGGTTATCGCGATTGCCCTTGCGTGTAATCCACGTGTTCTTATTGCAGATGAGCCAACAACAGCACTTGATGTAACGATTCAGGCACAAATTCTTGAACTATTAAATGATCTTTAAGAAAAAATGGGTACATCGATTATCTTTATTACGCACGACCTTGGGGTTGTAGCGAATATTGCAGATCGTGTAGCTGTTATGTATGCAGGTAAAATCGTTGAAACAGGAACGGTTGATGAAATCTTCTACAATCCTCAACATCCTTACACATGGGGACTGCTCGGTTCGATGCCAAGTCTTGATTCAACGGATGAAGAGCTAATTGCGATTCCAGGTTCACCTCCAGATCTTCTTGATCCGCCTAATGGCGATGCTTTTGCACCGCGTAATCCTTATGCGATGAAGATTGATACGGAGATGGAACCACCTTTGTTCAAGATTTCAGATACGCACTATGCCGCTACATGGCTTTTGCACGAAAAGGCACCTAAAGTAGAACCGCCTGCAGCAATTAAAAAGCGGATGCAGGGAATGGCTCCAAACGAGCCGATCATTGGCGCGAAAGATGGTGGGAAGAATGTCTAGTCAAGAGAAACTATTAGAAATCAAAAACTTGAAGCAGCATTTTAAAGTAGGTAAAAGCACTGTAAAAGCTGTTGACGGATTAACATTTGATATTTATAAAGGTGAGACATTCGGTCTTGTAGGAGAGTCTGGTTGTGGGAAATCGACAACCGGACGTACGATTATTCGCCTTTATGATGCAACAGATGGTGAAGTTCGTTTTAATGGTGAAGATGTTCATGGAAAGAAGTCTGCGAAAGAGCTTAAGAAGTTTAATCAAAAAATGCAGATGATTTTCCAGGACCCTTATGCTTCATTAAATCCGAGAATGACCGTTTCTGATATTATTGCAGAAGGCATTGATATTCACGGTCTTGCAACGTCTAAGAAAGCTCGTATGGACAAAGTGGTTGAGCTTCTTGAAACAGTAGGGTTGAACAAAGAGCACGCGAACCGCTACCCCCACGAATTTAGTGGTGGACAAAGACAGCGTATCGGAATCGCTCGTGCCCTTGCAGTAGATCCGGAGTTTATCATTGCGGATGAGCCAATTTCTGCTCTAGATGTTTCAATTCAAGCACAGGTCGTTAACTTGATGAAGAAGCTACAGCGTGAAAAAGGCCTAACGTATTTATTTATTGCCCATGACCTTTCGATGGTGAAATACATCAGTGACCGTATTGGTGTCATGTATCGTGGTCAAATTGTAGAGCTTGCTGAAAGTGAAGAGCTTTACCGTAACCCGCTACATCCCTATACGCAGTCGCTCCTTTCTGCGATTCCTCTGCCGGATCCAGAATATGAGCGTTCAAGAAAGCGTAAAATCTATGATCCTGAAAAGCATCTTCCGAAAAATGGGGAAGAGCGTGTCCTTCGTGAAGTAATGGAAGGCCATTGGATTGCTTGTACAGAAGAAGAATACCAAAAGTATCAGGTAACGGTTTAAAACCGTTAAGGACCGCATTTCAGTTGAAATGCGGTCCTTTTATGATTCTTTTTTGTTTTTAAATTTTGTTACCAGATAAGCGATGTACATGATGATAGGTACAATCAAATATCCTTTAATATAAAGGGATAAGTCAGTGGACAGCGAATAGTCTACTAAAATAAGGCCACATAGAAGAAACGTGGAAATGAGTAAACTTAATTTCAATTTAGACATAAGAGCTCCTTTTGGATGGTGAAGTATTAAGTTAAGCTATTGTTAAATATAAAATAGGTCGCTTAAAGAGGAGGTATTGCATGATTTTTTACTCATTTAATCCTGACTTTGATATCGAAACACTAGAATCAATCAGGTCTGATAACGTCATGAGAATTGAAAATGAACCTTCCCCTCATTCTACAATATACTTTTTCGAATCAAAAGACCAAACAGTTGGTTACGTGTGGATGGAAGGTTTATCAGAGTACGTTGAGTTATTGGAGTTTTTTTACAAAGGGTCAGAAGAAAAAAGATGGGGTCTTTATGATTTAGTGGTTAAGTTAGCTGAAAAACAGAGAAAAAAAGCAATTAGAATGAAAACGCCGGCTAATGAAATGGGAGAGAAGTTTCTTAAAAAATGGGGAGGGATGGTGGTGGAAAGGGATGAAAGGGGGATGCTCATTGAAATCCCTTTCCTAAGCGAATGGGAGTAAGTCTATACACTTTGTTGCCACTCGTTTTGTTTGTTTAAACTACTTTCAATCAAATCATCCAGTGCGTTAAGCTCAACTCTTGCTTCTTCTTCAGACATCACTTTGTAGTGGTGTTTGCCACCAGGCTCTTCATCAGCTTCATCAGCCATAGCGACGACTTCTTGCAAAGCATTGCGGTTCACGGTACCCATAAAGTAAGAATCTGTATGGAAAAGGATCGCGACGGCAATCTCTTTTGCTGATACAGGGTTCTCACCGAGGCGAATAAGCATTTTGTGTGCTCGCTCAGCTCCTTTAATCGCGTGAATGTCATTTTGTTTATATAAATTATAGTCCCATTGTCCATTGCGGTACCATGTATAGTGACCAATATCGTGAAGTAAAGCTGCTTTTGTTGCAAGATCAGGATTAACCTCATGCTTATTTGCAAAGTGATAAGCGTGTTTGGCCACGGTAATCGCATGAGCCAGTCCAGCGCGCTTTAGGTATTTTCGTGCAAATGGAAGTTGGAAAATATCTGATAAAGTTACGTTTCTCATGTTAATGGCCTCCTAACTTTCTTGAATTTATTTTTCTAAACATCATACCATTTAGAAAAAAATAAATCAATCATAAGCGTTCACGAAAAAGACATGAGAAATTTTACTGGAAGTTCTTTCAAAGCCCGGATATTCGTCTTATAATAGAGGAGGCAAACTAATAAAGGGGAGAGAAGCTGTGCGTATTTTTAAACTTGGGTTGAAAAGCCTGCTCGCGTCGGTTTTACTATTTTCTGTGTTCGGACAATCTGTATTAGCAGAAGATGCACGATCCGCGACAAATCTTAAAGGTTTTGAATTAGAAAACAAAGAATTAACACTTCCAGATCGTCTTCCGAGATTTGTTTATGATTCTGGACTGGATTTTAAGTATCCAGACGCAGTACGAGGTATTTATGTAACGGGAAATTCAGCTGGGGGAAGTCGGTTTAGTAAGCTCACGGAGTTCGTGAATTCAACAGATCTAAATGCAATGGTCATCGATATTAAAGATGATTTTGGAAACCTTACATATGAACCAAAGAAGGACTCGCCATTAGCAGAGTATGAGATTGGTAAACCTTATATGAAAGATCCACGTAGTGTACTAGAAGAAATGGAGAAAAACGATATTTATCCAATTGCGAGAGTAGTTGTTTTTAAGGATACTGTTCTTGCGGAAGCTAGACCAGAACTTTCCTATAAAGAGGGCGGTTCTATTTGGAAAAATGGACGCGGAGAAGCATTTGTTAATCCATTTAAAGAAGAAGTGTGGGATTATAACGTGGAAATTGCGATTGAAGCAGCTAAAATGGGCTTCAAAGAAATACAATTTGACTACGTTCGTTTCCCAGAAGGATTTGAAACACGCGAAGATACATTAGAGTATTCGATGGGCAAGTATGCCGATATGGATATGGACAATGTCCAAAAACGAGTTCAAGCTGTCACTGATTTCGTGGAGTATGCAAATTCTAAGCTTGAACAATATGATGTCGATGTATCGGTTGATATATTTGGATACTCAGCGACGATTCCTGAAGCACCGGGAATCGGACAAAACTTCTCCAAAATTTCAAGTAATGTTGATGTTATTTCATCCATGATCTACCCAAGTCATTGGGGATCTTACTTTGGCATCGCTAAGCCGGATCTTGAGCCATACAACTTAGTGAACGAATATGCGAAGGTAGAGAACGAAGTGTTAGGTAAGCTTGAAGAAGCACCTACCAGTCGTCCTTGGATCCAGGATTTCACAGCAAGCTATCTTGGTAGCGGAAATTATTTAAACTATGGTAAAGCGGAAGTTGAAGCACAAATCAAAGCTTTGAACGACAATGGCATTAATGAATTCCTTCTATGGGATGCGAGTAATAGCTATACAAAAAACGTTGATTATACACCATGATTTTAGAGAAGACCGCCCTTGGCGGTCTTTTCTAATTTAGTTAGGATCATTCGATAATTTTTTCCAGTTTTTTTGACTATTATGAAGTGGTTTCTGAAAAGTATTCTTTTTCTTTTGGAAAAGGAGATGACCTGAAGCATTTAAAAATACCGCAATGAAAGCTGTGAAAGTAATAAGTAGCGCGGCTAATAAAAGAAACTCACTAAAAAAATTCATGTCCTTCCTCCTCATAGCTCATTATAGTATTAGTGTACTAAATGTTTACTTATCAAAGAAGAGGGGAAAATAACGATTAGCACGTCTAGCACTATTTTACTGGATAAATGTGTTATACTTATAGTGAAGAATTAATTATAAGGGAGTAGATCAATGAACTGGTATGAGAAGCTGAAGCAATATTTCCCCATTGAAGAGATGAAATCAAAAGAGCATATGGACTTGCTATTGGAAGAAAAGGGTGACATTTACAATAAGGACGAGGGACCGCACCATGTTCTAATGTATGCCGATCTTCCTGATTTCATATTCGTGGACTATATTTTCGTTTCCAGGGATGCCAGAGGTCAGGGGCTAGGAAAGAAATTAATTGAACAATTGAAAGAAAAGCAAAAACCAATTATTCTTGAAGTTGAGCCAGTTGATTATGAAGAAACAGATACGGAAAAAAGACAGCGCTTTTATCTTCGAGAAGGTTTTAAACATGCGAAGTCAATTGGCTATCGTAGAAGATCTCTTGCTACGAACGAGATTAACGAAATGGAGATCTTATACTGGTCACCGAGTGAAGCTGGTGAGAAAGAAGTATACGAAGCAATGAAGCACACGTATCAAGAGATTCACACATATAAGGATAAACAGCTTTATGGTGAATCGTATCAGCCGGTAGAAGAAGTGTTGAGCCTTAAAGAAGAGAAGGAACTTATCGAAGAATAAGAGAACTGTTTTCGATCAGGAGGGAAACTTCTTATGAAGAATCGTGAGAAGAAAAAGCAAAAGAAGCGCGAATGGTTGAAGGATTTATTGAAAAGACGCTGGAAAACCTGGAAACCGCAGTCTTCGAAAGAGCCCGCCTCAAATACGAGAACATCTGCTTAACACTAGCGATTATAAAAACCGAAAGCCAATGACGGCTTTCGGTTTTTTCTATTGATTCATTTCCATTTTCTTCTCTAGCCGTTTTTGGCGACGAAGGTCAATTAGGTAATACACTACTGGAATAAAGACTAGCGTAATAAAAGTGGCTACGCTTAGCCCAAATACAATGACAATCGCCATAGGTTGTTGAATTTCGGTTCCTTCTCCAAATCCAAGCGATAGTGGTACAAGACCAAGGATCGTTGTTAAGGCCGTCATGAGTATGGGTCTTAAACGAATAGGTCCAGCTTCTAAAATCGCTTCTCGCGTGTTCATTCCTGTCTCACGTAGCTTATTAATATAATCAACGAGGACAATCGCGTTATTCACGACTATCCCAGTTAAGATAAGCATTCCGACGAGCGAACCTACTCCGAGAGGTTGGAAGGAGATGAGCAGCCCAAAAATAATACCGATGGCAGTTAATGGGACAGAGAACATGATGATAAAGGGATAGAGAAATGATTCAAATTGTCCCGCCATCACCATATACACAAGAACAATAGCAAGAGCGAGTGCTCCAGATAATTTAAAGAAAGCATCATTCATTTGTTCATCTTGACCACCAAAGGTGATTTTATAAGAATTACCTGGTAGCGGAACGTCTTTAACAAGCTTCTCGCGAATTTCGTCGGTTACTGTTCCAAGGTCTCTACCTAACAAACTAGCTGTAATTTCAACTTGTCTTAGTCGATCCGTACGTCTAATTTCCGTTGTACCTAAACCTCGCTCGCTTTCAGCTACCGCGAACATACGGACTTTTTCGCCAGTCTGTCTTTCGCTAAGCAGGTCTGCACGCTACTCTAGTGACTCTGTATGTTTATCTTCGACTGTCAGGAGAAAGTCCGGCTGGTTCCAGTCGCGAGCAGCCCTGAAGAGCGTCG
>OAOU01000121.1_pt1 | contig 15574 bp, 14 predicted proteins | sample 1470821 | NCBI WGS metagenome assembly OAOU01 (sample SAMEA3275579, study PRJEB22092) | marine metagenome | biome: ENVO:00000447 MARINE BIOME; feature: ENVO:00002042 SURFACE WATER; material: ENVO:00002010 SEAWATER | collected 2014-06-20T12:30:00+00 | depth 0 m
ATCATTATGTGAGATTATGCTACCACATTATATCTATAAAGTTTGTTAAAGCGACCAGTAAATTCTACTTGTGGTTCAACTTGTGATGTTTGACTCGCAGACGTTGTAAGGAGCTGTTTTACTCAGGTGCGCGCTCTATGTAAGACGGTACTATCGCTGACTGGCTAAATTTGTACATCGTATAGATCACATCATGATGACTAAGAATGGCCCCTCTTTGAGGGTTTTATGTTAGTCTTATCACGTCATTTTGTCTTATTCATTGCCTTTAGTATTTGTATTTAAAAGTATTTAACACCATAATATTTGCCAATCCCATGTATCTATTTATCCCGATTAATTGACTCATTTTATTCTTTTATTCATCCTATTTTAGATGTGACATGCCAGCCTTCTACGTGAGGCTCATTGTCTGTCATGAGAGGCGTTGATGCTCGTATCATTAACTTTACATCAATTTGCGTTAATCGCTCAGCATGAGCTGAATATTGCTGGAGGCTTTAATGTCATCACCGGTGAGACGGGTGCTGGCAAGTCGTTATTACTGGATGCGCTTGCCTTATGTGCAGGCGAACGCGCAGATAGCGCGATGGTCAGGCATGGCGCCACGCACGCAGATATTTATGCGCAGTTTGATGTAGAAAACAATGCTGTTGTTGCTGATTGGTTTGCAAAAAATGACAGACCACTAGAAGAGCCTGAAGTGTTGATTCGCCGGCAATTGAGTAACACTGGCCGCTCAAAAGCGTGGTTAAATGGTACGCCGGTGAGCCTCGCTGAATTAAAAAGTTTGGGGTCATTACTGGTTAATATTCATAGCCAACATGCCCAGCAAGCCTTACTCAAGCCGCAGTTTGTGGTGCAATGGCTGGATGAAATGGCGCAGATATCCCCTCTTGCTGCGCAAACCGCAAGCAGCTATCAGCAGTATCAACAGCTTAAACGTCAGGCTGATGATATCGCCAGCCGTGAATCGCAACGCCAAGATCGCATCCAACTGCTACAAAGCCAACTTGCGGATATTGCGCCGTTACTGGCCGTTGACTATACAGATGTCGAAGCGGAGCACGAAGAGCTGTCTAACATTGAAGCACTGATGACGGAGGCCAGTCATGGTTTGCATCTACTAGATAATGACACCGACGAACCAGATGTCATGACCCTGCTAGGACAAGCGATCAAGCTCTGTGATCATCAAATAGGCGTCAGCCAAACCTTTGAGCAAGCGTCTGAGCAACTGCATTTAGCACAGCAGCAAATTACGGAGGTGACGGCGCTACTCTCAGACTATGCAGAGCAGCAACTGCCTGACCCTGAGCGCTTACAAACACTAGACAGTTTAATCAGCCTAGGGCACCGATTATCGCGCAAGCATAATTTGCCAGCGGGCGCATTGATTAATGAAGCACAGAGCTGGCAAGCGCAGTTAGAACAACTAGAAAACGAGCCCAGCAGTGACGCGATGGCGTCGCAAATCGAACAAGCTTGGCAAGACTATGTGGCGTTGGCCACACAATTGAACAAGGCACGCTCGAAGGCCGCGCCAGTCGTCAGCAAACAACTGATCAAACAGCTGCAACCCCTCGCCCTACCCAATGCGCGCTGTGAATTCGTCTTTACCAAAAAAGCCGATCCGAGCCAGTATAATGCGCAAGGCTGCTTTGATATTGATTTATTGTTTAGCGCCAATGTGGGTATGCCGATGCAGCCACTACATAAAATCGCCTCCGGGGGTGAGTTGTCACGCATGGCGCTAGTGATGCAAGTCATGCAAGCGACCAATGCCGACAACAATGCCGCCAAGCCCATGCTGGTATTTGATGAGGTGGATGTCGGTATCAGCGGCGGTACAGCACAAGTGGTCGGTGAGCTGTTACGGGCGCTTGGTCAAACGCAGCAACTGCTCGCCATTACCCACCAAGCACAAGTGGCCGCGCAAGCGCATCAGCACATCTTGGTGCAAAAACATCATCAAGAGCAGACAGAAAGTGAGCTGTTAATATTGACTGATTCTGCGCAAGTCGATGAACTGGCACGCATGTCAGGCGGCGTCACCATTACTGACGTTACTCGTGATCATGCCCGTAGTTTATTGACCGATGTTAAATAAAAGTCAGTTGCCTCAACTTGTGATCTTGCCACTGATAAATATTTGCTTTGGTTGATTTTCTACTCATTATCGCCATATAGTGGTCTCTCACCTTTATTATTAGGTTGCGTTTGTCTCTATGTCTAAAGCTAATTTGACCCATCACTTCTTAATCGCGGCGCCAGAGCTATCAGACCCAAGGTTTGAGCAGGCCTTAATCTATATTTGTCGTCATGATAAGCATGGGGCACTAGGTCTTATGGTCAATCGTCCGCTAGAGCAATCTCGCGTGGGCAAACTCTTAGAAGACTTAAATATTGAGGTGACTGACTCGCAAGTGATGGAGGATCTGGCATTAGAAGGTGGGCCTATGTACCCTGAGGTTGGCTTTGTCTTGCACACAGGTCAGCCAGAATGGGCCTCTTCTTTTGCTATTTCAGAAAACGTCTGTATTACGACAAGCCAAGATATTCTTAAACGGATCGCGGCAGGTCAAGGTGTGGGTCATTATCAGCTGTGCTTGGGTCATGCCAGTTGGGGCAAAAAACAGCTTGAACAAGAACTAGATAGCGGCGACTGGCTGGTGTGCCCAGCCGATTTGAATTTATTGTTTGACACACCGTTTGAAGAACGTTGGCAGATTGCCGCTGACAAGATTGGCGTGAATTTTGACTATCTTAGCAGCGATATCGGACACGCTTAATGTCGTATTCTCTATGAATACAGACTTAAAAATAGGTAACATCCTTTATGATGGTAGATCGTACTCCTATAACAGATAGCGAAGATAGCTCAGAGATGGGGGCTAGTAGCATCGCTGCACCAGCCGTCAAACCGCATCTGGTCTTGGCCTTAGATTATGGCGTCAAAAAGATGGGCATGGCGCTGGGTAATACCATTACCGAAACCGCACGTGCCTTTGATATCCTAGCGATGAACAATGGTCAACCAGATTGGGACAATTTACTGGGCATTATTAAAGTGTGGGGCGTGGCAAAAGTGGTGGTGGGGTTACCACTGAATATGGATGGTAGCAGCTCCATGCTCTCAAAACGGGCACACAAATTTGCCCGCCGCTTAGCCCATAGAATCATGGAGCAGCATTTACCAGTAACGATATCTCTGTGTGATGAGCGCTTAACCTCAGTCGCTGCCAGGGAAATAGCGTGGGAAAACGGCTGGATTAAGCATGAGCGCGCGCCGATTGATGACATCTCTGCGTGTATCTTGATGTCGACCTATTTTGCTGATCCTAATACCAGTCTTGCCATTGATGCCATCAAAGCAGATTAATTGAGTGACCAGTTTTTCTAACGTTCCACTACAACACGGCTATTTTCTGATAGGTCGTAACTCTAAACGGATACATGACTGATTACTATGACCACTGTCTCAGACCAATCCTTGCAAAATAAGTCGCAACACGGCTTTGCCCCGCTTGCCATCGCTCGTATTAAAGGCGCCCAGCATGCAAACCAGATAGCGATTTATCTCATTTATGCCGCTCTCTTCGCTTTTGTGGTCTTTGGTACCATTGCCAGTATTAAAGCGTTCCATGACAATCAGCTGCTTTATCAATTGTTTTATAATTTGCCCTATGCGTTGGTTGCGCTCACGATTCCTATTACTGTTTATGATGCCTTAGTCATTTATCGTTATCGTCTGAACCAACCGTCGATGATTGCGCTGAGCATTGGCGTGTCGACCATTATCTTGATCGGCGGGTTATTATTTGCCGACACAGTATGGCTCGGTCTAGCGTCTTGGCTGGGTGTGGCGTTTTTATTCAAAGTGACTTTTAAGCGCTTCTTTAACTATTTAGAAGTGCAAGAGGAATCTGACATTGTCGAAGAGACATAAAGTACGCGCCTAAAAGCACGTCTGTGCATTACTCTTGTATTTTAAACTTAACTTTATTGATTCAAAATTACCATTATGACTACTTCTATCACGCAAACGGCTATCAACCATCATTTAGACACTCAAGGACTGATCTGTCCTGAGCCGGTCATGATGCTGCATCGCACCATTCGTCAGGCGGATGGCGGTGATGTGATTGAAATACTGGCGACCGACCCTGCCACCACCCGTGATATTCCTAATTTTTGTCGTCATTTAGGGCACACGCTTGTCCATCAAGAAACCCTAGCTGAAGACGTGAGCTTGGGTATAGATCCTGATGAGATCACGGTCGCTGACGATAATGATGAGCCTACGAATGGCACGCTTTATCGTTATTTGGTTAAGAAAAAAAACGCGTAATCTTTTCTTTCTGACGTTGATTTACTGTCAATCTTTAACCATCCCCTGTTTTAGCCACCCTCTGAGTATTGTCTTATGAGTCGTGATCGCGCCGTACAACAGCGACAACCGAAAGCCTTGGCGGTAGATGATGAGCCTAGCTACATGACTGAGTTTCGTCAAGCTATGCTGGCGCGTGGTCTAGCGACGCGTACTCGTAACGCTTATGTCCGTGATTTGCGCGCTTGTGAATTAACCAATCCTATCGCTTTGACCCGCTGGCAGCCTGACGATGTGCTGCACTGTCTCTCCTTTGTTGCACGGGACGGCAAAACCCCACGTACCCAAGCGCGCATGCTCTCAAGCCTGCGTCAGTTTTATTTATGGATGATCGCTAGCAATCTGCGTGAAGACAACCCCTGTGAGCGTATCAAAAGTCCAAAGCTTGGTCGTCCGCTACCGAAAGATTTGAGCGAAGCGGATGTCGATAATCTACTCGCTGCACCCGATACCAGCACCGCCCTCGGACTACGCGACAAAGCCATGCTAGAGGTACTCTATGCTTGCGGTCTGCGCGTCAGCGAATTGATTAATCTCTCGCTTGAGCAAGTCAATCTCAATTCTGGCTGGTTACAAATCACGGGGAAAGGTAATAAAACGCGACTGGTGCCCTTAGGCGAATATGCTAGCGATGCGCTAGAAGATTATCTGTCTCATGGGCGTGGCGATTTGATTGCGCACTTAAAATCAGGTAATTGCCAAGCGGTGTTTTTGACCGCGCAAGGTGGCTATATGACGCGGCAGAACTTTTGGTATTTGCTCAAAAAATACGCCAAAGTTGCCAGTATTGACAAAGAGCTATCGCCGCATACCTTACGGCACGCCTTTGCCACTCACCTGCTAAATCATGGGGCGGACTTGCGTAGCGTGCAATTGTTATTGGGGCACAGTGATCTATCAACGACACAAATTTATACCCATGTGGCAACGGCGAGGTTGCAGAAATTGCACGCAGCACATCATCCGAGAGGGTGAGAACCGTTAAAAAGAAGCACTGCTTCGTTAGGTTCGCAAGAGAAAATCCCTTAAAGAGGACTTTTCTATAAGTGTCCTTTACGTCCAACCGTCCCGCTCAGAGTGACAGATACAAACAACAGGCACGATTGGCTCTTCTTGCATTTGTAGAAATACAATTCTCTCAATCCATAGCTGCAAACCTGCCCGTTTCTCGCTACAATACCCTTAATAATGTGCGTCATCATATGCACACTGTCTGATTGGGCCGCGCAGCCTTTTTACTTATCTATATTTGAGAATTCCATGAGCCATAGACCGCCTGCTGACTTATTAAAAAACGCCGAACATTGGCGCGAAGACATTCACTTTCGCCAAGACGTGCTGGGTAAGCCATTTGATTTTTCAACCACCTGGGGCATTTTTTCGCCGCAAAAGCTCGATGATGGCAGCCTGATGCTGCTCGATTATGTGGACTTTCAAGCGGATGATGATTCGATAGATTTGGGCTGCGGCTATGGTGTGCTTGGTATGACAGCCGCGCGTGAGTGTCCAAATGGTCAGCATACACTGATTGATAAAGACTTTATGGCGGTAGAATATGCGCGCCGTAATTGCGAAAAAAACGGTCTAAAAAATGTCGATGTGCATTTATCTAATGGCTTTAACCATGTGGCAAAGGACAAAGACTTTAGCCTTGTCATGTCAAACTTGCCTGCCAAAGTCGGCAAAGAGCAGCATTACTTATACTTCCTCGATGCCTATGCGCGGATGCGTCAAGGCGGGCGTTTTTATGTGGTGACGATCAACGGTCTGCGCCAGTTTATGAAGCGCTCATTTACCGAAGTGTTTGGCAATAGCGAAAAGATCAAACAAGGCAAGACTTATACGATTACCATGGCGACCAAAGATTAATTTTTTGACAGCCTAAACATTTAAAAATCGTACAAGCAAAAGCCCGCCAAAACACAAATGTTTTGGCGGGCTTTTTTATGGCTACTACATTTGCCGCTTGAGTAAATAACCACCCAATACCGCACTAACAATAATCGGTAATAGCACCATAAATAACGGCGAAAATCCAGTCGCGAGCGAGACAAAGCCCACCAAGTCTTGTATATAACTGAACAGCAAGCCGAACAGTAATGCCACAACGATACGCAAACCCAGACTGTGCGTTCGTAGCGAACCAAACACGAATGAGCAAGCCACAATCACCAAAGATAAAATAGACAACGGCGATAACAGCTTTTGCCAAAATGCCAACTCATGGCTCAAAGAGCGTTGACCTTGCTGACGCATAAACTGACGATGCTCATACAACTGGGTCAATGACAAATCCTCTGCCTTGCGCGTGAGCAAATATACAGACTCAGGGGCAAATGGCAGGCTTAACGTGTCAGATGGTGAGATGGCTTGGCTACTGTCAAACCCTTGGTTGATGGTGAGTTTGGTCATGTTGTTCAGCTGCCATTCGTAACGATACTGCTCGCTCGGTTTGCTGTTATTAGCATCTATAGGTTCGCGGCCGATATACTGCCCACCTTCAGCGTGGACGGCCGTTTGCAAATTCCCGTCATTATCTAAATGCCAACGCTTGACTTCACCGATATTGCCTTCGACATCAGCGTAATCGATGTACAAAATATCACTGCCATCAGGCTTGGTATCGCCACCCTCTGAGCGCTCAAAGCGCGGCTGCAGTGTCCAATAACCGCGTACCGACGTGACCAACGAACTGCTGTCCTCCTCATTAATCTCTTTCGCCAACTGATTGGAGTGCGGTAAGACAAACTGATTGATAGCCAGCGCTAACAGGACAAAGAGCAAAGCAGGCTGTAGCACCCAGCCGACAATACGATACACGCTCACTCCAGCGGCGCGCATCACCACCAGCTCACTTTTATTGGCGAGCAAACCCAAGCCTACCACCGCGCCAAGTAACGCACCCGTTGGGATAAACTGCTCTAAAAAGTAGGGGGAGCGATAAAAGATATACTTGATCGCCTCACTCATCGTGTAGCTCTCATCTAACGAATCAAGCTCTGATAAATAAGAGAAAACCAACTGTAACGCCCACAGGCCTAAGACCGCGGCGATAATAGCAAGCAGCGCGTTGCGTTTGACATAACGACTTAATACTTTTAAGTTGGTCGGTTTTTGCGCAAGCTGATCAGTAGCCGGTGATTTTGCAAATAAAGAACGCATTAAGACCGCCCTCCTTGTGAGCCACTGCGTTGATGATCAACCGTTGGTAAAGGGTCGTTTTCTGGTTTGCGAAAGCGCAACCGATGCTGCACGCGGCTTCCCCAGTTCAGATAAAGCGCCAACGCCATAAATCCTACGATAAACCACGCATAGGCCCACACGCTGACACTGCCTTTACTGACCGCATTTTTGAGCGAAATAATACCCAGCGCGCAGCTAACAAATAACAAAATAGAGGGAAACAGACGCAACCAACGGCCTTGGCGGGGGCGCACTTGTGCCAGTGGCACCGCCAGCATAGGTGCAAGAATCATCAACCAAGGTAGCGCCAAGCGATAACCAAGCTCACCTTGGGCGGCACGCAACGCATTGTCACTACTCGCTACTTGGGCACTACCAGTCGCTGTCTGCCACAATGGCCCAATCGCTTGAGTCTCGATATTGTCTTCTGTGATAACTTCTTTTGATGATTCAATCAACGTGATTCGATAGCGATCAAAGCCCACTTGATTATATTTTAGACTACCCGCGGCGACCTCATAGCGGCGACCTTGGAATAAGTCTAACTGGGTCACACCGCTATCACCTGTGTCTACTTGTTCAGCACGTTTGGCTAAAGTGATGGTGTCTTTACTGATAGCGTTATTGTTGACCCGCGCGTTTGGCAACTCTGGGATATTTAATTGCTCGGCAGTCTCGAGATCAATATGATTATTGACATCAACAGCGGTACTTTTATCAGCCGACCCTTTTGGGTTCGGTTCAGATTGGATGAGTATCACATCTTGCAACTGCTTTTTATCATCGCTCAAACTACCCACATACAAATGATAATTGCCGCTACTGATAAACTCATTGGGACGAATTAAGTCAAACGCACTGGTCAACGCTTGCTGTTGCCAAACAGCCTCAGATGAACGCACGCCCCACGGTTTACCGACGATGGACAGCGCCGCTTCACCGACAAACAGTACCAGTATCAGGGGCGTCATCAAGCGGGCAAGCTTACCCCTCGACACGCCGCTGGCATTGATCACTGCCATTTCTTGATCCACGTACAAACGCCCAAACACGAGCATCAACGCGATAAAAAACGCTAACGGCAGGATTAACTCTAAAAAATACGGCAAATTATAACCAATAATCGTAAATAACAAGCTGATATCTAGGTTGCCCTCTGCCGCAATACCAAAGTAACGGATCAACCGCCCGCCAAGCATCATCACCACTAAAAACCCCAATACCAAAGCGGTCGTTGAGGCAACTTGTTGAGTCATGTAGCGGCGTAATATCACAATAGGCACTCTTAAAAAAAAGGTTGGTATTCGCACGATTCATCGCAGGTTTATTGATCGGCTAGGGGCAGACTCAAGCACAATTATGAGAACTATCAACCCAGAGCTGTTCTAGCAGATAGTTAAACAGGCGTAAAAACAACTGGGCTACTAATTAGCCACACCGTATAAATATTAGCGATAAAGATAACCGCTAATCCTAGCATATTTTGGTAAAAAATGGCTGTGAAATGTGTTTGAATCATTGCTTACATTTTACTGAGAACATCATAAAAATAACCGATAATAAGTGTCATAAAGCCCGCTTAAAACATACACTACACTAAGTGACGCGAGTTTTTTCTGGTAGATTTTTACTATATTTACTGTAGAAAGGTTTGTTTACCCTTCTTATCATTGACCACGAGAAGAATAGCGTAAATTGGCATAGCAGACTTGCTCGAATGTATTAGCTAAGGCGTGCTCACTGCGCACCCACCTCGCAATATGCTACACTACGGTGGTGGCTTAATAAGTCAAATGATTTAACAGAGATAATCCATTACATAAATTCTGCTATTTTCATAACTCTAATAAGGATAATTATATGAATATTAAATTAACCCAAACTTTACCAAAAACGCACACGCAAAAAATACTCAAAAAAGAAGCCAAAAGCAAAGACGCGGCTTGCCTTGTCGTCTTAGTCGATGATAAGAAAAATATCTTGGCCGAATCAGTCTTAAGCGATTACCAAATGCGAATTGAGCAGTTGATTGAGGTATCCCACTTTAATGGTAAAGCCTGCGAAACTGTGGCTGATTATGCCTTAGCGGGTGACAAAAAGACCACGAAGCAAAACCCAGTACAGCTATTGTTGGTGGGTGTTGGTAGTCTTGATAAGCTTAGCCAAAGCGGATTGCAAAAAATTGCCAATACCATTTATCAAAGCACGCAAAAACGCGTCGACTCTATCACCGTTGCTTTGGATGATGCCTTAGAAGACAATCAATTTGGTCAGTTTGCGCTTAATTTATTGGCAGCGAGTTATCGTTTTGATAAATACAAGTCTGAGCAAAAAACGCCTGTGTTAACCGATATCTACTTACTGGCTGATAAGTCATTGCAAGAGACGCTAGCGTTTGCTCAAGCGGTCTTTGCTGGCCAAAGCCTGACCCGTGACGTTGCTAACGAGCCAGGTAACATCTGCTTCCCAGCTTATATGGCAGAACAAGCGCAAGAACTGGCAAAAACCTATCCTGATCTCTTAAACGTCACGGTACTGGGCGAAGACGAGATGTCAGCGCTGGGTATGGATTGCTTCTTAGCGGTAGCACAAGGCTCTACTAAAGAAGGCAAGCTTGTCTTGATGGAATATCAAGGTAAATCAGCATTTAGTGCCAATGCTAACAACGCTAGTAACGCGACTAACAGCGCAAAAGCAACCGGTGGTCTAAAAGCACTGGCGGATAAGTTGCCGACGAAAAAAGCGTCTAAAAAGGCAAGTAAAAACAGTGATACCAATACGGACGTTGCTAACGACGACGCGCCTATCGTCTTAGTCGGTAAAGGGGTCACCTTTGACTCAGGCGGTATTTCAATCAAACCAGGCGCGGCCATGGATGAGATGAAGTTTGATATGGGCGGTTCAGCCTCAGTCCTAGGGACGATTAAAGCCTTGTGTGAAGCGCGTCTACCGATCAATGTCGTTGGTGCGCTTGCTTGTGCGGAAAACATGCCATCAGGTGATGCTACCCGTCCTGGTGATATCGTCAAAGCCATGAACGGCAAATCAGTGGAAATCTTAAACACGGATGCTGAAGGTCGCTTGGTACTGGCCGACACACTATGCTACGTGCAGCGCTATCAACCAAAAACCATTATTGATGTTGCTACCTTGACCGGTGCCTGTGTGGTTGCTTTAGGGCACGTACGCTCAGCAGTGTTCAGTAACGATGAAGACGTATTATTTGATCTTGAAAATGCCAGTAATCTATCAGGCGATCTCATTTGGCACATGCCAATGGATGATGAGTATCAAGCACAGCTTGACTCACCCATCGCTGACATGCAAAACATTGGCGGGAAAGGCGCAGGCTCTGTGACCGCCGCGTGCTTCTTGTCGCGTTTTGTCGAAGAAGGTCAAGCGTGGGCACATTTAGACATCGCTGGCACGGCGTGGAACTCAGGTAAAGATAAAGCCGCAACGGGTCGTCCTGTCCCCCTATTTATGCAGTATTTAAAAAACAGTGTAAATATGGCTTAATGAACTCATGAAAAACCACTTTATGACAATCATTTTATGAACATTAGCTTTTATGTTTTAAGCGAGAGTAAAGCCCAAGATTTCTTGGGCTTTATTTGTCAGCTCACCCAAACCGCGCTCAATAAAAGCTCTCAGTCTGTGCTGATACTGGTAGAAGATGAGACACTACTGTCGACGCTTGATGACGCCCTATGGGCACAAGAAGCGACAAGCTTTATACCGCATCAACGCCTTCTAGACGCTCATACTGAAGCCGCTGATCCTGATATCGCAGACACTCACAAAACATTAGCGCCTGTTTTGCTTGGCAGTCATATGCCAGCCGATTTTAGAGGTATTGTACTTAATACTACGGTGCATCCTGTCACAAGCGTGATGGCAGCAGCCACCAATGCACAGCCTACTCGGGTGCTTGAGCTGATAAAACCTGATCCTAACAGCGTGCAAGAAGGTCGTCACAAGTACAAAGTTTATCAACAATTGGACTATGAGCTGACCCACTTTAAAGTTTAAAATATACAGCTTTAAAACGTCTGTATTTTAAAAAAAGCCGTCCAGTTTCCCTCATACCAAGTCCTACGCTTTTTTTCTGAGTCCTATCGGCCTAAGCAGGTAGGGGTTAGAGGTAGGCGCTTATCTTAAAAAATGCTACCATCCATCGATTCTTTGTCTATTTTCGTTATAAATTTCTTATTTATTGACTAACTCGAGGGTGTATAGATGCGTTCATTGATTGCGATGTACCAGCGTATAGGGCTGGTACCGCTGATTATTATTGGTTTGGTACTGGGTGTGATAATTGGTTGGCTAGCACCAAGCATCGGTATTGCATTGGGACTGTTGGGCACACTGTTTGTTGGCGCGCTAAAAGCAGTTGCACCAGTATTGGTATTCGTTTTGGTCATGGCCGCCATTAGCCAGCACCGCAGTGGTAATGAAGTTTATGTCAAACCAGTGCTTATTATGTACATGTTTGGCACTTTTTTGGCGGCGCTCACCGCGGTAGGAGCCAGCTTTTTATTCCCAACTGAGCTGGTCTTAGTAAATGCGACGATTGAGCAGGTACCACCAGCAGGCCTCAAAGAAGTATTGACTAACCTGCTTATGAATTTGGTCGCCAATCCGGTTAGTGCGATTGCTGAAGCCAATTACATTGGTATTTTGGCATGGGCAATTATCATCGGCTTTGCCCTACGTCAAGCCAGCGATACCGCGCGTGCCGTGGTCAATGATTTTTCTGATGCCATCTCACAAGTGGTGAAATGGATCATTGCCCTAGCGCCTTTTGGTATCTTAGGTTTGGTCGCTAATACCGTCGCTGAGACAGGCTTTGCCTCGCTAGCAGGGTATGCGCGTATTTTATTAGTACTGGTCGGTTGTATGCTGTTCATTGCTTTAGTTGCCAACCCTATTATCGTACTGATCAAGACAGGCAAAAATCCTTATCCACTGGTATTCACCTGCTTGCGTGAATCAGGGATTACCGCCTTCTTTACTCGCAGCTCAGCGGCCAATATTCCAGTCAACATGAACCTTGCGCGCAAACTGGGCCTACATGAAGACACGTATTCGGTGACGATTCCACTTGGTGCGACGATTAATATGGCGGGCGCAGCGATTACGATCAATGTGTTAACGCTTGCAGCGGCGCATACGCTCGGTATCGAAGTTTCATTTGCATCAGCGCTTTTATTGAGCCTAGTCGCAACGATCAGCGCGTGCGGAGCGTCTGGTGTTGCTGGTGGTTCACTGCTCCTGATTCCATTGGCGGCAAGCTTGTTTAGCATTCCAAATGATATTGCCATGCAAGTGGTGGCGATTGGCTTTATCATCGGTGTCATTCAGGACTCGGCCGAAACAGCACTGAATTCATCAACTGACGTACTATTCACAGCAGCAGCGGATCCTACTTACTCGCGTTAATCTTTAAAAATTTTACAAACAAAAAGGGCTAATCAGCCCTTTTTTATGGTCTAATTTTTACTATTTAGTTAACTACCTCAAATGATCAGCATCTACCTCAATCACAGGGGCTGGCATATCGAGCTGACGTTTGAATCGGCGTAATTGTTCAAGCTCGTCTAACAGCTCCAGTATCAAACCAATAGCAGGGACGCTGGCTTCAAAGTCGCGGCTAAGACGTGAGGCACGGCGCACGGTTGTCAGCTGATAACCAGTAAATTGCTCATGCTCTGGCACATCATACTCAATGATATTTTCTTCAATCAATTCGATCACCCATTGGCGCTCTTGGCCACAGGCAGATACTAGCTCATCTAAGCTCATGATAATGTCGGTCAATTCAGGCGAGTGTTTCATAGCTGTTATCCTCGTTTGCGCTTTATTTCATCGTTATCGTATGGTTTTATCTCTATCACAGTGGTTGATCAAACACAGCCATTAACGGTTAATGCTGGTCTCAGAAAAAGCTTGTTTGAGCTGCTCGTAGGCCTGTGTTGCAGCCTCCGTACTGATATCAGGGTTCACGATGTTTAACGTTAAGTACAAATCGCCCGCTTGTTTGGCCGGGATACCCTTACCTTTTAGGCGTAAGTTATTACCAGATTTGCTGTTTTTAGGAATCGTCACCGCCAAAGTTCCTGCTGGCGTAGTCACGTTAATTTTGTCACCTAATGCCGCCTCCCATGGCGCGATATTAACGGTTTGATAGACGTCCGCTCCTTCGATACGAATGTTATCTGCATGACGAATTTTCACCTTTAAGAATAAATCGCCATTTTTGCCACCACCATTCCCAGCAGCACCTTGTCCTGCTAGACGGATTTGCTTACCGTCAGTGATGCCTTTAGGAATTTTAATTTTAAGCGTTTTATTATCGTACGCCACGCTACCATTAGGCTGGCGGACCGGAACATTCAACTTAATACTATAATCATCACCACTATATACCGAGGCTAAATCAACCGTAATCTCTGCATGCTGATCTTGCCCTTTGCTATCTTGCGAGCCAAAGCCTCCACCAAACTGATCAAAGCCGCCACGCTGCGACTGTCCACCTGCCGAGCCGCGCGCACCGCGACCGAACGCTGAAAAAATATCGTCGAAGCGAAAACCACCCTCGCCAAACGCTTCGCCATCACCGAACTGATCTTTGACATCTTCCCAACGAAAACCACCCTGACTACCGCCTGCAGCTTGACCACCAAAACTGCCCCCTTGTCCAGCAAAGGGGTTGTCTAGCATGGCGTCATATTCAGCCCGTTTTTCTTTATCTCTGATGGTTTCATAAGCGTTATTAATCTCCGCAATCTTGTTATCAGCGTCTGGATCATCACTGACATCAGGGTGATATTGACGGACAAGCTTACGGTATCTTTTTTTGATATCAGCGTCTGAGGCGTCTTTTTTGACCCCTAAAATGTCATAATAATTTTTCTCTGCCATGTTATTTTTCCTTATCGTATTTATTATTAACGGTTTACTTAATACATAATATAGGGATGATGAGGCAATGTTTCATTTTTTGTTGCTGACTGTTGGTGTCGATAGTCGCGTTAATTTGTAGGTGGCACAAATAACCAAATGTCGATACGTAACGGATAATCCAAACCAGACGCTGTCACTTATGGTGGGCTTCCTGTATCGTTAAGAGCTCACCAATCATGGTGCCAAGCCTTACTGATTGCTGGGTTTACAGCCTAACTTAAAACAGTATTATAGGCGTGTGTCAGTATGATTTTGGCATCATTGCCCTTCGATAACTGTTGCCGTAATGTCAATTTAGTAAGTGTATTTGCGGTACGGCCTTCGCGCTGAGCTAACACATAAGACGGCTCAGCACTTTGTGTGGTAGCTCAGCCCTCAGGTTAATCTCGACCCGTTGTCTGCATGTCGGTCTTGATCGTGAATCACCGCATTTACCATACCATAGCCAAGCAGCTACTGGCCAAACGTTGCTTCTACCCTTGCACTCATTGGATATAAGGACTGTGATGGTGGCCGGTAAACAAATCGGTGCGTGCCCCTATTTTTAATGGTCAAGACAGCTTGAGCTTATCTGCCAATGATTAGATTAAGTCGTCCATTTTCTGTCTATCCCAACAGACAAAATCTGTCCGTATCCATTTATGATTATTAAGACCATTACCCCAAAGCGATGTCGACAGCATTAAATATTTCTGGTGCTAAGATCATGTTTAATTTTATAAAAACCACAGTATTGTAATAATACAGAAACATTTTTTACATTGGCTTGGCTGTTATATCATTTTACCGCTATTAATAGTATTCAGTGACCATGAGCCGCTTGAGCGGTTGTGCCTCATAGCTTTAGCTTAATCGGCTCCCAAGTATTATTTCTACTTTTCTACTATGATGCTGAGAGTACAAGAGACATCACTGTTGATTATGTTACACAAATACTGGTTGACCCTATCATCTAGAGGCACCGTTTTATTAGCAGACAGTAGGTGTAGCAACGCCTACCGGACATTTTGTCACACCTGCTCACTGGCTGATTTT
>OAOU01000122.1_pt1 | contig 15540 bp, 20 predicted proteins | sample 1470821 | NCBI WGS metagenome assembly OAOU01 (sample SAMEA3275579, study PRJEB22092) | marine metagenome | biome: ENVO:00000447 MARINE BIOME; feature: ENVO:00002042 SURFACE WATER; material: ENVO:00002010 SEAWATER | collected 2014-06-20T12:30:00+00 | depth 0 m
TGGTGGGGGTGCGCGGGGAGGGGGAGTGGGGGTTGGAAGCGGGGGTGGGGGTTGGGGGGGCGGCGGGGTCGGCGTCGGGGCGGCAGCGGCCGTGGCGGCCGTCGCGGCCGAGGAGGAAGTGATTCGTCCGCTCAACCCCGATCAGCAGCGTCACACTGTCCGCGGCGTCGATGTCACCGACGCGATCAGCGGCGAAGACGTCTCCCAGTCGGTCTCGGCGGTGGCCGCCCATCAACAAGTACGAGACACCCTGAACACGGGGTTTCGGCGCCTGGTAGCCAACTCCGGGTATCCCGGCGTGATTGTGGAAGGGCGTGACATCACCACCGTCGTGGCCCCCGATTCTCCCGCCAGAATCCTGCTCACGGCTGACGAAGCGGTCCGGATTGCCAGGCGCGAAGCAGAAAACACAGGGGTCAACGCGGACGCACTCGCGGCCCGGGATGCAGCCGACAGCAAAGTCGTGAATTTTTTGACCGCGGCCGATGGGGTGTGGACGCTCGACACCACGGAGATGGGCTTTGACGAGGTGGTGAGCGCGGTCGTGGAGTTTATTGTCCAGCGCACCCAGTTGGCGGTGGTCACATGAGCGAGCCAGACGATATCGACGAGACCGACGCCGTAGAGTCCGACGTCATCGCCGAGCAGAGGGCCGAAGCGCTTCGCAGTGGCCTCGATGATTTTGCCCTGGAGCCAGACGATCTGGAACTTCTTGAGGGAGCCGAGGACGAGGCTCCTGGCGACACGGTGTGGGGATTGCCGGTGGTGGCAGTGGTGGGTCGGCCAAATGTGGGCAAATCCGCTCTGGTCAACCGAATTCTTGGCAGACGCGAAGCCGTGGTCCAAGACGTTCCCGGTGTCACCCGGGACCGGGTGAGTTACCCCGCCTGGTGGAACGACCGACGGTTTACCTTGATGGATACCGGCGGGTGGGAGCCAGACGCGAAAGGCCTCGATCAGTCGGTGGCCATTCAAGCCGAAATCGCCATCGACACAGCCGATGTGATCTTGTTTGTGGTGGACGCCCGGGTGGGACCGACCTCGACAGATGAGCGCGTCGTGTCACTGCTGCGGAAAGCCGGTGTACCGGTGATTGTCGTGGCGAACAAAGTCGATGACCAACGCGGAGAACCCGAAGCCGCAGCCCTCTGGTCGCTCGGCCTGGGGGAGCCCTGGCCGGTATCTGCCCTACACGGCCGCGGGGTGGCCGATCTGCTCGACCACGTATTAACCCTCCTGCCCGAACACGGACAGTCCCTGGAAGCACCTGGGGGACCGAGACGAGTGGCGCTTCTGGGAAAACCAAATGTGGGGAAGTCGTCTCTGTTGAATAAAGCAGCCCGCGAGGAGCGCGTCGTGGTCGCTGACACCGCGGGCACGACGCGTGACCCTGTCGATGAGTTGGTCGAAATCGGGGGAGAGACCTGGCGGTTTGTCGACACGGCAGGAATTAGGCGCAAAGTCCACCTGCAGCAGGGGGCGGATTTCTATGCGAGCCTGCGCACGCAAGCAGCGCTGGAAAAAGCAGAAGTCGCCATTGTGGTGATCGACGTCACTGAGCCGGTCAGTGAACAGGATCTGCGCATTATTGACTTGGTGGTGGAGTCCGGGCGGGCGCTCGTGATTGCTTTTAATAAGTGGGATCTGCTCGATGATGAGCGCCGCCGGTACTTGGAGAGAGAAATCGAGCAAGACCTCGACCATGTCGACTGGGCACCCCGAGTGAATATCTCTGCGCTCACCGGTCGGCATCTAGAAAAACTCCCGGCCGCCCTTCACGCTGCTTTGTCGTCCTGGGATCAACGCATCGGAACCGGTGCACTGAACGCGTTTATTGGTGAAATCGCCGCCGCTCAGCCGCACCCGGTGCGGGGTGGAAAACAACCGCGCATTCTTTACGCCACGCAGGCCTCCACGAGACCCCCGACATTTGTGTTGTTCACCAGTGGGTTTCTCGACCCGCAGTATCGACGGTTTATCCAGCGTCGTCTGCGAGAGTCATATGGCTTCGACGGAACACCCATCCGGGTCAATGTTCGCGTTCGAGAGCGACGGAGCGACAGAAAGGGGCGCTAGGACGTGTCAGTGCAGCCCCCACCGCTTCCTCCCGAGCACCTGCGGGATCCGGGTGACTCCTGGGTCGAGAGCCCCGATGGGACAAAGTATTGGGGACGATTCGGCGCAGCCGGTGCACTGGTATGGCATCCACCGCAGGGAGTCCTGCTGCAGTTGCGTGCCGAGTGGAGCCACAACGGTGGCACCTGGGGTATTCCGGGTGGAGCCCTGAAGGCAGGGGAGAGCGCTCACCACGCAGCACTGCGTGAAGCTCACGAGGAAGCGGGTGTTCCAGACGCCGGCCTCGAGACTCTGCACACCGAAGTCTTTGACCTGGGATTCTGGTCTTACACCACCGTGTTGTTGTACTCGCCTGAGTATTTCGAACCGGATACCAGTGACTATGAAAGCGACGACGTGCAGTGGATTCCTCTCGACACGGTCTCGAGCCTTGACTTACACCCGGGGTTTCGGTCGTCGTGGCCGGGACTAAAGGCCCTCATTGAGGACCAACGAGACCGGGTGTAGCGCAGGGCCCGGGGGAGAGTCAGTCGTAGGCTAGGAGCAATGGCCACTCCGCAGGATTCTTCTTCGGCGGATTTTGCCGACGAAACGAGTTTCCCCGTCACCGGCTCGGTCAATCTCCCCGTCGAATCGCGCGGGACCCCGGGTTCGATAGGCCCCCGTGGGTGGTTATGGGTGTTTATTGTGGCGGCAGGCGGCATCTTCGGGGCGCTGAGCGCACCGGGACAAACCGCTGGACTGTCTCCGTTTACCGACCCACTGATTGAGAGTCTTGGCGTGGGTCGGACAGAAATTTCGGTGAGCTACCTCATCGCCACGCTTGCGGGGGGAGCCGCGATGCCGTTTCTCGGAAAACTGCTCGATCGTTTCGGGGCCAGGGTGGCCATTGTCTGGATTGGGGTGGTCTTTGCCCTGGTGCTCTACGCCGCCAGTTTTGTGACAGAAATTTTTGGTCTAACCGCCTCCTACGTGGGTTTGCGGATGGCCGGCCAAGGAGCGCTCACGCTGGCCTCGACCACGCTTGTCGCACGGCTGGTGACCCATCGCTCGGGATTGGCGCTCGGCATCGCAGGCGCACTGAGTGTGGCCGGGATATCTCTCGCGCCGGTAGGCATTGAACGGCTTATTGCGTTGACCGACCTAGCCACTGCATGGCGGGTCGAAGCGGTGGTGGTGGCCGCCATCGTGATTCCCCTGGCGCTTCTTGTCCCGCGGGATAAGCCTGTGACCCACACCGACACCGGCACACTGATCACACCAGAAATTGAAGACGGCCACACCGTGCGGCAGGCGGCAGGCACTCTCATGTTTTGGGTATTTACCGGAGCGGGTTTTGCCGTGGGCATGATGAGCACGGGCCTTGCTTTTCACCTGATTTCTATTCTGGGTGAGCAAGGGCTCACCAGTTTTGAGGCGGCGAGTAACTTCATTCCCCAAACCATTGCGGGACTGCTGTGCACGCTCCTGCTTGGAGCGATTGTGGACCACACCGATCCGCGCTGGGGTGTCATAGCGTCGATGGCGGGAATGGGGGGCGCGATGGTCCTCTTGCCGTTCGTGACTCCCGGATGGGTCGCCTTCGGATTTGGCATCTTGCTCGGCATTGCCCAGGGCGCACTGCGCGGTGTGGAAGCAGCCGCGTTCGTTCGATACTTCGGCCGGGCCAATATTGGTGGGATTCGCGGCGTGTCAACCTCGGTCATGCTGGGCTCGACCGCCCTCGGTCCGCTGTATTTTGCGATCGGACTAGACCTCACCGGGTCCTATCTGGCGCCTAGCCTGTGGGGGGCACTATTGCCGGTGCTGATTATCGTGTTGGCCGGTATTGCCAAGACCCCCGAGCCGGTTCGCTCGGAGAGGGAGTCTTCTTCCGGGGTAGACTGACCCTCACGGGTTGTGGCGCAGCTTGGTAGCGCACTTGTCTGGGGGACAAGGGGTCGCAGGTTCAAATCCTGTCAACCCGACAGATCACAGCAGGGTTTTCGTCGCTTATCCCGTGATGTTCTCCACACACTGCGTGTCCATCCCATCTTTCGGCAGCAGAGAAGATGAGTCTTTCGTGCAAGACCACGTTGTCCGGTTTCTGTTTGCTGGACTCGCACATGTTGTTTAGGCGAAGTTTGCTGGACCCTCGTCAGTTAATAGGCGATGGTAAGGGAAAGTCCCTTTGGGGACAGTCGTGGCTCGAAAACGAAAAAGGAGATTAACGTGATTACTTTGATTGCACGTCACCAGGTTGCTGACTGGGACAAATGGTTTGCGGTGTATGAGGAACAACGAGGCCAGCTTGCCGGCATGGGCGTGACCGGAGAGGCCGCGTTGCGCTCGACCACAGACGGCAACGATGTTGTGGTGCGTCACGAATTTGATTCCCTGGAAGCGGCCGAGGAATTCATCAAGCAGACGGAGAATCCCGAAATGGCAGAAGCCCTGCGTGCTGGCGGAGTTGATCTAGACACGCTCACGATGGAGCTATTTCACTGCCACTAATCACTTGGTCGTCCGCCGGAGCAGATTCTGGCGCGACGACATTCACGCTGTAAGGAGAAAACGAGCATGGTGTTACACATAGGTCGGGCGCAGGTCGAGGACGTCGCCACGTTCAGGGAGGGCTACAACACCGAGAGCGCGAAGGCATTTCGCGACCGTCACGGGGTCAAGAACGATGGTGTCTTCGGCAACCCGGATGATGAGCACGAGGTAGTACTGGTGCGCTACTTCGACACTGCAGCCGAAGCACAAGGATTCCTCGACGATCCCGAATTGCCTCAGGTGTTGCAGAAGCTGGGAGTTGTTGGACGACCGATGCTCGAGGTCTTCCACGAGGTCTAGATAACCGAGGTAGACATCGCACAGAGCCCGGGGGACACAGTCGCCCGGGCTCTCGTCCGTCCGAAAGCCTGAGTAAGGCGGGCTGACAGGTGTCCGACCGCCGGCCTCCAGAAAATGGGCCCAATCCGAAAAGAGTTCCCCGGGGATCCCGTGGCGGGGGTCGTTGTGTCTGTCTCGGTGTCGCAGTTGCTGCGCCTACGGGAGACTAGTAAGCGCCGCGTGACCTGTCGGTCCTGAGGCGCCTTGTTCCTCTATCTGGAAAGGGTGCGGGCGGCGCTGGGCTTCACTTACCGAGCGGGCTCGCTTCGTGGAAAACCCAAAACTCTCCACAAGGTTGTCGAGCAGCACGCCCACCATCGCATCGTCGTCAACGACAAGGGCCCGGCGCTGGGGCGTAAGCGCAGCGGACATCTCCTCAACCTATTGCCACGCGTTCACCATGGCTAAAAACATTCGAAAACGAAGGTTTTTTTCTGGCAAGCCCCCGACCACCAAAGCCGTGTGAGCGTCCGTGCGTAGGTCCGAGATCGAGCCGGACCGAGGACTCAGTCGTCGCTCGGCTTTTCTGCCCACGGCATCGGAATATCCCGGATGGGCGTCGCATCGTCTGGAATCGCAGGAATGGGTATCTGTCCCGCCCGAATACAGAGCCATTTCAACTGTGTGGGGCTATCGGGTAGCGCCCGCCACGTCCGCATAACCCCGGGGCTCACCTGGACCACGCTTCCCGGGCCCACATCCACCACGTCATCGTCGAGAGCCATCTGCCCAGTGCCCTCGAGAAACACAAACACTTCTTCCAAGACAGAGTGGCTATGCCAATAGCCAGCTTCTTCACCCGGTTCATAGGCGGTGGCGGACAGGCCAATGACTCGACAGTCCAGTTCGTGATCCACCGGACGTCTGCCCTGCCGCGAAGTCTCTGGAACAAAGCCTCCGTAGTGCTCTCGCCAGGTGTCTAACGGCCCGAGTGTCGTCACGCTGTATGTCCCCATGCCGGCAGGGTACCCTGACGGTGGCCTGGACACGCCGCCGCTCTGGTATCTCGCATTCGGAATCGTTAGGTTGACAGGACTATGGGACAGAAGCAGATCACACGATTCTCTGTCATCGGAATAACGGTAGTCACCCTTTTGCTCTCTGGCTGCGCCCTGGTGCCAGGGCTACCGGGCATTACCCCGGAGTTACCGTCGGTGGAGGAACAGGAACGGCAAGAGGCCGAGGAATCCGCCGAGGAGCCGCTGGCCACAGGCCTTGTCGAGTGCACCCCGGATCAACGCAGTGGCATGGAGCGGACAATTCGAGCACAAACCGAAGCGTTTTCTGACGGCGATTACGCCGAGGCTTATGCCTACGCGTCGGAGTCGTTCCAGTCGTCTGTTCCCCTGCTCGCGTTCGAACAGATCATTCGTGGCAGCTACGGCCCGCTCGTGATCAGCGCAGAGCTGCGGTTTGGCGAGTGTCTGGCGGATGCAAAACAGGGCACCGGAACGATTGACGCGAGATTTTCCAATAACGGGACCGAGGTCGTGGGCTTGAAATACGTCACGGTCGAGGAATCGGCTGGGTGGCGAGTGGATGGCGCGAGCAACCTCACCGTCGTGGGCCAGGGCAGCTGAGCCCGGACTACCCTTAAGGGATGGCAACCCTCGCGGATGTGGCGAAGCTCGCCCAGGTGTCGAAGTCGACCGCCTCCAGGGCCCTCTCGGGTAATGGTGCGGTCTCTGAAGCGACCCGGAAACGAGTCTCCGAGGCCGCTGACGAGCTCAGTTTTGTCGCCTCGAGCGCCGCCGAACACCTGGCGACAGGAAAATCCCGCAACATTGCGATGCTGACACCGTTTGTCAATCGCTGGTTTTACAGCGAAGTCATTGACGGCGTCGAAGCGGCGCTGATTGGCGCCGGCTATGACCTCACGCTCTATCGCCTCACCGACAACCCGGCCCAAAAACGGCAGCTTTTTGACTACTTCCTGGTGCGCAAGGGCGTCGACGCGGTCATCGCGTTGACCCTGTTTATTACCGATGACGAGGTGAAGCGTCTCGACGCACTGGGAAAACCCATTGTGGGAATTGGTGGACGGATCCCCGGAGTCTCCACGTTTTTCATCGACGACCGCGAGGTGGCGAGAAAACAAACCGAACACCTCATCTCTCTCGGCCACACCCACCTCGTCCACCTTGGGGGAGACCAAGAACACCAGCTGGACTTTCAGGTGCACTCTTCCAGGCTTCAAGGATTCCGCGACGCGATGGAGCGGGCTGGTTTACGTCGAGACAATGACTTTGCTGCCTGCCTCGTCAGCTTTGAAGGTGGCTACGCCCGCGCCAAGGAGCTGTTGGCAGACCCCGACACTCGCCCCACGGGACTGGTGGCGGTGAGTGACGAAGTCGCGATTGGTGCGATGAGCGCGGCGTATGAACTCGGGATTCGGATCCCCGATGAACTATCCGTCATTGGGATCGATGGTCACCCCGCCGGGGAGGCGTTTGGGCTCACCACAATGGTCCAGCATGTCTCTAGACAGGGCGCGATGGCGGTGTCTCAGGCCCTTGCCCTCTTAGGCGGCATGACGCCGGAGAGTGACACTGATTTGGCCATGTCTTTGCCGGTGGATCTGAGGATTCGCCGCAGCACCGGACCAGCTCCCCAGTCGCTCGGGTTCACCACAGAATAAGGCTCCCCGCTGCCAGGCTGTGCAGGGCGACCAAGACCCAGTGTCCGCCAATCCAGACATCCAGGTTGCGCTTTTTCTTCCACCCCACGGCAATCAAATCAACGGTTCTGAACGTGACCAGGGTCGCCACCCAGCGAAGGGCCATGCTCGCTGGTGAGACGAGATAGCGCCAGAGTCTCTGGAACGGCTCGTTAACCCAGACGGTGTCGCATACCGGACAGGTAAACCGGTCTCCGGGGGCGGCCTCGTGGGTAGGCAGAGGGCAGGTGTGTCCCCGCGTCATGGTTCTAAAGCGTGGGCATCGAGTGCAGCACGAGGGCAGCGGTATGGAAAGACGCCACCAGTAGGTTGGCGATGACGACCGGGTTTGTCAGAGTCCGGACCGTGAACGCGGAGAGGACTTTGTAGGTAATTTGCAGCGCCAGCAGCGTGATGATGGCTGGCTCGAGTGGCCAGAACAGAAACAGTATCGAGGCAGAGATGAACGACAGGTACATCGCGAGCACGATGTTTCTCGCGGGTGTGACCTGCCCCCACCACTTCACCGCAAAGCGGCCGCCTGCCACCAGAAGAATCGAGATGGGAACCAGGACAACCAGGTTCACAATGAGAGCGGCAATCAGCACACGCCAAGTGTAGGCGCTGGACGCTTTGACTGTGTCAGTGCGCGTTTCGACGCATCCACAGCAACTGCATCAGGGTGCTTGCCAAAAACAGTGTGATAAAGGCTTCCCAGACATCCGACCACAGTCCAAGCACCGCGACCGTGGCCAAGACGACATTGACGCTTGTCCACACCCAGACCCGGGGGTTTCTGGGGGTCTTCTTGGTCATCTATGCCTCGTCCTGTGGTCCGGGCCGGCGATGGACTGCCCAGACCCAGAGAACGAGCCCGCCTACCAATAAGAAAGCGGCGGCGCCCGCCACGGCGAGGTCGTTACCTGCAAAGCTCTCACGGCTGGAGACCACGCCGGCAAACAGCATGAGATACGTCACGGTGAGAAACATTTTCATTGTGTCCGTGATGGTACGCGACGAGGCCGGGTGCCGGGAGTCGAAGTGGTTACTCTGGCTCAGTACGCTGTGACGATGACACGCACGCCGACCCCCGCCGGCCGAGCGGTGGTAACAATTACCCCGGCCCCCGCGCTCGACCTCACCTATCGGGTGGGCACTCTTCAGCCCGGTCAGATCCACCGCGCCATCGAGTCCGGTGCAGAATTTGCCGGAAAAGGCGTCAATGTCACCTGTGATCTCACGCTTGGGGGAATAGATTCCCGGGCGGTTGTGCCCCTTGCCCCATCCGATCACGCGCTCATTGCAGATGATCCTCGACTTGTGGCCTCTCCCGCTGCGGTGGAGTTGCGGCGGAACGTGACGATTATCGACAGCGTCGGTCAAACCACCAAGGTGAATCAGCAGGCCTCATCCCTCTCTGCCAAAGAGTGGGACGCTCTGTGTGAGACAGCACTGGCTGAGGTGCGCAGTGTGGATGCGTCGTGGTTGGTGATTTCTGGTCGCATCCCACCGGTTGAGGCTGACCTGACCGGGTTCATGCAGGAGCTCCGTGTCCGACTCCGACCGGACACGTCGATTGCCGTTGATATTTCTGGGGATTTGCTGGCACCCTGGTGGCGCAGTGGTGTCGTCGACTTCGTGAAGCCCAATGTGGCGGAGTTGTCCGAGGTGGTTGGCCACGAACTGACGACCCTTGGCGATTTGGTGGACGCTGCCGAGGCTCTCCAGCGGGGCGGAATTACTTGGGTGGCCGTGAGCCTGGGGGCAGACGGTTTTCTTGCAGCGACACCGGAGGAGACCGTCTGGGCTGTGTCTGATCCGATTACTGTGGCGAACACCATTGGGGCGGGGGATGCGAGCGTGGCGGGCTTCCTGCACGCTCTTGTCGAAGGTCTGAGCGCCTCTGATGCCGCGGTTCGTGCGGCGGAGTGGGGGGCACTGAATGCCGGCCAGGCCACCTCACAGCTGACGGCTCTTGCTCCAGCGGTCCCGGTACGCCTGGTGCCCATCGAGAGGACGCGCCCCGTTCAGGCGGACTAGATTTCCCCGGAATCTCTGGCCAACACGCCTACGGCGTGTTTTTTTGTGGGAATGTGTGTTGTTTTTTGTGGGTTTGTGTTACCTTCTAGGGAATTCCATGGCAACGACGCTGAGGACGGACCATTTGCTGGCTGAAGAGAGACGACTTCTGATCGTCGATTGGACCCGCAAAGACGGCCGACTCGACGCAGGAATGGCCGCAAAAAAGCTCTCTGTCGCCACAGAAACTGTTCGGCGCGATCTTGACGTCCTTGAGCGGCGCGGGGTGTTGCGGCGGGTTCATGGTGGGGCCATTGCCCTCGAGCGTTTCACACGGGAATACACCATCCCGGAACGCGAGAACATTCACCCCGACGCCAAACGACGCATCGCAGAAACCGCGTCGCGGTATCTCCCGCAAGAAGGCTCTGTCTTTGTGGACGGAGGCACGACCACCGAACAGCTCGCCCCCTACCTGCGCAATCGCCCCAAGCTTCAGGTCGTGACCAACAACCTGCGGTTGGTGACGGCGATCGGTGATTCCGGAACGAAAGTGCACGTCCTGGCCGGGAGTGTTCGACCCACCACCCTGAGCTCAATCGGTCCGCGCACGGTCGAGGACCTCCGCGACTTGAATGCCGTCGCCGCGTTTATCGGGGCAAACGGTGTCTCGGCCGATCTCAAAATCACCGCCTTCGATAACGACGAAGCCGTTGTGAAGCGGCAGATGATTCGCAACGCCGAGGAAGCCATTTTGCTGGCTGACAACTCAAAATTCGGCGCCACCTATCCCGCCACATTCGCGGGGGCGGCCGATATTGACCGGGTGGTATCTGACGTCGATACCGCCAGTGAGTTCGTGCGGCGGCTCACCGCCGCTGAGGTTGAAGTGGTCCTCGCGTGACCGCCCCCCAGATTTCGCTTCCCACCCGGGAAGCGGAAATGCCGAGCGTCCCGACTGTGTGGGGTTTGTTCTCCCGCTCCGTCGCCGTCGGGCCACTCGGCGCAACCCCCCACCAACAGAAGGAAGGTTCAGCACATGACTGACTTCATTCCCAGTAGCGGCGGCCACACCGGCTGGCGAGCTTCATTGCAGAAGCTCGGGGGCAACCTCGCAGGCATGGTGATTCCGAACATCGGAGCCTTCATTGCCTGGGGTCTGCTCACCGCACTGTTCATCCCGACCGGCTGGCTGCCAAACGAAAGTTTCTCCAGCATGGTCGGACCGATGATTCTCAACCTGTTGCCGATCCTGATCGGTTACACCGGTGGTCGCCTCGTGCACGGACAGCGCGGAGCGGTTATCGGATCGATTGCAACAGTAGGTGTCATCGTCGGAACCGACATTCCGATGTTCCTCGGAGCCATGATTATCGGGCCACTGCTCGCATGGATTCTGAAGTACATCGACAAGGTTCTGGACCCGATCACTCCTCCGGGATTCGAGATGCTGATCGGAAACTTCTCCCTCGGTATCGCCGGAATGCTGGGCGCCATGCTCGGCTACCTGGCGATTGGACCGGTCGTGAGCGCGATTTCGACCGTTCTAGGAAATGGCGTGCAGGCTCTTGTCGACAACAACTTGTTGCCAATCGCCTCGCTCATTGTCGAGCCGGCGAAGATTCTCTTCCTCAACAACGCCATTAACCACGGTGTGCTCGCACCCCTGGGTGTGGTCGAGGCCGAAGAAACTGGAAAGTCGATTCTGTTCATGCTGGAGACCAACCCCGGTCCGGGTCTGGGAATCCTGGTGGCCTTCTGGCTGGCAGGTCCGAAACTCCTCCGTGGCTCCGCACCTGGTGCGATCATCATCCACTTCCTGGGTGGTATCCACGAGATCTACTTCCCCTACGTGCTCATGAAGCCTCAGGTGCTGCTCGCAGCCATCCTGGGTGGCGCCACCGGTGTGGCGACCTTCATGGTCACCGGAGTCGGATTGGTGGCGACTCCGTCGCCTGGTTCGATCTTCGCCTACATGGCAGTGACCCCCCCGGGCAACTTCTTCGGAACGTTGCTGGGAATCCTGCTCTCCGCCGTGGTGTCCTTCGTGGTCGCCTGGTTCCTGTTGCGCATTTCGAAGTCCGACGAGACTGCTGAGGACCTCGACGCTGCGAAGCAGAAGAGTGCGGAAATGAAGGCGGGTGGCAAGTAACCATGGCTGAAATATCGGCTGCTGACGTCAAGCAGATTGTCGTGGCCTGCGAAGCGGGAATGGGCTCCAGTGTGATGGTCGCCCGACAACTCGCCAAGCAGCTGAAACCGCAAGGAATCAGCGTGGTCCACGCGCCGGTCAACCAACTCGCAGACACACCGCACGAGGTCGTGCTTGTCCACCGGGGTCTTTCCGACCGCGCAAAACAAGCCGTTCCCGAGTCGGTTGTGGTCATCTTCGACATGTTCTTAGGTGATTTGAATATCGCGAAAATGGTCGGCACCCTGCAAGACGGAGGCACCATCTCGGATGGCTGATCTCCTTCAGCAGGCCGGTATATCGCTCGATGCCACGGCCTCCTCAGCAGAGGAGGCCGTTGGCATCTGCGGCCAACTCCTCGTCGACCTGGGCGCAGTCACCCCCGACTACGCCCAGGCGATGTGGGAGCGCGAACAGATTTTCCCCTCCGCCATTGGGGGAGGGTTTGCCATTCCTCACGGAACCGATGAGTCGCGGGTTCACGTGCTGTTTGATCAGCTCGTGTTTGTGCGATTCACCGAGCCCATCTCGTGGGAAGGTGAAGAGGTCGCCGCCTGTGTCGGCATTGCCTCCGCAGGGGATGGCCACGTCGAACTCCTGGGCAACCTTGCCGAGCTACTGCTCGACGATGACGCCCGGGAGCTATTGCTCACCAGCACCGATACCGAGACCATCCAGTCGGTGCTCGTCACAGGAAGGATGCCGTCGTGAAAGCCGCGATGTATCGGGGTCCACAAGACCTCCGCGTCGAAAACGTCGACTCACCCACGATTACCCCTCAGGAAGCCAAAATTCGTGTGCACGCCTGCGCAACGTGTGGCACGGATGCGAAAATCTTCCACCACGGCCACCCGCGTTTGGAGCCACCGCAGATTATTGGCCACGAAATTGCCGGTGAAGTCATCGAGGTAGGCGCCGAGGTCGATAGCGTCCAGGTGGGTGACCGGGTCCAGGTGATCGCGGCCGTGCCCTGTGGTGAATGCTGGGCGTGTCAGGCCGGCAGGCAGGGCGTTTGCATCAATCAAACCTCAATGGGCTATCAATACCCCGGCGGATTTGCCGAAGAGATGGTTATTCCCCACGACGTCCTGCGGGTTGACGGAGTGAATAAGATTCCGGACCACGTCAGCTTCGACGAAGCCGCGGTGACCGAACCCTTGGCGTGTGCACTAAACGCTCAAAAACTGGTGTCGGTCGGCGAGGGAGACACGGTGTTAGTCATGGGGGCAGGCCCGATTGGCTGCCTCCACGTTCGACTCGCCCGAGCCGCTGGTGCCGCGAAAGTGTTCCTGGCCGACGTGAATGGCGACCGGCTGAAGCTCTCGCAGGATGTGGTCCGGGCTGACCGGTCGATTGATATGTCCGAAGAGGACTTGGGCGCTGTGGTGTTGGACGAAACCGGAGGGATTGGCCCGAGTGTGGTAATCACGGCCGCCCCGGCGGGAGCGGCGCAAGAACAGGCCCTCGAGATTGTGGCCCCTGGCGGACGAGTCAGTTTCTTTGGTGGCTTACCCAAAGACAAGCCGACCATCACGGTCGATTCGAACGTGGTGCACTACCGCGAGCTGATTATTGCCGGAGCAAACGGCTCCTCACCCGCGCAGAATCGTGAAGCCCTAGGACTGATCGCCAGTGGCGCGGTACCGGTAGCAGATTTGATTACCCACCGTCTCCCACTGGATAACGTCGAGGCAGCAATCGAGGCTGTCACCTCGGGCGAAGCTATTAAAGTCGTGATTCACCCGGGAGGTGGGGAATGAGCGAATATGTGTTGCCGGTCGAGGTCAGAGACCCGATTGGTTTCCACGCCCGGCCTGTGGGCCAGGTCGTGGCACAGGTCAAAGCATCCGGTCTCGACGTGGTCGTTCGTCGGGTGGGTGAAGACGGCGTGGTCGCTAATTCTCCGCTGAAGCTCTTGGCGATGAAGGTCAAGACCGGCGAGAGCCTGGAAGTGGTCATTCCGTCAGCAGGACCCGAGGCAGAGGCTCTGGCCCAGGCACTCGCCGAGACGATAAACGCCGAAGCGCCCTAATGTCGCTCGAGCTTCGCGGCATCGGGATAGGTCGAGACGCCGCCACAGGCGAGGTGTATCGCTGGAAGCGAGCAGAAGGCGTCGAGGAACACCGCCGCTCAGAGGCGGACCAGGCCGTCGAAACTCAGGCGTTGATTGATGGTCTCGCCGCCGGAGTCGCAACAGTGCGTGCTCAGGCCGCGGAGGCAGATGCCGATACCGCGGCGATCCTTGAGGCGCTGGTGATGATGTTTGAAGACGACGAACTGGTGTCGATGGCCAGTACGCATCTTGAGCAGGGTTGGGACGCGGCGACCGGGTTGTATCGGGCGCTTGATGAACTTGGCGACATGATGGGCGATGACGCCGATTTTCTCTCCCGAGTCGATGATTTGCGCGGTATCGCACGGACAATCGGCGCACGGTTGCGCGGTATCGAGGTGTCCCACGCGATGCCCTCGGACCAGGACTGGGTGGTCGTGGCTGATGACCTCACACCGCTCGATACATCGCAGTTTGGCTCCAATGTCGTCGGAGTGGTGACCGAACTGGGAGGCCCCACCAGTCACACGGCCATTATTTGCCGCTCCCGCGGAATCCCGGCCGTGGTGAGCTGTCAGGGCGCGCTGGACTTAACGGACGGCTCCATGCTGTTGGTCGACCCGGTGGGCGATCGTGTGGTGGTGGACGCCGATATGTCTCAGGCCACCCAGCCGATTTCTTTTCTGGCCAGGAGCGATGATCCGCTCATTACCGTCCGCGCCAACATCGGTTCCCTCGCTGATGCCACGGCCGCTGCCGCGACAGACGCCCGGGGTGTGGGGCTGTTCCGCACCGAAGTGATGTATCTGGAGCGCAGTGAAAAGCCCAGCCGACACCAGCAGGCTGAGGAGTATGCCGAGGTGTTCCGCGGGGCACCAGCCGGGAAGATTATTGTTCGCACAATCGATGCGGGGAGCGACAAGCCGGTGCCGTTTTTGCCAAACGGCGAAGAAGAAAACCCGGCGCTGGGAGTTCGAGGGTTTCGCCTCGGACACGCCCACCCCGAGTTTCAGGCCGACCAATTAGCCGCCATCGCCGAAGCGATTAATGCGACCGGCCGAAGTGTCGCGGTCATGGCACCGATGATTTCGACCGTCACGGAAGCAGAAGAATTCCAGAGCCTGGCGAAGGACGCAGGACTCACTGAAGTCGGCATCATGATCGAAACACCGGCGATTGTGCCGATGATTTCAGACCTGGCCGGCATCGTCGATTTTCTCTCGATTGGCACCAATGACCTCTCGCAATACCTGTTTGCGGCCGACCGGATGCACCCGGCGATGGGTGTCTTCGTCGACCCGTGGCAGCCGGGCCTGTTGCGCACAGTGAAAGCAATTACCGACGCTGCCGAGCCGGTATCTCTTCCCGTGGGGGTCTGCGGCGAATCGGCTGCCGATCCGGCTCTCGCGATTGTTTTGGCGGGGCTTGGAGTTTCTTCGGTGAGTGTGGCGGCGGGAGCCGTGGAATCCGTGCGGGAAGCGCTGCAGTCGGTCACGAACGACACCGCGGAGCACGTCGCGCGGAACACACTCGAGGCCACGTCACCCGGGGAGGCAAAAGCGCGCGCGTCAGAGGCTCTGGCCGAGTTGGCGTAGCGCACGAGGCGACGACGTGGCACAAGAGAACTCCATGGACAACAAAAAGAGCTCGCTCGCGACGACCTGGCGGATG
>OAOU01000125.1_pt1 | contig 15235 bp, 11 predicted proteins | sample 1470821 | NCBI WGS metagenome assembly OAOU01 (sample SAMEA3275579, study PRJEB22092) | marine metagenome | biome: ENVO:00000447 MARINE BIOME; feature: ENVO:00002042 SURFACE WATER; material: ENVO:00002010 SEAWATER | collected 2014-06-20T12:30:00+00 | depth 0 m
TGGAATTAACTTTTGATAATAACTTAGCTCCAGAAATGCTACTATTCAATGGATTATTGGGGTCAACTAGAGCATCGGTTTGCATAGCTTCAGTAATAGAACGTTCCAATGCGATTTCAGGTGAAGTGTGAGCACCAAAACCACTGTAAGCATAATGCGTATCATTGCTAGGATTAACAATCCAAGTTCTGAATACTGGAACTTCTAAGTCGTTTGTGTAATCTCTAGTTATCACTTGATACCCCATATCCTTCACCATTTCTATACGTTCTTTCAATACTTCGTTTGTTGAAGTCGTATGGTCTAAACTAGGCAGAACAAATTGGTTGGCTTGTCCAATCATCCAAGCATCATGCTCAATAATTTCAAACAGTGCATGAAGAATGGCATCCTCTATAGTAGTAGCAGAACCGAGTCCAGTGGAGGATCCTCCATAGAAGCGACCTTTTGTACTTACATCATCCATAAACACCATTAAAGCTGGTACCAGTTTGTAATCACCTGTCACCAATGATTTCGCCCAAACCCAGTCAATTGGAGTATCAGGATTAAAATTATCATAACTTGTATTTTTATTTTGTATTGATTTCTCAATTGTATCCATATCTATTGCAGTTTGTTCCACATCTTTATAAGTAGCTTCTACAATAGGTGTTTCACCAACATATTGACGTGCAATATGCTCAAACATCTCAAAAGCTGCAGAGAAGTATGACTGCATTTCAGTTAACCCCTTACCCCACGCTTTAGTTTTCCTGAAGTAATAAGGTGTGTTGTTACTATGGGAATCCTCAAATATACCACTATAGGAAGGTAACACGTGATTAAAAGGATTGTTTACAGCACGCTCGACATTAATCTTCAACCCTATTCGGTCAAGCGTCTCATCAATTAACTGCTTTGTTTCTTCTTCAGTTTTAGAACGGAACCCACCAGTAGTGTATGAAATTTCTCTTTCTAAAGAAGTAGTTGTATCTTTAAAATTTGGTTGAAGATCCTCACTCCACTTTGTATAAGAGGTATTCATAGCACGACAACACTTACATTCAGTTGTGGGATAGTAAGTATAGCTGTTATCAAATGTTAGTGAATTCGATTTGTAACTCTTTCTAACATCTGCTAAATTCAATTTCTCTTTTTGTAAACAATTAACTATGTCCTGACATATTAAATCAGCAGCATATAATAATTGCGAATCCTTGAAGGCATAAGGGACTTCGTGAGAAAAATATAGCGGTTTGATGTCATCGGTATCTAACAACTGTCCATTAAAAATCTTATTGTTAATATTTTTAATATGATACATGGTTTGACATTCTAAGCATGCGGTTTTGCCTGGAATGACAAATGGACCGAGTGCTACTTCTCCACCATCAAAATAACACTGTATAAATGGTTTATTATTTGAAATCATTTTCTCATTCAAACTCAGCATATCTTCATAAGTACATTGCGCTGGTGCAAAAATGGCAACGCCAAAATCCACCATAGACTGCTCTGATAAAAACTCATCTATAGTGAACGTGATCATGTTAAACCCTTCATGATGGCTTATTGCTTTCTCCATCATAGATGCTAATCGTCCACTTCCGATTATACAAACAGTGGCACTCTCAATAGTCTCATTACTCTCCAATGTTGGATGAATAATTCTCTCATTTACCAACGTGGATAAAAAATTTCTTATCTCAACTAAAGGGTATGAGTCTTCTAATTCATTCTCGATTTTTTTAAATGTCCGTGTTCCATTTATTAAAGATAGAACCTCTTGTAAAACTTCGTATGAACATCGCAATGCCTTTATTTCTCCATCTACAGTAGAAATAACTTGTCCATTGTCTGCTAGTGTTTGATTGTATGTTTTGTTAATTACGGGTATATCATTTAATTTGTAATCCATCATTATGTATAGCTAATCTAAGTTAGATTAGCATCCTCCTTCTTAACAAAGATTGAAATCGGAATCGTATTTAACCAGAGATAAACTCTTGGATATGTAACATATGAAACTTAGCTCTCAAATTATTTATTGTTAATTAAGGACCTTTAAACTCCTAAACAAAGAAAAACATAAGCACAGAAGTTTTCCTTTGAATAAATTCTAGGTAAATCTATCTGTGCTTATGTATCATCAAAATTCTTAATATTCAATTTTCAATTAAGCTTCAAATGGGTATTGTTGTACGTTGTTTTCAACATCAACAACTTCGCTTACTTCACTAATAACTTCGATTTTCATTCCAGGCACCTCCTTTAATATTCCAATTAAGTAATTATCTTACAATAACTATTGTAAATACAGCGCTAATAGAAGTCAACCCATATTTAACAGAAAATTCCCGTAATTTTAAAAAGTAGATGATAAACGAATGGACCAACTAAGGGAAGTAATAAAATTCATATACAAAAATAATACTTATCGTCAGGATATTTTTGAACTTTGAATTGAGCTATTCTTTTTAAGGAATATCGACATATACATTAATACGGCACCAACAGCTAGAACCACAAAAACGAAAACAGCCATTGAAATAGGGGTTAATATTGCCCCCATAACTATACTAAAGCGTGCCATTAATTCGGATATTTTAAAGCCAATAATAGTTATACCAGAATAAGTACCTCTTTTTTCCTCTGGAGTAAATTTATACTTTTTTTCATTAAAGATTGGAGCATATATAATTTCTCCCACAGTTGCGACAACCATGAAAACTATTAAAAGTGTAAAATTGTTCAAATGAATTATATTGGAATATCCTATTACATATAAGAATAACCCTAAAGCTAGTAGCCATTTTTCGCCTATGAATAATAAATATTTAAGGACTGAATACGTACATGTCACGACGACAGCTGTATTGACAATCATCAAAAGTGAAAACATTTTAACGCCGTCAATTTCAAATGAAAAAATTCTTATAATTTCAAAGCTTTCCTTCAATCTCACTGAAACATAGGAGGAGGTGGAAAGTTCAGCCATCAATAAAAAACTAAATGATATTGTTAAAACTATGTACCTTTTATCTCGTAGAACTGAATCATAACTTTTTAATATATTTTTTATGGAATGTACACTTTTAGTGTTATGTAATGTTGGTTTGTCTGGTATTATCCATTTCCATAGAGAGATAAAAACCAAAAAGAAAACCACTGAAGATGATAAAAGTAATAAAAACTTATTAGATGAATAAAGAACGCCACCTAAAAATGCACCTAAGGCTACTGCTACGTTACTTAGCCAATAACCAATTTTGTAAACATAACTTTCGGACTCCGGAGTTATTGCATCCATAATTATCGTGTCCATTGCAGCAAATTGTAACCCGGTGGTTATACTGAAGATTGAATAACTAACGCAAAACAAAATTATATTATGGGAGCCACCCATTAATGATAAAGCCATAAATAATAAAGATATAGACATAACTAATTGATAAGCTAGTACAGACTTTTTTTTGGGTAAGATCTCTATTAAATATCCCCCTAGCAATGCAATCGGTAAATTCAAGATAACTAAGAATGATAAAAATATTCCAGAAAAAACAGCGTTGACCATATCGGTTAGGTACAAAGCAATAAAAGGTAAAAATGCAGTTGAAACTGTTTCCTGAAAAAAATTAGAAATAAGTCTTACTTTGAGTGTTAAATTTAACTTGCTAAATCCCATATTATTGTACTCCTATTGTTAAATTTGTTGTTTCACCTATAGCTCTGATAAATAGTTTGTTATACATAAAGGTGATTTAGTGTCCTTTGCTTAATGAGCAAGATTAACCATCATTTACAACCTCATCTTGATTTTGATTAAAAAATTTCACCACAAAAATGAACAAAGCAATAGCTATCAAAATAAATAATTACGCTCTTTCTTATGATAGTTTCTTCCTCCAAAATAGTTAGTTTTATCAATCTATTAAAAATAGTATGACTACTCAATGATAGTAAATAACAGATTAAAATCCAACCATATAAGGAAAAAAATACAATTAATTTTTTTATGAATATAAGCTAAGGTACTTAAATCTATAAAGAAATACACACTGATTGATCAAGATTATTACACACCAATGCTTAAAACCTTTTATGCACACTAACTATTAAAAAAGACTCATCCGATTTCAGAAGCGCTAGGAGATAAGAAACTAGACACGACAAGAATTTACTTGGGAAGAAAACATTCCATGAAGAATCATGCAGCACATGCTTGGAAAGCTTCCCTGAATCCAAAGTAAAGATAAAAGCAACCCTTCCATTTGATCAGGAAAGGTTACTTTTATTTTGCTTATTTAGAAACAACTTATTTGTACGGATTTGGCTCATCCATACTTTTACTCACCTTAGTTAAGGCCCCTTTTAATTAAGCCTCGAATTAAAGATAATCTAGATCCATTCTTCAATACAATGAACTGATTTTTTCTTTGTATCTAGTTTTACTTTCTTTCCTATAGCTAAAGGAGGCATAGGATGAGTATGGCATGTATCAAATTCACCTAAACCTGATGGCTTAATGTCAATATTCTATTCGAGCCTCGTATGCTTAATAGTTCTAAAGAGTAATTTTGGGTGATAAATACCGAATTACCAAAAGTATCCCATATTGTTAAAGTAGGGTGCTTGTTATGATAATCTATGAATTAAGGAGTTTCCCCGAACTCCTTCCCCCTTGAAATAATATAAAATGATCCAAGCCCCTACACTTTAAAGTGTGGGGGCTTGCTGTGTGTGCATTATCTTAGCACTGAGATGGATTTTATGTTCATGTTCTCGCAGAATTGATATTATACACGAAGTTTAACGGATAAATTGCTCAACCCTAACCAATAATTAACCCTTCTCCCTTTTCTAGTACTAAAAAAAAAAACCCTCCTAAAATAAGATCGGGTCTATTGGGGTTATTGAGATATAACTGAATTTACTGCACCTAACAAAATAGCGAAGAAAGTATTTACTACAACAGTACTTTTCATTCGCTTAATATACTTAACCTTTACTTACACATTTATTAAAATCTGTCCTGTCCAACTCGATGCACACCCATCCAATACTCATGAGCATCTTCATAACTACTAATTTCAAGGTTATTAAAAGTGTTGGAATCTGGATCATAAATAGCATCAAAAAACACCATCAATTCTTCATGACCAAGTTGTTGATCTCTTAAATCAGTATTTTGAATTTCTAGCTCAGAAACAAATTGAATCTTCACTTCAAATTTTCCATTCACCACGAAATCATTATTAATATAGTCAACACCACGGATTGAGGCCCCTGATATATTTACAATATCTAGATCTGAAATAGTCCTTTGCGAATAGTACACACTACTCCATAGCTCCTCTTTTAATGGGCCATCTTTATCATCAAATAAACGTTTTATTACATACTTTTTGGACGTATCATCTCTTAGAAAACTTAAAATTGTTTCATTGTCCCATTCTTCCTGATTGAGTGACTCAAGTAGAGCATTAGTTTCTTTAAATGGTTCCATGAAAGAGGCATTTAATAATGAATACACATCTTTAAAAAATGAAAATCGACGTGATTTTTCTAATAATTCTTCGTGAATTTGCCCCTCCTTATCAAGATAATCCGTCGTATTTCCACTGATAAAAAAGCAATTTTCTAATTCCTGAGCTTCAGCTAATTGTGCATATGAAAACCAAATAACAGCATCACGAAATTCTTGTTTTGACTCCGTAAATGGTTTAATTCGATGAATTGATCTATGAATTAACTCAGGAAGAAAATCATTTGAATAATTAACAATATGTATTATTTCTTCAGCTTGTAAACTTTCAAAATAAGAATCGAAGGAGCGCATAACTTCTTCATGCTGTGGAAGGTGTACACTGAGTTTATAAGCATTAGGTATTGTATTAATAGCACCGATGCCTGAATCAATATTTTTCATTTGATTGTTAATAAACATACTAAATTGTCGCCGAATCTCATTAATAACTACAGAAGATATGTAGATTGAAAAATTTTGTTGCCTGCAAATATTTAAAAATTCTTGACTAAGCCTATTATTTAAAAAAACATCCTTACCTTTTTGGAATACTGTAGAATCCAGAAAAAAATTCATAAGTTACCTCCGTTCACTAAATTAACTGCCTCCACTAACTTGATCCGTACACTCTGTTTGAGTTTTCTTCTCGTAAATTCTTTTCAGTTGATGGTTGCTATTGACACTCCTCTTCCGTAGGCTATTCCGATTATAATGATGGAGACGATTGTTTTGAGATGGAAGTAGGTTTTTACCCCACTTGGCATAGTTAGATGTGCAATCAGCACCAAAAGAAAGGGATTGGATTATACTAGTACTCTTTATTTATAATACTAATATCGGATTATTTCTCTATTTTCAAAAGGGGGTTGGAAATAAAAGGTTCATGGAATTATAGTTGCAACACTCTCAATTTCGAAAGCTAATAAATCTCACAATGACTACTTATATTTGTGCTGAATCTTAGCTATTTCTTTAAAAGTTAATGGTTTCTTTTCCTTGAATTCTTTAGTAAACATTCTATGATCCATAATATTTCCAACTGGTATATATGATAATTCACCACGTTTTAAACTTGGGTAATAAAAAGGATTTTTAAATGTTTTTTTGTTCTCATAAATGATTAAAACCCATTCCCAGCCTCCCATTAATATTGTAAAAGTATATACTCCATCTTCATTGAGCATACAAAAGGGAACTACTAAAGATTTAACATTAATTGAGGGATTAGTAGATATAAACCTAATAGCGTATATTAACATTTTACTATCATCAGAATTCTCATGTAGTATATTTTTTCTAATATAACTAATGTGCTTTTGGATAGGAATTTGAATTCCGTGGAATGGAGGGGCTGTAGCATAGTGTGCTTTCAATGCCAAACCAAGAATAAATTGTTTAACCAAATCATAATCAATACCTGTATAATAATCACCTTGATTGGTGACATTTATAAACTCTCTATCATCAGCTGATCCTTCCTGCAACTTTTGTAAATAACGTTCACCCTTACCTAATAACTGTTCACAGTCCCCACATAGTAAATAGTTTTTAGAACCATCTTGAAGAATTCTTATTTGCATTAGACTAGGAAAATGTCCACTAATACGTCCATTATCCTCCGATTTCATCGCTTTATAAGCCCACTTCGGCACTATATGACTTAGCTTCAAGTTTTTTACTTCTCTGCATAATTTACAAGTGCTATTTACTCCACCTTTAATCCTCTTATCATTACTGAAATTTTCTAAATGATTTTTCTCTCCCATATTATCCCCTCTTATTTTATTATTAGAACAGCATAAATCTAATAACCTTTATCTCGTTTATTGATTTAGTTAGGACCATTATAAGTTATTCAAGATAAAATTTCATAAAAAAGGAATTAATAGATTATAAAGGAACTAATACTGTAAGTTTATAATTAAAAATATAAGGAGGATTAATTTGGAAGAAATAAATGAGAATCGTCCAAGATTGCATAAGTTGATAATTAAGAACTTTCGCAGCATTGGAAAGACCCCCGTGGAAATTGAGTTAGATGAAATAGTTGTATTGGTAGGACCTAATAACGTTGGTAAGAGTTCTATACTTAGGGCATACGAAGTAGTGATGAGCGAAGGTTCAAAAAACTGTGAATTAAGCATTGACGACTTTCCTAACGGCATTGTTAATCCAGAGTCATTACCAGAGATTGAATTACATACGATTGTTTACGATAATTCACCTGGTGAAAAATGGATTGATAATTCAAGTGGAGAAAAATTAGTAAAAGAATGCTGGACTTGGACTGAGCCAGGGAAACCAAAAAGAAAGGGATACAACGTTTTAGAAGAATGTTGGGACGAGACATCTGTACCCTGGGGTGCTCCTAATGTTGCAAATTCAAGGCGACCTCAAGCACATAGGGTCGATGCCTTTTCAGACCCTCAAAAGCAATCTGAAGCAATGGTAAAACTGATTTCTTCTATTTTAAATGATAGAGTGAAATCAATAAAGGCTACTCCCGGTGAAGAGAATGAATTCAGTAAACTTTTAGAATCAATAAAACTGATACAACATAATATAATTCGTGAATCTCAGGAAGAAATAAATAAAGCTCAAGATGGAATATCTGACATAATTAAAAATGTATTTCCTAACTATAAAGTGATATTTGATGCTCGACCAGAAGATGACTTAGAGAAAACGATAAATCTATTCAAAGCAGGATCAAAATTATTAATGGGTCCAGAACATGGATATCAAAGTACGATCGATAGACAAGGTAGTGGAGCTAGAAGAACTCTACTGTGGGCAGCCCTTAAATATATTTCTGAAACATCTTCCACTGGCGATAGGCCACACGTATTATTATTGGATGAACCTGAATTGTGTTTGCATCCAAATGCTGTAAGAGAGGCGTGTCAAGTCCTCTACGATTTACCTAAACAAAGTAATTGGCAAGTAATGGTGACAACGCATTCTCCTGCATTTATAGACGTTTCAAGAGATAACACCACTATTATTCGGGTTGAGAGAAATAGTGAAAATGAAATTGAAGGAACAACTGTCTTTAGACCGAGCAAAGTTCAATTAGATGACGATGATAAGAGACGATTAAAACTGCTTAATCTTTGTGATCCCCATGTAGCTGAATTTTTCTTTGGAGGTTTCCCTATTATAGTAGAAGGTGATACAGAGTACACAGCCCTAAAACATGTTATTGAAGAAAGTGAAACACCTTACAGAAATATTCATATAATAAGAGCGCGCGGAAAAGCTACCATAGTTTCTCTAGTTAAAATATTAAACCAATTCGGTTCGAGATTTTCAGTATTACATGATAGTGACTATCCTAGACTTGCTTCTGGAAGTAGAAATTCTGCTTGGACAATAAACCAAAGTATTCTTGATGAAATTAATAATCATTCTGATCCTTCGAAAATACGGTTAATAGCTTCTATGAAGAATTTTGAAGCAGCCTTTTTCGCAAATGAAGTTACTAATGACAAACCTTACAACGCATTGATGCAGTTATCTACTGAATCGGAAGCTTTTAAAAATGTTGACACCCTCTTAAAATCTCTAATTAACCATCAAGAACCTACTCCTTCAGGTAGTCTAGAATGGGATAACCTAGAAACATTGGAACGAAACTACTCTGAGTGGATTACAGAAAAAAGTCAATTTGAATTGTAGTGAATTTTTAAATATCTATAAAATGTAGCTCTGCTAATACCTGATGCGTCAAGTATCTCCTGGATACTGTATTCTTTACTATTATACATCCTAAAGGCCATATCCAACTTGGATTGGTCTTTTTTCGGTCTTCCTCCCTTTCGTCCTCGAGCTCTTGCTGCATCTAATCCGGACTTCGTTCGTTCTGAGATAATATCGCGCTCAAATTGCGCAAGGCCACTAAAGATTGTGAATACGAGTTTCCCCATCGCTGTCGTTGTATCAATTTTCTCATTGATAGAAACAAAGTTGATCCCCTTCTCCTGAAAGTCATTGATCAGGTCTACCAGGTGTTTCGTGCTTCGACCGATTCGATCGAGCTTATAAACGACTACCGTGTCCCCTTCTCTCAGATACTTCAGCATCTCCGTAAAAGCAGGACGGTCTTTCTTCGTCCCAGTGATCTTCTCTGAATAGATGTTCTTTTCTTCGACTCCGTATTTCTTTAACGCATCAAATTGCATATGTAAGTTTTGATCCTTCGTACTAACTCGCGCATATCCAAATAACATGATGGTCTCCCCTTTTTGATAGTTAGTACTTCTATATTATCAAAAAGGTTAATTGAGGTATATATTGAAACTTTGATTATGAGATGGTTTTTGATACTAGATTTAGAGGAGTTTTGATCAGTTGGAGGTTATTTCATAGATGTTATCAAAAACGAACATTTTTGATAACAACCACGAAATATCTAATGCCTAACGATGTCACCTTGGAGATTTAATTTTTCGATATAGATAGTTATTTAGAACTAATTAAGATATACTCTTTTTCTCCTTCTTTTGTATATAATACCAAATAATCAAAACTGTTCCTTGTTGATAATTGAAATATCCTGGTGGAATTTAGGCATTTATGTCGATTGAATTTTTCGCCTCATTTTGAAATAATTAACAAAGATTTCAGAGATATATTTCAAAGGAGATGGAAAAGTTGATAACAAAGAGAAAGTTTTTGGCCTTAAGTTTAATGTGTATTCTATTTGTCTTTATGACTGCTTGCGGAAGTTCTTCTAACTCTACAAGTGAAAATCAAACGGATGCTAGCAACGTCTCTGAAGAAGACAAGAATTCTAATGAGGAAAAAAACGGAAATTCAGAAAGTGGAGATGAATCATCTAAGAAACAGGATGATTCTGATGATCAAACTACCACTAACGAAGCTAACAGTGCTGATGAGAATAACTCAGAAGTCAATTCTGAGGCTACTGATACTTCATCTAGCAATAAAAGTAAAATCACCGACGGTGATTCTGCTATCGAGTACTTAAAAAACGAATTGCAAATGACACAAAACGAGGATATTCTGTTTGATGATATGGGCGGCACTTTAGAATCAGATACCACTGGGTCATATTATATGATTAAACTCACTTCTAAAGATCTACAAAAAGATGGTGGAATTGGTACTGTAGGATTATATAAGGTTTACCAAGATGGAAACTATCAACTGAGCTCTACCACAACTAGTGGTACTCAAAAAGAGAAAATTTCAGACGAATCTGCAGCTATAAAATATTTAAAAAAAGAATTAGAAATGGAAAACAACAGCGATATCGAATTTAGTAATATTGGTGGATCTTTAAAATCGGATGACGCTGGCTCATTCTACAAAATAAAACTAACTTCAAAATCTATTCAGGAAAACGGAGGATCTGGTACAGTAGGTTTGTATAAAGTTTATCAAGATGGCACTTATCAATTAAGCTCTAAATCTAGTACAACGAGTAGCACCGACATCACAAGTGAAACTGCTGCAATTGAGTACTTAAAAAGCGAATTAAAAATGGAAAGCAATAGCGATATTGAGTTTAGTAATATCGCTGGCTCCTTACAATCAGATGACGGTGGCTCATTCTACAAAATTCAACTAACTTCGAAGTCCATTCAGGAAAATGGAGGATCTGGTACAGTAGGTTTGTATAAAGTTTATCAAGATGGAAACTACCAATTAGTAAACTAAGCAATATTAATATTCAAAAAGACAGGGTTCTCATATATGAGAACCCTGTCTTTTTGAATATTGCATTGAGTACCTCTATTAACATATAAGTCATGCCAGATAGAAGCAATACACCCGATCTGCATAAAATTAATTATTCTGAAAATTAAGCTAAAAAATATCGCTTACATTATAGATAAGAATTCCTTTCATTGATTGCAAGATTTATCGAATTTTTCTTTAAACTCAAAAAAACCTTCTGATTTAATATCATTTGTTTTGTCAAAGCTTTCTATTATTTTTAATTTTATGGATTGTTCCAAATCCTCTCTATCGCATAAGTTCGTTTGTTTTAAAGCTTTTTTTATCTTTGGCTCCATAAGTTCGATACATTCAAAAACATCCTTAAACATTTTCTATTTCCTCCCAAAAGAGATATTTAATACATATAGTGGGAGGTATTGGAAAAAGTAAACCATAATGTATTATAAAAAATAATATTATGCATATTAACCTTATGCGTTTCATTATTTTATTTTTATGAGGACAGGCCAATATGATCCCTATTTTCAGTATTTGAAGAATAGTATTCTCTTATTTTTCTTAATGCCTTACTTTTTATATTAGAAATGTTCTGCTTTGAATCGCCGTACAATTCCGCCACCTCTTTCGGGGTATAACCTCTAATATATACTAGTTCTAAAACATCCTTTTGTTTTTCAGTTAAAGTGTGAATAGATTTGCAAATAGTTTCATCTGTTACAATGCTTTCCAACTTTTTACATTCGAATTCCTCTTCATAATTCACTTCCTCTTTGTGAATCAAGTCCACTATTTTTAGCGAATCATCTTGATTCTTCGAAATAGACTTATCCATTACCAGCGGAAATCTACTACTTATTTGATTGACCTTTTTATCATAATCTATTGAATAAAAATGAATTAAATTCGCTATATAACTAATTACCTTTGCCTGATAATAAAAACTCCTAAATTTTGAATCTAATTTCTCTTTACTACGCGCGTTACCTTTTACAAAATGCACTAACAGTTTTTTATTATCCTTCTCAGAAAAAAATTGTTTTATAATTGGCTGCTGAAATAGTTCCTTATTTTTACTAATGTAATTATTCAAAAGCTCTTTGTCAGAATTATCTGTTTTCAAAATCGATTCCTCCAAACATACGTTCGTATTTATTGTACTATTTAAATTACAAACAATTCAATTAAAAGGTGTAATAGGTATCTTTCCATTAAAATTGATAAAAACGAGAAAATGATATGAGTGATACCGCAACCTATCTATATATCCAGATATCTCATACATATGTTCCTAAAAAAATGTATTATTTCCTATATTTAGGTTTAATAATTAGAGTGAATTAAATTACCAAAAATAAACTACATATCAAAAAACCTTTAAATTATGTTCTATATTTTTATATCGACAAAAAAATACTAAGAGAAGATGCCAGTTTTACAAAAAAAAAGCCCTCAAATGAGGGCTTAAAACTTTTAGTTTTCAACATTTTATATATAGAGTTTTTGTCCGACGTAGATATTACCTGGATCACTGATATTATTCAATTCTTGAAGTCTTGCTACAGTTGTATCGAACCTTACAGCAATCTCACTTAGCGTATCGCCTGATTGAACAGTATATGTGCTAGGTGCTGATACAATGAGTACCTGTCCAATTTGAATTACATCGGAACTCAGGTTATTCCATTCTTTAAGTTTCGAAACCGTGGTGTTAAATTTCACGGCAATGACACTTAATGAATCTCCGGATTTAACGGTATACGTACCTGCTGTTGAGCCACCACCGTCTGCTGGTTCTTTTACAATGAGTACTTGTCCAATTTGAATTACATCGGAACTCAAGTTGTTCCATTCTTTAAGCTTTGCAACTGTTGTATCAAATTTTACGGCAATGACACTTAGCGAGTCTCCCGACTTTACCGTATACGTTTCTGCAGTTGAACCACCATCTGCTGGTTCTTTTACAATAAGCTCTTGTCCAATTTGAATTACATCGGAACTCAGGTTGTTCCACTCTTTAAGCTTTGCAACTGTTGTATCAAACATAACAGCAATAACACTTAGTGAATCTCCTGATTTTACGATATAAGTATCTCCCGTTGATCCACCATCTGAACCACCGTCTGATGGTTCTTTTACAATGAGTACTTGACCAATTTGAATTACATCGGAACTCAGGTTGTTCCATTCTTTAAGTTTTGCAACTGTTGTATCAAACATAACAGCAATAACACTTAATGAGTCTCCTGATTGAACCACATAAGTATCTCCTGTGGACCCACCACCATCGGAACCACCACTTGTTCCATCCAAGAATAACGCTTTTTCTGCTGCTCTACGACGCACTAGCCCTTGCAAAATGTTTCCACCAGCATAAATATACAAATCAAATTCATCCGCCGCGCCTAGGACATCACCTCGGTTTAGCTTTGTTCGTAAATCACTTCTTTGTAAAGTACCCACCCCTAGGTTGTATGAAAACGAAACTAGAGCATCAAATTGATTTTGATTTACATCATAGTCGATGTAAGTGTTTACTCCATTTTCATACGTGATTAAATCTGCTTTAAGAATAGTTTCAGCTTGTTCTCGAGTAATGGTTTGTCCGGAATAAACGGGATACTGACTTGCAGAAGCCGTATTGTTTGTATGACCATAACCAATTGTGAGAACCCCTACTGAATCTCGATAAGCTGTAAGGCGAAGACCTTCGAATTCCTTAATTAAATCGACACCACGTTGTCCTGTTACCATTACCATTTAAATTCCTCCTTAAATTTTCCAACTGATCAGTTGTTCTATATGTAAAGAGAAATTTATCCACCATAATAAACTACTTAATCAAAAAACATTTTAATTTTTAAAACTTAAAGATTAATAAGAAAGATTTTTGATAATACAATTCTTACAAAAATGCAAAAGGTGTAATGAAACCCTGGAGAAACTAGCATTAACTTTATAACCCAACGTGTACCAAACTTCATACAGTTCGCTCTTAATATTAAAGGGGGAAATTATATGAGCTTATTCACACTATTAACGGGCGCACTACTAATGGGAGGAGGAATAGGGTTTGTATCACACTTAATCAGAAATAAAAACAAGATGGTACGGCCAAGAAAATTGAAATATTCGTTCGACATGGGATTCTGGGCAGATATTATTTATGGAGGAGTTGCTGCGGTTTTGACTGTAACCTACTTGCTACCCATCCCTGAAGATTATGGAACACTCATTGCATATTCGATACTAGCGGGGATGTCTGCTCAAAGTGTATTACTTTATAGGAAACTAGACACGGAACAATCAAAAACAAAACATGATCAAAAATTATCTGAGATAGAAAACAGACCATTAGATCTTCCAGATATTAAAAGCAAAAAAAAAGAACGTGAATAAAGTTGTTAATTTATTGTTTAAAAGATACGCATTGAAAGGAGGTGGGATTAATGTCACAAAAATCTAAATTAAGCGACATTTTAGGAGCAGAAGAAATTAGTAAAGTTGCTGAACTAAAAAAGGAGATGTTCGATGCTCCAAGTAAATTTGAAGTTAATGCTATTGCTAGTGAAATCTATGAAATATATGAAACAGCAAAAGGACGTTCTACAAAAAATGAAGAACAGAAAGTAGCTTCTCTCAAAAATGCAAAACTAAAACCACATTTCGTTATCTATTTAGCAAAATGAGAACCTTTTAATAATAATATTGCTAAGAATAGAACGTTAACATTTAAAAATTTAATCAAAAAAGGTTCTCCTATTTATTAGGAGAACCTTTTTAAGTAATTAGAACACACGAAAAAAATAAAATTAACCTCAGATATGATGTTTCAAATCTTATCCTTTGATTAGGTGTTGAGGAGGTAGATCGTCTGCATAAGGGCCGACTTCATCTACATACTCATACGTATTTTCTTGAGATTCAATAGAAAAGTTCCCTTGGAATAACCCAAATAAAAAAACAGATAGCAATAAAAACTTAGTCATTTTTTTCATGATGTAAACTCTCCCCTTGTGTATA
>OAOU01000129.1_pt1 | contig 15107 bp, 14 predicted proteins | sample 1470821 | NCBI WGS metagenome assembly OAOU01 (sample SAMEA3275579, study PRJEB22092) | marine metagenome | biome: ENVO:00000447 MARINE BIOME; feature: ENVO:00002042 SURFACE WATER; material: ENVO:00002010 SEAWATER | collected 2014-06-20T12:30:00+00 | depth 0 m
CACTCAAACGACAATTAAATGACACTATGATTTAGGTAAAAATTACCTCATACTAATAGACGTTTTTATACGATAAGTTGATATCAAACACAAAAACCGCAAATAATAATACGAAGTTAGCACAAGGGGAAGAATATGCAGGAGAAAATGGCCAATTATAACCTCAAGTCTTGGTGGCAGCGCAGCTTATTAGCTGTCGCGATAGGAGTCAGCGCCGCTACTATGAGTCCTTTAATGGTTACTCCTGCCCAAGCTGTGGTCGCTAGTACGGACTTCTCAGATTTAGTACAGCAAGTGACGCCAGGGGTGGCTCGGGTCAACGTAACGACTAATATTAGTGACGAGGAGCTGGCTCAAGCGCAGACGGCAGAGCTGCTACGGCAGTTCTTTGGTGATCGCCTGCGTCTGCCAGACCGGCCAGCCACGCCCGCTATCGAAAATGCTTATGGCACTGGATTTTTTGTCACTAAAGATGGGTACATGCTGACCAACCATCACGTTGTTGAAGGTGCTGATAAGATCACTGTGACGCTCAATGATCGCACTGAGTTAGATGCGGTGCTCGTAGGTAGTGATGAGCGCTCAGACGTTGCTGTCTTAAAGGTTAAGGGCAGTCAGTTTCCGGCTTTGAGCATTGGCGACTCCAATCTGCTAAAAGTAGGGGAGCCGGTACTTGCAATAGGCTCGCCTTTTGGCTTTGATTATTCTGCCTCAGCCGGCATCGTAAGTGCTAAGTCGCGCAGCTTTTCACGAGAGACAAGCGTGCCGTTTATTCAGACGGATGTCGCGCTCAACCCTGGTAACTCCGGCGGCCCGCTCTTCAATAAACGCGGCGAGGTCATCGGTATCAACTCACGTATCTTTAGTGGTACTGGCGGCTACATGGGGCTATCGTTCTCTATTCCGATGAATGCGGCGATGGATATCTATGAGCAGCTCAAAACCAATGGTGAGGTGACACGCGCTTACTTAGGTATTTATCCGCAAGATATCGATCGCAACTTAGCAGAGGTCTATCGGTTATCGCGGCCACAAGGGGCGTTATTGACGCGAGTATCGCCAGACTCGCCAGCGCAACGAGCCGGACTCAAAACGGGCGATATTATCTTGCAGTATAATAAGAAGCCCATTATACGCGCTGATGATTTGCTAAACTTACTGAACCGCGCGCGCCCAGACGATCCTTTCCAAGTCCAAATCCAGCGTGAAGGTAAGCGCCTGATGTTGACCGGCAAGCTCAGCCGAGCGCCGGGTGATGTACAAGCGCAAAGCCGCGATAAGCAGAACAATGAAGTACAGCTCGGTCTGCGTCTACGCGACTTGACCACCGATGAGCAAGCACAGTTTGACTCAGACAGTCAGGTTGGTGTGTTAGTGACCGCCGTTGATCCTACCGGTTTGGCGGCGCGCTCTGGCATTATGGCAGGCGACATCGTCACTAATCTGCACCAAAAGCCGATTAAGACGGTGACTGACTTTACTAGCGCTATCTCTTCACTACCTAAGCAAGGCGTCGTGACTATTGAGGTTGTACGCCAAGGCATTCCCGCTATTATCGGTCTACGTATAGAATAGGGCTTGTTTGTCACTATTAGAGGCTCTTATAATGACAGCTTTTATAAGAGAAGCGCGTCATTTTAGTAAGGCTTACAAGCGAAGCTGGCTACAATGAACAGCTAGAATTGACAACTAGTCGCGCAAGTAAAATATGCTACACTATCGGGCATTTAGTTATACGTGCAGCTATCAGTAGCTATCAATCACAAATACGCTCAAACGATAACATTGGCTTCATATAAAAATGATAATGTTACCGCAAAAAAAACAGTAAGGCATGGTTATGAGTACAGCATACGACGATATCAAAACCCAATTACAAGGCTCTATGGTAGCCTTAGTCACGCCTATGCATCCTGATGGTAAGGTCGATTATAAGCGTCTCGCAGATCTCATAGATTGGCAAATCGAGCAAGGCACGCATTGCTTGGTAGCAGTAGGGACAACTGGCGAGTCGGCCACTCTATCCGTACCTGAGCATAGCGAAGTGATTCGCTTCTTCGTCAAGCATGTCGATGGCCGTGTTCCTGTGATTGCAGGTACTGGCGCTAACAGTACCGATGAAGCTATCAAGCTGACTCAAGAAGCCTCTGACGCCGGCGCTGACTGCGCGTTACTTGTCGCGCCTTACTATAATAAGCCGCCTCAAGAAGGCTTATATCAGCACTACAAAGCTATCGCTGCCGCAGTCGATATGCCGCAAATGCTCTACAATGTACCAGGGCGTACTGTTGTCGATATTAGTCAAGAGACCGTTGAGCGCTTAGCCGACATTGATAACATCGTCGCTATCAAAGACGCAACAGGCTCAGTTGGACGCGGTGAAGCGCTGATAAAAGCTGTCGGCGATAGGTTAGTGGTTTTATCTGGTGACGATGGTACTGCGCTTGATCTTATGAAAGTCGGCGCTAAAGGCAATATCTCAGTCACTGCCAATGTCGCACCAAAAGCGATGAGCGAGACTTTTGCCGCCGCCTTACGTGGTGATTTTACCGCTGCCAAAGCCGCTCATGACGTCATCGAACATCTGCACCGTGATTTATTCATTGAGTCCAGCCCTATCCCTGCCAAATACGCGCTACATAAAATGGGTATGATCGATAAAGGGATTCGTTTGCCACTCGTTTGGCTCGCTGAGTCGCATCATGCGACTATCGATAAAGCCTTGGTAAAAGCAAACTTAATCTAGTATTTACGCATCAGCTTGTGCAACAGTACAAACGCGTATTTAATGCTAGACACGCAGTCAATATCTAAGCGTAATCACCAATGAGCGCTAATGCTTAAGACAACACAGAGACACTATGATGAAAACATCATTAAATATCCCAAAATCACACCTCTCTAAAATCACTCCGGCTCTGCTGACGATTCTGTTAGGAAGTACTTTAGTGCTGAGCGGTTGCCAGTCGCTAAAAGAGTTTGTGGGAAAACGCGACAATGGTAGCTTGGACTATCAGCAAAGCCAAAAACTTGCGCCGCTACAATTGCCTGCCGATGCACAAACAGCGCCATTTGTACCGCTATATCCAACGCCAAATGCTGGGGTTAATACGCTCAATTTAGAAAACGAAGCGGGCAAGCAGTACCAATTACCAAAACCTCAGCGCACTGTGGCGACTACTGCAGCTACTGAATAGATTATTTTTCATTCTATTATTTTTTACTCTAATAGTGTCTACATAGTCTGCTCAAAACCATAAACGCACGAAACGTTGTGTGTGTGCTGTTGCTATATCCCTTTGCCGGACGGCTAGCGTTCGGTGTTCAGGGCTTAGGGGTTATCATCAGCATGCAAGCTCTAGCTGTACTGATGCTTTTACATTGAACCGGCTATCACTCTTTTAGATATCTTATATAAGTTTGCAAGAACAGGACTCTTATCATGCAAAAACAACAACTTTTATATAAAGGTAAAGCCAAATCAGTCTATGAGACTGAAGATAACGATCTGCTCATCTTGCACTTTCGTGATGATACCTCAGCGTTAGATGGTAAGCGTATTGAGCAATTAGCGCGTAAAGGTGAGGTGAATAACCGCTTTAACAGCTTTATTATGCAAAAACTTAGCGAAGCGGGGATTGAGACCCATTTTGAGCAGCAGTTGTCTAGCGATGAGGTGCTCGTCAAACGTATGGATATGCTGCCCGTTGAATGTGTGGTACGTAACTATGCTGCCGGCAGTCTAGTGCGCCGTTTGGGATTAGAAGAAGGCCAAGAGTTGACGCCGCCGACCTTTGAGCTGTTTTATAAAGATGATGCGCTAGGCGATCCGATGGTGAATGAGTCGCTAGCCATCACTTTGGACTGGGCCACTGAGGATCAGCTCGCCAAAATGAAAGCTTTAAGCTATCAGGTCAACGACGTACTAAAAGCGCTGTTTGATCAAGGTGATTTGATCTTAGTCGACTTTAAATTAGAGTTTGGCGTCTTTCATGACCGCATTGTCTTAGGTGATGAGTTCTCACCTGATGGCTGCCGTATCTGGGATAAAACCACTAAGAAAAAGCTCGATAAAGACCGCTTCCGTCAATCGCTTGGCGATGTGATCGAAGGTTACGAGGAAGTGGCAAAGCGTATTGGTGTACCTTTAGACTAATGCCAATACTGAGCTTTAAATACTGCGGTTAAATACTGCGGTTAAATACTGATATCACAATAAAAACTGAGCTTATAAGCTCAGTTTTTTTATGCAAAATTTTACTTAATTGTGCTCAAACTGTGACCGTTACAGCCCGCGATATTGCTTATAATAAGAGCTATTATTTGATGCGGATAAAAGCCTATAGTCTATTAAAGATAAAACTGTCATCAATTCAAATGCGCTACTGGTATACATTTTTCTTGCGTGCTGCTATCACAGAGGCTGCGGAAAATTCACCCCAGTAGCGCTATAACACTTTTAAATTGAGTTTACTATATCATGTCCAAAGCGAAGACAAACTCGATTATCCTAGAGCCTTCTTGGTTTGCTCGGCCAACTTGCGTAGTGGCAGCGGACTTGATTGGCAAAGTCTTATGCCGACGTGTAACCGACACAGATAGCGTATCAAAAGTACTGCGCGTGCGCATTACTGAAACCGAAGCATATATAGGAGAGCAAGACGGCTCAGTTGCCGCGCACTTAGCGAAAGGCAAGAAAGGCAATTCGCTAGCCGATATTATGTACGCTGAGGGCGGGGTCTTCTACACTTATCTGACGTATGGAGTGCATCTGATGCTTAATTTAGTCAGCGGCACGGCTGAGTCCCCAGAGTCGGTGCTGATACGAGCTGGGTTTTTGGCTGAGGATAGCGAGCGTCTGCTTGAAGAGCAAAATTTAAGTTCTGATAAGCAGCTCACTCATATCAAACAGTTCGCTGGCCCAGGCAAATTGACAAAGCGCTTGCAAATTGACCGTGCGTTATACGGCTCCTCGATTGCGCCTGAGTCTGGCGTTTGGATTGAGGATGATGGCTGTTTGCCGCCTGTATCGCTACGACCGCGTATCGGTATCGATTACGCAGGCGAGGCGGCAGACTGGCTACTACGCTATGTATGGACGGCTCATCCGTCACTATCAAAGAAGTAAACTATTTAAATCAAAGCCATTAAAAAAGACCATATAAACTAAGGATACATCATGTATAAATTGACCGTTTTTATTCCAGAGGAAGCGCTAGAGAAGGTTAAAGCGGCGCTATTCGCTGCCGGAGCTGGCACTATTGGCAATTATGAGCAGTGCTGCTGGCAAGTCAAAGGAGAGGGGCAGTTTATGCCGATGGCAGGTAGTAATCCGCATCTTGGTAGTCAAGATAAGCTTGAGAAAGTCGCTGAATGGCGTGTCGAGATGGTGGTTAAGACGTCAATGATAGCAGAGGTGATTGAAGCCTTAAAGCAAGCGCATCCTTATGAAACTCCTGCTTATGACGTGCTAGAAGTGTTGGATTTTTGACGATTAAAGGAGCTCGGTAGGTATAAAAAAAAGGGTCAAATAGCAACTAAACGCTTATTTGACCCTCAGCATCAAGACTGTATGGCATAACAGCGATGCAAAAGCGTATCACTCTATCTATTATTTATCTTGTACTTATTTAGCCTGTACTTAGCTTGCTGATCAGTCTTTTTCTATCTTAATGACATTTAGATTTGGATAGCTCAGCAGAATCTCATACTCTTGCGAGCCTTTTTTGGCCTCAATTTCAAACACGCCGCGATTATTTCGCTCATCGAGTTCGATGTCTTTGACACGGTAGCCCATAGCGCTCACCTTTTTGATAGCGCGCTGCCTAACCGCTGAATAGCGACTTTCTTGTTTTATTCTATCTTCGACATCATCATAGCGCTTATTTTTTTTGTACTTCTTATTACCATTTTTATGGTCGTTATCTCGCCAGACTTGCTCCCATTGCTTTTTATTTGAATTGAGCAGTTTTAAATTGGGATAAGAGTAAGTAAGCTCGTAAGCCTGATTATTCTTTTTTGCATAGGCTTTGATCACTTGCTTACCGCGATAAGTATCGGGTCTGATATCCATTAACTGATAGCCTTGGCGGCGTAAGTCTTTACGTAGCTGTTGTCTGGCACGATTATAGTTGGCGTTTTTATAGCCATCATTGGCCTGATATATCGGCTGATTACCGTAGCCTGGACTGGCAACCGTACAACCAGCTGACATGCCAAACAGCGTTAAGATAAGACTTGCTGAGAGTAGCTTTTTAAATGGGAGAGTAGGGGGTGTTTTCATATTTTTGGCTCCTGATCCTAGTAGCGACTTGTTCCTTATCGCTTAACAAATAGCTTTGAAACATTTTCTTACACCTTATAGTAGTTCATAAAAATTGATAATAAATGTCTTGTAAGTTATCAAGTTGTAAACAAAGCAACAGCTTCAGTAATGAATACGAGTATTCAGTGATAACCGTATTGCCAAAACCCCTTTTTTCCTCAAAACTACTCAAAAACAAGCCTAATCATCAGGTGAATAATACTAACGGGACGGTGTAGGGAGTCTTAGCTATGCTATTTAAGCTCATTTTATATTCAGGCTTTGCCGGAGCAACAGTGTTCATTGGCGGACTATTGGCCAATTTGTTTAACCATCATGTCAAAGATAGTCCTGTTAAATACGAGATTACTCATACCTTAATGTCGTTTGGCGCGGGCATTATATTGTCGGCATTAGCGCTAGTATTACTGCCAAAGGGCATGGAGGAGCTGAGCGTCTGGGGCGTGACAGGCTCATTCTTACTAGGTGCGATAGTGTTTATGGCTATTGACTATCAACTAGCAAAGTCTGGCGGACAGCAAGCGACGCTACTAGCGATGCTAATGGACTTTATCCCTGAATCGATCGCCCTCGGGGCAGTATTTGCTATTGAGCCACAAATGGCTGCGTTATTAGCGGTGTTTATCGGCCTACAAAACTTACCTGAATCTTTTAATTCATTTCGTGATTTGGTTCAAAGTGGTTTTAGGGTCAAAAAGACCTTGGCTATTTTCTTTGTACTCAGCTTCTTTGGCATACTATCAGCACTAACCGGGCACTTTTTATTAAGTGCGCATCCTGACTTAACCGCTCATCTAATGACCTTTGCTAGTGGCGGTATCTTATATCTGCTGATTCAGGACATCATTCCTGAGAGCAAACTTGCCAAAAACTATCTGACGCCGCTTGGAGCCACATTAGGATTTTTAGTAGGAATATTAGGTGAAATGCTGCTCTGATAATACGGCTTTGATGAGGTAACTCGCTGTCTTTATTAAATATTAGATTTTGTCTTGTAAGCATATGCTTACAAGCATTGACGCTAACACCTCTTAACAGTTCGATTACATTTTGGCACTATAGTCACACGGCATCAGGGAATGTGACTCAAGGATTGAGTTAACCGTATTATGGATAATATTTCAGTGATCTACGTCAGGACGACAAAGATTAGTGAAGTAAGGATGCATAACCTGTGCTGATGGTAGCGATACCAGTAGCTAGTTGTATTTAGAGCAGGATGCTCTACTATTGCACTATACTTGATGTACTGCAAGGATGCAGTGGAATGAGTCGTGATAGGTAATAAGGATTGTTAAAGATAAGACCGCATAACAATGATTGTTATGCGGTTTTATAGTTTTTAGTTTATCGTTTCTAATTTATCGTTTTTAAGCTGCAGTTTTTCAGCTATATTTTCTAAGTAATTATTTCTAATTTTTGTCTTTAAATAATAGCTTTTAAGTTATTGTCTCTCAATTATTATTGCTAATTCTCTACTCTTGAGCTGCATGTAATCGCTAGTCAAAAGTTATCTACGAATGAGCAATGAGAGTTAACACCGACATACTAAAAACCGTATCGACCATCAGCCAATACGGTAAAGATAAAAATATCTATTCTATCTTGCAACTATTAATAGTTGTTTTCACGGCGCCAGTTGTCCACGTCACGCTCGGCATCCTCTTTGCTATGGCCATAACGTTCTTGTACACGGCCGACTAGCTTATCACGGCTACCTTCGATTTGGTCGAGGTCATCATTGGTCAACTCGCCCCATTTTTGTTTTACTGAACCTTTCATTTGGTTCCATTCGCCTTTTAGAGTATGTTCATTCATAGTGATTATCCTTGTATTAGCGGCTCATTCAGTAAAATAAAAGTCCTTCTATTTACCTATTGTTATAATATAGCCGATTAATGAGTTTATATTCTCTAGCATTCAATAGATCGCTATTAAGCGATGCATCAATAACTAGTGATTCTTACTATATAAATTATGACTCGCGCTGTCTGTATTAACGGTGTTTTTAGTGTTGCTCAACAATAATAAAGGCCGCAAATTTATTATGAGTATGTAACCTTTGTAAGAGTAAGCAAAATTAAAAGTAACCGTACGGCTGTTCTATTTATTAACTATGATATTTAGTACTCGTAAGTTCTAGTACTTTAAAAAGCGTCTTAATATACAACTTCTTATTCTGCAAAATAATCTCGTTAGACGGTTATTCTTTCTAGATCGTCATGATTTCTCTCTAACAGCTTCACTCAAGGCACTGCTAGCTTATCTTAGTAATCTGTTATTCATGATAATTAAATTATAGACAGCCCGTGCAAATGACTATAACCTTATAGTCTAAACATAAGCATAAAGTGGTTTAATAAAAGGCTAAGCGTGAAAGTGACACAAATAATCGATGATATAGGTGATAAAAAAGGCGGGTTTGCAAAAGCGAGCACTGCATCACCACGCAAGCTTGCCAAAGCACAAACGCGTAACGCGATAATGAAAAGCGCTTTGCGTCTATATAGCAGTGAAGGCAGCGCAGGCATGAGTATGAATAAAGTCGCCAAAGGCGCAGGGATTGCGCAGCCAAGTTTTTATAATCATTTTGCAAGCTTAGATGAGCTGCAACAGCAGCTAAGCGCGCAGCTCAAAGACAATTATCTCTCGCCCATGCGCGCCGCTTGGATAACAATGATTAAAGATTATGCTTGGCTCAGTGAGACTCAGTTCAACCAGCGCTGTGAGCAATGTCTTAACCACATCTTTGATGCCGCCTTCATTAATATCGACTTATTTCAGCGCTTAAACGAGGATCGTCTGCGCTGTGGCCCCACTACAAAACTCAGTACAAAACCCAGCTTAGAACTCAGTATAGAACTCAGTACAAAACCTAGTACAGAAAATCAGCTGTCTACAAGCAGCGGTTTGAGTCATTTAATCAATGAGATACAACAAGAGTGGACGCAGATATTTGTCGAAGGTCTGACGTTATCTGACTGTGATTTTGAGGCGTCTGAAGTCAATTTGTGTGTCGATATTGCCTCAGCGCAAGTCCATGAGCTGATACTAGGCTGTCATCAGCAGCGCTATACTCGAGGGCAAGCCATCACCATCTTATGTCAAAACTTAAATGCTTTATTCATCCGCTTTTGGCAAAAAGACAGCGTTTAAAGACAGTGTTTAAAGATAGCGTTTAAAAAACAAAGTTTAAGGCTGGATGTAAAACCTAAGCTCGTATCTAGCAATATTTTAACCCAGTACATTCTAGCGGTCTTACACTGGAATAAGAGTCAACGACAAGGAAGTTAAACTATGATTAAAAGTATCCGTGAAAATAAAAGCAAAGACGCAAGCACAGCGGGTGAACAAACTCACTTTAGAACCTGCAACTTGTGTGAAGCGATGTGCGGTATCGTCGTCAAGCATGACGGCGAAAAGGTGCTATCTATCAAAGGCGATAAGGACGATCCATTCTCCAAAGGCTATATCTGCCCAAAAGCCACCGCTTTGCAAGATTTGCACGAAGATCCTGATCGCTTGCGCCATCCTGTCGAGCGCACCGCTGATGGCTGGAAAAAGATCAGTTGGGATGAGGCGTTAGACAAAGTCGCGGCTGGCATACAGTCCATACAAAAAAAGTATGGCAACAACGCTTTTGGCGTCTATCTAGGTAACCCTAACGTGCACAACTTAGGCGGTATGCTCACCATTAAGCATCTATTGGGCAGCATCAAGACTCGCACTCGCTTCTCAGCCACCTCTATCGATCAGCTGCCGCATCATATTATTAGCCTGCATCTGTTCGGTCACATGCTGCGTATCCCTGTGCCTGATGTCAATCGTACTCAGCACATGCTGATCATCGGTGGCAATCCGTTAGCCTCTAACGGCAGTATCATGACCGCCGCAAACATGCGCCAAAAGCTAAAAGATATCAAAGCTCGCGATGGCAAAGTAGTGGTCATCGACCCAAGACGTACCGAGACGGCTGATATCGCCAGCGAGCATCACTTTATCCGTCCGGCGACTGATGTGTTACTGCTCCTTGCGATGCTCAATGAGATTTATGCGCAAGGCTACGCCAAAAAGGCACGTGTCAATAATAGAGCCGCTGACCTCGCTCCTGAGATTGAGCGCATGGCAGACTTCGCTAAAGGTTATAGCGCAGAATCCGTCGCGCCGATTACTGGCATCGCCGCCGATGAAATTAAGCGGCTGGTCAAAGAGTTTTGTGAGGCTGAAAGCTCAGTGTGCTATAGCCGTATGGGCGTCTCGGTGCAAGAGTTTGGCTTATTAAGTCAATATATAGTGATGATTATCAATATCGTCACAGGGCGCTTGGATGAGGTCGGCGGCCTGATGTTCCCAAACCCTGCCGTCAACGTAGTGCAAAACACGGGTCCTGGCTATTTGGGTAAACGTCACAGCCGCGTCAGTAATCTACCTGACTTCAATGGTGAGTATCCGGTAGCAGCGATGGCAGATGAGATGTTAGTCGAGGGCGAAGGGCAGCTCAAAGGCTTTTTGTGTGTGGCGGGTAATCCGGTGCTCAGTACACCCAATGGCGAAAAGCTAGATCAAGCGTTTGAGAGTTTGGAGTTTATGGTATGCTTTGACTATTATGTGACGGAGACCAGCCGCCACGCCAATATCATCTTACCGCCAGTCTCAGCGCTTGAGCGCGATCATTATGATGTCACCTTTAATGGCTTTGCTACCCACAATGTCGCTAAATACTCGCCTGTGCTATTTACTAAGCCCAAAGACGCTAAGCATGATTGGCAAATCTATATAGAGTTAGCTGAGCGTTTGGATAAGAATGCGCCTTTACCCCTCAAAGCTGAGCGCAAACTGATCCAAAAACTGGGGCCAGAGTTTATACTTGACCAAGGCCTAAAGCGTGGTCCTTATTATGGAATGAGTCTTAAAAAGCTCAAAAAATACCCTCACGGCATGGATTTAGGGCCACTAAAGCCGATGCTGCCAGAAGCCATCAAGCATAAAGATCAGCAAATCAATCTCAATGTTGATTTTTATCAAGCCGATCTTGCGCGGGTAGAGGAGATGATGGCAAGCTATGATGAGAGCCAGATTTTACTCATTGGGCGTCGTCATGTGCGCAGTAATAACTCTTGGCTACATAACAGTCATCGTCTCACCAAAGGTAAGTCGCGCTGTACACTGATGTTGCACCCTGATACCGCAAAGGCTCATAACATCGAAGACGGTCAAGCGGTCAAAGTCACCTCGCGTGTCGGTGAGGTCACTATCAACGCTGAGGTCACCGATGAGCTGATGCCAGGTGTGGTAAGTATTCCGCATGGCTTCGGTCACGGCCGTAAAGGCGTCAAACAAAAAATCGCTCAGGCGAATGCAGGCGTCAGTGTCAATGATTTGACCGATGATACGCTTATCGATGAGCTAAGCGGTAATGCAGCAGTCAATGGCGTACCGGTCACTCTGCAAGCGGTTGCGTTTGCCAGAGAGGATAATGAGGCGACAGTTAATGATAAAGTCGTGGCTTAAGAGGTATGTAGCACGCTACTCCTATTAAACGCTACTCCTATTAAATGACAAACTGGCACTAAATCAAAAAAAGACGCTTATTTTAAATAGGCGTCTTTTTTATTTGTGTTGTTCTGGCATTTTTAACTTAGCACTTGCAGAATACGACTACTTATCGATGCCCACAAAATCAAACTGCACCTTTGGCATCTCATTTTGTATCAACAGGCTAATGGCTTTAGCCGAGCCGCAAGCGTGTGTCCAGCCTAAAGTCCCGTGTCCGGTGTTCAGCCATAAATTATCAAAGGTTGCCGCGCTATTTTGACTACCGTGACGGACTTGACCTAAGTGCGCGCGGCCTATTAGCGGTACATTCGATGGCGTCATAGGCCGCAGTCCTGTCCAGTACTTAGCCGAATTAGCGATAATGCCTTTTGGAAAAATCTGCTGTACGCGCTCAGTAATGGCTTTGCAGCGAGTCATATTCAGATCCATGTTATAGCCATTAAACTCAGCGGTACCAGCCACGCGTAGCTTATCGCCAAGTCGCGACATCACTAGCTTGTACTCATCATCGATCAGGCTAACAAAAGGCGCTAAATGCGGCGCGCGCGGATTGACGCGGTAAGTGGCAGAATAACCTTTGGCCGGAAATATCGGCAGATCAATATTTAGAGGTTTGGTTAAAGGCACACTATAACTACCTAGTGCGATCACGAAGCTATCGGCGCTAAAAGTCTGTGCGTTCTCGCCGGCAGGACGAATAGTAATACTATGCACATGCGGGCACTGCGAGTGCGCGTCGGTATTCAAAGCCACAATATCAGTATCGTATAGAAAGCTGACGCCTGCTTGCTTACACTTGGCCGCTAATCGCTGAGTAAATAGATGGGCATTACCAGACTCATCACGGCTAGTATAAGTTGCGCCAATAAGCTTGTGTGCGATAGGGTATAGCGCAGGCTCTAGGCTTGCGGCAGTATTGACATCGATAAAATGACGCTCGCAGCCGAGCTCTTGCATACGTTCGGTCGGTGCAACGGCGGCATCGAACTCTGCTTGGCTCGTATAAAAGTGCATGATACCGCGTGTTTGCTGCTCGTATTCGATATCGATGCTACGTCTGAGTTGCTGTAGCGCTGCGCGTGAATAAAGCCCTAGATGGAGCATTTGCACTAGATTGGCATCGGCGCGATCCGCGCGGCACTCCTTTAAGAACTGCATCGCCCATTTTAGCTGCGCTTTATCCGCACGCAGACGATAAAGAAGTGGCGCATCTTCACGAAACAACCATTTGAGTGCCTTGATTGGCGTTTTAGGGTTAGCCCAAGGGGTGGCGTGAGAAACTGAGATTTGCCCGCCATTGGCAAATGACGTCTGCATCCCAGCGGCCGACTCGCGCTCAATAACGGTAACTTGATAGCCCGCCTTTTGTAAATACCAAGCGGTTGTCACGCCTACTACGCCTGCTCCGAGTACCGCAATATGGCTCATAAGTAAAAAGTCTCTAGTCGACTGTCGTCAGAGTATATCAGAGTATAAAAGTATAGTAGTCACTAAAAATAAGGCGCGACGTTTTATAGCAGATCGACTGTAAGTCAGGTCTATTGAAAGTCGGCTACAAAGTCAGCTACTGCGGACGCGCCACATCAGCCTGCAAGGCAGCTGGCAGATCCAAAATAGTCATCTCACTATCTGCTAACTGCTCTGGACGCGCAACGACCAAAGCTTCAAAACCATTATCGCCTGCCGCTATCGCATTAACGACTTGTATCTTACCCAGCTTTTCACCTGCTGCTGGCGTATCGCCTGTACCTTTTACATAATGCAGAAAAGCTTTTGGCGCCGCTTTAAAGTAAATACGCGCGATAACTTCTTGACCCAAATAGCAGCCTTTATCATAGTCCATACCGCCGCGCTGATGTAGGCGCAGCTCTTGTGGTTGGAATTGACCTTGCGTCGCCGCTACTATCCAGTAGTTACCTGTAGCGATGCTGGTCTGCATCCAAGCTTGCGTCTCCTCGGCAGTATTATGCTCGTCTTTATGACTAAAGGTAGGCTCATCCGCCACTATGCAAGGATAAATCGGCGTTGGTGCACTGGTCTCAAATTTAGAAAAAACACCAAACTTATTGAGATGAGTTTGCAAGGCTTCAGCGCAGTCGCTACTTAGAACGACATCAAACTGATTTTCGTCCTGTTTTTTTATCCAAAGCCCGAACTCTATACGTCCTTTTAAATTACTTAGTGCGGTCGGCTGGAAGCTCAGTCCAAGCTTAGTCACATCAGAGGTAATCTGGCCTTGCAAAAACTTTTCTGCATCTTCACCTTGCAGGGTCAGTTGGACAAAGGCGGGCAGCTGATTTTGATCAGATATGGACGTTGCGTCACTCATTGGTATTCCTATTATAGTTTTTGATTGATGAGGTTTGAATTATTCTAATGAACAGCTAAAAGGTCTCAGCAGAGTAGCATAAAACCTGAGCGCAAAAAACATCATGATTACCTTTTACATTGGGTGTTATTAGTGATTTTCAAGCCAAAGCAATACAGGCGCTCATTGGTCAAAGATAGCGACTTACGCTACAATGAGCAATACAGAGATGGTTTTATACTTTATTGATAATACGCCCAGTATAGTGGCGGTCATATCGCCAATAATAATGACTAATGAGACAACTATGAGCTTACCCAATTGCCCCAAATGTGATGCAGATTATACCTACGAAGATGGCGCGCTACTGGTGTGCCCGATGTGCGCTCATGAGTGGACAGCCGCCGAAGCGGATGCGGCTCAGAATCAAGCTGAGGAAGACAGCATCGTACGTGACGCTGTCGGTAATGAGCTGCAAGATGGTGATGCGGTAACGGTCATTCGTGATTTAAAAGTCAAAGGCGCGTCAACCTCCATTAAAGTCGGCACAAAAGTCAAAAGTATTCGCTTGCTTGATGATCCGGTAGATGGTCACGATATTGACTGTAAAGTGGATGGCTTTGGGCAAATGAAGCTCAAATCGTCAGTGGTGAAAAAAGCTTAAAGCGAATATAAAGTCAGCTAGCCGGTTACTTTGCCAAGCTCACTAGTCGCGAGTTAATTGAGCCTCTAGTGCGCCCATGCTGCGTCATTAGCGTGCTAATAGAGCTGCCGTTATCGAAAGATTTGGCTAACTGCTGATCCTCATCATCGCTCCAAAGCGTTCCGGCATTGGCAGACATAGCGCACAACCCATTATCGATTTATGTTTACATTTATTTATACTTCCTGTTAGCGAGTCTGATAGGAAATAAATTA
>OAOU01000131.1_pt1 | contig 15003 bp, 16 predicted proteins | sample 1470821 | NCBI WGS metagenome assembly OAOU01 (sample SAMEA3275579, study PRJEB22092) | marine metagenome | biome: ENVO:00000447 MARINE BIOME; feature: ENVO:00002042 SURFACE WATER; material: ENVO:00002010 SEAWATER | collected 2014-06-20T12:30:00+00 | depth 0 m
CGGTTTTGCATTGACGGGCTGGCACGCTACCAATGACAGTAGCAAGCCAATACCTATCACCCATGCCATAAAGATGATAAATCTCAGTAGTAAGCCTCGTTTATGTGGCTCGTTGCGATTGTGTGCCCCGTCACGGGCTTTTAGATTGGTTTTGGTATGATTATGCGTCATGATCGGTTGCCTCCGCTTGGTACGGTAATGCGTGTTCACAAAACATGTCGCTAACAATACCTGCCAGCTCGCTATTGGCATAAAGTGCGGCTTTGACTGCCACAAGTACGCCTTGACTAACATCGTCTTTTGTCTTGATAGCATCTAGCGCGGTGGCTAGGTGGTCAGTATCGCGGTAAATGTCCTGTATGCGGTCATACATAAGCCGTAAGTACAAACTATCTACGGTCACTAGGCGGCTGGCTGGGGTGTCGATTGATACGCTAGGGTGGTTATTCATTTAGTTCACCTCACTGTTAGTTAGTTCGCTTTCAAGCAATGTTGCTTCATCAAGCCAATAGACGGCAAAACGCTTGTCATTGTGCGTGACCATTTCGCTTTGAATAATCAGTCCTGCGCTGCGTAAATCGTGTATGCGTGGGGCTAGACTTGTAATTCTATAAAGGCGGATAGAGTCCCATATAGTGATTGTTGCCCCTGTCATTAGGTGCGCTCTGATTATCTCTATTTGGGTCTTAGGGGCAGGCTCGTTTGTCACTGGGGCGGTAGCGGTAGCTGTGGTAGTCATGGCTTACACCTTGCTAGTGGTTGAGGTGTGACTTTCCAGCCACTCGATAACATCAGCATTGCGCCATGCTGTCATCGTTGGCGATAGCTTAACGGGTGCTGGGAAACGTCCATCACGTGACCATGCTCATAACGTGCTGCTACCAAACGGTAGGAATGGCAATAGCTGGCTTGCACGGCTCATGCCTTGCGGTGGCAAGTGGGTAGGGGTCGGATTGGTTGGTTCTGTACTGTTAGGGGTGTTATCAGCGAAAGCGATAACGGGACTATCTGCGGTGGTGTGGTCTGTCATGTCAATAACCCTTTACTATGTGCTACTACGGTTTGTAATAGCTTGTAAGGGTCATCTTATGGGGTAGATTGGTATAGCTAAATGCTTATGCCTGTATAGCGCATGGTATGCCTGCATAGCGTGTTGTATGCCTGCATACCACAGTATGATGTTATAAAAAATCGCCTTTGCTGGCTTGGCTTAACCATCGTTTGATAGTGTCATAAGACGGCTTTTTATCTGTTTCTATGTTCTGCTTTATATATTCGGCTGTTTCAGCAAAAGTAGTAAAGTTCTGTTCGTCCATGATCTGTAAGTATTGTTTCTTTTTTTCAGGTCTGGTTTGATTGTGTTTTGACCATCGCTTATTAGCCTTACTTTTATTTCTAGCTGATAGCTCACTTTCAATGTACTCAGACGGGTTAAATCGCTCATTGGTTATCGCTCCTCCATACATCAAGACTGTAGCTTCGTGATGCCAGCAAGCAACATCATAGAGCCCATGCTCAAAAGCTAAGTATGCTAATCCTTTATATAACATTAACCTCAATACTTCTCTTAAGTTGCAACTTAAAAGCCTTTCTTTCTCCTCTACCGTATATTCTTCTAATATACGATTTACTAAAGAGTCATCCTTTATGTAAGGTTCAAATTTGAGAGCTAGATTTTTGAAAGCCGGCATAATAAATTTATTAAGGTAGCACTCACAGTCATAATCACATTCACATTGAGGGTTATCCTCAAGGTTATTGTGTTGTCTATACTCTAGTTCATTTCGTTGTAAGAACATAACTACAACATCTCGCACCCTGCCTAAGAAAGAAAGGTTGTTTTCGGACTGAACCTTATTGCAATCTTCATTAGATAGGATGGTTTTTGCAATCTGACTATCAGTAGGTCTTGATAGACTGAGTTCAAAAGATTTATACATCAACTTATGAGCTCGCTCATCTTCTGTAACATGATACATGTTCACACCTTTACACACCCTTAAATTAAAGTAGGTGCAAGGCAGTGACAGCCTAAAGGTGTGTGAACGGCTGTCGTTCGGGTAATTAATCCTAGCCTTGCATAGTCGTTATCACATGGCGTTACCCATGCTTTTGTGTCTGTTGTTTGAAACTGGCATGAATGACGTTATCAATCTTGCCAGCGTAGGCATCATCAATAAAGTTTGCCCATTCGTGCATCATGTTAGTTCGATAGGGTAAATGCTGCGCCCCGTTATATGCTTTGCTGATCTTGTTTTCTTTTTCATGTGCTAGCTGTAGCTCTATAGCTTCGTGCATGTATTCTTGTTCGTGTAGGGTGGTGCTGGCTAGCCCTCTAAAGCCGTGACCTGTCATTCTGCCCTTGTAACCCATGCGCCATAAGGCAGTTATAAAGCCGTTTGTACTGTAGGGCTTACGGGTGGCTGGATTAAAGAACACATATTGATCCGAAAAGCCTAGCGCCTTGATCTGCTCTAGTATTGCCATTGCTTGCGGTGCTAACGGTACTAGGTGTGGTCTATCCATTTTCATTTTGTCGGCTGGTATGCGCCATACTTTAGCTTTGTAGTCGATCTCGCTCCACTCCATAAAGCGTAGCTCTTGTGTTCTTACAAACGTGTAGCACATAAACCATAAGCCTAGCTTTATCAGTACATCACCATCATAGGCGTTAATGTCCTGTAGTAGCTTTGGTAATTGCTGGCTAGTGATACGGCTATGATGCTTTACCTTATGCGGTTTTAAGGCTTCGGTTAGGTCGTTGGCTGGGTTGTGATTGGTCAATCCCTCACGTATAGCTTGTTTGAATATCTGCCCCGTTTGACGCATTGCACGCCTTGCCATATCAGTAGCGCCCCTTGCTTCTATAGCTTTACCGATAGCCAAAACATCAGGCGCGGTTATGTCATCTATATTCAAGTGACCAATGACGGGCTTAATATCGCGCTGGTACTGCGAATAGTCACGACTGTAGGTAGTAGGGGCAATGTGTGCTTTGCGGTCATCGTGCCAGCGCTGGGCTATGTTATCGAACGCCCTTGATCCGTCATTGTCTGCCTGTTGTCGCTTCTTGTCGTGCTTTGGGTTGATCCCTTGCGCTATCAGGTCTTTTATCTGTTGGTTGCGCTGGCGTGCATCGGCAAGGCTCATTGCTGGGTATTTGCCAATAGTCAGGCTTTGGCGCTTATCAGCATACTTATAGTCACTTACCCATACCTTGCTGCCAGTGCTGCGAACCCATAGACGTAGGTTATTACCGTCACTATGTTTATCAGGTCGGCTAGGGGTGCAAGTGTCGCTAGGCTTTAAGCGTTTGATTTGGCTATCAGTTAAAGGCATGACGGTATATTCCCATGACGGTATAAAATATACCGTAAAATATACCGCATTATTACATGGATTACCATGCTTTATGATGGGCTATAGTGTAGGGCTTATTGCTTGGAACGCCCATAAAAAAAGGGCAGACGGTCAATGACGGTCTGCCCTAATATGTTGTTTGGTCGGAACGGCAGGATTTGAACCTGCGACCACTACACCCCCAGTGTAGTGCGCTACCAGACTGCGCTACGCCCCGAATGACTGACTATTTTACGCAAAATTATGTATATTGCAAGGGCTATTTGTAGTAGTCAAAATCTACAATACCATTCTGCCTAGTATAGTCAGTCTAATTGCTACGCTGCTCGTGTTAACCCAACAGCTCTTTTAAGATTTGGTTCACTTGCTGTGGGTTAGCACTACCGCGGCTGGCTTTCATTACTTGCCCGACCAGACCGTTAAAGGCTTTCTCTTTACCGCCTTTATACTCATCGACCATGGTTTGATTGTTGGCGATCACCTCTTCGACCATCGCTTTAATCGCGCCGGTGTCAGTTTCTTGCTTGAGACCTTTATCTTTGATGATAATATCTGCGGCATCATCGCCGTCGCCACCTTCACGTGCGTATAAAGCGCTAAAGACCTTCTTGGCCAATTTACCTGATAAAGTATCATCAAACAGTCTGGCAAGCAGTCCTGCTAGCTGTTTAGCGCTGATAGGAGAGTCGGTAATATCTGTATCATCCTTATTGAGCGCGCCGAGCAGATCGCCCATGACCCAGTTTGCGGCAGTCTTAGCATTGTCTTGCCCAACCTCAGCAACGACGTCTTCGAAGTAGTCGGCAATCGCACGGCTACCAGTTAGGATACGCGCATCGTATTCTGATAGCTCAAGCTCATTCTCGAAACGCTCACGGCGACGAGCAGGCAGCTCAGGCATCGCCGCTTTTATTGCATCAATGGTGGCTTGCTCGATACGTACAGGTAGCAAGTCAGGATCAGGGAAGTAGCGATAGTCGTTGGCGTCTTCTTTGGTACGCATGACGCGGGTTTCATCTTTTTCAAGATCATAGAGCATCGTCGCTTGCACGACTTTACCACCGTCCTCGATAATATCGATTTGACGTTCGATCTCGCGAGCGATAGCGCGTTCGATTGAACGAAATGAGTTTAGATTTTTTAGCTCAGTACGAGTGCCAAGCTCACCGCCTGGCTGACGCACAGAGACGTTACAATCGCAGCGGAACGAGCCTTCTGCCATGACCGCATCCGAGATACCAAGCCAAGTCACGAGTTGATGGATGGCTTTGATATAAGCCAAAGCTTCGGCCGCTGAGCGCATATCTGGCTCAGAGACGATCTCGATGAGCGGCGTGCCAGCACGGTTCAGATCGACACCCGTCATCCCATCGATTGCATCGTGGACAGACTTGCCAGCATCCTCTTCTAAATGCGCGCGAGTGATACCCATACGTTTATGATATTCATTCTTTTCGCCTTCATTAACCACGACATCGATATAGCCTTTGCCGACGATAGGGTTTGCCATTTGCGTGATTTGATAGCCTTTAGGCAAGTCAGGATAAAAGTAGTTTTTACGATCAAAGGTATTAAATAGTCCTAATTCGGCATCGACGCCGATACCGAACTTTAAGGCGCGGTCGACAACACCTGTATTTAAGACAGGTAATACACCAGGGAGACCTAGATCAACGATACTCGCTTGGGTATTTGGCTCATTACCAAAGTCGGTAGGGGCGCTTGAGAATATTTTACTGTCGGTATTGAGCTGACAGTGAATCTCAATACCGATGACGACTTCATAGCCGTCGACGAGCAGCTCTTTACGAGTTGCAAATTCTGTCATTTCCATCATAAAATCCTATCGAAAAATTAAATAAAACAGGGGTATGCTAAAAGTCTTCTAGGCTCATAGTCGCGAGCGACGATAATAGTATTTGTGCCCATTTATCGTCTTATCGTAGTTCATTAGCTCGCTACCGCCGAATGTGTCGTGCTGTTAGCTCAGCTTTCAGACTTTAATAGCTATTCATCAGTTGGGTATAAGTATCTGAGAAAACCTCACTATCGCCGCCGCTTTGATAATAAGCGGGGATAATGTAGCTGACCAAGATCTTAAAATCGCCTTGCAAATACAGATCACTTACCAAAGGCTCGGCTTGCTTTGCATCCCTTTCCTCAAAACCGTAAGGAGCAATCGTCTCTTCAAACTTGCTATAGAAAGTCTTGAAAAAGCTTGGACTATCTTCAAAGTTTTTATCAAAAAACGCCTCTAACTCTTTTAGCTTAGCCTGCAAGCCAGCTGCTTGGTCATTATCTAAGCCGTAATCTTGTTTCAACATATCGATAACAGTCATCTTATATCCTTATTAGAGTCCAGTTTTACTCAGCAAAACCAATCAGCGAAACCAAGTAGTCTTATACTATAAGTGATTTGACCATCAACAGATAACTTATACGTTTTGCTTCGCGATAAGCGAGTTTTGCAAGTGATGATCGGTATGTTGCTGAAACAGATGCGCGGTGCTCAGCAGTTTACTCTCTTGCCAATACTGACCAATGAGCTGTAGACCGATAGGTAAGCCATCAGAGGTTAGACCTACTGGTTGGCTCAGTGCTGGCAAGCCTGCCAAATTGACCCCGATAGTATAAACGTCGCCTAGATACATAGCGGCTGGATCTAGGTTGTCACTGAGCTTATAAGCAGTAGTTGGCGCAGTAGGACTGGCGATGACATCGCAATGAGTAAAGGCCTTGTCGAAGTCCTCAACAATCATACGGCGTACTTTTTGTGCTTTGGTATAATAAGCATCAAAATAGCCTGCAGATAGCGCATAGGTGCCGGTCAAGATACGGCGCTGCACCTCAGGACCAAAACCTTCAGAACGCGAGCGCGTGTAAAGATCAGTCAAATCTTTTGGCTCTTCGCAGCTATAGCCAAAGCGCACGCCATCGAAGCGTGACAAGTTAGAGGAAGCCTCAGCAGGGGCCAACATATAATAAGTCGCGAGCGTGATGTCAGGGTTAGTAATGTTAACCTCTACAATCGTCGCGCCAAGCGCCTCGTATTGTTTTAGAGCCGCGCGCACGGTTTGTTCGACCTCTTTATTCAAACCTTCGGTGAAGTATTCTTTTGCGACACCGATACGCAGACCATCAAGAGGCTTGTCACCCGCTGCAGCTTCAGCGTCTTTGATATCTTGTACATAGTCTGGAATATCATGTTTAACGGAGGTAGCATCGCGCTCATCATGGCTGACCATAGGCTGCAAAAGATAAGCGCAGTCTTGCGCGCTACGACCCATCGTGCCTGCTTGATCGAGACTTGACGCATAAGCAATCATGCCAAAACGCGAGACGCGGCCATAAGTGGGCTTAATACCAGTCAAACCACAAAACGATGCCGGCTGACGAATAGAGCCGCCAGTATCGCTAGCGGTTGCCATAGGTACAAAGCCTGCCGCTACTGCTGCCGCGCTACCACCAGATGAGCCACCAGGAACACGCTCTAGGTTCCAAGGGTTTTGCACCTTGCCATAGTATGAGCTGCTATTGTCTGAGCCCATCGCAAACTCATCCATATTGAGCTTACCTAGATTAATCATCCCAGCCTCGCGGATGTTACTGACGATAGTGGCGTCATAAGGCGAGATAAAGTTATGCAGCATCTTCGAGCCACAAGTGGTCAATACCCCTTGAGTACAAAAGATATCTTTGTGCGCCATTGGTACGCCTAGCAGTGGGCGTTTGTCGCCTTGAGCACGCATAGCATCAGCGGCGCTAGCTTGCGCGCGAGCGCTATCAAAGGTTGTAGTAATAAAGCTATTAACTTGGTTATCTAAGTTTTCTATACGCTTGATATAGTGTTCGGTCAGCTCGAGACTGCTGAATTGCTTGTCCTGCAAGCCTGTAATCAGCTGCTCGGTAGATAAGAGATGCATCTCAGACATAAGGTGTCGTCCGTTATAGTTATAAGGCTAAGAGTTATAAGGCTAAGAGTTATAAAGCTAGTAGTTATAAAGCTAGTGAAAAAAGCCAATTGAGAAATAAAAGTAAAAGGTCCTAATAAGCTCGTATCTATAGGCTATTCAATTACTTGCGGTACGAGATAGAGACCGTCTTCGACTGCAGGCGCCATAGACTGGTTACGCTCGCGGTCGATATCATGTTTGGCGACGTCGCTGCGTAGTTCTTGGCAGACTTCATGAATATTAGATAAAGCCTTAATACCTGTAGTATCAACGCCGCCTAGAGTTTTCATCAGGCCTAATACTTTACTGATATCTTCAGCGTAGCTACCAGCGGTGTCTGTATCCACTCCTAAACGTGCTAAGGTGGCGATTTCTAAAATCTCTTCACGGCTCACATGGTCGTGCTCAATAGAGGTTTTGTCGGGTGCTTGCTGTGACATAATTTCTCCAACGAAAGGTAAATAATAAAAGTGCTGTGGCCCCTTGATAAGTCTCATTAATAAGAGACGCTTATCTGTATTCAAAAGCTTAAAATTCAAAATCTCAAAGGGCGAGCTGATACGCGATAGCCATATGAGTGTTATTATAAAGCATCTAAGCTAAGTTTACAGAGTAGAGGTGCATATTAGCCACCAATTGACCACAATGTATTGACGATGTTGTCCTAAATCCGCTCTTTAATTTTATTATTCTTGTCGTTACTTTTCCTGGCATTTCACTATCTCTTAAGGAGAGTCCGTGTCAGCTATAAATCTGTTTTGATGAGTACAGCGTCGTAATAAAAACTAGCATAGACAGATGATACCTTGTATCTTAGTTGCACTAATTAAAAACGGCATCAATTATGAACGGCATCGCTTTAGTTTTTGTAACAAATTCTAGCATTTAAGATGTTATTTATTACTTCACTCCTGTAAATAGCCATGTTTTTTTCATCCTAAATCGGTATAATTTAGCCCACTTTCATCTTTGTAGTTTAGGGCCCTCTTGTTGTATAGGTAAGCTTTCGTTACCATAGGCGGTAAATACCGACCTTACACTGCCAATAAGTACGCCTTAGCCGTTTCATTCGCCTCATTTGCCTTCATTTGTAAGACGCTGGATATAATAGTCATGAACCTGTTTGGATTTTTATCAAGTAATATCGCCATTGATCTTGGCACTGCCAACACCTTAATTTTTATCCCTAATAAAGGGGTAGTGCTCGATGAGCCAACAGTCGTTGCTTTGCGCAGCAATCGCACTCAAAATCCGACGGTTGCGGCGGTAGGTATCGATGCCAAGCAAATGCTAGGTCGAACGCCGGCGAACATTACCGCTATTAGGCCTTTAAAAGATGGCGTCATCGCTGATTTTGAAGTGACGCAAAAGATGCTCAAACACTTCATTACTAAGGTAAAAGCGAAACGCTTTTTGGCTCAGCCTAACGTGGTGGTTTGTGTACCTTGTAAGTCAACGCTAGTAGAGCGCAAAGCCATTCGTGAAGCGGTATCTTCAGCAGGTGCAAGCAAAGTCTTGTTGCTAGAGGAGCCAATGGCAGCGGCTATTGGTGCCGGCATGCCTGTCCATGAAGCAAGTGGCTCTATGGTGGTCGATATTGGCGGCGGTACTACTGAGATTGCGGTTATCGCGCTATCGGGCTGTGTCTATGCTGAGTCTATCCGTATTGGCGGTGATATCTTTGATGAAGCGATCATCACGCATGTACGCCGTACTCACGGCTGCGTTATCGGTGAGACCACTGCTGAGCGCATCAAAACAGAAGTCGGTTCAGCGCTCAATGAAGAAGAGCAGCTAGAAGTAGAAGTTCGTGGCCGTAGCATGGCTGAAGGGGTGCCGAAAACCTTTACGATCAATTCGCAAGAGATTCAAAAAGCGTTAAGTGATCCGCTAAGTGGTATCGTCAGTGCGGTCAAAGCCGCGCTTGAGCAGACCCCGCCTGAGCTGTCTTCGGACATCGCTGAGCGCGGTATCGTCTTGACCGGCGGCGGTGCTTTACTACGCGATTTGGATAAGCTTGTCTCAAGAGAGACCGGCCTACCGGTGACAGTCGCTGAAGATCCATTAACTTGTGTCAGTCGCGGCGGCGGTATGGCGCTTGATTTTATTAATAACAAAAGCTTGAATATGATCTTCGTTTAACCGCTTAAGCGTCTAAGTCAATGGGCAGCTTAGTAAATGAGCAACCCTCATTAAATTTATCGATAAAGGCGGTCATAAGGCGGCCTTTATTGCTATCAGTTATAGATATTTAATCATCGCTTAGCCCTTATACTCTTTTAAAGAAGCTAGATCTTTTATGACTCCCAGTATTTTTGCTCGTCAGCCTTTGTCATTACGCGTCACTGCTATCGCGTTGATAGTAGCGTTGGTTTTGATGTGGTTTGATAGTAAGAATCCAGAATGGTTCAAGCCGATACGCGATACTAGCCACGCCTCTATGCAGCCGATTTATCAATCAGCGCTGCTCCCAAGCTACGCCAAACATTGGGCGAGTGGAAGGCTACAGTCCAAAGAGTCGCTGCGCCGTGAGAATGTGCAACTCAAGTCGCAGTTGCTACACGCGCAGGCCAAGCTTCAGCAGCAAGATTATATCTTGGCACAAAACGCACGCTTGCAAGGTATTTTATCAACCACAAGACCTGAGCAGTTTGATCTCAATCTGGCGCAAGTTATTGGCACCGATACCAACCTGCTCAAGCAAATCGTGGTGATTAACAAAGGCGAGCGCGATGGCGTCCAAGTGGCACAAACCGTCATCGATGAGCATGGCATATTAGGGCAAGTCATTAACGTCTATCCCAATACCAGCCGTGTATTACTCATTAGTGATGAGCAGCAATCTGTGGCAGTAACAGTCAAGCGCACCGGTCAGCGCGCGATAGTGACAGGCGTCGGTCTGCCGACCTCTTTGAGTCTAAATTATGTGTTTAAGACCTCAGATGTGCGCGTTGGTGATGTGCTGATATCCTCAGGCCTTGGTGGCCGTATTCCAGCAGGCTACCGCGTCGGTACGATTGCACATATCGAAGATACACAAGCGGATAACTTTAAGAGCATTAAGGTGACGCCCGCGGCCAATTTTGTGGATAACGCCTACGTCTTAGTGCTACAGGATAAAGAGCGCCCGATTCGTGAGTTAGCGAATTAGAGAAGTAGCTAGTCATTAGCTAAGCCGCTAAGAGCGTTATCAGTATCACTTCTAATCGTAACTTAAACAGCAGGCTGTAAGGTTTTTTATCTATGTTTAGCAAACCTATCAGCAATCCTCGCTAAGCTTTCGTATAGGTAGCAGTTATGGCGTATCCGGACTCTGAACATCCTACTGGGCTATTGATAGGCGCTATGGTGCTAAGCTTTATTGTCGCTTCATCGCTCAGCGTCTATCCTTTAGGTCAGTATTTGGCTGCGCTACGACCTTTATTTATGGTGATGGTGCTTATTTTTTGGCTATTATTCCAGCCACGTTATGCCGGTGTCTTTCTTGCCTTTACTATAGGTCTTATCGCTGATTTATTGACCGATAGCCTTCTTGGTCAGCAGGCTTTTGCTGCTGTGGTCGTAGCCTTTACGATTAGGCTCTCTAGTATTTATCTCAAGCAGTTAAATACGCTTAGCGCTTGGATAGTCGCCACCATAAGCTTGTTGGTATTTCAATCGACGCTTTGGTTATTACAACTAATCACCCAAAGCACTTTTATCGCTCAGTCCGCTTTTGCATTAGCGTTAAGTATCATTAGCTGGCCTTTGGTGCTTTTAGTTTTACGCAAGTTTACTCGTTAAGCTCAATCATAGGCTTATAAACTAAGCCTAACCATAAGCTTTTGCGATGCTATAAATCCGCGCTTTTATCAATAAACCTGTAAGCAATCAATCCTAAGAACCCTAAAAGTATTATGTCTACTATCATTTTAGCGTCTGGCTCACCGCGTCGTCGTGAGCTGCTAGATTTAGCGCAATTGCGCTTTGACACTATGAGTGTCGATATCGATGAGACGCCTCTTACCGATGAGCTGCCGACCACTTATATAAAGCGGATGGTCAAAGATAAGTCTGATGCAGCTATTGAGCAGTTGAATTTACAGCTAGCGGATCGTACTGAGCGTACGAGTATCTCAAGCACGTCAACGGCTATTGTGTTGACCGCAGATACCATTGGCGTGCTAGCTGATGGCAAGACGGTTTTGGTCAAGCCAGTTGATCGCGCTCATGCGCATAGCATGTGGCAGCAGATGTCTGATAGTACTCATCAAGTCTGGACGGCAGTACGTGCGGTAAAAGTGCAGCTTACTTGCGATGATAAGGGAGTAGAGCTGTGGCAGATCACAGCCGAGCGGCAAATGATGGAGAGTACCGATGTCAGCTTTATCCCGTTAACTCAGGCAATGATGGATAGCTATTGGGACAGCGGTGAGCCGGCAGACAAGGCGGGCGGCTATGGTATTCAGGGCTTAGCAGCTGCTTGGGTTACTCGTATCAGCGGCAGTTATACCAATGTCGTCGGTTTGCCTTTGGCGCAGACTGTCGCTTTGATTGATGAGCTGCAAGTTAGCTAAGAGGAGCAAACTCACATAATGATACGGCAGGGGAGTGGGCAGATGCGCGTGCTATTTGCTACACTATAAATCCTTAACGAGAGTCACTGTCATTAAAGCTGTGTCATATAAGACCATATAAGAAGAGGCATTATGTCTGAAGAGCTGCTGATCAATGTTAGTCCGATGGAGTCGCGCGTAGCAGTTATGGATAATGGGGTACTCAGTGAGATCTACATTGAGCGCCATCATAAACTTGGCTTAGTTGGCAACATCTATCTAGGGACAGTGGTACGAGTGCTGCCTGGTATGCAAGCTGCATTCGTCGACATCGGCCAATCGCGTACTGCTTTTTTGCATGTCAACGATATGCAGCGTCCGCCTAGAGCTGTCAGTAAAAGCGAGCCTAGCCAAAAGCCAGATCCAGCCAGTAACAGCCAAACGACCAGCACGCTTAAGATGCAACAAGATAAAGCTGAAAGCTTAGTGTCGACACTCGCTGCTACGCCGCCGGTAGTCAGCGCTGAAAGTACAGCGGTCAAAACCACTGAAATCGTCTCTGCGGCTAGCCAAAACCTCATTCAACATCGCCTGCATGAAGGTCAGCGCATTTTAGTACAAGTCACTAAAGATCAGCTGGGTAGTAAAGGTGCGCGCCTTACTACTAACATCTCTTTGCCGTCACGTTATTTGGTATATTTGCCATCTAGTGATCATATCGGCATCTCTCAGCGTATTGATGGCGAGGAGGAGCGCAGCCGCCTAAAGACTGAGCTGACTTGCCTGATGCAAACGGTTAATCTGCAAGGCGGCCTGATCGCGCGTACTGCCGCTGAGCGTGTCCCAGTCAATAAGCTTGAAGAGGATATCTATTATCTGCTGCAGCTGTGGCGTACTATCGGTGCGCGCCGGCAAGAAATGAGACATCATCAAAGCTCAGAGCTTATCTATCAAGAGCTATCGTTGCCGCTACGCTCCATCCGTGATTTAGTCCATATCGATACCGAAAAGGTCATCATCGATGATGCTCAAATCTACGCGCAGCTACGCTACTTTGCCAAAGAGTTTGTGCCTTTTGTTTATGACCGTATTATTCATTATACCGCTGAGCCTGCTTTATTTGATGTCCACCGTGTTGAAGACGATCTAAGCGATGCCCTAAAACGCCGAGTGAACCTAAAATCAGGCGGCTATCTGATTATCGATCAAACTGAAGCGATGACCACTATTGATGTCAATACTGGCTCCTTTGTCGGTGGTAGATCCTTAGAGGATACCGTTTATAAAACCAACCTTGAAGCCACGCATGCAATAGCAAGGCAGCTGCGTCTGCGTAATTTAGGCGGTATTATTATTCTCGACTTTATCGATATGTTGGAGCAAGAGCATAAGGATGATGTCCTAAGCAGCTTGCAGCAGCAATTGACCGAAGATTATGCCAAAACCAATATCACCCAAGTCAGCGAGCTGGGTCTGGTTGAGATGACCCGTAAGCGCACGCGTGAGTCCTTAGGTCAGCAGCTATGTGAGCCTTGTGCCACTTGCGAGGGGCGCGGGTTTGTCAAAACCGCTGAGACTGTCTGCTTTGAGATATTTCGCGAAATTATGCGCTGCGCGCGTACTTATAATTCGCCAAAGAAGTTTACGGTAGTCGCTCATGCAGCAGTGATTGACTTACTGCTAACCACAGAGGCCGATACTGTCGCTGATCTGGAGTATCTACTAGGGCGAGTTATTACCTTTGAGGTAGAGAACTTATACACGCAAGAGCAGTACGATATCGTTTTGGATTAATATTACCCTTGCAATGAGTGACAAGGTGTGTATAATACACACCACTGAATTATAAGCATCCGCCTAAGAAAAAGCGGCTGCTATGACAGCTAGAGCATCGTTTCTAGCACTATTTCATTATGGCTTTGCTGATTTTTCCGATAACTGGAAGAGTCGGCGGGGCTTTAAATTATTTTGCTTTTGGCACGCTGCTGGTTCTCTTCAAGAGCCTGATTTTTCAGAGAAGTCTGACAAAGAATAAGAAGCCGCTTAAAGTAGATCTTTAACCAAACGGCTTATGTTTATCCACTTGCAGCGCAAGAATGAACAAAGCACATATTAGGAGCTTGCTGGCATGGCTAACCAGAGAATCCGTATCCGTCTTAAGTCTTTTGATCATCGTCTGATTGATCAATCTGCACAAGAGATTGTTGATACTGCAAAGCGCACCGGTGCGCAAGTTTGTGGTCCTGTACCGTTGCCGACTCGCATTGAGCGCTTCGACGTTTTAACCTCGCCACACGTCAACAAAGACGCTCGTGACCAGTACGAAATCCGTACTCACAAGCGTATGGTTGATATCGTTCAGCCTACTGACAAAACTGTGGACGCGTTAATGAAGTTAGATTTAGCGGCAGGTGTTGACGTCCAAATTGCTTTGGGTTAATACGCAACAACGCCCAATCCATTAATAGAAGATATAAAGAGGTTTAAAATGGCGATCGGTTTAGTCGGTAAAAAATGCGGCATGACCCGAATCTTCACAGAAGCAGGTGTTTCTATCCCTGTTACTGTGATTGAGGTCGATGCAAACCGCATTACTCAAGTAAAAAGTAATGACGTAGATGGCTATCAAGCCATTCAAATCACCACAGGCACTCGTCGTGACAGCCGCGTAACTGCAGCTCAAAAAGGTCACTTCGCAAAAGCTGGCGTTAAAGCGGGCCGCGGTGTTTGGGAATTTCGTACCAATGATAGCGACCTTGAAGGCCGTGAGATTGGTGGTGAGATCCTAGCTGACCTATTTGAACAAGGTCAGATTGTTGATGTCACAGGACAGAGTAAAGGTAAAGGCTTTCAAGGCGGCGTAAAGCGTCATAACTTTAGCATGCAAGACGCCACTCATGGTAACTCAGTCTCTCATCGTGCCCTTGGTTCAACTGGTCAAAACCAGTCACCAGGTAAAGTATTCAAAGGCAAAAAGATGCCAGGTCAGATGGGTAACAAGCGCGTCACCGTACAAGGCCTAGAAGTGGTCTCAGTTGACGCTGAAAAAGGGTTACTTGTCATCAAGGGTGCCATCCCTGGTGCCACCGGTGGCGACGTCATCGTACGTCCGTCAGTCAAAGCCTAAGCAAGGGGATTAACGTGGATTTAAAAAC
>OAOU01000134.1_pt1 | contig 14886 bp, 10 predicted proteins | sample 1470821 | NCBI WGS metagenome assembly OAOU01 (sample SAMEA3275579, study PRJEB22092) | marine metagenome | biome: ENVO:00000447 MARINE BIOME; feature: ENVO:00002042 SURFACE WATER; material: ENVO:00002010 SEAWATER | collected 2014-06-20T12:30:00+00 | depth 0 m
CCACCGTGATCGACCCGGAACTGCGCCAGCCTCTCACCGACTTGGACATGGTCGAGTCGCGTTGCTGTCTGTCTCTTGATACTCGACCCCAAACAATAGGTTATGTGATGTATTGGCAGTATCTAGCTGATAAGCCAGCTGGTTGTCTGTGGTCCAGTTGTGCATAGTCTCATCAGTGGTGTATGCCACGCGATTGAGAGTCGTGTCACTACCCTCGACAAACCCACGGTTATATATATTACGTTGCTGCGCTTCAGCGTCGGTATAGCGCGTGACATGTTTAAAGGTTAACTGATCATTGATGTTCCAGTTGACAGTGACGCTTGGCATAAATACTTCTTTGCTAAAGCGATTCCATTTATCACCAGCGTAGGCATCACTGTCTAGTTTGCCGTAGCTGGCATTGTAGACAGTACCAACAGCAGGCAATGGGGTAGAGGGTACCATTTCTGGATCATCTTGATAAAAAAGATTGGCAAGGACAGAAACATCGTCAGTTGCTTGCCATTCAAGTGATGGATTGATCAGGGTGCGTTCTTCTTCTGTGGTCTGCATCTGCCCATCTTTTTTGCGCTTTAACGCGACCAAGCGATAATTCAGTGTGTCTGTAAGAGGGCCTGTGGTATCGATTGCTACTTCTTTGAGATTTTGGTTGCCAAGCCGAAGCTGCATCTCAGACGCTTGGGTGTTTTTTGGACTCTTGGCGACTTGGTTGACCATGCCACCGGGGGCGGCGTAGCCATAGAGTGAAGAGGCGGGCCCTTTTAATACTTCTACCGCTTCCGTGGCATAGATATCAACTTGTGGCATCAGGTTCCAAGCACCATCATAAGGCAGTCTTAGTCCATCGTAAAAATTAGAATAGGTCTTAAAACCGCGAATATTGTACTCATCAAAAATAGACACGGTGCCGCGACTCTCGGTCGTCACCCCTGGCTCATAACGTAGGGCGGCATTGACGCTGTCAGCTTGACGCTTTTGTAGCAGCTCTTGATCGATTCTTGTGTAACTCATTGGTGCGTCATTGGGATTTAATGCGGTTTTTGTGCCTGTACTGCGGTAGCTGTCGGCGTAGACGGTAACCGCATCTAAGGTGGTGGATGGAGTCGCCTCGTTGTCTCCGTTAAGCTTCGGCACATCCTCCGCATAAGCAGCATGACTGATGCCCATTAATAAGCCAATTTGTATTGCCACTGTTAGACGTTTTTTTTGAATAGATTGGAAGGGTAAAGGCGACCGCATTATATTTCCTTTTAGATAATGACCATTGACTATGACAGATTTTATTTCGAGTTCGTTAAACAACGCGATTAATGATAACATTAATGATTATCGTTATCATTAAAAAAACTACATTTTGAGCCGATGTCGCAGGATTAGCAGTCATGAATCATGGGATTTATAGTGAAGTGACAAAGAAAAAATTTGTCTAGCTGAATGGTTAAATGCTCACAATAGATAAAAAACAGTGAATATTTGCCAGTATGTTTGTGTTATACGTTGAATAACTAAAGATGATTAATGGGCGTTGTTCGGATAAATAAACGACTATCACTGTACCTAAAAGCGGGGCGTCTTTTAGAAAGAAGCCCCTCTACGTTATCGCCATGGCTTTATTTTCAATGGTTTTATTTACAATGACTTTATACTCAAAGTCGTATTTACTTCAGCATGGAGATGGCATCGGCACTGGCGCGCTGTCGTTCTTCAGCATTTAGTTCAATTAAGTTGCCTTCTTTCATCAGTAACAATCGATCAGCATGCTCAAAGTAACTATCATCATGACTGATAATAAATAAGGTTTTACCCAGCGCTTTTAGTTCAGGAATCAGTGTCTGATAGAACACGCGGCGAAAAGCAGGATCTTGGTCAGCCGCCCACTCATCAAGTAACAGGATGTCCTTATGTTCAGCGACAGCGATGAGCATGGCCAATCGTTTACGTTGTCCCTGTGATAGTTTATCGGTAGACAGTCGATGGTCAGTCACACTGACTTTATCTTGCAGATTTAATTTATGCAGCCAGGTGGACACTAACGTCATATCAGGGTCATTACCCTCACATCCAATCAGTTGTTTAAAGAGATGTTGGTCACTAAAAATGGCAGAAAACAGCTGTCGATAATCAGCATTGTTTTTTGAGTCAATACGCTGAGCATCAATGTGGACAGAACCGGTAGTAGGGGTAAAAATCCCTGTCATAATCTTGGCAAGGGTAGATTTGCCACTACCATTAGCGCCGATCAAAAAGACCACATCGCCACGTTTTAAGGTTAAATTGACGTCTTTTAATATATCATTTGAATGAGCCGTATTTTTTGTCACTAGAGCAGATGCATCAGAATGATTGCTGTCATAACGACTGCTCTCATAACGATAATGAACATCGGACAAAGTAATAGATTGCCAGTCTTTGACGGCGGTGTCGGTGGCAAATGCTGATTGATAGTCTGCCAGCTCTAAGGATTTTATTTTATCTAGTGCAACTTGTGCCGTTTGCAGCGTCGGATAAGCACCGACTGCATGAAGGAGAGGCGATTGCACAAATAAAATTGTTAAAGAAAAGGTAGTGGCCACAGTCATCGGTATATCAAGATAGTTGGATACTGCAAACACCACACCAATCGCTGCGAACATCATGATGTTTGACCAATTCACTGCCGATAAATGAAACGTGTCAGACTTAACCACTGTTTTTTCGTAAGATTTGGCATGAGACAAAAAGTCGGTGTTATACAACTTTTTAGCGCGATGTTGATTCAGCGCCAGCTCTTTACGTCCTTCTATAATAGATTCATAGTCTTGATATAAAAGATCGTTAATGTCTCGCAGTTCTGTCAAATGCTTATAGACATGTTTCACTAAAATGGTACTGATCCAAATGGTCATCACAATCCAAAACATGACAATCAACAGTAGGGGCAATGATAGCCAACCCAGATAAAGGGCGACACCCGCAGATAAGATAATCCCCTGTACCAACTCTGGCATGCGTACAAAGGCCACCGTAATGGACTGGATATCAGAGGATAGGCTGGCGAGTAATCGCGCACTACCCAAATGATCTATTTGCGGGACTTTGGTATCGATGATTTGTTTGACCAGCGTCGTTCTAAGCTCATAAACAAACTTGTGGCCCAAACGTGTCAAAGCATACTGCGATAAGAAAGTAGTGACTAACAGCAGTAGTACTAACGCTGAAAAGTAACCCAAACTCACCCACGATAAGGTATTAAACGCGGGCTGACTGATAAACGTGTGATTGATATAAGCAATGATACCCACACTGACGGCCGCATTCACTAGATTAAGCAAGATGACTTTGAAAAAGGGCAAGCGGTAGTGCGCCCAAATCATGTGATATAAAGAAGCTGTGGCACGAGAGGACATAGTGACTCAATAATAGGATGGATTTTACGTATTTTTGATGGCATAAAAGGGAGTAGGTCGCGCCTATTCCCTTTTATTGAAAATTATTAATACGGCTTAAGCAGCATCTCTTAAAAGTCGAAAGTTGCTGACACCTTTAAGGCTGTGGGCTCACCTGCATTTAAATGACCGTAGCCTGGAAGACCACCCACTGATTGCCAGTAATCTTCACCAGTGACATTGGTCACCATTCCTCTTAATGTAACCTCTTGTCCTGCCAGCATCGTACGGTAGCGCGCACCAAGGTCTAACGTGGTATAACCATCCACTTTTAACGTGTTGGCGGCATCGGCATAACGTGTGCCTGTGTGAATGATATCGCCCGTCAATGTTAGTCCTTCGACTGCTGCTAGATCATACTCTAGGTTGACGTTGCTTTGCAGTTTGGGTATACCAATGACACGGTTGCCATCTAATGAGGTATCACCCGTGTCTTTTTGTTTGGCGCTTAAATAACTGACACCCGCGATAATGCGCATATTTTCGCTTGGGCTACCGAAGACTGATAGCTCAGCCCCTTGGTGACGGTTTTCACCTGCTGCCACAAAAGTATTGGTATCATCGACATAAGCACGCGGCTCCTCAGTATGGAATATCGCGAGACTACTACCAATCAGGCCGTTGTCGTACTTCACGCCTACTTCAGTTTGTTTGCTGATATAAGGTGCGAGTTCTTGACCGCCATTGGTCACAGGAGTTTCATTCTGAGTGAGTGGCGCGGGTTTTCCTTTAGCGAGACTTTCAATATAGTTACCATAAACAGACCAGTCCATGCTCGGTTGGTAGACGAGACCAATACTTGGTGTCCATTTGCTCTCATCGTAATCAGAGGTTTGAGCTTGAGTATTAGGGTCATAGCTGGTTGTTTTGATATTTTGATGACGCACGCCTAAGGTGGTTTTTAGTTTGTCATCGAACAAAGAGAAAGTATCCGCTAACGCAAAACTTTGCAGCTTTGTTTCGTTTGTCAATTTTGGATTGTCTAAATCGCCACCGAAAAATGCGGTATCTGACCAGCTGTTATCACGATAGTCAGTAGGGTTATATAAGTTAGTCGCAAGTTGGTTACCAAAGTCAAAAGCATAAGCGCCTTTTTCTTCTCGATCATAGAGATCGGCTGCTAGTACCCAATCATGATCGATCTTACCGGTTTGCCATTGACCACGCAGACCAAGCTCAGCACTTTGTACCAAATCTTCTCGAGTGTTATCAAATCGATAAACATAGCCAGTGCCGTTCGCATTGGTTACTGTGAAGTCTGATAAAGAGTTGTCTTCGTCGCCATGTCGTATGCCATAAGCGCCGTAAGCGGTGACGGTGTCACTAAAGTCATATTCGCCTCTAATGGTACCAAACACATCTTCTTCGTTTGAGTAAGTCCAAGGCTGAGCCCAATTTTTTGATGCTTTTGGTGCATCCGGTACTCTAGTCACACCCGCAAGATTGACATTAGGACGAGTGTCTTTCAGCCTGTTGTCCTGCCAGCCCAAGTCTGCTGATAGTCGATACTGATCGCCTTGATAATCTAGGCCAAAAGCGGCTAGACCCAAGGTTGAGGATTCGTCATCGATTGCGCTGTCGCCATCTTGATAAGCGGCATTGAAGCGCACACCAAAAGCGTCCTCTGTACCGAAGCGATCACTCACGTCTACCGCTACTTTGCCTTGATCGCCTTGACCATAGCCGAGCGTCACCTCACGCAGTGGCTCATTACCCGCACGTTTTGGTAGTAGATTAATCGTACCACCAGCGTTACCTCCGCCGGGAGCTGCGCCATTTAACATGGCAGAGGCACCGCGCTGAACTTCCACACGCTCGAATAACTCAGTTGCGATATATTGTCTGGGCAATATACCGTATAAACCATTGAACATGGTGTCATCAGAGGTTGTGACAAAGCCGCGCATAAAGTACGCTTCTTGGAAGTTACCGTAGCCTCTGGCGACACGCACAGTCGGGTCTTTTCTGAGCAGGTCACCCACACTTTGTGCTTGCTGATTGGTGATATATTCGTTGGTATATGAGACCGTAGAGTACGGCGTATCCATGATGTCTTGATTGCCTAAGATCCCAACGCGGCTGCCTGTGGCAACTTGCTCGCCTGCATAAGCAGGGGGTAATCCGTCTGCTGAGGCATCGGCGCTACTGGTCACTACAATGGTGTCCAGTACGACGCTAGGGTCAACTGACTGGGTATCGGTATTGATATCTGTTTGTGCCCACGCAGCTTGACTCACCCCCAGTATCACCACGGAAGTGGACAGACAAGAGGAGCATAACGACTTTAATGAGAGCGGGGCATCAGATACATTCATGGGATTAAGGCGTAAAATAGCAGAGTATAAGCGAGACAGTTGCATGAATATTTCCAGCATGTGATTTAAACGCATATTATAATGATAATTGTTTTCATTACAATAACATTACCGCATTAAGTGTAAACCTGTCTGTCAAGGATAAAGAGTGTCCTTAACGTTATGATGGTGTACTCGATCAAGCGTTTAAAGCGCCATACTCATGTAGTGCAAGCCATCAGATAAAAGCGCTACTTACTTTGCTAGAGCGATTCATATTTATCGATAATCGATGAGTCGTTCAATCTCTACTGTGTGTGAATGTATAAGGCGCGAACGGTTTATTGCACTCGCCAATACACCTTTATCACCATATCCTGACGTGATAAGCCAAGGCTTGCTTTTAATTTTGGTCGTAACGACTTGATATCTGCTGCCTCAAGCGCGCCCCATACCTTGTCAATCTTGCGCGGCATGGTGGTGAGCTGCGTTTGTAATAACATCACTATTTGTGCAGCAAGGTCAGTCTTAGGTGTATTGACAATAGGCAGTAAGTTGTTTTGCAAAAAACACGCATCCTGACGTAGTTGGTCGCTAAGTTTTAGGGTATGGAGGTAACTCACGTCCTCTGGATCATTGGTGATGGCAATGACAAGGGGAGATAATGGGTTTTGCCAGTTCTCTAATAGATTGGCTACTGTAGGCAGCGAGGTTTCATCACAGATGAGTAAGCATTGGCCTTCAGAGAGATGTTCTGTTTTTTCAGGATACTCACGCACACTTTTTATTTGCATGTCACGGGTGAGCGCGCGCGCCCAGTTACCGCCTGGGGTGTCACCATGAACATAGACATCTATCCAAGCTTGAACAGCGCCACTGTCTGAATCTTGCCAAGCTTTTCGTAAAGTGTAATAACGCTGCAAAGGCTTGTCCTGATTTACTGATTCGTTGTCTGCTGATATATTGTCCACTGATTCATTGTTTGGCGCCAATAATCCATCGGAATCAAGTTCAAATAAATAGGCATAGCCTGGATGATTAAGCGGCGTGCTAGCAGGTGCGGTTACCACCAATCGGTATAGATTAGGACTGGCATAATAGCCATTCATCACAGTAAAACGCTGCTCTTGAAGTTTAATCGTGCGTTTGCCAAGCTGACTGGCAGACTTTTGCAACAGTGTGATGTATTGCTCTTGCAGTGCCACTGAGTCGCTAATAGGGGACGTAAAATGGATGAAGTGCTGACTTGTGACAGCGGAGGCGGCTGCGAAAATGTGGCCGCTGACAGGGCTTTTAGCTTGAAGTGTGCTGGCTGTGTTGTTGTCAGTAGTAGGGGTTATGACCTCTAGCAATATGCCATCACTATAGATCTCTTTTATCGTCGCTATCTCGTACTCGCGCATTGATTTTTTGGTAAAAGCGTTGATAAACATGGCAAGTTCGTCTTGATGCTCTTCATTGATGTGACTGACGAATTGGTCTTTATCGGTAATGGCTAACGGTGTTTTATTGATATCATGCTGGGCAAGTGGTTGAGCCATAAATATGATTCCAAGCTAAAAATCAAATAGCAGTCAATTAACTGATATCTAAAAATACGAAGTCGCGGAGAGGTTAGATAAAAAAATCAGAAACTTGAGGTTGATCAACAAGATATCTATAACTGACTAGAGAGACAGAAAATACATGAACGAATAAACAGTGAGGATCGATAAGCGATGTAGGTTATTGATAACCATTAACATCTAAATTATTATTACGTTAATCGGTGTGGATGTCAATGTGTTTAGGCTTGACGGGACGTTATTTTATAGCTGTGACACCAAAGGTGATAATACAGGGTGTGAGGAGCGGCAACACGCAAACAGCGTAAGAGATCTACTGAGTCGCTTTATTCGTTTGCTCGGGCGAATGGTTAAATGTATGCTATTTCTGTGTTAAGGGTAAGCAAGACGCTGGTAATGCCCGCCAGTAGGGCAGTCAGATGGAACTGGCTGATTAATATAATGAAATGGATTTTTAAGGTGATTCTCATGTATGCAGTGATTGGAGCAGGTCCAATGGGGTTGGCTGCAGCCCGAAATTTACAAAAACTGAATATTGCTTTCACAGGTTTTGAGTTGCACACAGATGTGGGCGGATTGTGGGATATCGACAATCCACACAGCACTATGTACGAAAGCGCCCATTTAATTTCGTCCAAGCGCATGACCGAATTCGCCGAATTCCCTATGAATGACTCGGCCGCTTCTTACCCTCATCATACGCAGCTACGTCAGTACTTCCGCGATTTTGCAGACACTTTCAATCTCAAATCACACTACGAGTTCGCCACGCGAGTGATTAGCGTGGAGCCGGAAGGTGATCGTTGGCGTCTGATTAGTGAATGTGATGGCCAAACGCAATCACGCTTATTCGATGGTGTCTTGATCGCTAACGGCACTTTGCACACCCCTAATATGCCAAGCTTGCCGGGTGAGTTTGCAGGCAAGTTGATGCACTCATCCGAGTATCGTAGCCCCTCCATTTTCACAGACAAACGCGTGCTGATCGTTGGCTGCGGTAACTCTGGGGCGGATATTGCCGTTGATGCAGTACATCATGCCAAGTCCGTAGACATCAGTTTGCGCCGAGGCTATTATTTTTTGCCCAAATTTATTAAAGGTCAGCCAAGTGATACGCTCGGCGGCAAGCTAAAGCTGCCACGTCCGGTGAAACAGCGCATGGACGCTGCCATGATCCGGATGATCATTGGCAAACCCTCTGATTACGGATTACCGAATCCAAATTATCGTATGTATGAGTCCCATCCAGTGGTCAACTCACTGGTGTTACACCATTTGGGACATGGCGATATTAAGGCGCGTCGGGATATTCGTCACATAGATGGTCACACTGTGACGTTTAGTGATGGTGAAAGTCATGATTATGACTTGATTCTCATGGCGACCGGTTACCTACTTGACTATCCATTCATTGACCGACAGCATCTCAACTGGCCGATCAATCAAGATGCACCGCAGCTCTATATGAATGTGTTTCATCCTACCCATGACAATTTATTTATGATGGGTATGGTTGAAGCCGCAGGTTTGGGCTGGGAGGGCCGCAATCAACAAGCGCGGCTGGTGGCGCTTTATATTCAGCAGCGCGAGCAAAACACAGAAGCCGCCAGACAGTTCAATGAGGTGAAACGTCAGCGTGCTGGCACAAATCTCGATGGTGGCTATAATTATATCAAGCTTGCACGCATGGCGTATTATGTGAATAAAGATGAGTACTTAGATACTCTGTCCAAGCACATAGCTGAGCTCAAGATAGAACAACCTATACTGGCATCAGAAGTATGATGGCGGCGGTGGTATTTTCACCAAGTAGTCTGGTTTTGCTTAATCTGATCTTGGCGTTAATGATGTTTGGTGTGTCACTGAGCCTGCGTCTCGAAGATTTTAAGCGCGTCATTTTGTCTCCAATCGCACCAATTGCCGGTTTATTTGCTCAGTTTTTGTTGTTGCCCTTGATGACGTGTCTGCTTACTTGGGCATTAAACATCGACCCAGAGCTGGCGCTAGGGATGATTTTGGTGGCGTCCTGTCCTGGCGGTAGCTTCTCTAATATCATGACTTGGCTGGCACGCGGTAATGTTGCGGTGTCAGTCAGCATGACAGCTGTATCGAGTCTTGCTGCGACCGTATTAACACCATTGAATTTTGCCTTTTACGGTTGGCTTAACCCGCATACACGCGAATACTTGACGCAAATCACGATCGAGCCTAGCAGCATTTTGATATTGGTTTTGCTGGTTCTGGCAGTGCCTTTAGTGCTCGGTATGGTGACGGGGCGCAAACTACCGGATTTAGTAGTACGCATTCAAAAACCACTGCGCATCGTCTCGCTGCTGGTGTTAATGGGTTTTGTCGCGATTGCTTTTTCAAGTAATGTCGCCCTTTTTATAGAGCGCTTTCACAGCTTTTTTTGGTTGGTAGTGGCGCACAACCTGCTGGCACTCTCGTTGGGTTATGGGATAGGCCGAATGCTCAAGTTACCAATCGCTGATCGACGCGCTGTGACCTTGGAGGTGGGCATCCAAAACTCAGGATTGGGTTTGGTCATTTTATTTACCTTTTTCCCAGAGGCGGGCGGCATGATGCTGATCACGGCATTCTGGGGCGTCTGGCACTTAGTGTCAGGCCTCACACTTTCACAAATCTGGGCACGGATTCCCTATGAATAAACGTATACTAATCATTGGCGCAGCTGGCTATATAGGCCATCAACTGGGTAATCGACTGGCTGCTCATTATCATGTAGTCGGTACAGATATCCGCCGCCGCGACGATTTGGATTTCTCAGTTGCAGTACTGGATGTACGCGATCAGAGTCTGACAGCATTACTAAAAAAAGAGCACATTACCCATGTTGTGCATCTAGCCTCCATCCTGCAAGCATCGAAAGATCGCGCTCGTGACTATGATATCGATGTCAATGGCACGCGCAACGTGCTCGACTGCTGCATTAAGGCAGGTGTACAGCACTTAACGCTGACCAGTTCTGGAGCGGCTTACGGTTATCACGCTGATAATCCTGAATGGATAGACGAACAAGATGCATTACGCGGTAACACTGAGTTTGCCTACTCCGACCACAAAAGGCAGGTCGAGGAAATGCTTGCCGATTTCCGCCAGCAGCATCCGCAACTACAGCAACTCATTTTTCGGCCGGGTACCGTATTGGGAGCCGATACTCGTAACCAGATTACCAGTTTGTTTATGGCGCCGCGTGTTCTTGCGCTTAAAGGTAGCGATTCGCCTTTTGTGTTTATTTGGGATCAAGACGTGATTGGAGCCATGGAGATGGGAATACGCGAGGACAAAGTTGGTATCTATAATATGGCTGGTGATGGAGCGCTGACGATGAAGGATATTGCTAATCGACTCAACAAACCGCTACTTACGCTGCCAGTATGGCTGGTTAAATCTGGGCTGCAGGTTGCAAAATGGCGTGGCAAACCAACGGGGCCAGAGCAAGTTAATTTCTTGCGGTATCGTCCCGTTCTCAGCAATCAGCGGTTAAAAGAAGAGTTTGGTTATCCTTTAGCGAAGACGTCTGCCGAAACGTTTGAGTACTTCATCGAACGCAATGGTCTGCGTAAACCCTGACACAGAGAATGTCATCAATGTCATTAACATCTGTCACTCTAATCACTGGTGCGGCCTCGGGTCTGGGCTGGGCGATGTCTCGTCACTGGTACGCAGCTGGACATTGTTTGGTGCTGGCCGATATAGACGGGTCAGCTTTAAGCGCACGTGCTACTGAGTTGGGAGACTCTGATAGAGTCATGGCGGTCACCACAGATATCACTCAACTCGATGATATTGCTTTTCTTATTGAGCAAGTGCGTGAACGCTTTGGTCGGCTTGATCTACTGGTTAATAATGCTGGAATTACCCACCGCTCACCAGCGCATCAGACTGATCCTGCGGTGTTCCGACAGGTCATGGCGGTAGATTGGCAGGGGGCAGTAGAGTTGACCATGGCTGCGCTACCTCTGCTACGTAAATCCAGCGGTCAGATTGTCTGTATTGGCTCGATGGCAGGTTGGATGCCAGTGCCGGGGCGTGCAGCATACTGCGCCGCTAAGGGGGCATTGACACAATTCTTTGAAGTGCTACGCTTGGAGCTAGAGTCTGAGGGTATTCATATCCTCATGGTGTACCCAAGCTTTCTGGATACGGCTATTGAGAATCATGCGCTGGGGCATGATGGTGGCATCGCCCGGCACCCACGCTCGATGGTAGGTAATATGCGCAGCGCTGAATGGATGGCGGACTTGATCGATCAAGGGTTGCAGCAGCGCCGCCGCTGGATACTGCCTGAACCTATTTCGCGCTTTGGCAGTTTACTGTGGCGAGTGGCACCGGCTCTATACTTGCGTCAGGTGCGTAAACGCTTTAAAAGCGAGCTGTGATAACATAGATTAAGACTAATATTTGGTAACTACTGAAAACAGGAGCTCTGACCCCTTGAGCTCATCCAACTACAGGAATAACTATGACTTCACCGCTTCACCGTCTGTACTCTTTTCGTCGTTGTCCCTACGCCATGCGAGCTCGTCTTGGCCTTTCATTTGCCGAATTGTCAGTGGCGCTGCGAGAGATCACGCTCAAAAACAAACCAGAACAGATGCTAGCGATTAGTCCGAAAGGCACCGTACCGGTTTTACAGCTTGCGGATGGGACTGTGATTGAAGAGAGCCTAGAGATAATGGTATGGGCATTGGAGCAGCAAGACCCACAAGGGCTGCTTGATGAAAACGTTTTATCTCAGGCCCATGCTTTAATTGAGCAAAACGACAATGAGTTTAAACACTGGCTAGATCGCTACAAATACGCCGATCGTCATTTAGAGATGACGCAGACAGCGTATCGACAGCGGGGCGAAGCGTTTTTACAGGTTTTGGAGGAATTACTGACCAAAAATCCCTACTTACTAGGGAGTCGTGTGACTATTGCTGATATTGGCATCATGCCTTTTGTTCGCCAATTTGCCCATGTGGATCGTGATACTTTTTATAGCTTGCCATATCCTAAGCTGCAACAGTGGCTACAGAACTGGCTTGTGCACCCGTTATTTCTGCAAGTCATGACCAAATTTCAACCATGGCAAGAGGGAGATGCGGTGGTGGTTTTTCCGTCTTAATACGACAACTTCTCCCCCTGTAGCCTTTTTTTGGTTGACCTGACCATACGTTGACAATAAAGAAATAAGCGTACTCACATCGTGAATACGCTAAAAATTGATAAGTGTTAAATAATCGTGTGCAACCGCATATCACGCTTAAGTGAGTTTTAAGTCGAGATTGGGGTGTCTAAAGCCATCTGTGGTGGCTGAGTTTTTTTACTGTCAACCGCAGCACTGAGGTTCACTAAGAAAATGGCAATGGCGGCAATAATACCTGGTATGGCGATAAACAAAAAGTTGGTTTGATGACTGAGCTCAAGCGTCAGTAACGCACCCGTCAAAATGGGTCCAACAATCGCGCCAATACGCCCGATACCTGATGCCCAGCCCATCGCTGTCGTACGAACCGCGGTAGGGTAGTACTGAGCCACAAAGGTATAGAGCAATATCTGTGAGCCGATCGTAGTGGCGCCAGCAATCGCGATGAGGGTGTATAACACCACCTGAGGACTGTTATAACCAAGCAGTATTAATGAAACCGCACCAAGAGCAAACATAGTGGTCAAGACCGGCTTAAGGTGGAATTTATCAGCCAGCACACCGCCACCAATCGCACCCACCATGCCACCAATGTTGAGCGCAAATAAAAACAGCATACTAGCGCCTAGCGAATAACCCGCTTGAATCATCAGTTTGGGCAACCAGCTGGCGAGGGCGTAAACCATCAGTAGGCACATAAAGAAAGCAACCCAAAACATAATGGTCGTAAAGCCGCGGTTTTTTAGGAAAAGCGCTTTAATAGGAGCGTCATCACCTTTGGTCGGTTCGTCTAACAATAAAGTGGTAGAAGGGGTGACGGTTGCCTGTGGCGCCAGCTTTTGCACGATGACTTTCGCCTCTGTGTCTCGTTTTTCTTTGACAAGATACATCAAAGACTCAGGCAGCATTTTCCAAATAATAGGTAGTAGCAAGGTCGGTATGCCGGCAATATAAAACATCACCTCCCAGCCAAAGTCCACCACCAAAAACGAGCCCAGTAGGGCGGATGCCATACCACCGATGGCATAGCCACTGAACATCACCGCGACCAACGTACTGCGGATGCGTTTTGGCGCATACTCTGAAGTCAGTGCGACACAGATTGGCATCACGCCACCAATACCCAAACCGGCGATAAAGCGCAAGGCGGCAAATTGCATTGGACCACTAGCAAACGCGCCTAAAAAGGTAAAGCTGCTGAACAGGCCCACGCAAATCATGATGGTTTTTTTGCGACCGATCTTGTCAGATAAAGTACCAAAGATCATCGCCCCAAACATCATGCCAAATAAGGCCGCGCTGGCAAGAAAACCTGCTTGTACAGCCGTCAATGACCACTCTTCCATAAGCAGTGGTAGTGCCACACCATAAATGATGAGATCGTAGCCATCAAAGATAATAATTAATAAACACCAAAACAGCACTTTCCAATGAAAGGGCGCAAATTTGGCGTCATCAATCACTTTATTGACGTTTAACGTTGGTGATTCCATTCGTCTTTCTCCATGGGTAATGTCCCTATAAGTACTTATTAAGTTAGGGTTTTCTAAGGATCAAGTCAAAAACCCTCTAAGTATAAATTTATACCAAAAAGGTATGGTTGTTGCTTGGGTGGTGTAGGGGAAATAAGGGCTGCCACTAAAATGCATAGTTATGATTTATAAACCTATGACTTTTGCGGTGTGACTGTTGTGAAAAATCAGGTGCTTACTGACCGTAAATCACATTTTTAAAACACAGACAAAAAACAGCTCATATATCTAAAAGATATATGAGCTACTTATTGCTCTCTTCTCACATGGGTACTTAAATGCGCAATAAGTTTGGCGTTATGAATGGGTCAAATGTTGTCGCACAAGCTGATTAAATACCTCAGGCTGCTCAATATTTGAGATGTGTGAAGCGTCGATTGTGGCAAGCGTGGCGTTTGGGAGACGCTCGACCATATATTGACCATCAGCAGCCGTCGTCACAGGATCTTTAGAGCCTGCCACCACTGTAATCGCGACATCGATATCTTTTAACTGTTCGCGAGTATCAGCGACAGACAGCGCCTCGCAGCAGCTGGCATAACCCTCGCTACTCCCAGCGGCAAGCGTATCAGATAAGTTTTGTACGACCTCAGGATGGGTGTCGATAAAGCCTGCGGTAAACCAACGCGATGCTGCTGTAGCTGCAATAGGGTCTAGACCTTGCTCTCGTACCAACTGCGCACGATCTGTCCATGCTCCCTCGTTCCCAATCTTCGCGGCGGTATTGCATAGCATTAAGTGGTGAAAGCGGTTAGCATAATTGAGGGCTAGCCATTGACCAGTCATGCCGCCCATTGAGATGCCGCAAAAAAATGCTTTATCAATATTCAGATGATCAAGCAAATCAATGACGTCTTGACCAAGCTCATCAAGACTATAAGGGCCTTTGGGCGCAGAAGATTTACCATGACC
>OAOU01000139.1_pt1 | contig 14670 bp, 21 predicted proteins | sample 1470821 | NCBI WGS metagenome assembly OAOU01 (sample SAMEA3275579, study PRJEB22092) | marine metagenome | biome: ENVO:00000447 MARINE BIOME; feature: ENVO:00002042 SURFACE WATER; material: ENVO:00002010 SEAWATER | collected 2014-06-20T12:30:00+00 | depth 0 m
ACCGATTTATTATCAAGTATTTCAGGTGTAGAAGCAGCTTCGGCTATGGAGAAGTTAGTAGGGTATGCAGGTAATGGAGAACTACAAAAGCTTATCCAAGATCTACAGGGGTCACAAGGAGAGCTTGCTGCTTTATCTAGTACTATGAGCGATAATACGATGGGCGACTGGGCAGCGATGACCAGTGGTATTGATGCTTTTCGTACTGCTATTTTTGATGCCAACGGCGGTGCGCTACGTGAGTTTATCCAGTCAATTACTGAGATGGTCGGACGTATGACTGCGTTCGCCAATGCTCATCCACAGCTAATGTCAGTACTAGGGACAATGTTCGCCACGTTAGCCATTGGTGCAGTCGTTATTGGTGGCCTAGGCGCGATCATGCTAACCATCTTAGGCCCTATGGCACTACTACGTGCATCACTGATCACGATGGGATTACCAACGACACTGACACCGTTGGGATTATTAGCCAAATCATTTGGCATGATTGGTGGTGCTGTCAGAGCATTGACGCTCACGCTAATGGCAAACCCTATTTTGGCACTATGCCTAGCATTAGCAGTACTGGCTTTTACCATTTATAAAAACTGGGACACGCTAGGCCCGATGTTTGCAGCGCTGTGGGAGCGCATCAAATCCATATTTAATACGGGTATTCAGGCACTTAGATCATTCATATCTAGCTTTAGTCCCGTCAGTGCCTTTACGGCAGCGTTTTCTGCCGTTTGGGGTTACTTGGCTGGACTGGGTGCGACCTTCAGGCAGTACGGCGCCAATATGCTCGAAGGGCTAAAAAACGGCATTTTAGGCAAAGCTCAAGCAGTGGTTAGCTCAATCAGCAACGTCGTCGGTCGTATCAAGGGCGCGTTTACTGGCTCAAAAGGTATGGATATCCATAGCCCCAGCCGAGTCTTTGACAGCTATGGCGGTTATATGATGCAAGGCTTGGGACGTGGCATATTATCCAATGCTGGCATCCCAGTCAGTGCCACCAAATCTATCGCTGGCCAAATCAATGATTATGCACCTATCAGTATCGACAGCCGAAAATCTATCTTGCCACCTCGTGGCCAGTCTAGTATGGCGATGATGGGCGGTATGAGCAGTGGCAATATCACTATAAATATTCATGGCGCAACCGATCCGCAAGCAGTAGCGCGTGAAGTCCAGCGCGTATTGGCTGGTGAGCAACGCAATCAAATGGCACGTGAGCGTAGCCGCTTATCTGATATCGACTAGGATTACATATGTTAGCAAGCCTTGGATTATTCGTATTTGAGACCACCAGCGCCGCATTTGATGAAATATCGCGCAAGTCTGGTTATCGTTTTGGCACCGGCAACGCTGTCGGCACCAGACCACATATGCAATATATCGGTCAAGATAATGATGATATATCGCTATCAGGTTCGCTGTACCCAGAGATAACCAAAGGTATCGTCTCATTAGATGAATTACGAGACATGGCAGCGACTGGTAAAACCTACGCGCTCATGAATGGCAATGGTTACTACTATGGCATGTGCTATATCACTGACATCAGTGAGACTCAATCACACTTATTGTCAGATGGTACTGCTCGCAAAATTAGCTTTAGTTTAGCACTCAAGCTGGCAGATGATAGCGAGCGTGAGCAAGTGGCCATCTTAGATCAGGATCGAGCAGACGTATGACTAACTTATTCAAACTCACAATCGAAGGTATTGATCGCACAGCGCAGGTTGAGAAGCGTCTGATTAGTCTCTCAATGACAGACAAGCGTGGTACTGAAGCAGATGAATTATCACTGACACTATCTGATCATGACGCGGCGCTGCCCTTACCTACCAATGGCAATGAGATAAGGCTATGGCTTGCGATGCCTGATACTGGCGATATGATAGACAAAGGCACATTTACCATTGACCAAGCCGAGCACAGTGGCACACCTGACCAGCTGCAGATACGCGCCAAGTCAGCCGATTTCAAGTCATCATTGAAGGTAAAACGCAGTGACAGCTATCATCAGCACAAGCTTGGTGAAATAGCGTCGAGTGTGGCCAAGCGTCATGACTTGATATTGGCCATTGATAATGCAGTATCAGCAATAATGATCGATCATATCGATCAGCACCGTGAGAGTGATATCAATCTATTGACCAGGCTTTGTGATGACCATGATTTGATGTGTACGATTAAGGCTGGACGGCTGATTATCAAACCGATTGCCAATGCAAGATCACCTTCAGGGGCGGCATTGGGAGCAGTCAGTATCACTCGTCAGTCTGGTGACAGCCATCGCTATAGTCGTGCTGATCGCACCAGTGACTATAATGAGACGACATCTAGCTATCATGATGATAAAACTGGTAAGACTAAGCATATCAGCGTCAAAGACGGTAAGTCCAAACCGATGGACGCCCTACCCAATGACAAGTCTCATGTACTGACCAAACCTGCCAAGTCAAAAGATGAGGCGGTATCCAAAGCAAAAGCGAGCGCCAACAAAAAAGCCCGCCAAGTGGCGAGCTTTGATTTGACGTTAGCAGTAGCACGTCCTGATATTATTGCTGATAGCCCTGCGATAGTGAGAGGTTTTAGACCTTATATTGATCAACATCAATGGACGGTCGTAGAAGTGACACATGACCTATCTGGTAGTGGTTATAGTACTGGTATTAAGTGTGAGGCTGGGTTTAAATCTATCAAAAAAGTATAGGTTAACCTAGCAACCAACGAGGTAAATATTCACGTCTATAGTCTTTTACCCAAGTAGTGATGAAAGTCTGCATGGCATAAATCCCACCTATAATGTATAAAACCGAACGGTATGGCTCTAACGAAATATAATTACTGAGGAAAGCAACACCTCTAGGCATCATACTATCAATAAAAATAGTAAATAAAAGTATAACTGAGGCCCAAATCGCACCTCGAAACGAAAAAATTAAGGAATGCTGAATTGCGCACCACATATCCAGAAAAAAGTCTTTCATTTTAGTTTACGATTCCTCATACCTTATTAATGTCAGGATACAAAACAATGCACTATAAATTTATTTCATTAATAAGCTCTTATTAATGAAATTATGTAGCAAAAATGAGATCAAATAAACCACCTCACTACATCGCTGTTTTTTACTTTAATCATGATTTGTCAGACGGTAAATATCACAAAAATATCAGATATAGTAACAAAGCCTAAGTTTCGTTATCAAATACCTCTGATGGTGTATATTGTAAATTGACAAAATAGTTTCTGATATGAAATGGAAAACCAGAACGTGGATGTTCCATTATAGTCATGTCAAAATATCCATAAGGCGTATAATCCTTACATTCAACTTCTATAGGCTGAGACTCTATATATTCCCGCCACTCTGCAGCGCACTTAGTACTGGGCTTCTGTTTAGTAAGGTTATAAACGATTATTCCTCCATGATTAGTACCGGGTCTACCTGTTGTATAATTTTCTGTTAACTGTCTGAACCCATGGTAAGTCCACACATTACCCCCGTGGATTTTAGCCTCTGCTAACCACTCAAATTTATTCTCTTTAACAAGAAGGTCAACGTGTCCATTGCGATTAGTCTCAAACTCACAATTATAATTTTTCGTGTTTAAAATAGTTTGAACTACATAGGAAATTTTTGTTTCGCCATCGCCCTGATGATGATTAGCATTTTTTTCAAGATGTGCAAAGCAATCATCAAGTGCATTATACAAACCTTCTAAAAATAATTCATAGTTGTTAGTTTTATTTGCAACCTGTCTACTCAAAAAATTGACATTTGAGTCCTCAGTAATATCAAAGTCACTCATTACTTAGGTCTCCACAACTAGTATAAATTTTATAGCGAGTGATGAAATTTTCACTAACACTGAATACTGTATTAATTAATTTTTTAAATTCTTCTTGAGAGACATCCTCTCCAGTCAATGGGTTGTAGTAATCTTTATTCTTTAATATTTCAGCAAGCTCTTCATTCTCAAAGTAGTGTCTTCCTGGTTCAAAAAAATCATCGCTATCAATATATGAAATCCATTCAATAATATCGTATGGCTCTAAGGCTATCAAATGCAATGTATAATTGATGCTTTTATTATTTTCAGATTCAACTAACTTTTTCACCATACTATAATCAATTTCTTTGAGCGCAGTAATATCTCCATAATTTATTACAGAGTCTAAAAACGCCTCCGTAATTCTATAAACATCTTTACGGAAGTCTTCTTCAAAGCTTGTAGTTTCTTGTTCTACAAACTTAAGATAATAATCTTTCAGCTCATATGTTTTCATCTAATAATTCCAATATAGCTAAGGTATTCCATTAGGCTTTTTACTATCTTCTTTCCATCATCGCAGCCACCTTACTTAGATTTCAATCATATACTATCTTAGTAAACTACAAAATTTTGTTGATGGCAGACGTAAAATCTGTAGCATTATCAGCCTGGATAGTAGCTTCGTACAATTCTGGTTTTTGTTTAGTCGCCATTGCAGCATTGGATTTTAAATCAATTTTATATTGTGTTTTACGCTTAGTATCAAAGGCCATAAATATACGAAATACGTTAATCAAACCATTTACACCTTTAACACCCGTTTTATGATATATAGATTCACGAGCGTCAGGATGTCGCTTATTAGCATGAGCATGATATATTACACCATCTGCAGTCTTCAAAGATAAATCATTCGCAACACCTTCACTCTTATCATAAAACGCTTTTATTTTAGGAAACAGATTTTTTGAATGGTCAGGAAATGTTGTATCTTCCACTGTCTTTTTAAGTCTAATAGAGAAATTGCTCATTTCCACGTTGAGGTTGCTCGACTTAACAATACCAGCTAGATCTACACTAACTATAATAACTTTATTTTCCAAATCAAATGTATAAGAATTGAGAGCGGGAAAATTCACTTTTTTCAATCCGATTATATTAGAAAACTCTTCTCTCAAAGATTGAGTAACCCTGTCTTCAATATCTACTCTTGCATAATCATTCACAACATATTTAAAGTAAAATGCTAATTTCTTCCCGTCCATTTCTATCTGAAAAGAGACATCCGTATCTGTATCATTAATCAATGAGTCTATAGAATAATCCTTTAACCTATTATTTATTGATTCCTGAAAGTAATTTAATAACTTACTAAAGCTTTCTTCATTGACATTCAAAACTTTAATTAACTTATTGTTATAAAGTAAAATATTTTTAATTTTAGAAGCAAGGTTTTTATGAGCCTTTGCGATATTATCGGTGTTTACTTTCGAAAACTTTAAACTATCTATATGGTTGGGTACACTAGACCATCTTTTTGGTAGCTTTATATCTTCTTGAAGATCATCAACTATTTCTCCTATCTTTAATCCTCTATTTCTCAGAAAATCAATCATAGATTTCAATTCATTTTTTAAAATGGAGAATTCTGGCTCGGTCATAATTTATTATTCCTAAAGTATTACTTCAATTAAAGATAAAAAACATGAGTAAGTTATAACTAACTCATGCTATAAAAATATAATGTCTATTTACTTTTATAAACTAATCAATTTTTAAAGAAAAATTCACTACTTTTTCAATGCGAAATACGCCTTATCCTGTCAAAATAAGAAAATTTTAGGCATTGGTATATTTAGCTGGTACAAGCATTGATGTAGAGATAAAAAATGCTTCCAACGTTTCATTGGTATAATATTGAATAGGCTATTATTAGTGAAAGCGTACCACTATGACACGCTTTCATCAATAAATATTTAACTTCTGTTCGTTCAAATTTTAAGTTTGATAAAGCTTGCTAGAGGCAACGTAACTTCTTGTTAGTCAAAAACAAATACCAATAAAAAAGCCCGCCAAGTGGCGAGCTTTGATTTGACGTTAGCAATAGCGCGTCCTGATATTACTGCAAACATTCCTGTGACGGTGCGAGGCTTTAGACCATATATCGATGAGCATCAGTGGACAGTCGTAGAAGTGACACATGACCTATCAGACAGGGGTTATAGTACTGGCATTAAGTGCGAGGCTGGGGTTTAGTTCGTTAGGTCTATGTGCATGAAGCAAATTCCATTATTGCATTGGCCGGTAGCGGGATGCCCTCCCACTGGTTTACTACGATATTTGCCACCATTCGACAAATACATAACTGCATCAGCACCCTCACGACCTGCCATGGCCCTAGCCAATTTATAAGCATCTTTTAAACTTTGTTGGCTATATTCGGTAGTTTTAGGTTCGTCTGAATACATATACCAGTTTAATGAGATATTGTTTGGGCTATGAGAAAACCAAGCGGATATAGGTGTTTCATCATCCATGATGTAGAGTTTTTTAGGCTCGCCTTCAGTATCAACAGAGTCTTCTACTTCAGCCGGTTCTAATTTTGCACTAGCCAAAATAGCTTTCCCATCGAGCATGCCCACAGTTTCAACAGGCTCACTTAAATCATCTTGATACCATAAAACCTTGTTCTCTGCCGCTGAATTATCTTCAGACCCTTTGACCTCAATTGCCCCATTTTCATGAACAACGTAATCATCTTCTGACAGTCCAGCTTCTGCGGCAACCTCGTTCATATCGATGACTTGAGGTTCAGGATCACTACAGCCAATCACGCCAAGTGCCAAAACTCCCACAAAAAATTCTTTCCTAAAGTAAATCACAGTTATTTATTCCCTTCTTCATGTAGACCTTTCTTAATGAATAGACGAACAAACTCAACAAATTCTTCTTTAGTTAATCCAGCTTCATCAAACAAATCATTGCCGATAGTATAACGTTCGCCACTGTCATAACCAGGTATATACCCAGGGAAATATACTTCATTTATCGCAAAACTAGATTCAAGACGGGCAACAATATCAGCGTTCATAGATCGGCTATGCGCCTTTGCGGATTTTTTTATTTTATCTCTTAGCTCTTCAGGTAATCGAAGCTGGTATTGAACCGTTGTATGTTGGTCAGTCATAGACACTCTCAAAATAAAGTCAGTATTCCACACCCAGTGGGTATTGACAATAATATCCACTGGGTATAATCTTAAAACATATCCAGTGGATATGTTTTTAATTTACTCAAAAAAGGTTTTAGTTATGGAAGTTAATCGCAGTCGTCCTTCATCCTACAAATTGAGAATGTCTAAAGATCTACACCAATGGCTCAAAGACAATGCAGCTAAAAATTATCGCACCTTAGCTACTGAAATGCATATGCACCTTGAGCAAGCAATGATTAAACAACAAAAAGAAGACGGCAATGTTAAATAGACCTAATACCACCCAGCAGATCAATACTTATATGCGTGGTCAGCAGTTGCTGCATCGTCATTTACAATTATGTCAGCGTATAAAAAAGGCAAACCGCACTCGCCAAAGTAACCGGTCTGCCTTCACCACAAAAGAAATCAACTTGATCAAAGTTAACTCTTTTAACCAATCAACTCAAGGAGCTAATCAGTATGTCACAGTATAACACAGCACAAGAAGCTATCGATGAAGTTGCAACGCTAACCAAAACAGACTCTCCTGCAGCTTGGATAATGAAAGCTGACATTAGTGAAAGCCATGCAAGTATTTTGCATAATTTATTTAATGCACTATTTGTTAGTGAACGTCAGTACAGTATCAAAACTGATCATACACCTAACCATATAAGTATTATTACGCTTGACCTCAATCAGGTACAACAGCTCATCAACGCACATTGTGGCAAACTCATTACACATATGGAAATTATTGAAGCGCTCTGCGACTTAGCAGAGCCAAAACTACTTTTGCCATCTCCCGTACCTTTTCGCTCAGAAATAGATGATCAACGAATTGAAGCAATACGATTAGAATATGACCAGTCTAATAAGGCAACGCCACTACCTAAATCTAAGACAGACCAGATTGCGCTTGAACTATCTCAAGTTACTTTTAACGAAGCAGCAGACGAGATAGACAAATGCGATGCCAGTCGGCGATGGATAGAAAGAGCTATGTACCTTGAGGAAAGCCATATCGAGCAGCAAGATACCATTCAGTCTTTGCGAGCCATCATTATTGACATGGCAGAGACACTGCACGTAGCAGACCCGAATGCCCGTATCAGTATGACCAGCAGCGACCTACTGGACTTGGTACACAGTCAAAAAGATATGTCAGACAATGCGTTTTAATAGCTCAATAGTATGAGAAACCAGTCCGAGTGACTGGTTTTTTTGTGCCTACCATTTACTCAATTGCCTCATTTGACTGTATCGATCAAACCCAGTCCCAATGTTGCCAGTATCTTATAGTCATAGTCTTCATTGGCACTTGCCCCGGCTTGTACCAACGCTTCCTCTGCGTGATACATCGCACCCAACAGCCTATCTGAAGGGCTTTCTAGATCCAGTATATCGGGTAGATTAATCAATCTCTGATGATATAACGGCAGATCACTATGAGATTTCACATCAAGCGCAACATCCTCTAAACGCTGACCAGTCAATACATACATCACATCAAACCCAATATTCCATAGCTTAATTAACAATGATGAAGGCATATCACGCTTGCCTGTCTCATAGTTTTTATATGTTGTTTGAGCAATTCTGATAGTTGGCTCTTCATAAACCTCAACTGCCATAAGGCCCAAACGCTGACGCTCTGCTTCTAAGCGCTTCCCCACTTCAATTGACTCCACAGCACACCCCTTATATTTTCGTTTGAATGTATAATATGATTGCAAATACGTTCATTTGACTGTATTATTAAACCGTACCACGTTAACACGCTTTCAATTAGCTATAGGATACCACCAAATGACTGAAACAACATTACAGGCAACGCCCAAGGGAGAGCTGCCACATCTAAAAGATGGTAAACGCAAACCCATACAGCTACGGCTAACGCCAAATGAACATGAAGAGTTGGTCAGCACAGCTGGTAATGAAGTTCGATCCATGAGCTATGTTGCATACCGTCGCTATCAGGCTGGTCTAAAGCTAGAGCAGTCGAAAAAGCAGTCAAAGCAACACTAAAACCAAACCAAGAAGGAAACCAAACCATGAACCCAAACACCAAAAAACTACGCGATAACCCGATCAAAATCAGTGTCGATCACTACGACTACCAGATATTACTGGCCCATTCCGAGCGCTCAGGTATCGAGATGGCCACGCTGGTCAGACAGCTTGCCATGAGCAAGATCCATGACCTGGTATTTCGTGAACAACCTATCGCTATGATACTGCCATCACAAAACACAGTCGAGATGCCATTAGGTCACTTTTGGGCGATGACTCAAGCACCGGTCAGTACCTCGGGAGTCACCAGCCATGCCTAACGATGTCTATATCCACCCAACCCCTGCAGAGCAGCGCTTACTTGAACGTAAGGCTGCCGAGCATGGAGTAAGCGTCGATGAGTTTGTCGCTTGGGCACTGAGACAAGCACTCGCTGAAACAGATAAAGAGTTACAACTCATCGTCAAACACTAAAAGAGGTCATATATGCGCTGTCCAGCTTGTCATTCCAACTGTTTAATCCTGCGTACCCGCGTCATTACTGACTACTTACGCGACATAGAACACCGCTGCAAAAACGACGAATGCGGACACATATTCGTCACTCAGCAAGAGTATGTACGCTCGATAGTCAAGCCAGACGTGCAGAAAGACAAACCAATCAGCGCAAATGCCTAACCAAACTACCAAACCAGACGAGCAATATTATGCAAACCATGCAAGATGATACCCGTAGCGAGCTAATCACTCGCCTCGTACAAGATTATGGTCTCAAATTCTCCAGCGACCGTCAGTTTTTGCGTTATGGCCGCTGCCCATCATGTAATAAAAAAGAACTATTTACCGGTGCAGATGCACCGTGGACGATTCAGTGTGGCCGTGCTAATAAGTGCAATTATCAAGCATCTACTCGTGATATCTATCCTGACATATTCGCCAATTGGACGAAGAAAAACCCACCAACACCCAGCAACCCAAACGCCACGGCTGACGCTTACCTTCAGTCGGGACGTGGCTTTGATATTGTCAAATGGCAAAGCGCTTACACTCAAGAAGTATTCAAAGACTTCTATTCTGACTTTACTTGTCCTAGTGTCCGTTTCAACATCACCAGCGAAGGGCAAACTCTAGGGTATTGGGAACGCCTGATAGAACCCGCCGCTAATATAAAAAAAGCTCGTGTACAAACAGGCTTTAAATTTAAAGGTCATGCTTGGCTACCGCCAAAGCTGCACCTACAACATGGCGTCTGGTCATATGTGAAAGAGCTGTGGATTACTGAAGGCATCTTTGATGCCATGGCACTGACTGAGAACGGTCTACATGCTATCAGCAATATCACAGCTGGTAACTATCCCAATATCACGTTAAATCAAATCAAAGCCAGGCTCGATGAGCTTGGTAAGCCATACCCAAAAATCATTATTGCTCTTGATAATGATAAAGCAGGACAGGCTCAAACTGACAAACTGGTGGCAAGAGCGCGACAACATGGATTTGATGCCACTGCCGCCCAGTCGAGTGAGTATAGCGGTGGGTCTGATTGGAACGACCTACACAAAGCGGGAAAACTCACTAAGTCAGACCTTGAGCGCTACCGCTTTTATGGGGAGCTGCTTATTGCTGAGACAGCAAAGGACAAGGCGCTACTGACGTACAACCAATATGGTACCACTAGCTTTTATATGTTTTTCAACAGTTGCACCTACTGGGTAAAAGTAGACAGCGAAAGCTTTGATAAAGCTAAGCAAATGGACGCGGACAGCGAACCGACAGAGGATCTATTCAATACTGAAGAAGAATTAAAAGAGGCCGTACAGCTATGGCACGACGACTTGATGCAGTCCTGCATGACCGTCACTCAGATTATGAACTGTCAACCGCAAGCGCTCTACTATCAGCAAAACCTGGTCACCGATGAGTCGTGGTATTTTTTTCGTATTCGCACACCACAAGGCGACACCAAGAACACTTTTACCGGTAGCCAACTCTCTGCAGCGGGTGAATTCAAAAAGCGCCTATTATCAGTCGCGCCAGGCGTCATTTATCAAGGCAATTCAAAGCAGCTAGATGTCATGCTAGGACGCATGATTAATGGCATCAAGACAGTAGAGACCATCGATTTTATTGGTTATAGCAAAGACCATCAGACTTACATTTTTAACGATGTAGCCATCCGTCATGGTCAGAGCTACCCGCTCAATACTGATGATTATTTTGACCTGCCAAATAATAAAAGCCTAAAGACACTCGCTGCCAGTCCAAATATCAGAATCGGTGACCGCCCCAAAGATCCAGCCAACTGGTTAGCAGACATCATATCTGGCTGGGGTGTGCAAGGCGTCATTAGTCTGGTCGGCTTCATGGGCAGCTTGTTTGCCCAGCAAGTACGCGACCGTCAAAAGTCCTTTCCTTTTTTAGAAATCGTAGGTGAGCCTGGTACTGGTAAATCAACCCTACTTAGCTTTTTTTGGCGTTTGATAGGTCGTGATGGCTACGAGGGTATCGATCCCAACAAAACCACCAAAGCAGGTCGTCTGCGCTCATTATCACAAACCTCAAATATGCCTAGCGTCTTTATTGAGTCTGACCGTGATGGTGCCGGCACTGGTCGCAACAGTCAGTTTAATTGGGACGAACTAAAAAACCTATATGACGGCGGCACGATTGGTACACGCGGCGTCAAGTCAGCCGGCAACGAAGTCTATGAGCCACCATTCCGCGGCACTATCGTCATCAGTCAAAATTTGCCCGTGGTGGCGTCCAAGGCAGTGCTAAGCCGTATCTGCCACCTATTCTTTGCATTGGACAACCAGACCCGAGATTCTGAAGCAGCAGCCAGACGTATCGAGGCACTACAGACCGAAGATGTCAGTCATTTCTTAGTCGATATCCTCAAGATGGAAGACAAGATACTGCAGGTGTTTTTTGATACCAAAATAGCGCATGAGAATTGGTTAAAAGACAGCGGTGTCAAAGCTTTTCGTGTTGCTCATTGCCACGCGCAGATACTCGCCATGTTTGATGCGATGAAACTAGTATTGCCAGACTTACAGCGCTTGGACGGGGCCGTAAAGCAGGAAGTATTCAATATGGCAACCGAACGCGATCAGACGCTTGATACCGAGCATCCGCTCAATATTCAGTTCTTTGATGTACTCGAACGCTTGAATGCAGCGCCCAACACAATCGAAGGTGCTGGTCATCATATTCGCCGCTTGCATATCAACCACAGCAAAAACCCAGATCTATTGGCGATCAGTATGCCAGAGATCTATCAGCTTGCGAATGAGTACCGCTATGACCTACCGCCACAATCCGATATGCATCACGCGCTACGCCAGTCTAGGCAGTTCAAGTTTGTGGCAGCAAACAAGACCGTAGCGTCTCAAATAACAGGCCGTAGCATTCGTTGCTGGGTATTTGAAATGCCTAAAAACCTAAGCCTCACTTAAAAGGAAATCAACTAATGAACATTCAAAACCTAATAAAACACGCCGCACAACATGCTGAAAGACAAAGACAGGCTCAAGAGTCTAGCAAAGTAATGGAAACGTTTCGAATGATGATAATGACGACCACGATTAACGACTTGGTGAATCAAGACGTTATCGATAAAACTTTGCAAAAAAGTGCTGATAAAACGCTGAACATGTTCAAAAACGACTGTAAGCCTAGCGATGGTGAAATGGAACAACTTGAAGCCATAGCCAACCTCGCAAAAGTGGAAGTTAAAAGGATCTTAAGCGAGTCTGCCAAGATTATGTTGGTCAAGTCATGAACCTAGTCCGCGCCCTATTCCCTTACAACCGTGAAAGCCCTTTACATTGGCTGACCTTCGACACGGTGAGCGGTCAGATGATTGACTGCTCAATGCACCCAACGCACAAGCAGCGAGACCTCTATCAAGGCAAGCATTACAGCATCAATAAAGACAAGATTGAAATGCGCTGCAAGGTCGAAGTCTACCAAGAACGTAAATACGAAAAATTAACTGAAATCAAAATAGGAAAAAACTAAATGAGCGACATTATTGACCGCGCCAACGACCAAGCGCAAGAAGAGTTAGAACGTAACCTAGCCAAGGCTGCACGTTTTGATCAGCCATCACTGGCAGAGTGTATCGATTGTCAAAACAATATAGAGGGACGGAGGTAGTCATGCCATTACCACTAAGTTTATATCGTTGTCGTGACAGCGTTTGCATAGCAACTGATGAAAACATGGTCAATGAGCATCTAAACCGTGATCGCATGGGTAGAAAATCCCCAGTAAATAAAATGCCAGAAGGTAGCGTTATCTTACATAACAACAAGCCATACGGTATAGACGAACTGACCAGATTGGCACATAAAAAGGCAAAAACAATGAAACTGGATCTAGACAACCCGTTCTCAATCATCATTGATGATAGGTTTATCAAATGACTATACCATGGACAAAAAAACAGCCCTCACAATTGTGAGGGCTGCTTCTTCAAATTATTTGAGCCAAAGCCCCAAACCAAGAACTCTTAAGTGGCTCAATAGTTACCAAACCAGACCTTTATTATAGCGTCAAATCCGTGTAAAAGCTAGTTATATCAGTCTTTTAAGAGATATTTACATTCATTTGACGTCATAGGAGCATTCAAAGTGGCCAGTATTGAACCACTCAAAACCAGTATTCGCATTATTTGGTATATAAACGGTGAAAAAGACAGCGAAACCTTACTAAACACACCACCAACCGCAGCAAACAAGGCTAACGCGCAGAAAATAGCGGATATGGTTGAGCAACAGATACAAATGGGCATATTCAACCGTGATGCCGTATTCCCATCATCACCAAAGCGACAAGCATCATATTTTGGCTATTACATCCCCGTTTGGGAGAATGCCGAGCAAAGTACAGTCTCTCCAACGACTTGGGCGACCTACACCAGCAAAGTGGCCAACCACATCACGCCATATTGGGAAAATAAGCAAATAAGCAAAATCAGTGCTGAAGATGTCGAATATTGGGTATATAAAGTGCTTAGAGTCAATCTATCACCGAAAACGATTGTCGATATACTAGGTTTATGGCGATCAATATGGAGTTATTGGGCACGTCATCAAAAGAACCCTAACGATCCAAGCCAATACATAAAGCTTAACGCAAAAGATCCCAAAGACATCGAGCCATTCACTCGTGAAGAAATCGCATTAATCATCAATACCGAAACGGACACAACCTTTCGGAACTTATGGACAGTCATGTTATGGTCAGGTCTATCCAGTGAGCTAATGCCACTGTCCGTAGAAGATGTTGATTTTGATCAGGCAACAGCATATATCAGACGTGGCTTTGTGAAAGGCATTCATAAGGCGACTAAAAACCGACGACGCAAACGGCAAATCGAACTACTACCGATCGTAGCGAATGCCTTAGTCAATCAACGCGAATTGCTAACTGATCAAAACCCTCAAGCAGTCAAAGTACTTGAGCGAGATAATCACACCTATGAAAAGCAGCATCTAACGTGGCTCTGGTACAACCCACGCACCGGCAGCCATTACACATACCCACAGCTTGAAAAACGCTGGAAGCGCCACCTTGATAAATGCGACATACCCTATCGCGCTTTAAACAATGGTCGTCATACTTATGCAAGCCAAGTACTATCGACAGGCATTATCAGCGCCGAATGGTTAGCCAACCAACTGGGACAC
>OAOU01000141.1_pt1 | contig 14644 bp, 12 predicted proteins | sample 1470821 | NCBI WGS metagenome assembly OAOU01 (sample SAMEA3275579, study PRJEB22092) | marine metagenome | biome: ENVO:00000447 MARINE BIOME; feature: ENVO:00002042 SURFACE WATER; material: ENVO:00002010 SEAWATER | collected 2014-06-20T12:30:00+00 | depth 0 m
AGTCCTTTATCAAGCAACTCCAGCCTCGAATCATTTGAATACACGGTATAGCCAGAAGCTGCAGAGACCTGGGCAATTCCAGCTCGCATTTGTCCTGCACCAATCACCATAATTGTTTTGATTTCCATCATCATGCTCCCTTCTATACTTGAACCATGATTGCGTCACCTTGACCACCGCCGCTGCAGATCGCCGCTACCCCGATGCCACCGCCACGTCGCTTCAATTCATGAATAAGCGTTATTAAAATGCGCGCACCGCTTGCGCCAATTGGATGCCCAAGTGCCACTGCACCGCCGTGTACATTCACTTTTTCTTCATCAAGAGAAGCAATTTTCCCGCTCGTTAGTGCGACGGCTGCGAACGCTTCATTGATTTCAAAAAGATCGATTTCTTCAAGCGATTTTCCTGTTTTCGTTAAAAGTTCATTGATCACTAGTCCAGGCGTCTTCGGGAAATCCTTTGCTTCAACAGCAATGGCTGTATGCGCAAGAATCGTTGCCATCACTTCTTTTCCTTCTTTCGAAGCGCGTTCTTCCGACATCAGGACAAGCGCTCCTGCTCCATCATTTACACCAGGTGCATTCCCCGCAGTAATCGTTCCATCAGCACCGAAAACGGGCTTAAGCTTCGCGAGCTGCTCCTCCGTTGTGTCTTTTCTTGGCGCCTCATCATGTTCAACGACAAGAGGGTCTCCCTTTCGCTGCGGCACTTCTACAGGGATAATTTCCTCTCTGAAAATGCCCGCTTCCATCGCTTTTACTGCTCGCTCCTGACTTCTTGTCGCCCAGCGATCCTGCTCTTCTCTAGAAATCTCATATTCTTCTGCGGTCGTGTTTCCATAAACGCCCATATGACAGCCATCAAAGGAGCACGTTAAGCCATCATGAACCATAAGATCAACCACTTGTTTGTCGCCCATTCGCATGCCCCAGCGTGCGTCCTTCATGATGTATGGCGCATTGCTCATCGATTCCATCCCACCGGCAACGATTACTTCTTCATCACCAGAGCGAATGATCTGATCGGCGAGCGTGACGCTACGAAGACCAGAGGCGCACACTTTGTTAATCGTTTCTGTTTTCACTTCCCACGGAATGCCCGCGTGTCTTGCGGCCTGACGCGATGGAATTTGCCCCTGACCACCTTGAAGCACCGATCCCATGATCACTTCACCAACATCTCCAGGTTCAATTCCAGCGCGAACTAACGCTTCCTTGATCGCTGTTCCACCGAGCTTAGACGCTTCGATTGATTTTAAAGCCCCTCCAAATTTTCCAAATGGCGTTCTTACACCACTAACTATGACCGTTTTGCCCACAAAAACCTCTCCTCTCTTTTTTTGAAAACGCTATCATTATTGCGTAAAATGCGACTGAACGCTCGCTCACCTTACCGACAAAGTAACAAAGGAAAGAGCTCATGCCGGTCGTAAAAACCAGCATAAGCTAACCCTTTGCCAAACAGTCTATTGAAGAACGGCTTCTTTTTTAACAATCGAGCGTTCTAAAATCTCGACGATATCAAGTGTTGCTACTTCTTCTTCTACTTCTTTCGCTTTCGTCCCATCACTCATCATCGTTAAGCAATATGGACATGCACTTCCGATAACGGATGGCTTCACACTTAGTGCCTGCTCGGTTCTCGTCACGTTAATACGGGATCCTGTGTCTTCTTCTGTCCACATCAAACCGCCACCTGCGCCACAGCACATACCGTTTTCGCGGTTGCGGTCCATCTCGATTACTTCAACGCCTGGAATACTGCGAAGAATTTCACGTGGTGGATCGTACACTTCGTTGTAACGGCCGAGGTAACAGGAATCATGATAGGTGATTCTCTCGTTTACTTCGTGCTTCGGCTTCAGTTTTCCTTCTTTAATCCAGTCATACAATAATTCTGTATGGTGATAAACCTCTGCTTCAAGCCCAAACTCTGGATACTCATTTTTGAGAGAGTTATAAGCATGAGGATCGATCGTAACGATTTTTGTAATGTTATGCTTCTGGAACGTTTCAATGTTTTTCTGTGCAAGGTCCTGGAATAAAAACTCGTTTCCAACACGTCTTGGCGTATCGCCAGAGTTCTTTTCTTTATTTCCAAGAATAGCGAATGAGATGCCTGCTTCGTTCATGATTTTCGCAAAAGAAGCAGCAATCTTCTGGCTACGGTTATCGTAGGAGCCCATTGAGCCAACCCAGAAAAGATATTCGAACTCTTCGCCTGCTTTTTCTTTTTCTTTTACCGTTGGAACAACGATATCGTCACGCAGATCGCGCCAGTTCTCACGCTCTTTACGACTAATGCCCCACGGGTTGCCTTGTCGTTCAATGTTAGTGATCGCTCGCTGAACATCGCTATCCATCTTCCCTTCCATTAAGACAAGGTGACGACGCATGTCGATGATCTTATCAACGTGCTCGTTCTCAACCGGACACTGATCTTCACAGTTACGGCACGTTGTACAAGCCCAAATTTCTTCTTCGGTAATGACGTTACCAATTAAGTCTCCGCTTACAAGACCTTCAGCTGCTGCAGCCGTTTCCTGCTGCGAACGTGATTGGTAAGCGATTTGATTTCCAGCCGTATTTGAGAAGGCATACGCTGGAACCCATGGCGTTCTTGACGTGACAGCAGCCCCTTTTTCCGTTAGATGATCACGAAGCTTAACGATTAAATCCATCGGAGAAAGAATTTTTCCTGTTGCGGTTGCTGGACACATATTTGTACAGCGTCCACATTCTACACAAGCGTACAGATCGACGAGCTGCTTTTGGTTAAAATCTTCAATTGTATTGACGCCGTATGTTTCTTGACTTTCATCTTCAAAGTTAATGGATGAAAGCTGCCCCACTTTGTGTGTGCGGCCAAGAAAAACGTTCACTGGTCCAGCAATTAAGTGAGCGTGCTTCGATTGCGGTACATACACCATGAACGTTAGTAGCACGAGCAAGTGGATCCACCAGAAAAAGAAGAATAGCGCAATCGCTGCTGTTTCATTGATCCAGGAGAACAAAAAGGCGATCCCTGAAGCGACTGGTGCGCTCCATGAGTAACCAGCATCATGCCAAATGATCTCCATACCGCCTGCAAATAGGACGGAAATCATAAGAAGACCGATAAATAAGAGGACAAGTCCTGCTTTAAAGCCTTTTTTCAATCGAGCAATGGCTTCAATATAGCGACGATAGAATGCCCATACTACCGCTGTTAAAATCATGAGCGTCACGAGTTCCTGGAAAAACGTAAACGCTGGATAAAGCGGTCCAAGAGGAAGGTGTGACCCCGGCGATAGACCTTTCACAATCATATCGATTGCACCGAATTGAACGAGAAGGAAACCGTAGAACATCATCACATGGATGGTTCCACTCTTCTTATCTTTTAGTAATTTCTTTTGCCCAAATACTTTAACTAGAATCGCTTCTAGTCGTTCTTTCATGGAATGATCAAATTCTGCTTTCTTTCCAAGCTTAATGTATTCGTATCGCGTCTTGACAACATACCCAAACAAAAACAGTGCGTAAGCGGTTACAAGAATGAAAGCAATCCAGTTAGCGATCAATAAAACATCCATGTTGGCAAACCTCTCCTTTCGAGTCATTCCTTCTTAGCCGCTTCTAAGTTGCTTGAACGATGGTGCTCCCCGATTGTCCAAACCATTTATGAAAACGCTTTTAAGTCAGAATGAAAGTAATTTTCTGACTTTAGTATAACACAAAAACAAATGAATGAGCATTCAGTCAGAGATTTTTTTTTACTTTTTTCAAGTTTAGGACAAACTATGTCCATATAAGCAGTGGAAAGTGGGTGAAACGCATGAAGTACTTTTTTTTCGTTCTCCTTGTTCTCGTATTATGGATCGTCATTGATCTTCACTTAGGAAGTAAAAAAAGAAAGCAGACTTCTTCTTCATGGATTGAAACGACCGGTAATGCCACTTTCATCGGGGATGGAGATGATTTTTTCCGACAGCTGCTTAGCGATATTGACAGCGCGAGCCAAGAAATCCAGATGATGTTTTACATTTTTCGTAATGATGAAACAGGTCAAAAGGTGATTGATCACCTTTGTAAAAAAGCTGGTTCTGGCGTTCTCATTTACCTGCTTGTAGACTACGGAGGTAGTCATGGCTTAAAGAAATCCACCATTACCAAAATGCGCTCATGCGGCATCCACTTTTCCTATTCTAGAAAAATTTCTTTTCCGAATTTCTTTACTTCTTTAAATGAACGCAATCATCGTAAGATAACAGTTATTGATGGAAAGATTGGCTATATAGGTGGGTTTAATGTGGGCAACGAATATGCGGGCAAAGACCCGAAATTCGGCTATTGGCGCGACTACCATCTCAGGTTAACTGGTGAAGCTGTAAAAGGACTACAAGATCAATTTGTTCACGACTGGATGGAAAACCATTCCTCTCCAATTGAAGCTGTTTCAGCCGATTTGGAAAAAGGGGCTGAAACACTTACATTTCATATTACAAATGGAAGTGATATCGAAAAATCATTCGCTTCTTACATTGATAAAGCAACAACGTCAATCAAAATTGGGACACCCTACTATATTCCAGGACAAACCGTCCAGACGAGTCTTTTGCGTGCATTAAAATGCGGTGTGTCTGTGCAAATCATTTTACCAATGCGAGCGGATCATCCCCTCGTAAAAGAAGCATCTTACCCCTATCTCGTCGAACTGATAAAGGCTGGTTGTGAAGTGTATCAATATATGAACGGGTTTTACCACGCCAAAGTGATGGTTATTGATGATACGTTTTGTGATATTGGTACGGCGAATTTCGATCAGAGAAGTTTTCACATTAATGGCGAGATCAATTGTCTCTTACACTCTCCTGATTTTATTTCGGAAATCAAGGAGGTTATTAAAAAGGATCTTCTTCAGTCGGAGCGCCTCGATTTGAAGCGACTTCAAGATCGATCGATTGGGAACCGCATGCTTGCTCCAATCGCACGCCTATTTAGTCCGTTTCTCTAAGCTTGAATGTGCTGCGTTCCGTTTTAACTTAAGGTCAAAGGGAATGAAATGATCAGACCTTTTAAGAAAGGAGTTGACCTCATTATGCAACTTCGATTCGGCTATGTATCGAACGCGCTCGCTTTATATGAAGCTTCCCCCGCGCGAACGATGACATTTGCGACGTGGTCAAAGCTACCGAAAGAAGAGCGCGAAGCCAAACTGCACGGTATTACAGAGACCAATTTAAAAAGTACGCTTCGAGCGCTTCATTATAACATTGCGCATGAGATTGATCTGTATCGCATGTCTTCGTCCATCGTACCGCTTGCGACGCACCCCGAAGCAACCTGGGATTACATCACACCTTTTCGAGAACTGTTTGAAGAAATCGGAAATCTGGTTAAGAAGCATGGGCTTCGCGTAAGCTTCCATCCAAATCAATTTACGCTTTTTACAAGCCCCAAATCACACGTAACAGAAAATGCGATTGGGGATCTGAATTATCATGTCGCCATGTTAGACGCAATGGGTCTTGACACACGTTCGATCGTCAATATCCATATTGGTGGCGCCTATGGAGATAAAGAGGAAACGTTGAAACGCTTTTATAAAAACTTCGATACGATCCCAACTGCACTCCGCTCTCACGTAACGCTTGAAAATGACGACAAAACCTATACTGCACAAGAAACATTAGAAGCCTGTGAGCAAACCGGTGTGCCGTTTATTTTCGACTACCATCATCATATGGCGAATCCAGGCGAAGGTCTTCCTGATCGTTTCTTCGAGCGAGTTTATGAGACGTGGGAATCGCGCGGCATTCGACCGAAATTCCATCTCTCTTCGCCAAAATCAACGAGTGCGTATCGCAGTCACGCTGATTATGTGGACAGTGAGTTTGCCATTCCGTTTCTCAACATGTTGAAAGAACACGGAGAAGATGCAGACATTATGATTGAAGCAAAGAAAAAAGACCTCGCAGCGCTTCAGCTTGTCGAAGATCTTTCAGCCGTTCGCGGTGTAAAGCAACTTAACGGCGGTTCGATTCAATGGAAGTAGCAAATTGATAAATAATCTGATTTAGCTCTCTCCATGATTTTGTTGGCAGCTCATGATATGCATTCGAGACGCGGACGAGCTTGCTTTCCGGTACATACTTTTTGTAAATCTGTTGATAACGATGAAAATAAAAGGCGCGCTCTCCCGTTACGTGTAGAAACGGAATATGGAGCGTGCTTAATTTGTTTGTACACACATAGCGACGTCCTTTTTCATAAAAGTTCTCAAGAAGGTATGGATTCGTGCTAATAATGTACGAACGTAACATTTTAAACTCTGCCTCGCTTCTCGCATGTCCTTTCGCAAGAATCCAAGAAAGCACCCTCATCTTATGAACAAGTGCCTTCCCCGCTCGAAATTCAGCTTGCAGAAATGGATCGCTTACCTCAGAAAAGCCGCCACATAAAAGGAGTCCGGCTACTTTTTCTTGATGCTGAATGGTAAGCTCCTGAGCGACACTCCCTCCACTGGAATAGCCGATCAGCACCGCTTCTTTAATGCTAAGCGCCTCCATCAGAAGGTTTAAATCATTTGCTAACAGAGCAATCGAAAATTCCTTTGAACCTAATCCGCTTCTTCCGTGACCTCGCATATCGAAAACGATGATGCGAAAATGCTCCGCAAGCTTTCTCTGTTCATGAAAGACAACATGCCCCATCCCCGGTGGGTGAAGAAAAATAAGCGGCATCCCGCTCCCTTTCTCTTCATAAAATAAGTCGATATCGTCTACCTTTACATACGCCAATCCGTTAACCTCATTTCCTTATAATGAAAAAAATCCGGTCATCCACTCGTACGCTTTAAAACCAAGGTAAATGCCAACAATGCCGGCAATTCCCGCGAAAGCAGGCGGAGCTGGAATCGGAAGTTTTAAGAAAGCAAAAATAAGCCCTACTAAAAATCCCGTTAATGTTGCGATTAATACAGTCTTCATCCCATCACCTCTTCTTTAAAGTATGACCGAATGAATGAATCATTATAAAAAACGATAGGAACTTAATCATGATTAAGAAAAAAAGTCCTGTCGCAAAAGCGACAGGACTTTTTTCTTACATTTTCTCTGGAGCTGTGACACCGATAATCTCAAGCGTGTTTTGAATCGTTTGACGAACGGCTTTCATGAGCTTAAAGCGTGCTGCGCTTTTCGCAAGATCTTCTGAATCCAGAACGCGTTCCGCATTATAGAAGCTATGAAGCGCCTGTGCAAGCTCAAATGCATAGTTTGTGATGCGGTGCGTCATGCGCTTATCCGCTGCTTCTGCAATCGCCTCAGGAAGTTCACCGAGCTTCTTAAGAAGGTCCATTTCTTTCTCAGATGTAATAAGAGAAAGGTCAGCGTCTTCTGTTAAGCCCATTTCTTCGCCTTGACGAAGAATGCTGCACACGCGAGCATGCGCATACTGCACGTAATAAACAGGGTTTTCGTTCGAGCGAGATACAGCAAGATCCATATCAAAATCAAGATGTGAATCCGAGCTTCTCATGGAGAAGAAATAGCGCATCGCATCGATGCCCACTTCATCCATCAATTCACGAAGGGTAACAGCTTTCCCTGTTCGTTTACTCATTTTCATTTTCTCGCCGTCTTTAAAGAGATTCACCATCTGGATGATTTCCACTTCAAGCTGCTCACGCTTATAGCCAAGCGCTTCAATGGCTGCTTTCATTCTTGGAATGTAGCCGTGGTGGTCTGCTCCCCAGATGTTGATCAACTTATCAAACCCACGAGAAAGTTTATCTTGGTGGTAGGCAATATCCGGCGTTAAGTACGTATAAGAGCCGTCACCTTTAATCAAGACGCGATCTTTGTCATCGCCGTAAGTAGTTGAGCGGAACCAAGTTGCACCGTCCTGCTCAAACGTTTCGCCGCGCTCTTTCAACTTCGCAAGGACGTTATCGATCTTCTTTGATTGATAAAGAGATGTTTCAGAGAACCAGACATCAAATTCAACGCCAAATTCCTTCAAATCTTTTTTAAGCTTTTCAAGCTCGCGCTCAAGGCCATATTCACGGAAATAAGCATAGCGCTCTTTGTCATCAAGTTGAAGGAGACGGTCGCCTTCTTTCTCAACAAGATCTTTCCCGAACTGCACAATATCCTGTCCTTGATAGCCTTCTTCAGGCATGTCTTTTTCTTGTCCAAGTGCCTGCATATAGCGCGCTTCAAGGGATACAGTGAGGTTATGAATCTGGTTTCCAGCGTCATTGATGTAATATTCACGTGATACATTATAACCAGCACGGTCTAGTACGTTACATAGCGTATCGCCTACTGCCGCTCCTCGCGCGTGACCAAGGTGCAAGCTTCCAGTCGGATTGGCTGAAACGAACTCGACCTGGATTTTTTCATTCTTGTCAGCTGAACGACCGTAGCTGTCCCCTTTATCAAGAATCGTTGGAATCAGTTCTGTTAAATACGCCGTATCCATGAAAAAGTTAATAAATCCTGGACCCGCAATATCAATTTGTTTGATGCCTGCTTTTGTCATATCAAGGTTTGCTTTTAGATCTTCTGCAATGGCACGAGGTGCTTTCTTCGCAATACGAGCAAGCTGCATCGCCATGTTCGTTGCATAATCACCGTGCGCTTTATCTTTCGGTGATTCCAGAATCACTTCAGGAATTTCACTTTCGGATGCAAGGTTCGCTTTGATGACGGCCTGCTTAATCTCCTCTTTTAACTGCTCTTTCTTTTGTTCCACACTGTTCATTGACTTGCCCCTTTCCAGCTTAGCGACAACTCATGTCGCTGCGTTTCATCTTCTTCAAGGTAAAGCAAATAGCGTAGCGTTAAACGACCCTTCAGCTTCTCCTTGTCCACCAGCTGCTCAATACGTTCTGTTCGGATTTGCATTGGCATCGCTCCGAACGGCGTTTTATAAAGAGATTCTGACACTTGTCCTGGTGCAAACTGCTGACGCATGGAAAGTGCCCCTCTTCGAATCACGGTCACTTGTTCTTGATCTATTTTCACCGTTGTTGAAACCTTCCCAATCTCAAGGCTTTCTTCATAACGCAAATAAAGCGCCTCGCCTTTCTCAACAAGGTTTCCCTGAACGGAATAATTTGTAGACTCTTTCTCTTTCCCTGACTGTATCCGGGAATCAATCGTTATTTCAATCGGATGATCACTCATCACTTCACGTCCTCACTAAAGCATTAACTTTCTTATTATAAGAAAAGCGCAGGGGCCTTGTCCACCCCCGACAAGCTTAAGGTCACTCTCAATGTGACGCTTTTTGTCACAATGAGAGGGAACTTAAGACCTCGAGGGGGTAGGCTTTGGAATAACGCCCACTAGAAGTTCTTCCATTCTTTCCAATAAGAAAAGACTGTATTCAAATAGAATACAGCCTCTACATCTTATTTCTTATGCGTCCAGCCAAGCAACATTTCACGGATAAATTTACTAGCCGCAATTGGCGTTTGTTCAGATGGATCGTATGCTGGAGCCACTTCAACAAGATCGGCTCCGACCACGTTCATTTCCGAACCTGCAATCGCCGCGATCGCTTCAAGTAATTCTTTGGATGTAATGCCACCTGCTTCAGCCGTGCCTGTTCCAGGTGCATGAGCAGGGTCAAGCACATCGATATCGATCGTAACGTACACGTTGCGTCCTTTTAACGTTGGGAGCACCTTTTTCAAAGGCTCGGCAACGTCGAACTTGTGCATGTGCATGCCTGACTCCTTCGCGAATTGAAACTCTTCACGCATGCCAGAGCGAATCCCGAAGGAATATACGTTCTCAGCACCAATTAACCCGCAAATTTTACGAACAGGTGTAGAATGAGAAAGCGGTTCGCCTTCATACTCCTCACGCAAATCAGCATGTGCGTCAATGTGAATCAACGCAAGATCGTCGTATTTCTTATGAAATGCTTTAAGGATTGGCCAAGTCACAAGGTGCTCGCCACCCATACCAAGTGGAAACTTTCCAGCTTCAAGCAACGAATCGATGTATTCTTCAATCATATCGATGCTTCGCTGTGGATTTCCGAATGGAAGTGGAATATCGCCTGCATCAAAGTACCGAATTTCTTCAAGATGACGATCGGCATAAGGACTATATTCTTCAAGACCAAGAGAAGCCTCGCGAATGCGACCTGGCCCAAAGCGAGATCCTGGACGGAAGCTAACCGTCCAGTCCATCGGCATGCCGTAGATCACAACGTTACTTTCATCAAAAGACGGATTGCTTAGGATAAAAACGTTACCTGAATAAGCTTCATCGAACTTCATGCTCATTTAATGAGATCCTGTACGAATTTCGGAAGTGCGAAGCTAGCTGTGTGAAGCTCTTTTGTGTAGTATTTTGTGTCAATTTCATGGAAGCGACTTTCAGGTACTTCAAGCGGATCGTTCTTTTTCGAACCAATCGTAAATGTCCAAAGACCGCTCGGGTACGTAGGAATGTTCGCTGTATAAACGCGCGTAATCGGGAAAATCTCTCTTACGTCTTTTGATACTTGTGTAATTAGGTCTGCTTTAAACCATGGGTTGTCCGTCTGTGCAACGAAAATACCGTCTTCTTTTAAAGCTTTTGAAATGCCTTCATAAAAGCCACGCTCAAAAAGCTTTGCAGCTGGTCCAACCGGCTCCGTTGAATCAACCATAATTACGTCGTATTCTCCTTCGCTTTTCGCGATATGCATAAAGCCGTCATCAACGAGCACTTCAACACGCTCGTTATCTAATGCTCCTGCGATGGAAGGCAAGTATTTCTTCGAGTACTCGATCACTTTGCCATCGATTTCAACGAGCGTTGCTTTTTCAACAGATGGGTGCTTCAATACTTCACGAATGACGCCACCATCTCCACCGCCAACAACAAGAACGTGTTTTGGATTCGGATGCGTAAATAACGGTACGTGAGCGACCATTTCATGATAGACGAACTCATCTTTTTCCGTCGTCATGACCATGCCATCAAGAACAAGCATGTTTCCGAACTCTTCTGTTTCAATCATATCCAGACGCTGAAAGTCAGTTTGTTCTGTATGCAACGTCTGTTTAATTTTCGCCGTAATTCCAAAGCTTTCTGTCTGTTTCTCTGTGTACCATAATTCCATGTAAACCACTCCTCTATGTCAAATTGCTACACTAAGACCGTTCCCGAACCGCATAGGTCCAAACACCTTTAGTATGTAGCAAAAAAATGTATCTAAGCATTAGGTAAGCTTGCCACCAAGCGGAAGCCATCGTTTTCCTTATCCTTTAGTACCTTTGAAAACTTTCTTAAAGCACAAGAAAAGTATAGTCGACTCTGCGTAAAAAGCAAGAGAATTTTCTACATTCATTTCTTGTTTCTAAAAGTTATGAATTTGCCCCTCTTCCATTCACGCTAAAACAACACCATCCATACAAAGAGAGCGAGCACAAATCGATAGATCGCAAAAGGGATCAATCGGACGCGTTCAATGAATTTAATAAATGTTACAATAGCGAAAAGCGCAACGACAAAGGCTGCTAAAAAGCCTGTCGCGAATACTGGAATATCAGATACGGATAGAAACTGATAACTTTTCAATAAATCATATCCGCTTGCCGCCACCATCATCGGAACCGCTAAAATAAACGAAAATTCAGCTGCTGTTTTGTGATTTGTTCCTAGTAAGACGCCGCCTGAAATCGTGGCGCCTGAACGTGAAAATCCCGGCCACAGTGCTAAGCATTGAAAGAGACCAATCGAGAAAGCTTGCTTCAGCGTTAAGTCATCTAAACTTGAACTAACAGGGGCACGTTTTTTTAGATCAGCAAAAATCATTAACACGCCCCCAACAATAAGTCCAATTACAACGGTATATGGCGAGAACAGATAACTTTTAATAAAACCATGAAGAAGAAAGCCCGCCACGACAGCTGGAATCATCCCAAGGATGAGATGAACAAGGGTTAACCCTTCACTTGATTTTGGTGATAATAACGCAACAAATCTTTTTCGATACATGACAACCACCGCAAGAATTGACCCAAGTTGAATGACGATTTCAAACGTCTTTGCCCTCTCTCCAGTGAAATCGAGCCAGTATCCTGTTAAAATCAAATGCCCTGTTGATGAAACTGGTAAAAATTCTGTTAGTCCTTCTACAATCCCAAGTATGATTGCAATCATGATCTCCATACGTTTCTCTCCCCGCTCTCAGTTAACATTGAGTATAGTTCATCTTATTCAAAAATTGGACAACTATTTTTCAAACTTATCGCTACCGTCGTTCGTTTTAAAAAAACAAGTATCTTTCATCAGGAAACGTGTTTAAGAGTTTCTAGATTGTCGCATACTAGATTTAAGACGATGTGGGGGTGAACCACATGAAATGGCTCAAGGATGAGCGATTCCATTATTGGAAGCGATGGACTATGCTTCTAAGTAAATTAATGATGATTGGCATCGTGTTAATCGGGATGTCTATGGGGATGCTTTATTTGCTAACGGTGTTTATGGGGGCACCCGAGCTTCAAGTCCCACAAACAACGATTTACTATGATCATGATGAAAATGTTATAAGCGAATCAAATCAAGATGGTCAAAACCGCTATTGGGTTGACCTTGAACATATTTCTCCTAACGTAATTGATGCAACGATCGCCATTGAGGATAGGCATTTTTATAAACATATGGGGTTTGATTTTAAACGGATCGGTGGGGCCATTCTTGCTGATCTAAAAGCAATGGCAAAAGTACAAGGAGCTAGTACCATTACACAGCAATATGCGCGGAATCTCTTTTTAGAACATGATAAAACGTGGAAACGAAAAATCGCAGAAGCCTTTTACGCTTACCGACTCGAGGTCCATTATTCAAAAGAAGAGATTCTAGAAGGATATTTAAACACGATCTACTATGGCCACGGCTCTTACGGGATTGAGTCTGCAGCAAGAACGTACTTTGGCAAAAAAGCGGAGGAACTTTCTCTTGCAGAAGCAGCGATGCTAGCCGGTATTCCAAAAGGACCTGGCTATTACTCTCCTTATGCCGATGCCGAGCGGGCAGAGGAACGGCAAAGCACCGTTCTCCAAGCGATGGTGTCGAACGATGTGCTATCGGAATCGGAAGCGATGCAAGCTGAAACAGAAAACATGGCGCTCCAAACGTTCACGGAAGAAACGAAGTCCGAAATCGCGCCTTATTTTGCTCAGGAAGTAAAAAAGGAATTAAGATCGGTGCTTTCACTTGATGAGCGTGTTATTGAGCAAGGTGGACTTCATGTTTATACGACACTTGATGCTCAGATGCAAAAAGCAGCAGAAAAGTGGGTAGCCTCCTCCATTGACCAAAAAAGCGACATTCAGGCAGCGCTCGTCGCCATGGAGCCTACGTCAGGAGCCGTTAAGGTGATGATCGGAGGTCGTGACTATTCAGAAAGTAAATTCAACCGTGCCACGATGGCAAAGCGGACGCCAGGCTCCACGTTTAAACCGCTGTTGTATTATGCGGCTATTAAAAATGGCTTTACGCCATCGACGCTTGTGCGAAGTGAGCCAACCACTTTCTACTATGATAACGAAAAGAAAACGTATTCTCCGCACAACTATGGAGACGTTTATGCGAATGATGAAATTACGCTCGCACAAGCTTTAGCGCTTTCTGATAATGTTGTCGCGGTAAAAACACATATGTTTTTGGAGGAGAAAACGCTCGTTAATACGGCAAAGTCATTTGGGATTACAAGTAAACTATCGGCCATCCCTTCCCTTGCGCTTGGAACAAAGCCTGTTGGGATGATGGAAATGACAGAAGCTTATAGCATGCTAGCAAATGGTGGCTATAGCGTTTCTCCTTACTACATCGAAAAAGTAACGGATCGCGATGGCAAAGTCATTTATGAGCACTCAGTACAATCTGAGCTTGTGTTAGATCCTGAGGCCGCTTTTGTGACGACCAGCATGATGACCGGCGTCTTTGATGAATCACTCAATGATTACACGCGCGTAACGGGATCTGGAATTGATCACCTCTTAACGCGGCCGGCAGCCGCCAAAACGGGGTCAACTTCTACAGATAGTTGGATGGTAGGATTTACACCGCAGCTTACCGCAGCGGTTTGGGTTGGCTACGATAAAGGAGAGACATTGAATCATCGAAACGATGGCTCTTATACGAAAAAGATCTGGGCAAATTTCATCGAAGAGGCGCTTGCAGAAGAAGAAGAGACTGATTTTAAGAAACCAGAAAATGTTGTAGGGATAGAGGTCGATCCTCAAACAGGACTGATCGCGACTGACAATTGCCCTGTGAAGCGCTTAACCTATTATATAGAAGGAACTGAGCCTTCACACCTTTGTGAAGATCATCCCGGAACGCCTTCTTCAGAGCAAGAAAAGCAGAAAAAAGGCATTTTCGATAGGTTCTTTAATTGGATTAGATAAAAGACGGGTGCTATACCCGTCTTTCTTAGCGATTCACTTCTGAATCTGGCTTCTTTAACGCCTCAAGGTCTTGTTCGATACTGATCCACTTTTGTTCTGTCATACCAATTGCGTCAGAAATTCCAGCGTTGTAAAGTGTCGGACCGATTTCGGACATCACAAAATGCAAAACATTTTCAGCGGCAAGATCGCCAATTTCTTCATTTCGTTCTTCAAAGAAAAATGATTGGATGCG
>OAOU01000143.1_pt1 | contig 14390 bp, 9 predicted proteins | sample 1470821 | NCBI WGS metagenome assembly OAOU01 (sample SAMEA3275579, study PRJEB22092) | marine metagenome | biome: ENVO:00000447 MARINE BIOME; feature: ENVO:00002042 SURFACE WATER; material: ENVO:00002010 SEAWATER | collected 2014-06-20T12:30:00+00 | depth 0 m
AATCGCTTGTACGTTACCAAATCTATCACAACACCCAGATATTTACAATACTATATAATATAATGTAATATATAATGATTAAATATAGAAAATATTAACTTTACTGAAATGATAAACTACAAAATATCAGTACCGATAAACAACGCACATCAAAAAGGAATGATTATGATTTTTAAGCAATTATATGAACCGCTCTCTAGTACTTATACCTATTTGATAGGGGACACGAGTACTGGACAAGCCGTCTTGATTGATCCTGTCATTGCGACGATGGATCGCGACCTCGCTGAGCTACATAAGCTTGGCTTGACTCTAGCTTATACCATTGATACGCATATACATGCTGATCATATTACCGCAGCGTTGGAGATGAAGCGTGAGGTTGGCAGTAAGATTGCAGCACCTGCCTATGATCGCTTGGAGTGCGCAGATATTGGCTTAGAGGACGGCGTTCCCTTTGAGCTTGATGGTATTACTTTGCATCCTTTGCATACACCAGGGCATACTGATGGGCATTTTGCCTATATCTTTGATGGGCGGGTGTTTACAGGAGACGCTTTACTGATTGAAGGCTGCGGTCGCACGGACTTTCAAAATGGTGACGCAGACGCCCTGTATCATTCTGTAAGAGACAAACTGTTTTCTTTACCAGATGAGACCTTGGTGTATCCTGCACATGACTATAAAGAGAGGTTTGTGTCTTCAATTGCGCAAGAAAAAAAGCGCAACCCAAGACTTGGCGGTGATACGACGATAGAGGAGTTTAGGGTCATTATGAATAATCTAAACCTGCCGTATCCAAAATTTATCGATTATGCGGTACCGGGCAATCAGCAGTGCGGCGTCTGTCCAGAGGATTTACCTGAGAACTTGGCAGGATACTGTCGCCAAATGACACAAAGTCCGCAAGGCTAGCCTGTTCTAGGACTAACAATTTCTAGGACTGACAATTGACACGCAGCTTATAAGCGTAATAAAAAACGCAGCCTTGATAATCAAGACTGCGTTTTTTTACTGATGGAGTTTATAGTCCCATCGCAAGCCTAATTAATTGTGCAAAGGTAAAAACGACTAAAAACCCTGCCAAATATAAACCCACGAACCATGCCCATTGACTTTGTTTTTTACTTAGCTTTTTCATAATCTTATCCTTTTATTGTCTATGACATCTGTTATTGATTAGATATCAGTACATCGGATTGTGATCAGATTTGCCCTTGAACGTATAATAGGCAAACGCAGTGTAGCTTAAGATAATCGGTAACATGATAACCGCGCCTATCAGCATAAACGACAATGAGGTATCGGCGGCTGCCGCTTCATAAATGGTCATCTGATAAGGCACTATATACGGGAATATAGCAAAACAGACGCCAATATAACCCATCAAAAACAGCGCTACGGCTAACAAAAACGGACGATATTCACGTTCTGTTTTAAGGTCTTTACGCATCAAAAAGAACAGAGCCAATACGACAATCGGCATAGGGGCAAGATATAGCAGACCTGGGAAGCTAAACCAACCCTCGAGCGCCTCAATATCAGAGAAGAACATAAAGGCGGTAACTACAATCATAGAGGCTATAAGCGCTGAGAGCATCCAACCTGAGACTTTGCGCGCCCATACTTGTAGCGTGTGTTCTGTCTTAATAATCAGCCAAGTGGAACCCAGTAGCGCATAGCCGATAATCATGGCAAAACCACAAACGATAGAGAAGGGCGTGAGCCAGTCAAACGGACCGCCAGTATATAAGCGGTTGCTGGCCTCGAGTCCTTGTACCAAAGCGCCAAGCATAATGCCTTGTGAGAAGGTAGCGATCACTGAGCCTACAAAGAAAAACGTGTCCCAAATATGACGACGGGTATTGGCTTTAAAGCGAAACTCAAAGGCCACCCCGCGCATAATGAGTCCAAAGAGCATAAAGGTCACAGGTAGATACAAGCCGCTCATGATAATGCCATAAGCGACAGGAAAAGCGGCAAACAAGCCGCCGCCGCCAAGCACTAGCCAGGTCTCGTTACCATCCCAAAATGGGGCGATAGAGTTCATTATCCGGCTTCGGTTCTTATCTGAGCCTGCAAAGGGAAACAAAATACCGCAGCCCAAATCAAAGCCATCGAGTAGCACATAGATAAAGACCGATAGCGCGATAAGTCCGCCCCAGATAAGGGGTAAGTCTAATACATCACCAAAGTTAAACATTAGCGCAACCCTCCATCATCAACATCATCAGCAGGACTGTCTAGATGCTCATCACTCTTATCCTTTGTTTTTTCTTGCGGCGCATTATCACCACTCAAAGCACGGCCCTGAGCTTCGGTCACAGAATGATCATAGTAAGTATCCTCTGAAGGATCCTCGTACGGTTTAGGCCCTTGAGTAATCAGGCGGATAATGTAAAAGCTACCTGCGCCAAAGACAAAGATATAGAGTACGATAAAGCCAATCAAAGTCGTCGCCACCTGCTGTGCTGCAATGGGCGACATACTCTCGCTAGTACGAATGACTTCATAGACGGTCCATGGTTGACGTCCTGTTTCGGTGACGAACCAGCCAGCTAGTATCGCAATAAAGCCCATCGGCGTCATAAACATCCAAGCCCTATGGAACCATTTACTCTCAGGATTAAATTGTTGTTTTTTAAAGTACTTGTAAACACTAAATAAGCCAACAAGTACCATGAGCATACCAATACCCACCATAATCCTAAATGCCCAAAAGACAATAGCAACAGGCGGTTGATCCTCGACAGCCCAATTTTTGAGTCCTTTGACTTCTCCATCTAATGAATGGGTCAAAATTAAACCCGAGACATAAGGAATACTCACTTCATACTTATTGGTTTGGTTATCTTGATCAGGTATCGCGAATAAACGTAGTGCCGCACCGCGCTCATCTTCCCAAATACCTTCCATCGCCGCCACTTTTGCAGGCTGATGTTCAAGGGTGTTCAAGCCGTGCCCATCGCCGATGAGCACTTGTAGCGGCGCTACAAAAATGGCCATAATCATCGCCATACCTAGCATCACGCGGCCATGCTGGCGATGATCTTGATGTTTTTTGGACTGCAGGTAATAGGCACCAATACCGCCGATGACAAAAGCGGTAGTCAAAAATGCTGCCGTCACCATATGTGCAAGACGGTAAGGGAAGGAGGGGTTAAAGATAATCTCAAGCCAATTGGTTGGATACAGAAGGCCATCGGCGCCTATCATAAAGCCTTGCGGCGTCTGCATAAAGCTATTAGCTGATAAAATCCAAGTGGCTGATATCAGCGTGCCGACAGCGACAATTGCCGTCGAGGCAAAGTGCATGCGTTTGCTGACGCGCCCCCACCCAAACAGCATAATACCTAAGAATGATGCTTCTAAGAAAAAGGCAGTTAACACCTCATAAGCGAGCAAAGGCCCTAAGACGTTACCGGCTTTGTCGGAGAATACGGCCCAGTTGGTGCCGAACTGGTAGGACATCACCACGCCTGATACCACGCCAAGACCGAACACCACGGCGAATATTTTGACCCAGTGTTTATAGACTTCAGCGTAAATGGGATCACCCGTTTTGAGCCAGCGAAATTCTAATACGGTCAGCCAGCTGGCAAGACCGATAGAGAACGCCGGAAAGACGATATGAAAGGAGATGACAAAAGCGAACTGAATACGCGCGAGCATCAGCGCGTCCATTTGATCTATCATAAAAGAGGCAAACATAAGGGTTACCTATATTGGTTAGCTGATTGGCGTAACTATCCATAATACGCGCAAGTAACTGTCCGCAATATATAAACCTTTATCACGGGCAATAGCCAAAAATAATTTGGCTGGTGTGGAATCTATGTCCTTATAAACTATATTTTTACTATCTAGACAATCGATCTAAGCAATTGAGTAGTCTTACTAGATACGAATGAAGATGATATCGAAGTCATTATGCGCTCGCTGTACAGCGGGTGCAAGTTGCGCCATGTTACCAAAGCATACCTAACAGTCATGACGAGGCTATTGAAAACCAAAACTGTGAAAATCAACAGCACGTTGCCAGTTTTTGTAAGTTAGCTATAAAAGATAGGCTTACTCTTGAAGTTGTTTGTACAAAATACGGCGCAAAGTCAAAATCGTTTGCGGGTTTTGTTGAATACTGTGGCCGCCGTTGATAATGGTCTCAGAAGCCGCACCTTCAAGGTGAGCGCTAGTATAAGGCACAATACCGTCAGACAACCGCTCAGTGATGGCTTGACTGATATCGCCATCAACTGTAACAGCGGCGACTAAAGGCTCGCGGCGTACATTTCTATCTGTGTTATCGACAGTATTGGAGTCGCTATTTTCTTCTTGCGCTTGTGATAAGTCTATCTTAGCCCCGCCTGGCTGCATTTTTGCCAAACCTTGAGTGATATCGGCATCGTTATTAGCGATAATGGAGTGATAGGTAATACGATCGTTAATAGAGATATCTTTGGTTAATTGGATAAAAGAGGACTTATCACTCAGCTGGCTTGCTCCATTTTGCAAGTATAAAGCCCCTAGAGGGTTATTGGCTAAGTCGCCTTGGATCGCTAGGGTAGCCAAATTATCAGTGACTGTTTTTACCAGTCCGACTGGCAGGTACACAATACGGCGTAGCGCTCGGGTGAACCAGCGATCAGCGTAGTCGGTACCGCGAAAAGGCGTTGATAAAAATACGGCAGTATCTACCTGCGGCAAAGTCTGCAATCTGAAGCGTTTTTCTAATTGCTCTTCACCAAAAGACTGCTTAAGCGCGTCGCGTATTTTTCGTTTTTCACTAGCAGAGAGCGTCCCTTGTTCATCAAGTCTGTCCAAATCATCTATCAGGTTTTCATCAGATAACATCATGCGCGCTATGATACCGCCCATACTATGACTGATAATGACGCTGTTTTGGCTGGCAATATTTTGACCATCAGGATCTGTTTGCTGATAAGCTGCTTCAATGAGTTGCTGAATTTGATAACGGTTCTCTAATATAGGCAAGTTAGTGGGATAAAATATCTGCCAAACCTGATAGTTCTCACGTAATTTATCATCATTCAAAATATCGTTAGTCAAATTGACCCAAGTGGCAGGACTCGAGGCTAACCCGTGCAGCATAATCAATACCCGCTTGTCAGGGTCATAAGGCTCAAGCATAAACAATTTGGGCAGATTGGTTTTTTGTTGACGAGTGATTAGGTTTAAGTAGCCGACGCCGTCTAGTTGATTCTCTGCAAGCCACATACCATAACCTGCCGAAAAATTCGCTGCCAGCGGATAGTCTTCGCCTAAGATAGTAGTGCTCTCACTGCGGTAAGGGTTATATAGATGAATATCGAGTTGCTCGCTACTGAGTACATCTAATACGCTATCTCCTACAGGTTTAATCAAACCGGTCATCAGCAAATGACCGCTAGGGTAGATTCGACTACTCGGGTCCTCATTGCTTATGCTTTCGTCGTTATCGGTGCTATTGTCTTGAGCCAATCTACCTGACAAAGAGGAGACGAGCAGCTGGCGAATAGTGGTCGTGTAACGGTCATTGAGAGACGCCACGAAGCTAATACCTAAACCTGGCCGCTTACTTATCGAGTTTAGTCCCGTAAGACGCAGCTCATAAGTAGAGGTCAGATCTGTCAAAGCAGAAGTTTGCTCACGAGCGTTTTGTAGATACTGGTCTTCATTGGGTAGATGGACATTGAGACCATAGTCCCCAACTTGCACCGTCATGACCTTGACTTGGTCTGTGGCACGGCCGCCCATCGCAACTTTATTAGAAATAGCGGTTTGGGCTGAATCGTCGGTAGCTGTTGTTGGTAAGTACTCAATGTGAGTGTTGCCAAACATCTTCTTAGTGCGGGCTTTAGATTGATACAGCTTGGTTATGATGTCATTGCTCGCGGCATTGTAGATATCTTGAGTTTGAATATCGACATCGTTTGGAATGCGGTTTTGTAAAGGTGCGCTTTTTTGTTTTTGAGTAGCGTTCTCAAAGTCGTGTTCTAATCTGTCATAAAATAGATACGCGTAGCTTGATTTGACGGCATCAAACAGCCGCTGTTGATAATTCATAAGACAAGCGGATGTTCTTTGTTCTTTACTTTTTGCTTGCTCCTCATCGAGTGGGGCGTTGGCAAAGTAGGGGTCAATCGGTGGCCGAGATAGCGCAGCGAGGCAGTCTGAAGATTCGGCTAATTGCCTTGCTTTGGCATAATGCAGCTCAGCGAAGATAGCAAGCGGCGAACGATAATTATCATCGAGGAGACTATCAGAGAGCTGCCCTAAACACAGATCAAAGTGCTGCAAACAGGCCGTTTCATTGAGACCAGCCGAGAGCAGGGTTGACGCAGTATTACTACTGAGTTTATTGTCTGAGACGATATTACCGCGTTGGCTACTAATGACTTTGGACTTGCTTTGCTGGCTTACAGATACCGTACTACAAGCGCTGACAAGTAGTGTAGAGGTAATAATAGTTATAGCCAAAAGTGCCTGTTTGTGAGCAGATGTTATAGCGTTTACAGCGTTACTTGCAACAGTCATAGCGAGTCTCAGTAGATAATCTCAATATAGAATAAAGACAGATTCGATAAGATAAAACCTCAAACAGTATAGCGCTAAAACAAAAAAAGCGCGCCTGCTTTATAGATAATAGTGAGTCACTACTCAATCACTATAAAGCAGGCGCGCTGTTAAAGCGGCGCTATAATCGACTGGCTTGATAACTAAAGTCAGCCTCAGCGACTAATATTATTTTAAACGACCGCTGTTTTAGATAATGCTATCTTTAACTGCCGATTAACTGGTCTGGTTGATACTATTCGGGCTGACATTGATATCAGGAGCGGGTAGATCCCAGATATAGTATTTCCCGTCTTCAATGAGTTTGATTTGTTGACGTATTACTTTATTATCTGGTACTTTTTGCTCGAGACGACGCAGGCGCGAGAGTGCTTCACTGCGGCGATCGCTTAACAGATCAGATTGAGCCAAGCTTTGTTCTGCTTCGGTATAGCCTAGGCCAACCGCTCGGTCAAGATACTTTTGACCTTCTTTAAAACCGCCGCCTTCTGAGAGCATCATGCCATATAAAAAGTTGGCCTCAGCGCTGTCAGGCTGAGCTTGGATTGCGCGATCTATATATTGACCACCGCGTACGGCATAATCTGAGCCCAAATCTAAGTTGCGGCCCATACCATTGAGCTTAGCGGCGCGAATTAAGACCTCATAAGAGGCGTCTGGCGCACTGGCAAAAGGTTCAATCCAATCTGCTAATACTTTAATCTTCTCGCGCGTGTAGTAGCGCTGTGAGCGGTTGGGGAAGTTTGGTGGATAGTGGCGCGCATTGGGCGAGACGTCTTCGATAAAATGATCAAGTAAGCTAACGTCGAGCCTATCTGCGCCTACACCGCGCTTGGTAGGGATAAGTACGGTTGAGATAAAGCTGATATCAGAGATAGTCGCTTGCGGCGCTGGGATATTGCGAAGCTGACCTTGGCTAATATCGATGCCCGTACTAGTGATAGGGCCACGCTGATACACGCGAGTAGCACGCTCCGACTCATTTGCTACGCTATTAGTAGCCGCGGCTGCTGGAGTCGCTACATTTGACTGCACCGGAATAGGCTGCGCGCCAGATTGAGTGTTGGCTGGCTGGGCACGGCGAATGATACGCTGACTTGAGTCCTTAGCGCTAGGCACGCTTGCGGTGACGCTATCAGGTGCTGCAAGGGCTGGGGTGGTCAACAGCATAGTACAAGCCGCTGCTAGAGCAGTCAGAGTTGCAAATTTGTGAGTTATATTGTGTTTCATAAAAACGGTTGCCTTTTAGTAGTCTCAAGGGAAAAGTGAGGTTTTCACTGATCTTAGTTTTGCTTATATGAATAAGTGTTTAGGTCAATGCAGTCAAAGCTATCAAAGCAGTTTATTTTTTCATACCCTAGCAATTAGTATCAGCGCTCGCAACGGTAGGATTGTTAATAATACTAAACATTATCTGGCAGACGTTATCCGTAAATCCTCTGCCATCGTTTGCAGCGCCAAGCTATGACTGCTTTACTTATATATGATAAGCAGCACTTTTCATACAATTCGCCATAAAACGCATACTGCGGCGTATCGGTGGTGCTAGCGCCGCACCGCCATTATCAAGGGCAAGCTGACGATGATGCAGCTCTTCGATGTCCATTTGCGCTAGTATCTCACGAGTACGCTGATCTTGCGCAGGCAGTTGGGCGATATGATCTTGTAGATGCTCACTGACTTGCGCTTCTGTCTCAGCGACAAACCCTAGACTGAACTCGTTAGAGATAGCTCCGGCCACCGCGCCCAAACCAAAGGACATGCCGTACCATAGCGGCGTAAAGACACTTGGGTGGCTACCAAGCTCATCAAGGCGAGTCTCGCACCAAACGAGATGATCGACCTCTTCAGTAGCAGATTGGTGCATGGCTTGCTTGACGGTCTCGTCTTTTGCGGTAAAGGCTTGACCATGATAGAGGCCTTGCGCGCAGACCTCACCGGTATGGTTGATACGCATAAGGCCTGCGACATGGCGAGATTCGGTGATGCTCAGCTCAGGAATCTCATCGCTACTCACAGGTAGGGGCCGAGAGCTTGGGTTTGAGTGCGGCACTACCGCTCGTAGCGCTTTATCAACGCTCAATAATAAATGGTCAATCTTTGAAAGAGGACGCGCTGTCATAAACAACTCCTAATAAAGTACGGTTTTCTACATTCATCTTACTGATTATCGACTGATACTATTAATATAGTCGATACACTCTAAAAATGTCATAGCGCTACTGGGATGAATTTTGCGCAGCCTCTGGGAACGCAGCACGCAAGTAAAATTTATACCAGTAGCGCGTTTAAATCCGTAAAAGTTTTACATTCAGCTAACTATACTAAAGCATTTAACCTTCATCATGGTTTTGTATGACAGCTTGCTGTTGATGCTTTTTGAGCTTTAAGTACAAAAAGGTGCCATAGCCAATATTTAATATGCCAGTGACCAAAAATAACTGCGGTAGTGTCAGCTGCAAGCTATTCAATACTACAATAGCAAAAATAGCAGAACCGACCATAAATATGGCATTAAAAATGTTATTAGCGCCGACTATACGCGCGCGATGACTCTTTGGCGCATAAGCTTGCATTGAGGCGTAAAGCGGCACAATATACAGACCGCCGCTAAACCCTAAGAAGAATAAGTCTACAAAAACACGCCAAGTTCCCGGTACTCCAAATAAGTCGCCAATTGTTAATAGAGTATCCCCAGCAGGCTGTATGTTCAGCCCTGATAAAGAAAAATAAAGATCAATTGCAAAAATGCTCAAACCGGCAATGCCAAAGGGCAGTAGGCGCAGACTGACCTCGTTTTTGGTCAGTCTCTTGCACAGCAGTGAGCCGATAGAGACCCCTACAGAAAACAAAGTCAGTAAAAATATCACGACTGACTCATCACCTTGTAAGATAACTTTGCTAAATTCTGGCGTCTGTGTCAAAAAAGTCGCGCCATAAAACCAAAACCAGCTATTGCCTAAAATAATAAAAAATAAAAAGGGCAGCGAATACAAGTAGCGAACCGTTGATAGGCTAGTGGTGAAGATATTCCAGTTGATATTTAGCTTCGGCTGCATAGCTGGCATGTGCGGAATACCGCGCGCAGCTAGATAACCTAGAGATGAGACCAAAAGCACAGTCGCGCTGATCCAGTATAGCGACTGCGGTAGCTGCGTTAATACTCCTGCGATAATCATCCCCAGCAAGATTGCCAAAGACGTACCCATCTGAAATAAGCCATTAGCGCCAACCAGCTCATCTTCTCGCATTGCTTGGGGTAGATAAGCATATTTAATAGGACCAAAAAAGGTAGAATGGGTACCCATCAAAAATAACGCCACAAACAGTAGCACATACCACTCAAACACAAAGCCAATAGCGGCCACTGTCATAATGACGATCTCAAGTATTTTTACCAAACGCGTGAGTTTGGATTTTTCAAACTTATCGGCGATTTGTCCGGCGAGCGCTGAGAATAAAAAGTATGGCAAAATAAAGAGCATCGCGGCTAAGTTGTTAAGAATGCTAACCTCAGCACCGAGCTGACTTGCGGCCGTATAAGTCAGCACGAGTATCAGTGCCTGCTTAAAAATATTGTCATTGAAAGCGCCCAAAAACTGGGTAAAAAACATGGCACTAAAACGCCGCCGCTTGAATAACTGAAACTGATTTGCCATGAGGCTTCCTATGAGCGAGTACTTTTAATTGTTTAAATAACCACAGATCAAGATAAAAACGGGTAGTCGGATAATGACGCTATCAGACGTGACCAGAGGCTACCATACGAGGGATAGCGGTTATGCTGTTGCTAATATGGTAATTATAAATAGTATCAATAACTTATTAAAATATATGATAGGTTTTATGATTTTAACCTCGTATAATAGCAAGGCTGTGGAGCAAATACATGTGTTAAATGCTATGATATGTTCGTGAGCTCAGTTATGATTTGTAAATTTTATAAGCCCTGATGCAGCAGTGATATTTTGATAATTATCAGCCTCTACATCGTTAAGTGTGCATCGTTTTCGCTATATCAATAGGTTCGCTTTACAAGGCTATAAACAGTCTTTTTAGAGCGTTTGTGAACCGTTACGCTAGGCTTAAGTGGCCATATCAGATGATAGGATAGTATTAGTCATGAGAAGTAACCCCTCATTGCATCACGCTTCAATGACCGCTTCGACACTCATGTCGGAACCTTGTGTATCCAGCACGGCCCTGTCATCTACCTCTAATCGGTTGGCGCTAATCGGCGCGCATGCTCAGCACACAAGCATTGGCGTACGTCACCATTTTGCCCGAACCGCTTTATTTAGCGCTGTCGCTAGTGTTTTGGTTGGTGTTGGGATGGCCTCTGCCAGTGCCGCTGAGACCGACCCTCGCGCAGAGGTGGCGCAAAGCCCTACAGCGTCTAACCCGCAAGTAGAAGTCCAAAACAACTCTCAGAGCACTTCGCAAACCAATGTAGCGCAGGATGGTTCAGACGATAGCCTTATTGATTTTGACTCAGAAGCGGAGCTTGATGCGGCTTTAGAGGCTTTGCGCCTAAGAAGAGATTTTGAGCAGGGAGAAGTCGATAAATCCGTACTCGATGAGTTCAGTGAAGAAGTCAGCCAAGATGGCGATATGAATACTAGTGAGATAAATACTGGCATGGGCGCTGAAAACAATAACAATGAAGCGGATGTATCGCCAGTCAGTAACAATGATTTTGATAGCGATGCCGAGCTGCAACGACAGGCAACGGCGATACAGCAGCAAGGGTATCAGATGATGACTCCCGAACAGATTGATCGGGAACTTGCGGCTTTGGACGCTGAGAATGACTCTTTTATGGAGAGTACGAGTAGTGGCAACACCGACGGTTTAGATGATGTTTTTGATGCAGGGTTTAGTAGCGACCCAAACAGCTTTGATAGTAATAAGGTAGACAGTCAATTCGATAGTTTTAATGACCGTACTGTTTTAAATGACAAAGGCTTTAATGCGCCTATTGCCCGACTTGATAGTCAGCAATTACCTTTAGGATTAGATCCAAAAATCGACTCTGCGACTTTGCCTACGCCCAACAACCTTGAGACTTTAAACCGCGCACAAACTCCAGAAGAGCAGGCACAAACAGCAGAGATAATGGCGCGTCCTATTGAGGTGAGCGACTCTGTTAGTAGTGGCCGAGTCGATGACGGTGCTGACATCACTGAGCAAAACAATCCTGAGCAGATATTAGCGCAGCAAGACAATCGTTCAGTGACAGGTGCTGATGATACTATCGCTGAAGCACAAATCGAGGCCAGCGATGGCGAGGTGGCTGATGATCAAAATAGTGATCAAAGCGGCGATCTTAATCCTGATGACTATCTGCCAGATTATCAAGCACAGGACAATGCTGACGCCGTCGCAGAAGGCGTGACTCAAGCGAATAATTCTAAACCATTAGCTCGCAATGAAGGCGGTATTGTCAAACGTTTGTATAATCGCCTATTTAACGGCGGCGTAGCAGCGTTGCCGCGTGTTGAGACCACGGTTTATCTGCAGCAAGACGCAGATAGAAGCCCTAACAATGCTACCAATGATGCGGCTCAGGGTACACCAAGACTGATCAAGGCTGATGAAGATATTCAGCCGATTAATAATATCAAAGCTGCTATCGATGATACTACCGTTCAGTCGGTCACTGACTTCACCGCAGCCCTGCCACGCCTGCGAGAGACCGCTCTGAATGCGGCAAAAGCTGTAGGCTATTATGATATTACTCTCAAACTACGTCAGCCGGATGCCAACAGTATCGATGTGATCATCGAAAAGCTGGGTGAGCCGGTAACTGTCGATAGCCGTATCGTCGATGTCCGCGGTGAGGGCGCCGAGCAAGCCGAGTTTAAAACACTAGAAGAGACAGCGCTGCCAGCAGAGGGCGATGTCTTTAACCATAGAGTTTATAAAAATAGTAAGGCTGCTCTTGAGGCTCTAAGCCGCACTTATGGCTATTTTGATGAGAATTGGCTGAATAAATCGGTCGACATCATCTTGCCAGATAATAAAGCCGATATATCACTCGTTTATGATACTGGGGTTCGTTATGACTTCGATGACGTGGTGTTTTTTACGTACGATGAGGCGACAGGCACCCTCACGCGCGACCCTGATAAGCTACCCGTAGAGCTGCCTTTACTGCGTCAGTTGCTACACTTTGAAGCTGGTGATCCTTTTTATCGTCCCGATGTGACCAAGTTAAGTAATGATCTAGCGGCAACGCGCTACTTCAATACGGTCAACGTTGAGAGCTTATTGCCACCCGATGAGCTGAGTGCTGGCAGTACGCTAGCTTTTGATAATACTGCTAATCAGTCAGATAATGTAGAAGATGGCGATTTAGACAGTGATGTTAAAGAAGGGGCAAACGTAGGCGCTGGCGATACTGATCTCATTGGCGAGAGCCGTGACAATCTTAGTAGTGATGAGGATGATTCAGAGGTTGTTGCTGAAAGCCTTGAGGCGAACAGTGGCGCTACCGTTGATGCCGCTGATATCGCTCCCATTGAGTTCCAAGTCGATGAACAAACGCAAAATAAATTACAAGAAATCAAAGCCAAAGCCAATCGTTTAAGTAGCCTACCTAATGATCGGGTATTGGATGAAAAGGACGAAAAGGCTGAGAACTTCTTAGGAAAAATCAGCGACTCAATCAGTAATATTGCCGAGAAGATATTCCCTGAAGAAGAAACCATTTTTGATGAGGATTTTGTACCGCCAACTTTAGCCAATCGTATTACCCCTGAAGAGGTTTTTGAAAGTAAAAAAGTGCCTTTGTACGTCTTTGTCTTCGCAGATAAGCCGCGTGATGCTCAGATTGGTCTGGGTTATGGTACTGATACCGATATCCGTGCTACTGCAAAGATTGACTATAATTTGGTTAATCGTCAGGGCTACCAAGCCGGCGCGGAAGTAGAAGCCTCACGCATCAGTAAAAACGTGACTGTCTATGGTAGTCGCCCTTGGAAACATCCGCTCAATGATAAATTAGAGGCGCGTCTGACTTATGAAGAGGAAGTCATCGATCAAGGTGAAGGGAACTTTGATCTATCGACCAATACTGTAAAGGCAGCTTTGGCTAGAAATATTCGTAAAGAGAGCGGCTGGAATAGGAGCTATTCGGTACGTTATCGGTTAGATGAGCTCGAAACTGGGGTTGACGATACAAAGTTAGAAGATCTGCCGGTACGTTTCACCTCTTCAAGACCTACGCAGCAAGCTTTGTTGTTTGGTTACGGTATTAATAAAACCGACGTCAACAATGCTATCAATCCTACCAGCGGCTATCGTCAGTATTATGGTATCGAAGCCGGCGCTGAGAGCGTACTTAGCGATACTGATCTGGCGATTGTGCGCGCCGGTGTCAGCGGTATTTATAGCTTTGGTGAGGATGATAAGCACCAAGTGCTAGGCGGCTTCAATACCGGGTATATTTGGGCGGATGACTTTTATGAAGTGCCTTATAAGCTACGCTTCTTCGCCGGCGGTGATCAGAGTATTCGCGGGTATGATTATGAGAGCTTATCACCGTTAGAAAACGGTTATCTGACTGGTGGACAGATTCTCGCCGTCGGTAGTGCTGAATATAACTATGAATTTAGACCGGGTTTCCGCGGGGCATTATTCACCGATGTGGGTAATGCTTATGATAAAGACTTCAAAACTGATACTAAAGTAGGGGTCGGCGTTGGTATTCGCTGGGCGTCGCCTGTTGGTGTGGTGCGAGTCGATGTGGCAGCTGGGGTGACAGAGGATAGTATTCCGGTGCGTTTGCATTTCTTTATCGGCTCGCCGTTATAAGC
>OAOU01000144.1_pt1 | contig 14382 bp, 11 predicted proteins | sample 1470821 | NCBI WGS metagenome assembly OAOU01 (sample SAMEA3275579, study PRJEB22092) | marine metagenome | biome: ENVO:00000447 MARINE BIOME; feature: ENVO:00002042 SURFACE WATER; material: ENVO:00002010 SEAWATER | collected 2014-06-20T12:30:00+00 | depth 0 m
CCGGTCCCGAGGAATGTGTTGGTGCCAGTCCACCTCGAGCCACTCGGTAATGGACTGCGCAATCGTGGGGCCGACTCCGTCGATGTCCGAGAGTTGCTCGGTGCTGGCATCTTCAATGGCTGCCAGTGAGCCAAAGTGGCTGGCAAGCGCCCTAGCGGCCACCGGGCCCACATGTCTAATATTCAAACTCACCAGAAAACGCCAGAGAGGCTTTTGTTTGGCTGCCTCTAGTTGTTCGATCAGTTCGATTGCCGCTTTGGACGGGACCTCTGTGTCGGTGCCGGAGAAACCACGAATCGAGGCTGGATCGTCTTTGGCACGCCGGCGGCGAAACGGAGCCAAGACAAGGGGTTCACCCGATTCCGGATCGACCCGTGGCTCTCCGGTATCTGCGTCTCGTGGTTGATAGGTCACGGGGAAGAGGGCATCCACAGTAAGAGCAAAGAGCCCGGCCTTGCTCGTCAGAGCGGGATCCATGGGCGCCACCGGTTGGGTCAGGGCGAGGGCACTGACTTCGCCGAGGCCTTCGATATCCAACGCCCCCCTCGAGCCGATGTGTTCGATACGTCCTCGGACTTGTGCGGGGCAGCTTTGTTGATTGGGACAGCGCAGGTCAATATCGCCCTCTTTTTGTGGGGCGAGAGTGGCCCCACATTCTGGGCAGGTGGTGGGCATCTGGAAGGTTCGCTCGCTACCGGTGCGCTTTTCTACGACAGGGCCCAACACTTCGGGGATCACGTCCCCTGCTTTTCGAATGACGACGTGGTCGCCGATCAGGACCCCTTTTGCTTTCACCACGTCTTGGTTATGCAGTGTGGCGCGCTCGACTTCGCTCCCGGCTACCGTCACCGGGTCCAACACGGCATACGGTGTCGCCCGACCGGTCCTGCCCACACTGACCACAATGTCGCGCAGCACGGTGGTGACCTGTTCGGGAGGGTATTTATACGCCACCGCCCAGCGCGGGGCGCGGGACGTGGCCCCGAGCTCTCGCTGGGTTTCCCAGGAGTCGACTTTGATGACGATGCCGTCGATTTCGTAGTCCAGGTCGTGGCGCTTCTGCCCGAGCCGCGAAATAAACTCGAGCACCCCGTCGACGTCGTCGTGAACCTCGGCGTATTCCGACACGGGAAGCCCCCATGATCGAAGAAGCTCATACATCTCACTTTGTGTGGCCACCGACGGCTCTGGCCAGGCGCCGATGCCGTGGACGACGACGTTCAGGGCGGTCATCCGCGCCAGTGCTGCCTCGCGTTTTGCCGCGGTGCGGCCTTCTGTTTTCAATCGGAGCGTGCCAGACGCCGCATTTCGTGGATTGGCAAAGACCCGCTCCCCCGCCTCGGCCAGAGCCTGGTTCATCTGGTGAAATACCTCCACCGGAAAAAACACTTCGCCTCGAATTTCGACGAGCTCTGGGTGGCCAGAGCCCGTCAGGGTCAGGGGAACGGCGGGCACGTGGTGGATGTTCTCGGTGACGTCCTCGCCGGTAATGCCATCGCCCCTGGTTGCCGCGCTGGTTAAGCGACCTGATTCATAGCGGAGGTTGATGGCGAGGCCGTCAATTTTTGGTTCACACAGAAACCGCATGTCCGAGGCCACGGGTCGTACTCGCTCCACCCACTGGCGCATTTCGTCATCGGAAAAAACATTGTCGAGGCTGTACATCCGCTCGGCGTGACGGACCGGCGCAAACAGCGTGGAGCTTCCCGAGCCCACAAACTGCGTCGGCGAATCATCTTTGTGAAACTGCGGAAATTCTGTCTCGAGCCGTTCGAGCTCAGCGACGAGTGCGTCATATTCCGCGTCGTCGGCGAGGAGCTCGTTGCGGGCGTAGTAGGCCTCCCGAAGGGCAATTACGCGGGCGGTGAGCTCGTCGATTCGCGCGCGTGCCGCCTCCTGATCCACCCCTCCAGAGTAGTTCAGGCCCCTGTCACCAGGGCGGGTCATCCGCCAGTTAGTACGGCTGGTCTTCCGGCAGTCCCGTGCGCAATTCGGCAGGCAGATGACCCAAATCATTGTGGGTCACCAGCACAGCGGGCTTGGCCGTGCGGACTCGGATAATGGTCAATCCGCAGTTGGCCTGGTTAATCCCCATCCATCGCCACGGAGGCGATCCAAAGACTTCGCGGACAAACCATGCGATCACGAAGTTGTGGGTGATGAGCAACTCATGGGTTTCGTCTTTTCTCACCGATAGCCACTCCGCGGTGGCATCGGCCATCTGGGCTTCACCGGCTTGAATTTCTTCCTCGCTCACCCCGCCAAAAAACGGTTCAAAGGCCGAGGGCATATCGGGACTGGGGCCGTGTGGAATGCAGTCCATCAACAGCGCAGAGGGCTCTGGGCTGAGGGCAGGGAATCGCTCCGACATCGCATCGGCGGTTTCGACCGCGCGCTGCAGGGGGGAGGTGTGGACGTGGGTGAAGGGCACCCCGCTCAGGCGCTCGGCCACCAGTTGGGCTTGGCGTTGGCCGCGTGCGGAGAGCGGGCCGTCGTCGACTCCGTATTCGGCGTCTACTTGCTCGCCGTGTCTGACCAGATACAAATACCGAGACACAGGGTCCCACCTTCGGTGATTCCGGAATGGTGCGGAGTACTCGACTGACGACTCTAGTCTGCTACGGACTTCCCGACGGACTCAAGGGCTGATTCCTCCACAGCCCCCACGGCCACGGCAGACAGTGGCTGGCTCGTCATCTCCTGGGCGAGTGCCTGAACATCGGCCACGGTGACCTGATCCAGGCGGCGCATGGCCTCATCGCGGTCAACAAACTCGCCTAAGTGAATTTCAGAGCGGCCCAATCGCACCATCCGAGCATCGGTGTTTTCCAACGCCAAAGACGTCGCTCCCTGGAGGTTCCCGAGAGTGCGAGAGAGCTCTTCGTCGGTGATTCCCTCACTGGCGATATCGGAAAAAATCTCCTTCATCACCGAAATCACGGTCGGGACGTGCGTCGGGCCGGTCCCCGCCGCCATACCAAAGAGCCCCTGATCTGAGTACTGGCTGGCGTAGGCATAGACGCTGTAGGCGAGACCACGCTTCTCACGAACCTCTTGAAACAGCCTGGACGACATTCCGCCGCCCAGGACCGTGGCCAACACTCCTGCGGCCGGCCGCCTGGGGTCTGTTTGGGTAAGCCCCGGGGTGCCGAGTACCACCATGGCCTGCTCAAGCGGACGGTGCACGGTGCGACGTTGTGGTGAGGCGGTGAGATCCTGGCGGGCAGTCTCCCGGCGCGGAACCGGTGCGGATGTGGTGTGTAGTGGCCAGCCATACTCCTGGAGGGCACGGAGGACCTGGTCGACCACCCGATCGTGATCGAGCGCTCCCGCGACCGTGACTACGAGCTCTTCGGGGCGGTAGTAGCGCTGATAGTGGGAGACCACTTGGTCACGAGAGGCGGCTTCGATGGTCTCCGGCGTCCCCCCAATGGGTCTGCCCAGGGGATGGTCGCCAAGAACAGCTTCGGTCAGCCGTTCGTGGGCAACATCGTGGGGGTCGTCGTCGGCCATGGCGAGTTCTTCTAAAATCACGCGACGTTCGACGTCGAATTCGCTCTCGTCAATAACCGAGGACGAGACCATGTCGGCCAGAACTTCGATGGCCATGTCGACGTCGCGGTCCTGGACTTTCGCGTAGTAGCAGGTGTGTTCTTTGGCGGTCATGGCATTGTGCTCGCCCCCGACCCGGTCAAAGGCCACGGCAATATCCATCGCGCTTCGTCGTGGGGTGCCCTTAAACAGCAGATGTTCCAGAAAGTGCGTCGAACCGTAGGCAATACGGTCCTCGTCACGGCTTCCCACGGCCACCCAGAAGCCCACAGAGGTACTGGCAGCGCCCGGCACCCACTCGGTCAGGATGCGAAGCCCCGAGGGGTGCACGGTGCGCCGTAGGCGCGCCCCCTGGCTAATGGTCTGATCGAGAGCGGCCTGGTCGAGCGGGAGAGAAATTCCAGTTGGCATGAGCTCCGAGCCTACTGGGAACGACCGACACGGGCTCCGGGCAAGAATTGAGGAGAAATGCCGAATGGGCCGGAGCCGAAGCTCCGACCCATTCGGTGTGAAGGTACTTAGGCCTTCTTGGCTGCGGCGACCGCAACCATTCCGAACCCAACCTTGTTGAGCACGTCGGCAATGACGTACACGATGGCTGCAAGAGACACAGCCATGGTCACGTCGGCGCCACCAATCTTCATGAACTCCTCGATGGAGGTTCCGATTGGGTAGATCATCCAGCCGAAGAACACGAAGCGGCGCATGACCTTGACCGCGTTAGCGGCGTAGTCAGGCATACCGTCGAGCTTCACCTGGAAGACGGCCCAGACGATGTAGAGCCACGCTGCCGAGGAGATGAGGAACATCACCCAGTTGTAGAGCGATCCCTCAGCCTCGCTGACCTCACCGAGGTATCCGGTGACGATCATGATGATGTCGGCGACGACGATACGGGTCACAAAACCCTTGGTCGCGGCACCGGCAATTGCCACAATCAGACCGAACTCCACCAGCAGAAGCGGGGTGGTGAGCAGCCAGTCAATGTAGCGGTACGGCATCGTTGCAGCAACATCACCAGCGGACTGGTCAAAGAAGCCGACAAAGTCGGTCATGATCCAGTACATAATCGCGGCGATGAAGGTAATCAGTCCTGCGTAAGTAGCAGCCATACGGTGCTCGGGCTTGATGTCATTGCGCTCGAGAACGAAGTACAGCGTTCCCGCGGCCATGGCCACAAAACCGAGCATGAAGAATGCCTGCGTAATTGCGAGCAGATCCATTGTTCTCCCTCGAAAGGTTTTCTCTTATTTCTTATCCGCCCGCCGCCACGACGGAATGTCGGCGGGTGGGTGGGGGACTGAGCCCCCGGTGCGACAGCACCGTTTCCACTCGGCACCGTTGCTGTAGCGGCATTAGGTTACCCCGAATTTGACCGTCCCGGTGACGCAAACGGCACAATTCCTCTCCCGAAACAACGGGCACTCTTTTGTTGGTTGCCCACAATAAGCCTGTGGATAACCTCCGACACGCCGATGGGGCGGCCGAAGCCGCCCCATCAGAGTCACTAACGCCCGGAATTAGCCGTCTTCTGGCTCCGCCTGCTCGGACGAGTCATCGTCCAACACGGGGCTCAGTGAGAGCTTGCCGCGGTCATCGATTTTGGTGATTTCCACCTGAATCTTCTGCCCCACCGACACGACGTCTTCGACGTCTTCGACGCGCTTGCCTCCGGCGAGCTTGCGCAGCTCGGAGATGTGCAGCAGTCCGTCTTTGCCAGGAAGCAACGAGATGAACGCACCAAAGGTCGCGATCTTGACGACCGTGCCGAGATACTGCTCTCCCACCTCCGGGTTCACCGGGTTGGCAATCGCGTTCACACGAGAGCGTGCTTCCTCCGCGATCGTGCCATCGGTCGCACCGATGTAGACGGTTCCGTCGTCCTCAATCGAAATCGAGGCGCCGGTCTCATCTTGAATCGCGTTAATCGTCTTACCCTTTGGACCGATCAGCTCACCGATCTTGTCTTCTGGGATCTGGACACTGATCACGCGAGGAGCCGTCGGCGCCATCTCGTCGGGCTCGGAAATCGCCTGGTTCATCACCTCGAGGATGGTGAGCCTGGCTTCTTTGGCCTGGTCGAGTGCTCCTGCCAACACACTGGCGGGAATTCCATCCAGTTTGGTGTCGAGCTGGATGGCGGTGATGAAGTCCTTGGTGCCAGCGACTTTAAAGTCCATGTCACCGAGGGCGTCTTCTGCTCCGAGGATGTCGGTGAGCGCGACGTAGCGCATTTCGCCCTCTACCTCGTCACTGATGAGTCCCATCGCGATGCCCGCGACAGCAGCACGCAGCGGCACGCCCGCGTCAAACAGCGACAGCGTCGACGCACACACCGATCCCATCGAGGTCGAGCCGTTTGACCCGAGAGCCTCAGAGACCTGCCGGATGGCGTAGGGGAACTCGTCCCTGGTGGGCAGCACCGGCACTAACGCGCGCTCGGCGAGGAAGCCGTGGCCAATTTCGCGACGCTTCGGCGTTCCCACCCGACCGGTTTCACCGGTCGAATACGGCGGGAAGTTGTAGTGGTGCATGTAACGCTTGCTCGTCACGGGGCTCAGCGTGTCCAGCTGTTGCTCGAGCTTCAGCATGTTCAAGGTGGTGACACCGAGAATCTGTGTCTCCCCACGCTGGAACAGTGCCGAGCCGTGGACCCGGGGCAGTACTTCCACCTCTGCGTCCAACCCACGGATTTGCTCTGGGGTGCGCCCGTCAATACGGATGCCCTCGGTCAAGACGCGGTGTCGCATAATGCGCTTGGTCACCGACTTATAGGCAGCAGAGACTTCGCCCATCGCGTGGTCGCCCAGTTCACCGGCGTCCACTTTGGCCTGAATCTGCTCTTTCACCCGAGACTTCAGCTCGTCGTCTTTGGTCTGACGCTCGATTTTGTCGGCGACTTTGTAAACCTCGGCGAGTTCGGTCGCGGCCAGGGCATCCACGGCCTGATAGACCTCGTCCGAGTAGTCGGCAAAGCGCGGGTAGTCCTCCACCTCTTTGGCGGCGGTCTTCGCGAGCTTTTCCTGCGCCTCAACCAGCTGCTTCAAAAACGGCTTGGCCGCTTCTAAGCCCTGCGCGACGACAGCCTCATCGGGCTTCGTGGCGCCTGATTGGATCAGGTCCCAGCTGTGCTCGGTGGCTTCTGCCTCGACCATCATGATCGCGACGTCTTTACCGCCATCGACCACTCGGCCGGCAACCATGATGTCGAAGACCGCTTCGGTCAACTGTGAGGCCGTCGGGAACGCCACCCACTGGTCACCGATGAGTGCCATCCGGACTCCGGCAATCGGACCGCTAAAGGGCAGGCCCGAAATCTGAGTGGACGCGCTGGCCGCGTTAATCGCGAGCGCGTCATAGAACTCATCCGGGGCAATCGAGAGCACCGTGATCACGATCTGGACTTCGTTGCGAAGACCGTCAGCAAACGACGGGCGCAGCGGCCGGTCGATTAGACGGCAGACCAGGATCGCTTCTGTGGAGGGGCGTCCTTCCCGGCGGAAGAACGAGCCGGGGATTTTTCCGGCAGCGTATTGCCGCTCTTCCACATCCACCGTGAGAGGGAAGAAATCAAAGCCTTCCCGGGCATTTTTACTGGCGCTGGTCGCCGAGAGGAGCATTGTCTCCTCGTCGAGGTAGGCCGCAACGGCCCCCTGCGCCTGTTGGGCAAGTCGCCCTGTTTCAAAACGAACGGTTCTGGTTCCGAATTTCCCGTTATCTAATACGGCTTCGGACCACGTAATGTCGTCACCTTCCATGAAGGGTGTTTCTCCTTATTCATCGTTGCACCGCGCCCAGGCATGCCTGCGCGCACACGCACCGAGAAGGACGTTTGAGAACTGGCCAACAGTAGAAGTGCACTGTGGGGGTTGCCCCTCAGTAGACCACCACCGGTGACCAGCGGGTTGTCTTTCGCGATGCGACTATGCAGTTTTTTTGTCGCGCACGACTGTGCGCCTGCTCTCACAGTAGCAGGCAGGGGGCGTATCGGGCCCTAGCGGCGGATATTGAGCCGCTCGATCAACGAACGGTAGCGCTCGATGTCGATGCGCTGGAGGTAGCCAAGCAGCCGGCGACGCTGTCCCACCAGGAGCAACAGGCCACGACGGGAGTGGTGGTCGTGCTTGTGGGTTTTCAAGTGTTCGGTCAGTTCGGTCACCCGGTGGGTCATCAGGGCAATCTGCACTTCGGGTGACCCGGTGTCACCGGGGTGGGTCTGATACTGCTCGATGATGGACTGCTTGACGTCTGGACTCATGCTCATGGCAGGACCCACTTTCTTTTCACTCGCTGCGCGGCGCCGACACCGGATGTGCAGGCTCTCTTTGTCCGCGGCCGTTACACGGCACAAGGGGCAATGCTAGCACTGGGCCCACGTTGACAGGAGCCTGCGCATTCTGAGACACCCCAAACAGCCCCAAGGGTTGTTATCAACCTGTAATCATCTGGGGTCTTGACCCCGCCGCCTGCCAGCGCGACACTAATGACAAGTTACTCGCCGCTCAGGAGAGCTGGAGGCATCGCCCCACCCCTGGGCGGCGAGGTTCTTTCCCGGGACTGGATCACCGTGTCACTAGGTGCCGTAGTGGAGCCTGTCTCGTGCGTCGACTAAGTCCCCCACGAGCTGCTGTTCCCAATCGGCATCCCCGCGATACACGCCGCGCTCCACGCGGTGCCGGGTCAGGGCCAAACGAACAGCCACGTCAATAAAGCGGTCGAGAGGCTTTTTCAACCCTCGCTTCTTAGCCCATTTCAGGGCAACGACTCGGCCGGAGGCGGTGGTGAGAAACCCCAGTTCTTGGTCCAAAACCACGCCAGAGCCGGTGTAGAACCGGAGGTTGTCAAACAAAATACGTGCCTTTTGGCTGCGCAACCACCACACCAATGCGACCGCACCAATAAACAGCGGCACTTGAATAAACAAGAAGTACATATAGAACGACGAAACAAAGAACAAGGCACCATTCCAAAAGGCATGGAGCAGCACGGCGGGAATAAAACCCAGAACGAAGGCCCCCACGGCGAGACCTCGAACCCCACGCTCAGCGGCTCGACCGAGAGACAGGCCAATCAGGGCTGTGAACATGACGTGGGCAAACGGCGACATCAGTCCCCGCACCACAAAGGTCTCGACAAACACATTGCTGCCCTGACTAATGGCGGCACCGAAATAGAGAATGTTTTCACTAAAAGCAAAACCCGCCGCAGACCACGCGGCGTACACCACGCCGTCGATGGGGCCGTCGAAGCGTTGGCGGCCAAACCAAAACACCACCCACACAGCGAGTCCTTTGCCAAACTCCTCCACCAGGGGCGCTTGAACCGCTGCACCGAGGAAGGTTTCGACCCCGTCTGGGCTTCCCGCGAGCGGCGTCTCACTCCACACCCATTGATCGACTCCAAGCGCAATGACGACCGCCACTCCCGCGCCAAACAAAAAGGCAAAAGCCGTCGCAGCGGGAGGTTCTGGTTCAAACCGGTCGACCCAGCGAATACCGGCAATCACAATGCCCAGTGGCACAAGCGCCACCAGAGCTGAGAGCACCAGCAGTGGCCCACCCAGATTTCCCGCCAACGTATCCACCACGGCCAGAGAGGCCAGGCCCACCACCACAAACCCCAGCACCGCCAGGATGCTGAGAACAAGCGAGCGCAGAAACCGACCCGTGGAGCCGCGAGGAGAGCGAGGAGCCATCCGTTTGAGACTAGTCGGCGTTACTGACCTCAGGAAGGACGATTGCTGTCGTCTCATCCAGGACACCGCTTAACCGCTTAGGCGAGAGCGCCCGGTTTAACTCCTCCTCGGTCATCAGCCCCTGCTCCAGCACGAGGTCGCGAATGGACCGGTTGCTATGGAGTGCTTCGTGGGCAAGCTTGGCCGAGAGTTGGTAGCCAAGCTCAGGAGTGAGGGCCGTCACCACGCCCACACTGGATTCCACTTGCTGCCGCAGCCGGTCTTCGTTGGCCGTAATTCCATCCACACAGTTTTCTCGGAGCGTCACACAGGCTTTGGTCATCCACATCAGCGACTGAAGAATCGACGAGGCAATAATCGGCTCAAAGGCATTGAGCTGCAGTTGGCCAGCTTCTGAAGCAGCACACACCGTGGCATCGGCGCCCACAATCGAAAACGCCACCTGGTTCACCACTTCAGGAATTACCGGGTTTACCTTGCCCGGCATAATCGACGAGCCCGCCTGTTGGGCTGGCAGATTAATCTCACCCAATCCTGCTTGGGGGCCGCTGGAGAGCAACCGCAGGTCGTTGCAAATCTTGGACAGTTTCACTGCAAGTCGTTTCAGTGCACCGCTGAGCGTCATAAACACCCCGGTGTCGCTCGTGGCCTCAATGAGGTCAGGCGCTGTCCGCACCGGCAGACCGGTGATTTCTTCGAGATGGGCTCTGACCACCTCGGGGTACCTGGAGTCGGCAGTGATCCCCGTGCCAATCGCGGTCGCGCCCAAGTTGATTTCACACAGAAACGGAATCACCTCTTCGAGGCGATCGTGGTCTTCTTCGAGGGTGGTCCGGAATCCCCCGAACTCTTGTCCCAGTGTCATCGGCACCGCGTCTTGTAACTGGGTTCTGCCGACTTTGAGGACATCGGAAAACTCAGCGGCTTTCCGCCCAAAAGAATGAGCAAGAGCTTGGTGTTCTGGCAGTAAGGCGTGGATTCCCCGCACCATGGCCAATTTGATGGCCGTGGGATAGACATCATTGGTGCTTTGTGACCGGTTGACATCGTCAATTGGGTGGAGGTAGCGATACTCCCCTTTCTGATGTCCGAGCAGCTCGAGGGCCCGGTTGGCAATAACCTCATTGGCACACATATTGGTGGAGGTTCCCGCCCCACCCTGAATTGCGCCGAGGACAAACTCTTCGTGCAGCGAACCATCAATGATTTCCTGACACGCCTGGTCAATCACTTCGGCTTTTTCTGGCTCCAGATCTCCGAGGTCTCTGTTGGCGCGGGCGGCAGCCTGTTTGACCCGGGCTAAGGCGATCACCAGGTCGGGATAGTTCGAAATGGCGCGGCGGGTGATCCCAAAATTGGCCAGTGCTCGGGCTGTGTGGATTCCCCAGTAGGCGTCGGCGGGAACGTCGAGCTCCCCCAACGAGTCGGCTTCGCGTCTGGTGGGACCGCCTCCAACGTCATCCATCGTGGGGGCTGGCCCCGTCGTTTTCACCACCCGTGATCCCTTCGATAAAAGGTCGTGTCCCCATCGTGCACCCATTGGAGGGCGCCGTGCGTTAATAAAACGCAAACTTTCCCCGGAGCCCAGCGCTGTCTCCTACACTCGCATCACAACCACGGGAAAGGTTTCGCCATGTCTGATGCACCCATCGAGTTTTACAGCGCCGCCTGGTGCGGCGACTGCGTGCGCGCCCGCGCACTCCTCGAACACTACGGTGTGGACTTCAACTACCACGACATCGATGCCAGCGACGAGGACAAAGCAAAAGCCATCGAAATCAGCGGGCTGCAGAAAATTCCTGTGCTGCAGTTCACGGATGGAACCTTCTTGAGCGAGCCCTCCAGCCCCCTGCTGGAGAAAAAGCTCACTGAACTCGACCTGATTTAGCCCTCAGCCAAGGACCGACCGCTACTGCCCGAGGTCAAATTCCTCAGAAGCCCGGCGGTCGTATTCGCTGCGCACCCGGTGATAGTCGTCCCAGTCGTCTTCTGACAGGACTCCGTGGGAAAAGAGCTCGGCACCAAGCTCGTCGAGATCACCGCGTTGCTCCTCGGTGGCGCGTGCCCACTCCTCGAGTTGGCTGACCCGCTCATGCAGTTGCTCCAACGTGGCGTCAAAGAGGTTCATGCCGTTGTCTCCTCCGATCCCTGCATCCACTGGACATCGAGCACATCATCGGCATCGCCGATAGTGATGGTGGCCTCAACGAAAGTGCCCCTCAGCGCTCGAGGAAGCCATAGCGTGGCATCGGCCCACATCAAGTCAAAAGGAATCTCGGATTCTGGCCACCACTGGGGGCTGAGCTCCTCGGATTCGCTTTCGGTGCCGGTAAACGTCTCCAGAACAAAGGCGTGAGACCGCTGGGAGAGGTGGGGTCTGGTCGGGAAGGGGTAGTGGAGTCTCGCGATGGGTTGTAGGTGCTCGGGGGTGGCGACCAAGCCCACCTCTTCACACAGCTCGCGCAGCGCCGCCTCCACAAGAGACTCCCCCGGTTCAACTTTTCCGCCAGGGCCCACCCACCTGCCTTGGCCGAGACCAGTGTTCTTTTTTCCGAGAAGAACCTCACGCTGTGTGCCACTGACCCGACGGGGGTAGACCACCACAACGTCGTACATTCCTCCAGGCTATTAGGGCTTTTCCCTCTGGCCACGACCCGGGTTACTGTGTATGCGGGGGGGACTGTGGAGCAACCGGGCGTCGAACGGGTAACCCTTGGTGTGGTGTCACTCGTGGCCGCGGTGACGCTCGCCACCGGTCTTGCGGTACAAATCAGTGACCAGGTCATCAATGAGGCCTTTAAGCCAGAGGAATATTTCTCCTACTTCACTATCCAGACAATGCTTGCCAATCTGGCGGCACTCATCGCCACGGGGCTGTACCGGCTGCAATCGAGTCTCGATACGGTCGCGTTGAATATTGTGCGCCAGGCACTTTTTGCCTACGCGGTGGTCATCGGCCTGGTCTACAACGTCTTGCTCCGCGGTCTACCCACGGAACCAGGGGAATACGTCTCTGACATTGGCTTTCCCAATGAGATCTTGCACGTCATCATCCCCGCCTACATCGTGGTGGACTGGCTGATTACTCCCCACAACAGCAGGCTGCCGTGGCGCTCTCTGGGCATCGGGCTGATCTATCCCGTCGCCTGGGTGAGCTTCAGTCTCGTCCGAGGAAACCTGACTGGGTGGTACCCATACGACTTTCTCGACCCGCGGGAGCCCGCCGAGTGGGCCGGTGTCATCACCCACATCGTCGCCATTGCGCTGATGCTGACCGCGCTCCTGGGACTTGCGATGTGGATTAACCGGCTGTATTGCAGGCTTCGCGGCCTCTAATCAGCGAGCGTCTCGCCCCGCGCTTCCAGGGCGGAGATCAGCAGATTGCCAAGCGCCACTTCCTGCATCGTGCCCTCGACCGTCTCGGCTTCTTCGTCACCGTCCAGCGCCCGGAGGGACAGGCCAGACTTCTGGTCGATGAGCTCCGCAATCCGCTGGTCAATGGTTTGAGCAGCCAGAATCCGCCAGGCCGTCACGGGCAGTTCCTGGCCAATTCGGTGGACGCGGTCGATGGCTTGGGTTTGTTCCGCACTGGTCCAACTGAGTTCGGCGAGAACCACGTTAGAGGCAGCCTGGAGGTTCACCCCTACCCCCGCTGCCGTCAGCGAGCAGACAATCACGCCCACGCTGTCATCCGTGGTGAATCGATCGATGGCGTCTTGACGGGCCTGGGTGGTTTGATCGCCTCGAATTTGGGTGGGGTTGAAACCCTGCTCCACGAAGTGTTGGTAGGCCACATCCAAGACGTCGATGTGTTTGGCAAAAAACACGACCTTGCCGACGTTTCTCGCGAGCTGAGCGGTGTAGTCAGCGGCCATATGGGCTTTGGCTTTTCCAATGGTCCGCACGAGGGAAAAGACGTTTTCTTGGGTGCCTTCCTGCTTGGATTCCTCGATTTCTGAGTGACAGACCAATCGCACCAAATCCGTGTCAATCGAGGAGATCTCGGTTCCCCGGGCAGCAACCACGCGGTCATAGCGCTCCAGCAGTCGCCGAATAAGCGCCTGTTCGGCGTCTCGAATCGACCGACCCTCGTCGTCGTCGAGCTCCACCGGAATATCCGCAATGCGCCGGGCTGGGATATCGCCGGCAACATCTTCTTTCCGGCGGCGGACAATTCCCATCGAAATAACCTGTTTGCGCGCTTCTTGGAAAAACCCGGGGTCGACAGGCGTGAGTTCGGTGGACTCCAGCTTGGCCATGAGTTCCGGCAGGGGCTTTTTGTCGTCAATCCAGCCAAGAAACTCCCAGATCATCCGGAAGTCTTCGATCTGGTTAATCAGCGGCGTTCCGGTCAGCGCCACAAGCAGCGGGTGTTGGAGTCTGGCGCGCACGGTCTTCGCGATGGCTTGGACCATTTTGGACCGCTGGGATTCACGGTTTTTGATGAAGTGAGCCTCGTCGACGACCATTCCTCGAAGGTCAAATTTGGACAGCCATCCGACGTGACGGTCGAGGATGTCGTAGTTCACGACAAACACATCACTAAACGCGTCCACATCACTGCCGTCGCCGTGGACAACGGTGACGCGGCGACCAGGAATCCACTTATCGACTTCCCGGGCCCAGTTCATCTTCACGACGTTTGGCACCACAACCAGGAGCGGGAACGCGTCGGTGACGTCTGCTGCCATCAGGGCTTGCGCTGTTTTTCCGAGTCCTGGCTCATCGGCCAAGAGGAATGTGCGGTGTCCTTGGCGGGCTGCCTGGACCACCCGAGCCTGGTGCGGCATCAGCTCCAAGCCACCGGGCGTTGCCAGAGACAGCGGCTCCGGCAGCGACATACACGCCGAGCCGCCCCCTGCGCCCTGTTCGAACGCACGGAAAAGCGGATCAATCAGCTCCCAGTTCAGCAGCCGTCCCTCAGCGCGTCCACTGGACTGGGAGTAGGCAGCAAAGTCGGGAGCCATAAAGGGGTTGGCGAGCTGGGCGTGACGGACAGACTCTGGCACGACCTGTTTGGCTTGTTCCGGGGTTTGGCTTGGAGTATCGGCCGCCACGATCAAATCTTCTGGCGGAAGCTCGGCGCCACTGGCGACCAGGAAATCTCGTCGGAGCCGCTTGGCCGAGTCGGAGAC
>OAOU01000145.1_pt1 | contig 14310 bp, 8 predicted proteins | sample 1470821 | NCBI WGS metagenome assembly OAOU01 (sample SAMEA3275579, study PRJEB22092) | marine metagenome | biome: ENVO:00000447 MARINE BIOME; feature: ENVO:00002042 SURFACE WATER; material: ENVO:00002010 SEAWATER | collected 2014-06-20T12:30:00+00 | depth 0 m
CGACCACAGCCGGATAGGGGTCGTTATCGAGAGTCAGATACGGTGCGACTTTCTGCACACGGTCCATCGGCGAGCGGTCGTAGAGCACCTGCGACTCGCTGTTGATGGCATCGGAGAGCAAGATCTGCTCCGACTGGAACTTCAGTGCGTAGAGCAGTTGGTGGAACAGGGTGCCCACGGCGGGGCCGCCGTCACCGGTGTAGGTGTAGGTCTGGTTCTGGTCCGTTCCTTCGCCTCCGGAGGGGAAGTCCAACTCGAGCTGGTCGCCGCCTTCCGGTGCACCCACAATCGAATACTCCGGAGAGTTCTCACCGAAGTAAATCCGCGGCTCGTATTCGCCGAGCGTTTCGGAGACGGGAATACCGGCTTCGATGAACTTCGGCTGCCCATCAGCGGTCCGCTGGTTTCCATACGCCGCGACGAGCCCGTATCCGTGGGTGTAGACGATCGTGTTGTTGTACCACGACTGGGTGTTCAACCCATCGAGGTTTAGTTCGCGGGCAGCCAGCACGGTGTCGGTCCGCTCTCCATCAATCGTATACCGACCGACGTCCAAATACTGCGGGAAGCGGTAGTACTGACGGAACTGCTCGAGCTGGGAGAACGAGTCGGTGACCAGTGCGGGGTCAATGATGCGGATATTGGCCGCTGTCACCGCGTCTTCGCGGAGTGCTCCCGCGGAGGCCTCGGTCTCTGCCTGGTAAGGAATCTCCACCACATCAGACACGCCATACGCGTCCCTCGTGGATTCGATATTGCGCTCGATAAACGGCGCCTCCAGCGTCCTCGCGCTGGGGTCGACCTGGAAGCGCTGGATGATGAAGGGGTAGGCCTGGCCGATCACCAAGCTGGAGATGATGAACAGCGCGGTTCCCACAATCGCCGGTCGCCAGCGACCAATAATCGAGGTGACCAGGAACAAAATCGCGACCAGAGCAGCAATTCCGGCGAGGATTGCGCGCGAAGGAATCGTCGCATTGGATTCGGTGAATCCCGCACCGAAGGCGAGGAAGCCCGAGCTCGGTGACACCAGAGCGTCGTATTGCTGCAACCACAGACCCAGCATCTGCAACACGAAGTAGATGACACCGGTGACGGCGAGCTGAATGCGCATCACCCGGGAAATGCGAAGCTCCCGGCCATCGAGCGAAATCGACCCATACAGGAAACCGGTGGCCGCGGCAGCGATAACCGAGGCAATCACCACGGCACTGGCAAAACCAATCACCGACAAATACACCGGTAACTCGAAGACATAGAACCCGACATCCAGGCCAAATTCGGGATCGGAACTACCAAAGCCGGTGCGGTTCATCCAGAGCAGGAACTGGGGCCAGGAGCTTGCCGCAGCAAGACCCGCAAAGACACCGAGAAGAGCCGGAACACCCAGCATGGCCAGACGGCGCAGCGGGTCAATCAGTTGCCGGTATCGGTCCAACTCATTAGACAGCCGGGCATAGACCGGGCGGAATCGATAAGCGAGGTCGATAGCGATGGCTGTCGGAATAAACATGCCCAAGAAGCCGATGAGGAACATGGCGACCGTGGCGAACCACTGGGTCAGCAAGACGTCCAAATAGCCCAGGTGGTCAAACCACAAGACCTCGGTGTAGAGCGAGGCGAAGATGAAGAAGGCCACCAGCAGCGCCGCCAAAACACCGATCGTCACCCCCAATGTCAAACGGGAGCGATTCGGGTTAGCTGTAGCGGTTTGTGACACGCGTGATCTCCTTGTGGGATGCCGGGCGGGCTCAGTCTACAAACACCAGCATCATGCCTGCTGTGACAGTCCCGGAGACCTCAGCCTTGGCAGGAGGGAGGGTCCTGGTCGGCAAGAATTGTGGCGAGCGCCTCCACCGCATCACTCAAGGTGTCGACCGGAACAACCTCGATTCCTCCCGGTGACAACCCCTCGACATCCGCGCAGTTGGCCCGGGGAATAAAAAACCACTCCGCGCCAGAGTCCGCGGCTCCAAAGATTTTGTGTCGCACTCCCCCGACGGGTCCCACATCACCGCCGGCCGTAATCGTTCCAGTCCCCGCCACTGCGAGAGACCCCGCGATTTGCTCGTCGGTGAGCTTTTCCACAATGCCAAGGGCAAACATCAACCCGGCACTGGGGCCGCCCACACTGCCAAGCTCAATGTCGATGTCGAACGGGAAGTCATAGCGCCCAGAGACCAATACCCCAATCACCGGAATCGATGGCTCACCCTCAGACATTCGGGGAATCACTTCCACTGTTTCGTCGCGGCCGTTACGGGACACGGTGAGAGGCATGGGGTCTTGCACCCCGTTGTCGGCGATGATTTGGCGCAACCTCGTCACATCCGCCACGACGATTCCGTCGGCCGAGACGATGGTGTCTTCCGGCTCGAGGATGCCTTCGCTGGGCCCTCCCTCGAGGGTTTGGACGATCTCCAGCGAGCTGTCGTAGTCAATGTCGAGGTAGTTAAGCGCCGCGGCAATGGATTCTTCTTGCGAGTTCTCCATATCGATTCGGGCTGCTTCTTGGTTTTGTTCAAAGCTCAACCCCGGCGGGAAAGCCTGATCCACCGGTGTGACCGCCCGTTCGGTAGACACCCACGCACCAAGGACTTCCACCCAGGAGGGCAAATTCTCTGGATTGCCCAGTCGGTTCACCGTGGTGACCCATAGGTGCGCGTCCTCTCGGTATTCCGCCTCGTCCGGGACCGATATCAAGGCGACGTCACCGTCATCGAGCTCGATGACGCCCAAGGTGTCGTAGGTGGGACCGGGCTGGTCGATGACATAGGGGGCGGGCAGCAGACTGAGCCCGATCGCGCCCAGAACCGTCATTGACAGAAGCGCCCAACCAGCTCTCCTCGACCCGGTTCGAAGCGACGTCGCCGGGTCCGAGTCAGAAAAAAGCGTCACCTACTCATCTCCGCCCTCACCCGGGTCAGTGTAGCTACCGGCGAACAGGCAGGCTGGATGGCACAGACCCCCGGTAGCGTGGGGTCATGGCGGACAACGACGACGAGGCCTCAGAGCGTCCCGACCCCAACGAGTGGATTCGAGACGCTGTCCGTCGCATGTTTGACGGCGACCAAGGTTTCGATCCGGAAGAGCTCGCCCGCGCCGCCGGGTTCACCGGAGACCCCAGCCAACTCCAGGGCATGGTCGAACAGTTCGCGACAGGGCTGACTGGTGCGATGCAGAACTCGGGAACGGCGTCTAGAGACCACGCGGTGAAAGTTGCCTCCGATGGTGCGAAATCTGTTGACCCTGCCCGAGCGAACACCCTGGCACAACTGCTCTCCACGGCAGCGATGTGGCTCAACGACGTCACCGATATCGCCGAGCCCGGTGGCACGCCGCTATTGATGACCAGGCAAGATTGGGCCCGGGCGACCTTGCCCATTTGGCAAGAAATGTCCGACCCCGTCTCGGAGGCTCTGTCCCGGGCGATCACCGGAGTTATTGAAGAACAAGCGCCGGAGGAAGTAAAGGGTGTTCGCGTCGGTTCTCCCGTGCTCACCCAGATGACGAGCAGTTTGTTTCGGATGCAACTGGCCCAAGTGGTGGGCTCGCTGTCGAAAGAGGTGCTCTCCGGGGGAGATATTGGAATTCCGCTCATGCAGGGCGGTGACGAACACGATGTGCGGGCCGGGCTCGTCCCGCAAAATATCGACAGTTTTGCCGGCGGCTTGGGTGTTGCCCCGGAGGAAGTGGACCTTTACGTCGCGATTCGGGAACTTGCCCACCAACGGCTTTTCCGTCACGCCAGGTGGCTTCGGCTCCATGTGATGAGTCTCGTGGGTGATTTTGCCCGCGGAATTCATATCGACGGCGAGCGCCTGATGGATCTCGCGGAGTCGATTACTCCCAGTAACCCGGAAGAAATTTCCCGCATCCTCTCGAGTGGCGCCCTGCTACCGGAACGGACAGAAGCTCAAGAACGCGCGCTTATTCGGTTAGAGACGATGCTGGCTCTGATCGAGGGATGGGTCGACCACATCACGGCCCAGGCCACCAGTCGCCTGCCAAACTCCGAGAAAATTGCCGAAGCGATGCGGCGCCGACGGGCAACAGGCGGTCCGGCCGAACAGGCCTTTAAGACCCTCGTGGGACTCGAGCTACGCCCGAGACGCCTGCGGGAATCCTCCGCCATCTGGGCCCAGATACTCGACGCACACAGCGCAGAGGTGCGCGATGGGCTCTGGAGCTACCCAGATAACTTGCCCACCGAGGACGACTTTGACGACCCCGCTGGGTTTGTGGGACGCATTGGACAAGCCCCGGAATCCGATTCAGATGTCGACAAATTCTTAGAAGACGTCTTCGGCGAAAACCCAGATTCTCCTGATCAGACGCGGTAGTTGGGGATAGTTTCCACCCCAGACCCGTCAGTGCGGGCACGATGCCGGCATGCCAGAGCGCGTCTATCGCCTGCCACGGAACCGTCCCGTGGTGTGGCGGACTCCCCATAGTTTGAGCGTGGGCGTGGACCAGCCCGCCGTTGTCGTGACAGACATACCCGATGCCGCCTCTCCTCTGATTCACGCCTTACACGAAGGAATCGGTCGATCGGGGTTTGTTCTCCTGGCCACGCAACTAGGCCTCGACACAGACCACGCCACCCGGCTGCTCGACCAGCTGCTTCCTGCGTGCCGAGCAGAACCCGTTATTCAGAGACCGCGAGTATGTGTCCTGGGTGATTCAGAGTCGACCACCACACTGGCGTCCAGGCTGTCAGGGGTGAGCACCCTCGTGGAGACCCGGGAATCCGCAGACTATGTCCTCGTAGTCAGCGATTACGTTGTCCATCCCGACTGGATTCGAGAGCTCTCCGACGGCACTATTCGCCATGTCCCAGTGCTGTTTTCTGACCTCACCGTAACGATTGGCCCGGTGATCACCCCCGGTGTCACTCCCTGTTTGTATTGCCTGTCTGGCCGCAGAGACCAGGACGATGCTGAATGGTTGAGCATCCAATCCCAGCTTTTTCACACCGCCTCTCCACTGGCTGCTGGCCACACGACCGAAATTGCGGCGTCTCTGGTGGTGTCCCTGCTGCCGGAGGTGCTCTGCCTCCCCACGCAATGGGACTACACCCCGGGCCACACGAGGTTTCGATATCGGCCGGCCACCGCCACGCTCACCACGGAGGCTGTGGACTTTGACCCGGAGTGCCGGTGTCGGGGGCTTTAGGCGACTAGTCCCAGCTCTTCTAAAAAGGGGCTGATCTGTCGAGACTGGCCGCGGCCTGGTTGCCCGTGAGTAGCCCAACTCATCACCAGGCGCTCTTCAGCCCTGGTGACCGCCACATAAAACAGCCGACGCTCTTCGGCGAGTTCCTCGTCCGACCGGGCGTAAGAAATCGGGAATTGCCCCACCGAGAGCCCGACCAACGCCACCACTTTCCACTCCTGCCCCTTGGCCGAGTGGACAGTCGCCAAGGTGACTGACTGCATGGTGGGCTCGTCGTGCGCGTGGGCGCGGCGGACCAGTTCCTCGGAGAAATCAGCCAGCGACCCTGCGTCACCGAAGCGATCGGCCATATCCGCTATCGCCCGCAGGTCTTCCCAGGTCGACCGGGTCGCGCCCTGCTGGTCTGGCGCGTCCTCGGTCAGACCGAGGCCGAAGAGGATGTCGCCCACCACCCGAGGAACCGGGCCTGGCGTGTGCGCCACCGCGGCACCCCGTATCTCCATCACAGCCCGTTTGATGTGTGGCTGGTCGAAAAACCGGGTCCCTCCTTGAGAGCGAACCGATATACCCGCGTGTCGAAGCGCTGCCTCGGTTAACAGTGCCTGCGCGCTAAACCGGTGCAACACGGCAATATCGGAGGGCTGATACCCCTCTGCTAAATACTGACCCACGGTCTGCGCGATCCACGTCGCCTCGTCTTCGTCCGAGCCCAGTTGCCGATACACCAATGGCGTGCTTAGCTCACGCTCCGCGGCCAACTGCAGGGCTCCCGGTTGCCCTTTCATGGTCAGGTTTGCGGCGCGAATAATGTCGGGGCTTGAGCGATAGTTCTGTTCCAAGCGAATGACGCGGGCACTGGGGTAGGCCTCGGCAAAATTCACGAGGTAGTCGCTTGTGGCACCGGCGAAACTATAAATCGTCTGGGAGGCATCCCCCACCACACAGAGGTCCTCGCTTGGTCCGAGCCACACGTCGAGCAGACGCTGTTGGATGGGCGAGACGTCCTGATATTCGTCAACGACGAAGTGTTGGTATTGCTGGCGCACTGTCTGCAAAATGGCCGGCTCGCTCTCCAGCATTCCCGCTGCCGCCAACAACACGTCCTCGAAGTCGATGCGCCGTCGCTCGTCTTTCACCGTCTCGTACCGCTCCATCACCTGACGCATCAACTCCCGCGTCATTTCCGGAGGCAGAGAACGGGTGCCCGCCTCGACCCGCTGCAGGTAGTCGTCGATGGTGAAGGCTTTGACTTTCCGCCACTCAATTTCTCCCGCAATATCGCGCAATACCGCCTGGTCCACCTCGACCCCGAGAGTCTGCAACACATGGGCGACCATGGAGGCTTTTGCGGTCACGATTTCTGGCAAAAACCCATCGGTCAGTTGCGGCCAGAAGTGTTGGAGTTGGCGCAAAGCAGCCGAGTGAAAGGTGCGACAGGCGACGCCTTCCACCCCGAGTGCCCGCACCCGGCCAGCCATTTCCTGGGCGGCTTTTTGGGTGAACGTCAGCGCCAGGACAGAAGACTGCTGATAGGCCCCGGTCTGCACGCCATAGGCGATGCGGTGGGTAATCGCACGGGTTTTCCCTGTCCCCGCACCCGCCATCACCACGACAGGGGCGTCAAACGTGGTGGCCACGAGCCGCTGGGACTCGTTTAACCCTTCCAAGACAGCAGTGGTCACCACGACATCTCCGGCAACGGCTCACCGAACCAGTCTTCGATCATGGCCCGGGCAATCGAGGTGGAGCCTGGCAAAACGACATCGCCCAGTGACGCACGAAGCTCGTCCCGGGAAAACCAGCGCAAGTCAACAATTTCGGTGCCATCTGGCCGAAGCGGACCCGACAGTGCGTGGTCCAGCTCGGCGGTGAAGCCCAACATGAGCGAGGCGGGAAACGGCCAGGGTTGCGATCCCACATACCGCGGATTCGTGATGCGAAGACCAGACTCTTCCCACACCTCACGTAACACCGCCGCCTCCAGCGACTCCCCTGGTTCCACAAATCCGGCAAGGAGCGAATACCGTTGGCTCTCCCACAGAGCATTGCTGCCGAGCACGATTCGATCCTCCTGATCGGTAATAAACACAATTATGGCCGCGTATGTCCGAGGAAACACGCTCTGTCCCGAGGATTCATCCACTAGCACCCAACCCGCTTGATCGGATACCAGTGCCGCGCCGGAGCGAGGGGAATAGCGGTGGGCGGTGTGCCAGTTGGCGAGCGCGAGGGCCTGTGCCAAGACACCCGCGTCGCGGTCGGACAGCGCGTGACCGCTGGTTCGTCCACTGACCCAGCGTGTGGTGTCTGGCTCCAGCGCGGCAGCCTCCTCATCAGTCAGGACAGCTGCGAGGACGGCGGCGCCGAGAGAGAGGTCCTGGTCGGCGTCAATGCTTTTCCCGAGATAAATCAGCGTCTCTGGGCGGGGCAGGTCAGCCGATGTGAGATACGCAAGCTCCAGCGTCCCGGAATTGGTCACCAAGACCTCTCCGCGCCACGTCGGAACAATGCGGGTGTCGGGGGTATTCCAGAGGGTGTCGAGAAGGCCCGGGATTGCTCGGGACTCGGCATCCCGGTCGAGCTTTGCACGAGACAGGGCGAGGCGCGGTGTGAGCGACATAACACCCCCGATGTCAACGGCAGTGGGGCCTGTGGGCACCCGGTGTGGCAACGGAAAGCTCCCTCTGAGCCCGCCTACCCTGGAGGACATGAGCCACCAGTCCCTCATGCTAGCGGCGCAGGCCTCCGCGGCGGTTCCTGGGCTCACACTGGTGAGCACCACAGATATTTCCGACGAACACCGTCAGGCCGCTCTCGCCACCGATGTCGACTCCAGGGCGTGGATTGTTGAGCTTCCCAAGACCGACGACGAGGAATTGGGAGCGAGGGAGCGCATTGGCGCGCTGTCTGCCATCGGTGATGGACTGCGCTCGAGGCTGCCCTTTGGCGTCCCCCGGATTCACGGCGAGACCAACGTCCGTGGCCGCACACTCACAGTGGGGGAATGGCTTCCTGGATTCCGGCCCCAGACCAACTCCCTCGCTCCAGAGGCCATCACCTCCATCGCTCAGGCGATGGCGACCCTGCACGGCATCCCGGCAAGCGCCCTCTATGACCAGGGGCGACCTATTCACTCGGCGAACGAATCCCAGCGCATTGCGGTGGGGGTCGTCGACCGCGCCGCCCAAACCACCCTGTTGCCACAGTCTTTGCTTCGACGCTGGGAAGCCGCGTATGAAGACAGTGAGTTGTGGCAGTTCGAGCCGAGCATCATCCACGGCAGACTCCGCCTCGAGTCTTTCCTCATCGAAGGCGACCGGGTCACCGCCGTCACCGGCTGGCGGTCCCTGCAGGTCGGCGACCCTGCTCGTGATGTCGCCTGGGTCACCGCACCCACTATGAAAGATCTCCTCGCTCCGGTGGAGACGGCGTATCGGCAGGAGCGGCAAACAGCGGATCCCCGCCTGTTCCAGCGCGGCCGATTCTGGGCCGAGCTCGATATTGCCCGCTGGCTGATCCATGGCCTGGATACCGGCAACCAGGTCATCACCGACCAGGCCACCGCCGCGATCAACGATCTCCACGACCGAGTCGGCGGCGATTTGTCCCAGACGCTGACGGAGCCCATCACCCGAGCGCCGCACCCGCTCGCCCCGCCCACAACCGACGACTAGTCTCGGACGCTGTGAGCAAGCTTATCCGCGGGTTCTACGCCCTGGTGCACTGGGCCCTTCACCACCCTGCCACCCGCTGGGTGGTGCCACGGCGTTTCCGCCGGGCGGACATCGTGATCTCTCCCGGTGTCGGGGCCGTCGAATCGGGAGTGTTTTTTGAGCCCTCGGACGCGATCGTGTCCCGCTCGCAAATTCTTGGCGAGCCTCCCATCACCCCGGAGCCCGAGCGCTTCCCCGCCGTCACCTGGGGCGTCTTTAACGATGCCTGGGTGACCAATAACCGCTACTTTCCCTTCCTCGTCACCGGCCAGACGATCATGCTTCCTCCGCGGCGGGTGGAGGGGCCGTGGCGGCTGAGCTACCGGCGAAACCGGATTGTCTGGTCCGACGGCGAGCACGTCGTCATCGACACCGCTCGCGGCGAGCAGATGGCGGTCGACCAGGCCATTTTTCTTGGCGGACGAGATTTCACCAACTGGTATCACTGGCTGGTCGATGCCCTGCCGCAGCTTCACCTCGCCAACCGACTCCCCGAGCACCTGCGCGGGCTCCCGGTGTTGATCCCGGAGCAGATTTATCGATACCCCACCATGGTCGAGGCCTTGGAGTTATTCCTCGACGGACGCGACGTCATCCGAGTTCCAGAATGGTCCGCGGTCCGCGCCAAGCGACTGGTCTGGATTGATCCGCTCGAGGTGAGCAACCTTCCGCAGAGAAAATCTCATCCCACGATGGATCCTAAAATTCACCAACTCCACCGGGAAGGAATGGAGAGCTACCGGGATGTGTTTCTCGGCGCCTTCGCTGCCTCACCCGTCACTCCTCACCGCAAAATCGTCCTCGCCCGGGACACCACCAGGCGCTCGTTTAACCAGGACGAGGTGTTGGCGGTCGCTGCAGAGTTCGGTTTTGAACCGTGCTACCCGGAAAAGTTGAGCCTTGCCGAGCAGGTCGCGGTGTTCCGTGAAGCGCGCCACATCATTGGCCCGTCGGGAGCGGGGTTTGCCGGACTGCTCTTTGTCCAACCGGGCACCCAGGCGCTGTGTTGGCAGGACACCCGAATTCGATCGATGACGATTCTTCCCGACCTCGCCACCTTGAACCACGCGGACTACTACCACGTGTTTTATCGCTCGGACGAATCGGGGGGATTGTTCAAAAGCAACTACCACCTTGACCCCGACTGGTTACGCGACTCCCTCCGCACGTTCCTCGGCTGAGCGCGCCTTGGCCTGCTTGAGAAGCTCTCGTAACTGATCACCGGAGGCTAACGACGGTGGTGCCACCACTCGAGCTTCCTGGGAAAACCAAAACACCGCGTCGATATCGTCTGCTGACGTGCCACTCCAACTGGCCCAGGCTTCGCGGTAGAGGGCAAGCTGCAGCGACTTTCTCTGAAGCTCCTCCGGGGTGTCCGGGGCCCGACCGGTTTTCCAATCCACGATGACGACTCGGCCCTCCCGGATAAACACGGCGTCTATTTTGCAAATCACGATGTGCTCACCCACGGGCAGATGAATCTCCCGCTCCAGAGCCTCCGGCACCAACGTCGCGAACTCGCTTAACTCAAACGACTCTTTCCATTTCTCCACCTCGAGGTCAGGAGCCTGCCACTGGTCATCGTCTAGATCCACATCGCCAAAGACCCCGCCATGGGACTCGGCAAAATACTGCTCGACCCAGGCGTGGAACTGATTGCCCCGCTGCTGAGATAAGCCCGTTGTGGGAGGTCTGGGCTGCACCTGACCCTGCAGCATCTCCTCTGGTTCATAGACCCAGCGATCAAACTGCGAGGCGGGAATACGCACCGGCCACTCGGGCACCACGGATTGCTGACGGGCACGATCTCGCTCGATGACTGCATCAATCATCGCCCGCAGCTCGGGAGGCACGTTTTCACTACCGCTGGCGCTGCCGTCAGCCTCGTCCTGTGCATTTTCTGGAGGTGCGGGCACCTCGCCGACCAGTGCGGCAGCAGCCTCCACCCGGGCTCGTCTTGCGCCGAGCGGATCGGCAGGCCAGATCATCGTCTCGCCCTCGAGGGATTCTGGCCGCTCGTTCGATTCTGGGCCCTCGGGAAGAGAAGGAATAAGCCCGTGGTCGGCAAGCTCAATCAAAAACCTCGAGGGTTCGTGGACGGTTTTTCTGGTCGACCAGAAACTGCCCGTCAGCAGAAGGTCTCTTTTGGTGCGGGTGAAGCCGACATAGGCCACTCGTCGCTCTTCCCGCAGGTGATGCTCCGCCACATCCGTTTTGAACTGTTTGACCGCATCGGCCAGTTCTTTCCGATCAGCCGCCTGTTCCCACTCGAGCTCGGGTAAGAACTTTTTGTCGCCGCGAAAGGGATAGGGCAGGGTGCCTTTTCGCAACCAGCCCGTGGTGCCGTCTTTGGAGCGAGAGGGCAAGAAATCAGAGCTGTTGCCGGCGACCGCCACCAGGTCCCATTCGAGTCCTTTGGCGCCGTGAATGGTCAGGATCTGCACACAGCCAGGCTCAGGTGGGGCCGATTGTGGTTGGAGGCTATCTCTCGTCTCTGCCTCCTCTAACCAACCTAAGAACCCCGCGACGCCCGAGCCATCACCGAGCGCCTGATACTGCCTCGCAGCATCCAGAAAGGCCTGGCGGGCCTCGCGGTAGCTCTCGTGTCGCTCGTGCGACATCCACTCGATATCGACGCCGGTGAGCTTTTCCCAGTGCAGGATTTGGTCCACGATGCCGTGATGGCTCACCATGCGCTGGGTGCGAATAAGCGCCGCCGCGTCTCGCACCCGCTTCCTGCCCTCGTCACTCAAGCCCGCCCACTGCCCGTGGTCGTCCGAGCGGGTGGCGAGAAACAACACCGCGTCGACCAGCGAGGCGCGCGGTCGACCGGTGGCTTGGTGCCGCATCGCCTCGACAAGAGCCTCGTCGACTGCTGACCCATCGTCATCGCGCAGTCCCAACCAGTGAGCGACCCCGCTTAGCGCATAGAGATCAGCGACACCGAGTCGGAAGCGCCCGGAGGTGAGCAGCCGCACCATTTCTCCGTTTGGCATGGGGCGATGGGAAAGAGCGAGACCCGCGACAAGATCGGCCACCAGTGGATCGGCGAGCAACCCGCCGATTCCCAAAATATGCACGGGAATTCCCTTGGCCTCTAAGGCGGCGGCAAAAAGACCCTGATGTTTTCTCTCGCGAAGCAACAGCGCCGCATCCGGCGGGGTCTGATCACCAGCATGGGCGGCCAGTGTGTCGGAAAACCACTGCGCCACGTGGTCTGCTTCGTCGACCATGGTGTCCAGAAAAGCCGTGTCCACGGTTCCCGGATCGGCACCGGGTGCTTCCTGCAACACACCCACCTCGAGCTCGGGCGTGCGAAGCGGCTCGCACAGCTGATTGGCCACCGCCAAGACATCGGCGGGATTTCGCCAACTGGTCTGCAGACCAAAGGTCGTCACGGGCCAGGTCTTCGCAAAGTCTGCGGGGAAATCCGCCAGGTTCGACGCACTCGCCCCGCGCCAGCCATAGATCGCCTGGAGTGGGTCTCCCACACTCATCACCGGGTGATCAGAAAAGAGCGTCTGCAGCAGGGTGGTTTGCAGCACGCTGGTGTCTTGATACTCATCCAAGAGCACGACGCGGTGTCGCTCGCGCATCTGCTGGGTAACGTCGGGGGCATCGCGTACGACCTGGAGACCTAAGCGAATCTGGTCCGAGTAGTCGACCAGTCCCGCACGGAGCTTTTCTGCCCGGAATTCTTCGACGAGCTCGGCCAGAACACGCAGTGTGCCCACGGACTCGGCCCACTTATCGACATCGGCTCGGGGGAAGCGATCGGGTGTCTCGAGCAGGGCAACCCGGGAAAACTCGGCGGCAAATGCCTGAAGATCGTCGGCACTCGCGGCGTGTTCGGACATGGCTTGGGAAAGCGACCAGGTGAGCGAGGTCAACTGATCGACGGAGAGATCGAGCTGGTCCAGTTCAGGATGGGTGGAGGAGACGATGACTCGTCTGGCAAGTGCCCAGGACGCTGCCGACCCGGCCACGTCGGCTTCACCGTCGAGGCCTAAAAACACCGCGTAGTCCTGGAAAAGCCTTGAGGCAAACGCGTTATAGGTCGACACCTGGGGCAGCTGGAAAATATCGTCGCCCTGACCGGCGATATCGGATAGCGCTCGAATTCTGCGGTGAATACGCTCCGAGAGCTCACCGGCTGCTTTTCTCGTAAACGTCAGACCCAGAACGTCTTTGGGGGCGACAAGACCATTAGCCACCAACCACACCACCCGGAGGGCCATAGTCTCTGTTTTTCCAGACCCCGCCCCGGCCACCACCCGGTAGACGCCCTCGAGGGGAGCTTCGATGATGGCGCGCTGCTGATCGGTCGGGGAATAGATCCCCAGCGCCTCACACAGCTCTGCTGCGGAATACCGATACTCAGCCACACGTGCTCCCCACTCGCTGCCAGCGGTGCCGGGAATAGGACTTATTGCCCACCGGTTGATACACCGGGCCCTCGAACTGCGCCTGGCTCATCGACTGCGCCACCGCGCGCAACCTCTCTCGGGCCACCTCGAGGCCGTCTTCACCCAGCGGGCTTTGTTCCGCAACCCGGTAGTTTTTCCCGCCAATTCCGCCGCTCACAAACACCAACCACGCCCCACCGCTCTCACCATCGACGCCCAGTTGTTCTCGGACTGCTGAGTCCGCGAGCGCCACTTGGTAGGCCTGGAGTTGGGGATTCTGGTCAATTTCTTTTTGGTTGGTCACGGCCTGACCGGTCTTAATATCAATCACGACAAGCTGACCATCCCGGGTTTTTTCGATGCGGTCGAGTTTTCCCCGCAGTCGAACGCCGTCGACCGAGGTGTCGACAAACGCTTCCACGGCACCGAGCGACACATCCTCGGCCCGGCGGTCAGACAAGTAATCAGCTAGTGCGTCGACAAACCCGCGCACCGTGACCTTCTCCCGCCTGGACACCCACTCGGATTCGAAATCCATCTCCCCCCAGCGCGACTCCACGAGGGACCACAACGTGGAGCTGGTGCCCTCTGGCTGTTGTTCTGCCGCCCAGTGCACCAGCAATCCCCTGCTCAACTGCGCCCCTGGCTCATCGGGAGAGACCGTGTCGAGAAACCAATCAAGCGGCGACTGTTCAATCGCGTCGATGCGAGAGGGCGACACGGAGGGCTCGCTGGTGTCAAAAAGCGGCGCCTCAGACGACACCTCCTGCAGCCCCCACCACGACGACGGATTCGCCTCAGCGACACCGCGTTCGGTGAGGTAACGAAGTCCAGCTGCGGCCGCAGCACTGTCTGAACTGGCCGAACTGCCGGGACTCCCAGCACTGCCGGACTGTGCGTCTCGTCTGAGCGCCGCCACCAGCTCCCGGCTGGAGGTGTGCACGCGACCCTGAGCCGGGGCCTCGGTGGCGTGTTGGGCCAGCAGGGTAAACAGCGGGCTTGGCTGCGTGTCATCG
>OAOU01000159.1_pt1 | contig 13539 bp, 10 predicted proteins | sample 1470821 | NCBI WGS metagenome assembly OAOU01 (sample SAMEA3275579, study PRJEB22092) | marine metagenome | biome: ENVO:00000447 MARINE BIOME; feature: ENVO:00002042 SURFACE WATER; material: ENVO:00002010 SEAWATER | collected 2014-06-20T12:30:00+00 | depth 0 m
CGCACCCAACCCGAGGCAGAGGGCGTCGAGGAGAACCAGGTCCGCCTCTCCCGGGTGGTCGGCAAAATACTCCAGCGCATCGGCCTGCCGGACATCGACATCCTGCGAGATACCTGCCACCGCCTGGCGCACAAGCTTCGCGCGGTGGTGGTGTTGCTCGAGTGCCACCACTCCGGTGAACCGGGTAGCCAGGACCGCCGTTTTGCCACCCGGACCGGCACAGGCATCGACGACCCGGGCATCGGCGGGAACGCCGAAGCCTTCGGCGGCCACGAGGGCTGCCAGTTGAGATCCTTCATCTTGGACGCGGGCTGTCCCCTCCCGCACCCGGGGGTCGTCTCCGGGAGCGCCGGAGACATAGGACCCGAGCGGTGAGAACGGCGTAGTCTCACCGTCTGGGTCCCCGCGCAGGACGGCAAGGGTTACTCGTGCGGGCGTGTTGTGAGCCTGGAGTAGGGCATCCAGCTCAGCACCCGCCGATTCTCTCTCCAGCGCGTCGTGCAGAAGCGACGTCACCCACACTGGGTGGGCACCGCGGAGAGCGGAGCGCTCCAGCGGGTCACTCGTGGACGCCGAGAGCACCTCGACCCACTGCTCCTCGGACCGAGCCGCTACTTTCCGGAGGATCGCGTTGACCAAGCCTGTGGCGCTTCGAAATCCGGTCTCTTTGGCCAGTTCAACCGATTCGTTTACCGCCGCGTGGGCGGGAGTCTGCAACGCCAAGAGTTGATGGGTGCCAAGAAGAAGCACCCACCACACCCCAGGGTCGAGAGTGTCGTCACGGCGTCCTCCTGCGGACTCCACAATCTGACCCCATAAACCCCATTTGCGCAGGGTGCCGTAGGCGAGCTCGGTGGCAAACGCCCGGTCGGCATTACTTAATGGGCCGCGGCCCAGAATCTCCGGCCAGGCGATATTGGCATAGGCGCCATCCCGCCAGACTGCCTGGACAAGCTCCCACGCGGCACGGCGAGCCGTGGCTTTAGTCGCCACACACCACATCCGATCCGGCGCCGCGCAACCAGTCAGCAGCGGACATCGGTTTTTTGCCCGCAGGCTGCACCTCCGTCACGTCCAACGCCCCACGAGCACACCCAATCAGGACCCGCGACTCGCGCAGTACGACCTGCCCGGGCTCCAGATCGACGACGTCGGGCGCGGGTCTCGCCCGAAGGATGGCGAGGGCGCCGTCTTTCCCGCGGACCGTGGTGTGCGCTCCGGGCTCCGGGGTCACGGCTTGCCACCGACGAAATACCTGGTTGACCGGGTCAGAAAAGTCCAACCGTCCGGCTTCCCTCGGCAGTTTGGGCGCGAGGCTTGCCTCACCGTCTTGGACTCTGCGCTCCAGCGAACCCGACGCCTCAGCAACCAGCGTGTCGACCAACAGGCTTCCGCCTATCTCCGCGAGCTCGCTCAAGAGCTCCCCCGCCGTCACAAAGGGCTCGATCTGGTGGGATGCCTGGGCCACGATGTCACCGGTGTCGAGTCCCTCGTCAATCTGAAAAATCGTGACGCCGGTGCGACGATCGCCCGCCAAGAGAGCGTGCTGCACCGGGGTGGCCCCACGGTGGGCAGGAAGAAGGGAAAAGTGCACATTCCACCAACCGTGACGAGGCACCGCCCTGGCCTCTTCGCCAATCATTCGGCCATAGGCCACCGCAACCGCCAGGTCGGGCTGTAACTGCTGGAGTGCGTCGACGAGCCCTCGTGGATCATCGGGGGTGAGACACGGGAGGCCATGGCCCTCGGCGGCCTGAGCCAACGGTGTGGGGGTAATGATTTTTTTGCGCCCCACGGGTCGCGCTGGTTGGGAAATCACCCCCACCACCTCGAACTCTGGCCGTCTGGCCGCGAGGAGTGCATCCAGTGTGGTGACGGCGACTTCTGGACTGCCCGCTAACACCACCCGCATAAAACCAGACTAGTGAGCGCCCTCCGCAAACTCGTCGAGGGCCCGGGCGTCGTCCATTTTCACGCGAAGCCGTGCCCCTCGCCGACCAGAGAGGGCATCGCGGACCACAGCTGCTCGTAACTCCTCGGCGACAGCGGGCGCGGTTTTGTAGGGCATCCGCAGGATATTTCGCACCGCGGTCCCCTCCACCCGGGATGTGCCGAGCGAGTCCACATCGGCAAACCGCGTGCAGACATCGGTGACGAGGGCATCCACCACACTCCGTGGCCCCTCCAGAACGGCAATACGAACCGCTGGTGGGAGTCGAAGCGACACCCGATCCTGCAGTTCTGTCCGAAGCAGTGGGTAACTAGCGCCGGACGCAAACGACGTGGCCACGGGGCCGTCCAAATCGGTGAGAAAGGCCTGGGCCCCGTCTCGAAGCAGCGCCAGTGCCCACTCCCACCCGGCCAACGTGTCTTCCAGAGCATCAAGAGACGCGCGCTGGAGCATGGCCTGCCCGTCGAGGAGTAAGGCGGCGTGATAGCCCCCTTCGGCCACGGGTTCTGCCCCCCGTGTGGCGACCACGAGCGCAGGTTTTGCCGGCACGGTGACGATTCGATGCTGCCCATCGGCCTGGATCACGGGGACACCCGGAAACGCTTTGCCCAGTTCGTGGACCGTCCGTCCCACGCCATGACCGGAAGCCAGGAGCCGGGTACTTTGGCACTGGGGACACTGATAGCGACTGGTCAGATGATGGCACCAGCCACAGCCGGCAGGACCAGAACCGGAATCCCGCCGGAGCGGTCCTCCACACTCCACGCAGCGTGCGCGCTCTCCGCAGTCTGCGCAGACGAGTCCTGGTGAAAACCCGGCCCGAAACACCTGCACCAAGACGGGGCCGTTACGCAGTGCGTCGGTGGCAGCGGAGTACGCCTGGGAGGGCAAACGAGCGGGGGTCGGACCGTCATCTGCGCGAATACTGAGCGATGTCGGGAGGACACGGGGACGGGTGTGTCGGTCGGAGGAGACGGACTCGAAATACTCCATGTCGACATACCGGACCGCTTCGATACTGGGTGAGAAGCCTGCCAAGACCACGGATGCGCCGGTCTGTTCTGCCCGCACGAGAGCCACATCTCGGCTGTGTGGGTAGGGGGCCAACTGCTCCCGCAGGGACTCGTCACCGTCGGACACCACGGCGATGAGTCCCAAATGGGACACCGGCGCGTACACCGCGCGCCTGGAGCCAAGGACGATTCGCGGGCGATCCTCCAGGCAGAGAAGATGCCGGGCGTAGGTCTCGGATGGAGTGAGATCGGGTCCAAACACGACAATGTCGTCGTCACCGACACTCTGCCGCAGAGACTGCTCACACAGCGCGATATCACGCCAATCGGGCACCACCACAATCGCACTACGGCCCTCGGCGAAATGGGAAGTAGCGACCGTGAGGAGGTCGTCGTACCCGGCTGGAACACCGTCTCGGACGCCATAGCGGAAGTGCCACACGATTCGACGACCGGGCTCCGTCAACGCCTCCCAGTCCGCAGCACGCAGTCCGTCAGGACACTCCGGCGTGGCCGGTGGCTGGAAGGTGGTGCTCTCTCGTGACAGCCAGGCCTTCTCCACCCGCACCGCGCGTTGCGGCACGGCCAGTCGGAGAAAATCAGCGAGCCCTCCCGCCTGGCGCCTTGCCACCTGACGAGCAGAGGCGAGCATTTCTGGAGTGAGAACCTGTGCGGGCGAGACCACCTGGTCGATAGCGGAGAGCTCTCCGTCGTACTCGGTGTCGTCTGCCACATCCACGACGAATCCGGTGTGCAGTGTGCCGCCACGCCCAATCGGCACTTTGACCCGCACACCCAGGGCAATATCGATGCCGTCTGGCACGGAGAAATCGAACTCTCGATCCAGCTGCGGAAGCCTGGATTCGGGGAGCACCCGGGCGACCGGGCGCTTAAGCATTACTTACTCGCGGAGAGAAGCTCGTCAATACGGTTTGTCCGCTCCCACGGCAGGTCCAAGTCCAAGCGACCGAAGTGCCCATAGGTAGCGGTGGGAACGTATTTCGTGGTCCGCAATTCCAGGCTGTCAATAATGGCTGCGGGACGGAGATCAAAGACGTCACTGATGGCGCGTTCAATCTTGTCGGTCTCCACTTTCTCGGTCCCAAAGGTTTCGACAAAGATACCGACCGGGTGGGCCGAACCAATGGCATAGGCCACCTGGATCTCGGCGATATCCGCCAGTCCAGCAGCCACCACGTTTTTAGCGACCCACCTCAGGGCGTATGCCGCTGAGCGGTCCACCTTTGTCGGGTCTTTTCCGCTAAAGGCTCCGCCGCCGTGTCGGGCCGCACCACCATAGGTGTCGACGATGATTTTCCGACCGGTCAACCCGGCATCGCTCTGCGGGCCCCCTAGGACAAATTCTCCACTGGGGTTAAACAGGAAGCGTGCGTCGTCTGATTTGAGCGAGACCATATCCATCACCGGGGCGACAACGTGGGCCTGCAGATCCGCCGCCAACTGCTGCTTGTCCACACCCGGGTGGTGCTGGGTGGAGATGACCAGGGTGTTCAGTTCCACCGGAGTCCGGCCGTCCAAGCCCAGGGTGACCTGGGTTTTTCCGTCGGGGCGCAGGTAGTCGACGATGCCGTTCTTGCGGGCCTGGGCCAATTTCTCGGCAAAACGATGTGCCATCCACAACGACATCGGCATATACGCCTCGTTTTCGTTGGTGGCATACCCAAACATGAGGCCCTGGTCGCCTGCACCGAGGGAATCGAATTCATCGCTGGCGTGACCGTCGCGCTTTTGCAGGGAGTTATCGACCCCACCGGCAATATCCGGCGACTGCTGTCCCAACGACACAATGACACCCATCGTGTCGGCGTTAATGCCGTAGTCCTCGTCGATATACCCGATGCTCCGCACCCGCTCCCGGGCGATGTGCTCGACGTCGATTTTCGCCTCGGAGGTCACCTCACCGGCTACGTGCACCAAACCCGTGGTCGTCAGCGACTCCACCGCCACACGGGACATCGGGTCTTGGGCTAGATAGGCGTCCAGAATGGAGTCTGAAATCTGATCGCACATCTTGTCGGGGTGACCTTCCGTCACCGATTCCGAAGTGAAATAACGCATGCTGTCCTTAGGGGCCAAGCAGGACATCAAACAGGTGCCCCGCGACGGTCAGTTTTGAACCAGTCGACAGAACCGGGGCTCCGGAGCGCTGCACAATCCACACAGCGGTCTCTGTCGTCCCAAAGCCTACCTGCTCCCCCACGCGATTCGCCACGACCACATCCGCACCCTTCGCCTCGCGCTTCGCCACCGCGCGCGCCAGGAGCTCCTGATCGTCCGCTGTGGTTTCCGCCGCAAAGACAACGAGAGTCTGTTCCGGGGTTTTTTTCTGGCCAAGCTCCGCGGCGATATCGACGGTCTGCGTGCGCTCCGGCCACGCCGCACTCTCGTCTTTCGAGAGCTTCTCCGGTGCTGCCTGCACGGTCCAATCCGCCACCGCCGCCGCCATCAGGGTGTAGGTCGCCTCAGGGAATCGCTCCAGCATCGCTGTGTGCATGGCCTGAGCGCTGGGTGCCGAGACGCACTCGACACCGCGGGGCAGCGCCACCTCCAGATCACCGTGCACGAGAGTGACCGTGGCTCCCAGCACCTGCGCTGTCTCGGCCAGCGCCACACCCATAGCGCCACTTGAGCGGTTACCAATAAAGCGCACCGGATCAATCGGCTCCCTGGTGCCACCGGCAGAAATCAAGACCTTCTTCCCCGCAAGGGGCTTGGGACCCACCACCGACAGCGCAAAATCGACAATGTCGTGGGGCTCGGACATCCGACCCGGACCCTCGTCGGTGCCGGTGAGGGCACCAGATTCTGGGCCGAGCATATGCACTCCGCGCGCCCGTAGTGTCTCGACATTGGCCATCGTGGCGGGGTGTTCCCACATTTCGGTGTGCATCGCCGGCGCGACCACAACGGGGGCAGCCGTCGCCAGCAACGTGGTGCCGAGGAGGTCTCCTGCCTGGCCGTGCGCGTAGTGGGCGAGGAAATTGGCGGTTGCCGGCGCCACGATCACGAGATCGGCTTGTTGCCCAAGCGCCACGTGCGTCACGTCCGGAACACCGTCAAACACCTCGACCGGGACACTGCGACGACTAATCGCTTCCCAGGTGGGTTTTCCGACAAATTGCAGGGCCGAGTGGGTGGGGATGACCGTGACCTCGTGTCCCTGGGTCACCAGTAGTCTCGCGACCTGGACGGCTTTATAGGCGGCGATGCCGCCGGTCACGCCGAGGACCACCCGCAAGCTCGACTGGCTGTGTCGAGCGGTCATCGAAGCTATCCCTGGAGCGGCGTCATCACGAGCTTGTCCTCGTGAATCTCCCGCAGAGCAATCGACAGAGGCTTTTCGTCCACGGTGGAGGGAACGAGCGGTCCGACGTGCTCATAGAGGCTTCCCTCGCCGAGGTCGGAGTAATACGAGTTGATTTGCCGGGCGCGCTTCGCCGCAAAGATGACGAGCTGATACTTGGAGTCCACTTTCTCCATCAGTTCGTCGATTGGGGGGTCAATGATTCCGCGCTGGTGCAGCATTAGTCTCCTCGTGGTGTGTAGGCCTCGAGTAAGTCTACGACTTCCCGGGCGGCGGTTTCGACGACGTCGTTCACAATCACCACGTCGAACTCCGATCGGGCCCCTAATTCCTGAACAGCGGTGGCCAGTCGGCGTTGACGCTCCGCCTCATCCTCGGTCCCCCGGGTCTCCAACCTCTGGGCCAAAGCGTCAAAGGTGGGCGGGGCAATAAATACAAAAAGAGCTTCGATGCCGGATTCACGGATTTGCCGCGCGCCTTGAACATCAATTTCCAAAAACACGGTTTTGCCGGCTTTTTTCTGTCGTAGGACCGGCTCTCGCGGGGTGCCATAGCGGTGAGCCCCGTGCACGGTGGCCCACTCCAGCAGTTCGCCATCGCGCACCAGTCGGTCGAACTCGTCGTCCGAGACAAAGAAGTAATCCTCGCCGTCCACCTCTCCGGGCCTGGCCATACGGGTCGTGGCCGAGACACTCATCACAATGTCGGGGCGAGTCTGCCGGACACGTTCAATCACCGTGTGTTTGCCGACCGCGGTGGGACCGGCGATCACAACCACAATGCCCTGACGGGTCGAGGTTTGCACCCGCATGGCAAGCTGCACCACCTCGTCGCGCAGCGCCGCCCGCTGTTTTGTCCGCAAGCCCCCCAGCGTGGCCCGCGGGTTAATCCCATGGCGTTCCAAAATCCTGGTGGCTTTTGTCGGACCCACTCCTGGCACCGACCGAAGAAACCAATCCACCCGGAGTCCCGAAAGCACCGGATCACCACTGCTCTGGGCGTGGTCGAAGGTCGCAACAATGTCGCGCTCTAATCGTGAGAGCTCACCTTTGAGCCTGGCGCGAGCTTGCCTCCTCGACACGCTGCGCTGAGCGGCATCTCCAGGCTCAAACGGCGCCACGGCTCACCGCCTGCCGGGCTAGTGAGATCCTGTCTTCTAATCCGTCCGGGCTATCCCCCGCCACACTGCGGGACACCGCCGCCACCACCCGTGGTGTCGCGGCACCAAAGAGCTGGCCGGTGGTCTCCAGCGCCACTCCTTGATGGCCAAAACCTGGCACTAACAAGACAACGTCAGGAGCAGCGTCACAATCCACTCCGAGCAGAACCTGATCGACCGTCGCGCCCACGACAGCTCCCAGCACTCCGCGGTATTCCGGTGTTGCTCCGACAAGAGCCTGGAGGCCACTTAAGACCTCCCCCGCGACAGTGTTCCCCGAGGCCGTCACCGCCCGCTGGATATCTGTCCCCTCTGGATTGGACGTCGCGGAGAGAACAAACACGGTTTTTCCGGTGTCACGTGCGAGGTCAAAGGCCGGACGAAGCGCTCCGAGCCCCTGATAGCCCACCAGCGTCATGGCGTCTGATTCGAAATCACTCCCTGGTTGGAGCCACGCGTCGGCGTAGCCCTGGAGGCTGGTGCCGATATCGCCGCGCTTCACATCGGCAATCACCGCGACACCGGCTTCCCGTAGCGTGCCGATCACGTCCGACAACACCTGAAGACCAGGCAGCCCACACCGCTCAAACAGGGCAACCTGAGGCTTCACGACGCTCACTCCCGACACAATGACGCCTTGCACAAGGGCGTTGGAAAAAGTAGCGAGCCCAGAGCTGTCGTCGGCGAGCCCCCAGGCGGTCAGCGTGGAGGCATGCGGGTCTATTCCCACACACAGTGTGGCCTGCCCGGAGGTTCCCTCCAGCAGGCTGGCACCGAGCGACTGGTCAGTCATCGGCGTGACCCTGGCGCATCAATTCATACTCCTGCAGGCTGGTCACCGAGGGAACCTCGGGGCGTTCTTCTAATGACACCACCGCAGCTCCCAACTGCCCCACCGTGGTGAACAGGGCTTTATCGGCAGCGACGGTGGCGGTCCGAATTTCATAGCCGTCAGCGCGGGCGCTGCGGCCCCTGGGGGTGTTGATGACGATGTCGACCTCGCCGTTGGCAATTAAGTCCACGATGCTGGGACCCCCGGTCTCGGCCACTTCGGTGTGTTTCGCCACCACCGTGGCATCGATTCCATAGCGGGAGAGTACGTCGGCGGTGCCGGACGTGGCCAGGATGTCATAGCCGAGCTGCCGGAGGCGCGCGACTGGCAAAATCGCGCCTCGCTTATCGCGGTCTGCCACCGAGACAAAGACAGTCCCCGAGGTGGGCAAGCCGCCGTACGCGGCGTCTTGGCTCTTGGCAAAGGCCAGGGGGAAAGTACGGTCAATACCCATGACTTCGCCGGTAGAGCGCATTTCCGGACCCAAAATCGAATCGACGATGTCGCCCTCTGGCGTGCGGAAGCGCTTAAACGGGAGGACGGCTTCTTTGACCGACACCGGATGCCAGGCAGGCACGGTGCTGCCGTCGCGTTCGGGCAGAACACCGGCGGCAATCAGCTCGGCAATAGATTCACCCGCCATGAGCCGTGCCGCTGCCCGCGCCAGAGGGATCCCGAGGGCTTTCGACACAAACGGCACGGTTCGGCTGGCTCGCGGGTTGGCTTCCAACACATAGAGCACTCCCGCCGCCACCGCGAACTGCACGTTGAGTAAGCCGCGGACACCAATGCCTTCCGCAAGTTTCTGGGTGGCGTGGCGCACCTGGTCGATGATGTCTGCGCCCAGGGTCACCGGTGGGAGGGTGCAGGCGGAATCTCCCGAGTGGATACCGGCCTCCTCGATATGTTCCATCACTCCACCGATATACAGCCGCTCCCCGTCGTACAGAGCGTCCACATCGATTTCGATGGCGTCGTCCAGGAACCGATCGACAAGCAAAGGAGCATCGTCACTGACGATCGCGAACTCGTCTATGCGCTGGAAATAATCCTCCAGATTGTCCTGGTCGTAGATAATCTCCATCGCTCGACCGCCCAGCACGAAGCTCGGCCGCACCAAGACCGGAAAGCCGATTGATGCCGCCACGTCTCGTGCTTCACTGAGCGACGTTGCTGTTCCGTTTTGGGGGGCGTGGAGCCCGGCATCGTGGAGGATGTGTGCGAACTGTCCGCGTTCTTCCGCCCGGTCTATTGCCTCCGGTGATGTGCCCAGGATGGGAACGCCGGCGTCGGCCAGGCCGTGGGCCAAGCCCAATGGTGTTTGGCCTCCCAACTGGACAAACACGCCTTTTAGAGTCCCCGACTGGCTTTCCTGGTGGATGACCTCGAGCACGTCTTCTAGAGTCAAGGGCTCGAAATAGAGCCGGTCGGAGGTGTCGTAGTCGGTCGACACCGTCTCCGGATTGCAGTTGACCATGATGGTCTCCACGCCGGCTTCTTTGAGTGAAAACGCGGCGTGAACGCAGGAGTAGTCAAACTCGATTCCTTGACCGATCCTGTTGGGACCAGAGCCCAGGATGACGACTTTTTCCCGGTCGGTCGCCTGCACCTCCGACTCCTGGTCATAACTGGAGTAGTGATACGGGGTGTAGGCGGGAAATTCGCCGGCACAGGTATCCACAGTCTTAAACACCGGTCGCACGCCGGCGGCGTAGCGGATGGCTCGAACCTCGGATTCTGTACTGCCCCGCAACTGCGCAATCTGCACATCAGACAAACCGTGTTCTTTTGCGGTGCGGAGAATCTCGGGGCTCAAATCGTCGGCCTGTGCGACCTCCTCGGCCACCTCGTTAATCAGAGCAATCTGATCCACAAACCAGGGATCTATTCCTGTGGCGGCATGTACCTGCTCCACGGTGGCACCCTGTCGAAGTGCCTGCTGCACGGTGACAATACGGCCGTCGGTCGGAGTCTGGGTCCGCTCCAGGAGCTCGTCGGCACTCTCCTGGTTCTCGGCCCAGTGAAAAGAACTCCCCCGTTGTTCGAGAGATCGCAGAGCCTTATTGAGCGCTTGGCTGAAGTTACGACCAAGAGCCATCGCTTCTCCCACGGATTTCATCGTGGTCGTCAGCGTGCGATCTGCGCGCGGGAATTTCTCAAAGGCAAATCGTGGAACTTTCACCACGACATAGTCCAGGGTGGGCTCGAACGAGGCTGGCGTGACCCTCGTGATGTCGTTTGGAATCTCGTCCAACCGGTATCCAAGCGCCAACTTGGCTGCGATTTTCGCAATGGGAAATCCTGTGGCCTTGGACGCCAGCGCACTCGAGCGGGAGACCCGGGGGTTCATCTCAATCACGATGACTCGACCCGTGGTGGGATCCACGGCGAACTGGATATTGCAGCCGCCGGTATCCACACCGACACGTCGGATGATGTCAATGCCAATATCCCGCAGGCGCTGGTATTCCCGATCGGTCAAGGTCAATGCCGGGGCCACGGTGATGGAGTCTCCGGTGTGCACGCCGACAGGGTCGACGTTTTCAATCGAGCACACCACGACGCAGTTATCGGCGTGGTCACGCATCAGCTCCAGTTCGTATTCCTTCCACCCCAAAATGGACTCCTCCAGGAGCACTTCGTGGGTCGGAGACTGGTGGAGCCCATCGGTGACCATCCGAACCAGCTCTGCTTCGGTATGGGCAAAGCCCGAGCCCAAACCGCCCATCGTGAACGACGGTCGGATGACGACGGGATAGCCCATTTCCTCAGCAAACGCTTTCCCATCCTCCACCGTGGTCGCAATGGCACTTTTGGCAACATCGGCGCCAGCCTCAAGAACGATGTCTTTGAAGGCCTGGCGGTCTTCGCCTCGTTGAATCGCCTCAAACGACGCGCCAATCAGCTCGACCCCGTGTTTCTGCAGAATGCCTTCGTGATGCAACGCCATCGCGGCGTTCAAGGCCGTTTGCCCACCCAGGGTGGGCAGGATGGCGTCTGGTTTCTCCTTGATGATGATTTGCTCAATCACCGCGGGGGTAATCGGTTCGATATAGGTGGCATCGGCAAATCCCGGGTCGGTCATGATGGTCGCCGGGTTGGAATTGACCAACACCACCCGAACGCCGTCTTCCCGCAATACCCGGCAGGCCTGGGTTCCGGAGTAGTCAAACTCGGCAGCTTGTCCAATGACAATTGGGCCGGAGCCGATGACCAGCACCGTGTTGATGTCGTCGCGCTTTGGCACTAGACCCCTTCCTCGGCGGGACGCTTAAGGTATTCGCTCACCATGTCGTGGAACTGGTCAAACAGATGCGTCGAATCGTGGGGGCCGGCTGCTGCTTCGGGGTGATACTGCACCGAAAACGCGGGAGCATCGAGAGCTCGCAGGCCCTCCACCACGTTGTCGTTCAGACTCACGTGGCTCACTTCGACTCGACCAAAGCCTGCGGGTGATTCGACGACTTCGTCGCGCGGGGCCTCCACGGCAAAGCCGTGGTTTTGGGCCGTGATTTCCACCCGTCCCCGCAGTCGATCGAGCACCGGCTGGTTGATACCGCGGTGGCCGTATTTCAACTTGTAGGTGTCAAAGCCAAGCGCCCTGCCGAGTAGTTGGTTTCCAAAGCAGATACCAAAAAACGGCACTTTTCGTCCAAGTGCTTCTCGCAAGATCGCGACGTGTCGGTCGCTTGCGGACGGGTCACCGGGACCATTGGAATAAAACACGGCCACCGGGTTAATGGCCTCGATATCCGACCAGGTGGAGGCTTCAGGAAGGATGTGCACCTCGAAGCCCCTGGCGGCCAAATGGTGCACGGTGGATTCCTTAATGCCCAGATCAATCACGGCCAGGGCCCCCAGACGCGGGCCGACCGCCTCCACCACGCGGACGGTGTCCACCGACACCTCGCCGGAGAGGTTCCTGCCGGACATTTCTGGCTCCGTCGTCACCCGCTCCCGTTGTTCAGCCTCGCTCAGTTCTAACCCCGGACCGGAGAACACCCCGGCGCGCATGACCCCTGCTTCTCGCAGCCGCAACGTAATGGCGCGGGTATCGACTCCGGAAATTCCAACGATGCCCTGCGCGGCCAGCACCTCGTCCAAGGGCTGCTCGCTGCGATAGTTCGAGGGGCGTCTCGCCGCGTCGCGGACAACGAAGCCTGCGACCCAGATTTGTCTGGACTCCTCGTCGTCTCGGTTCATCCCGGTGTTGCCGATATGCGGAGCGGTCATCAGCACGATTTGGCCGGCGTAGCTGGGGTCCGTCAGTGTTTCTTGGTACCCGGTCATCCCGGTGTTGAAGACCAACTCCCCCACGCTGATACCGCTCGCCCCAAACGCGTGGCCTGGATAGCGGGTGCCATCTTCCAACACCAAGACCGCCGGGTGCTCTCTCATGCACTGCCTTTCCTCGGAGAAACAACATCCTCAATCGCCGTCACAAGATCGTCGGTTGGGTAGTCCACCGACCGAAAATAGCTGTCAACAAGCCTCTCGCCCCAGGCCCATCGAACGAACACCAGACCGTCCGCATCCACGACTCGGTCAATCGTCCAAGTCGCTCGCCCCACCCCGCGCAAACTTGTGGCGGGCAGGACCACGCTGTCTTCTCCAGGAATGGTGAGCCACAATCCCTCAGGGCCCACACCAAGAACCATCTTGGCGCGAAAACCGAGTGGTTTCTTGGCCACCCGCTCCATTGGTTTATTGGCTTCTGTCGTCGCGACGTAGAGCAGTGAATACGTCGCGATCGGGCTTCCCGCCAGGTCGTCTGCGAGCAACAGTGCGGGCAAGTCGGCGTATCGGCCAACCCGCCTGCGCCACCCACTCCACACCAAAAACAGCAACACAACGAGGGCAATAATCATCAGTGTGGCGGCTAGTTCCCGGCTCATTCGGACCCTCCCGGGCGCCGCGCCAGGTCACTCGGTGCGACCAGTTCCCCGTTCCGCACCGTCACGACGCCCCCATGGACCGTCCAACGCACCTGACCAGGCAGCTCCACGCCGATAAATGGGTTATTTCCCGCCCGGGTGTAGCGCATTCCGGGGTGGGAGGCTGCTGGGTCAACCAAGACGACGTGACCGGGGGCTCCCAGTGCCAACGGTTGGTCATACCCGGCGAGAGACCCAATGGCGGCCGGAGTGGTGGAGAGGACCCGGGCGACTCCCGCCCAGTCCAGGTGTCCCGGTTCGACCAGAGCTTTCTGGACCACCCCGAGGGCGGTTTCGAGCCCCAACATCCCGAACGCCGCCTCAT
>OAOU01000160.1_pt1 | contig 13429 bp, 14 predicted proteins | sample 1470821 | NCBI WGS metagenome assembly OAOU01 (sample SAMEA3275579, study PRJEB22092) | marine metagenome | biome: ENVO:00000447 MARINE BIOME; feature: ENVO:00002042 SURFACE WATER; material: ENVO:00002010 SEAWATER | collected 2014-06-20T12:30:00+00 | depth 0 m
GGAGCGGGCGAAGCTTGTCGTTGAACCAGCCGGAGTCGTCGCTGCGGCGGCGATTATTGAGGGACGCGTCCACGCGACCGGTACCACCGTGGCGGTGCTGTGTGGCGGCAATATTGATCCGATGATGCTGGAGCGCGTGATTAGCCGCGGGCTCGCAAGCTCCGGACGGTATATGAAGATGCGCATTCCGTTGCCGGATCGGCCTGGTCAACTCGCCAAGACCTCCGAGATTGTGGCCGATCAAAACGCCAACGTCGTAGAGGTCCTGCACACCCGACACGGCACGGGGCTGAATATCAACCAAGTGGAGCTTGAGCTGCATATCGAAGCCCGGGGCCCCGAACACATTGACCAGGTCTTGGCGGCTCTCCGCCGAGAAGGCTACGACCCGCGGACTGAGTTTTAACCCCAGCGCTGTCTAGGGCCGATAGGTCTCGACGTCGATAATTTCGACGGCGATTTCTGCGCCGTTTGGCGCGGTATAGGTGCTGGAGTCGCCCACTTTGAGGCCGAGAATCGCTGCCCCCAGTGGACTCTGCTCGCTATACACATCGAGCTCTGTGTCGCCGGCCAGTTCGCGGGAGCCGAGCAAGAACTTCTCTTCATCGCCGTGGATATGTGCGGTGACGACGGTGCCCGGTTCGACGACATCGGAGCTTTCTGGCACATCCCCAACGTGAGCGTGTTTGAGCATGTGGGTGAGGGTTCGGATGCGATCTTCGATTTTTGCTTGTTCGTCTTTCGCGGCGTGATACCCGCCGTTTTCTTTGAGGTCGCCTTCTTCCCGGGCCACCTCAATGCGTTTGGCAATGTCGGCGCGGCCTTTGGTGGTCAACTGCTCCAATTCCAGGGCAAGCCTGTCGTAGGCCTCTTGGGTGAGCCAGACCGTCTGTTCGGATTGCGCCATCACGTACTTCCTCCAAATACATAACAACCGGTCCCCCTGGGAATCCGGTTGAGATTGCCTGAGACTACGGCACCCAACACTCGTAGAGCAAACCCGTGACGGCCTGTTCGCTCGTCCGCACGGGCTGGTTAAACACACGGGTGCGCTCGTCTGACGCGGGAATCCCCAGCACCTGCCAGCCGACGATTCCATAGGAGGCGTTCAGGGCCTGAACCGCGCAGGCAAGCTCTGTGCCGGGTGGTGCTGAGAGTTCAAATTTCACAACCACTTCTCGCTCACTTACGAGCTCGTATCCGAGATCCCGCGTCTCAAACTGGGCGGTCGGCTGGGCGAGACCCGCCCACGCGAGCCAGGCAATGAGCACGGCGGTGACGCCGGCAGCTCCGGTGTAGGCGAGCAGGCGCTGGCGTGTGCGTGATCGTGGTGTGGTGCCATATCGGGAAGCAAGAAGGTCCGCCTGGCCAGCATCGTCTGCTTGTCGAGCCATTACTCACCTCACCCCGCTACCGTGGTGGCAAGCGTAATTGCCCGGTGTGGGTGTGGGCTGAAGGAGGAATCACATGCCACGGTCTTTCATTCTGGCCGAGGAGCTGATCCCTCCTATCCAAGTCGACCCAGTGTTGGTCTCACCCGGAGCCATTGGGTTTTTTGCGACGTTTCTCGTGGCTGCCGGAGCGGTCGCTCTGATTTTCGATATGGCCCGACGTGTCCGGCGGGTGCGCTACCGCGCAGAGATCTCCGAGCGCCTCGACCGTGAAATGGAACAGCGCGCTACAGCGGAGGATTCAGGGAAATAAGCAGCACCGCTGTCCAATGGCAGAGAAACGCTGCCACGGTGAGTGCGTGAAAGATTTCGTGGAATCCAAAACTGCGGGGTGCAGGATTTGGCCACTTTGTCCCGTAAATCACGGCGCCCAGTGAATACAGCCCGCCACCCACGAAGACAAGGGCAAGCATGGCGACATTCGCCTCGAGGAGCTCCGGGGTGTACATCACCGCTGCCCACCCCACTAGCAAATACAGCGGGACATATATCCAGCGGGGAGCATTGAGCCAGAACACGCGGAGGGCAATACCGATTAGTGCCCCGCTCCAGACCAGGGCGAGCAGGAGCTGGCCTTGACTGGGAGGAAGCGCCAACACCGCAATGGGGGTATAGGTGCCGGCGATGAGGAAAAAGATATTGGCGTGGTCGAGCCGTCGCAGAACAGCCCGCGTCCCCTCTGACCAATGAAACCGGTGGTAGACCGCCGAAATACCAAAGAGGGTCAGCGAGCTCACTCCAAAGACGGCCCCGGCGATCTTGGCTGCGAATCCGTCGGCGAGAGAAACCAGCACAATCGCGGCCGCGAGGGCAATGGGAAAGGTGCCGAGGTGAATCCACCCCCGCCAGCTCGGTTTGTGGTCCAGCTCTCGGTACTCGATGGATTCTTCGAGAAGGGGAAGCGCCAGATACTGCCCGTCAGAGGCCTCGTCTGGGTGCTCCGAGGAATCTGACATGATCCCAGGCTAGGTCCGCGCTGTGAACAGTTGCCGAGTGTGACAGGGCACGCACAGCCCTCGGCGACTGCACTACGGTATTTCTGTGGCTCCCAGAAGTGTGATTCCGGCACGAGGGCTTCTCTACCGGCTGTATATCCGCCGGGTGAAGGGCCAGCTGCAGGAAAAGAATGTTCCCCGCCACGTCGGCCTCATCCTGGATGGCAATCGCCGCTGGGCACGACTGCGTGCACTCGAGTCCTCCGCCCACGGCCACCAAGCAGGTGCGGACAAAATCCACGAGTTTCTGACCTGGTGTGACGACTTGGGTGTTGAGGTCGTCACCCTGTATTTGCTCTCCAGCGACAACATCCAGGGTCGGGACAAGAAGGAACTGGATGCGCTGTGCGAGATCATCGAATCGCTCGCTGACCAGCTTTCGCGCTTTCGCAACTGGAAAGTCCGGCACATGGGCCACCGCGATGATCTGCCCGAAGGCCTGCTTGGTCAATTAGACGCCGCGGCGGCGAGGACAGAGAAGAACTCTGGGCTGATGGTGAACCTCGCGGTGGGATATGGCGGGCGCCAAGAAATCACCCAAGCGGTTCGCCGAATGGTTGATAGCTATGCCAAATCGGGTGGTGACGTGAAAGGTCTCGCTGAACAGATCAGCGTGGAGGCCATTGCCGACCACCTGTATACCGAAGGCCAGCCGGATCTCGACCTGGTTATCCGGACATCTGGCGAGCAGCGATTGAGCGATTTCATGATTTGGCAGGCAGCCCACAGCGAGTTCTATTTCGTAGAGGCCTTGGGCCCGGACCTGCGCGAGGTCGACTTTCTCCGGGCAATCCGGGACTTCGGTCGGCGCCAACGGCGCTTCGGTCACTAGGAGTTCACTTTCTGACCACGCGCTCTCACCGCGTGTCATCCAAACCACAGGCCTCCCCTCGCGTACCGTCCTTGTCAGACGGCCATCCCCGACCCGCAAGGAGCCCAGGTGACCAAAGCCGCCAGCCCTCGAACCAGCAAGGCAAGTACCAAGAAAGCCGAGACGAGGGAGCGGACTTTCGTCCTCGACACCTCAGTCCTCCTGAGTGATCCAGCGGCTATCTTCCGCTTCGCCGAGCACCACGTCGTGCTTCCGGTCGTGGTCATCAGTGAGTTGGAGCGCAAGCGCCACGATCCCGAGATCGGCTACTTTGCCCGACAGGCACTGCGCCACTTGGACTCGCTTCGGGACAAGCACGAACGCCTGGACTTCCCGATTGCGGTGGGGGATGGTGGCACGCTTCGCGTCGAGTTGAATCACTCCAACCAGTCCGTCCTGCCGAGCGGTTTGCAGGTTGGGGATAACGACTCCCGCATTTTGGCGGTCGCGGTGAACCTGGCTGCCGAGGGTCTCGCCGTCACAGTGGTCTCGAAGGACCTGCCGATGCGTGTGAAGGCAGCGTCGGTCGGCCTCGCCGCGGAGGAATACCGAGCTGAATTGGCCGTGGATTCCGGGTGGACTGGAATGGCCGAGATTTCTCTGGGGTCAACCGACGTCCAAAGGCTCTACGACACCGAATCACTCACCACAACACTCGTCGAGGACATGCCCCTCAACACCGGTGTCGTGATTACGAGTGAACGCGGCTCTGCTCTTGGCCGAGTGACGTCACCGAAGACGATGAGCCTGGTTCGTGGCGACCGTGACCTCTTTGGCCTGCACGGCCGCTCGGCAGAACAGCGGATGGCCATAGACCTGCTTTTGGATAACCAGGTGGGAATCATCTCTCTTGGTGGACGGGCAGGAACAGGGAAATCCGCCCTCGCCCTCTGCGCGGGGTTAGAGGCAGTGTTAGAGCGCAACCTGCACCGCAAAATCATGGTCTTCCGCCCGCTCTATGCCGTGGGGGGACAGGAGCTTGGATATCTTCCCGGCGATCAGGGCGAGAAGATGAACCCGTGGGCAGAGGCCACGTTCGACACTCTGGGCTCGGTCGTCTCGCCGAACGTGGTGAGCGAAGTGATGGATCGGGGCATTTTGGAGGTCCTTCCGCTTACCCACATCCGGGGTCGCTCGCTCCACGACGCGTTTGTGATTGTCGATGAGGCACAGTCGCTCGAGCGCAATGTGCTGTTGACGGTATTGAGCCGTATCGGCCAGAACTCTCGTGTTGTCCTCACTCACGATGTGGCGCAGCGGGATAACTTGCGAGTCGGCCGGCACGACGGTGTGGCGAGTGTGATTGAAGCGCTCAAAGGCCAGTCACTCTTTGGCCACATCACGTTGACCCGTTCCGAGCGAAGCCAGATTGCTGCCTTGGTGACGGATTTGCTGGAGGGTAACCAGCCCCAGGTTTAAAGACCGGGAGAGGTCATCTTCAGCACGTCGAGCGCGTTGTCGAGTTGCTCTTCGGTGATCTCTCCGCGCTCCACAAAGCCCAGTGCAATAACGGCCTCTCGGACCGTGATTTTCTGGGCCACCGCGTGCTTGGCCACGGTGGCGGCCGCTTCATAGCCAATGACCCGGTTCAGCGGAGTGACAATAGACGGGGACGATTCGGCCAGCGCACGAGCCCGTTCTTCGTTCACTTCCAGTCCGGCCACCGTCTTATCCGCAAGCACGCGGGAGCCATTGGCAAGCAGTCGAATGGATTCCAGCAGGGACGAGGCCATGACGGGAATCGACACGTTCAGCTCAAAGTTCCCCGAGGCACCAGCCCACGCCACGGTCTGATCGTTTCCGATTACCCTGGCGCACACCATCAGCACCGCTTCGGGAATAACGGGGTTGACTTTGCCCGGCATGATCGAGCTGCCTGGCTGGAGGTCAGGAATAGCCACTTCGGCCAGGCCAGTATTGGGACCAGAGCCCATCCAGCGAAGGTCATTGCAGATCTTGGTGAGCGACACCGCCAGGGTTTTCAATGCCCCGGACGCTTCGACAAGGCCGTCCCTGGCCCCCTGGGCCTCAAAGTGGTCTTCTGCTTCGGTAATCGGCAGTCCCGTGTGTTCGGCGAGGACAGCGATCACTCGTTCGGAAAAGCCGATTGGGGTGTTGATTCCCGTTCCTGTGGCCGTCCCGCCCAACGGCACTTCGGCGACCCGGGGCAGAGCGGAGCGGATCCTCTCAATCCCCAGGCGGATTTGCCGGGCGTAGCCGCTGAATTCTTGTCCGAAGGTGACGGGAGTGGCGTCCATCAAGTGAGTTCGACCAGATTTCACCACGTCCGCCCACTGACTCGCTTTGGTCTCGAGTGCCTGAGCCAGGTGGTCCAGGGCGGGGAGCAGGTCGTCGGTAAGCGCTCCGGTCACGGCGACGTGCACGGAGGTGGGGAAGACGTCGTTGGAGGATTGGGAGGCGTTGACGTGGTCATTGGGGTGCACCTCGCCACCCAGTGAGCGCTCGGCGAGGCTTGCCAACACCTCATTCATATTCATATTGGAGGAGGTGCCGCTGCCTGTTTGGTAGGTATCGACGGGGAAGTGTTCCTGGTGCTGACCGGCGATGAGTTGATCAGCTGCCGCAATGATGGCCTCGGCAATGGCGCCATCGATGATGTCGAGCTCCTTGTTCGCTACTGCCGCCGCCCGCTTCACTTCTGCAAGCGCGATGATGTGGCGGGACTCGAGCCCCTGTCCTGAGATGGGAAAGTTCTCGACTGCGCGTTGGGTTTGCGCCCGGTACAACGCCTCACGGGGAACTTTGACCTCACCCATCGTGTCGTGTTCGATGCGGAACTCGTCGCTCATCACTGCCTCTCCTTAGGGCGCCGGTGGTGGGGCTAGGGGGCCGTCGTCTTGGCCCAAGGCGCCCACCAGGACCTCTGGTTGGACTAATCCTTCGACCAGCCGATATCTCGCGCCGACAAGTCCCAGTTTACCGTCGGCAATTTTCTGGCCGAGAAGCTCAGATCCCGCGAGAAGCCGAGACATCGTGTCTTTTAAATGCTCGCTCGCTACCTGATCGGCGGTGAGGGCTTGATTATCGGTTTCGGCGAGGGAGAGTCGTGTGCGCTCAATCGCGGGCTGGAGTTGCGAGACTAGCTCTGCCACTTTGGGGGGATAGTGGCCTGTGTCGCCGGAGTCGAGCTCGATGGCGGCGTGGAGCGCTCCACAGTCGTCGTGGGCGAGAATCACGATCAGCCCGACGTCCAACACCTCGGCGGCGTATTCCAACGACGCCAGCACAGAGTCTGAGACGATATGCCCGGCATTTCGGACCACAAATAACTCACCAAGCCCCACGTCAAAAATGATTTCCGCCGAAATCCGCGAATCACTACAGCCAAATAGTGCAGCCCGTGGACTCTGCGCGGCAGCGATGTCTGCCCGCCGGTCCGCACCCTGGGAGGGGTGGGCAGGTTCTCCCGAGGTGAACCGGCGGTTTCCGTCTTGGAGCTTTGTCCAAATGATTTCTGGGCTGGGGCTCACTGAAGGCCCCAATTCTCTGGTGCGGCATCGAGCACCCGGGAGGCAATAAACAACACACCTGGCTCTGAGGTGCCAGAGATCACCACCACGCCGTCGTCAGAGTCACTAATCAGCGCGAACAGGGCATTGCCCGGGTTGTCCATGTCAGACCGGTCAATGGTTGTCCAGGACACCTCCGACTGCCCGGCCAGTGTCGTCTGGCCCACAGTGCCCCCTACACCGACCAGGTCAGTAATCGCTTCTTCCCGGTCGCCAAATACTTGGGCGAGTTCGACGTAGTCTCCGGTGGAGCTGACGAGCCCAATCGCCCAGACCCGGCCGTACGCTTCTTCGGTCAACTCGGCGCGGTTAGCCGACCACGTCTCATCCAGGGGTGGAGCGAGCAGTTGTCCCGGGGCGCTTGGCTGCGTGTTGCCCGCTACCAGCTCATAGTCAATGGGTTGCACGATGCTTTCGTCGGGCCGGGCAACTACGAGCACGAGAAAGACCACGAGTCCGAGTGAGGCACCAATCGAGGCCACCAGGTTTCTGGTGTTTTGGCGCTGGCGGCGAAGCCGCTTCGCCTCTGCTTTTCTGGCAGCCGCCTCGTCGGGTGTTTCGGCGCTACTCATCGTGTTGTTGACGAGCCTGGTCGAGTCGTTCGCGAGCATTGTCTAACCACTGCTCGCACCGTGTGGCGAGGGCTTCGCCCCGCTCCCAGAGGGAAATTGACTCTTCGAGGCTGACCTGACCCTGTTCGAGCTTGGCGACGACCTGGACAAGTTCGTCCCGGGCTGCTTCGTAGGACACCCCTTGGATGTCCTCGGGGAGCTCGGGAGTGGCCTTCTTTGTCACGCCACCATCCTAGGAGTCGCCTACGACAGCACCGATATCGCCATCTTGTAGGCGAACACGGAGCCTGTCCCCGGACGACACGTCGTCGACCGAGTCGACCAGGTCACCTTTATCGTCTTGAACAATCGCGTAGCCGCGGTCGAGAGTGGATTGGGGCGATAGTGCTCGCATACTCGCCCGCAGCCCGTCTAATCGGGTTCTGGCGAGTTCCACCAGGGTGTCGGTCACGTCGACGCCTCGCTGAACGAGGCGAAGAATATCTTCGGCATAGCTGTCGACCACACTGACCGGTGAGGCCAAGACCGGGCGTTCTCGAAACTGCCGAAGCCGGTCTGTCTCTCCGTCCACCAGCGACTGCAGGCGTCCGAGGAGCCGGGCACGGGCGTCAGCGATTCGGTGGCGTTCCTCGCCGACATCCGGGACGATGCGCTTTGCCGCGTCGGTGGGGGTCGAGGCACGAACATCGGCGATGTCGTCCAGGAGCGGTTTGTCGGCTTCGTGGCCAATCGCACTCACAATCGGAATTCGCCTCGTGGCCACTCGACGAAGCAAGGTCTCGTCGCTGAAGGGCAGCAGATTTTGAAAGTCACCACCCCCGCGGGCAATGATGATGACGTCGATATCGTGCTTGGCCTCAAGGGTGTCGAGTGCTCGGATTATTTCTGGAACGGCTTTGTCGCCTTGGACGCTGGCGTGAGCGACTTCGAAGTCGACTTCCGGCCACCGAAGCTCGGCATTACGTAGGACATCTTTTTCCGCATCAGAATCTCTCGCGGTAATCAAGCCAATTCTGGAGGGCAGAAACGGCGGGACGAGTTTCCGCTCCGGTGCGAATAGGCCCTCCGCGGCGAGTGCTTGACGTAGTGCCTCAATTTTGGCCAGTAGCTCACCGAGGCCCGCCAGCCGCAGGTCGAGCACATTCATGGACAGGCGCCCACCTCGGACATACCAATTGGGTTTGACTTTGATCAGGACCCGGTCACCCTGGCCGACTCCGTCAGGCAGTGTGTCCCTCGTCGAGCGCCACACGGTGATGTCGACGGTGACCTCAGCGTCGGGGTCTTTGACCCGGCCATAGACGTGTCCTCCGGACACGCCCCACTGGGTGATTTCTGCTTCGACCCAGACCGAGCCGAGCCGTTCAATGTAGACAGAGAGCGATTCGGAGAGTTTCTGCAGGCTCCACGGTTCCTCCGGCGAGGAATCGTTTGCCCCAGCAGCACTCACCCTCTCAGGCTAAGTCATTGCACCGGGCGACTTTAAGTCTTTGTTCTCCCTGCCTGATTACACTCGAGGGGTGTCCATCTCAAACGGGTCTGCCACGCTGCTCGAACAGCCGACGATTCCTGCCAGGCGGGAGAAACTCGAAAACCGCCCCGTCTCGGGGACAAAGAGGGTTCTCCTCGCAGCCCCTCGCGGATACTGCGCGGGAGTCGACCGGGCGGTGATTGCTGTCGAGAAAGCACTCGAGCGTTACGGCGCTCCGGTGTATGTGCGTAAGCAAATTGTTCACAACATCCACGTGGTGCGCGAGTTGGAGCAGCGCGGCGTGATTTTTGTCGACGAAGTCGAGCAGGTTCCAGAGGGCTCGACCATCGTCTTTAGCGCCCACGGGGTGTCCCCGATGGTGGTGCAGGAAGCGGCGGACCGTGAGTTGCACGCCATCGATGCGACCTGCCCACTGGTCACGAAAGTCCACCGCGAAGCGGTGCGTTTTTCCGGCCAGGATTTCCACATCTTGCTCATTGGTCACGACGGCCACGAAGAGGTTGAGGGGACCATGGGCCACGCCCCCGAGCACACCACCTTGGTCAACGACCCGGAGGAAGCCACCACGGTGGAGGTCCCGGAGACAGAAAATCTGATTTGGCTGTCACAAACCACGTTGAGTGTGGACGAGACGATGGAGACAGTGCGTCGCCTTCGAGAGCGCTTCCCCCACCTCCAAGACCCACCGAGTGACGATATTTGCTACGCCACCCAAAACCGCCAGGTGGCCATCAAGAAAATTGCTGCCGACTGTGACGTGGTCATCGTGGTGGGCTCAGAAAACTCCTCCAACAGCGTCCGCTTGGTCGAGGTGGCACTGGAATACGGTGCGAAAGCCTCCTACCGCGTCGACTACGCCAGCGAAATCAAACAGGAGTGGCTGGACGGTGTCGAGACTGTCGGAGTGACCTCTGGAGCCTCTGTCCCCGAGGTGCTGGTCGATCAAACTCTGCAGGACCTCGCAGACGCCGGATACCGCGACATCGAAGAGATTCGAACCGCAGAAGAAGACCTGCAGTTTTCCTTGCCGAAAGAGCTTCGAAAAGATGCCTCGGGCAACACCGACGAACGCGCGCTCGGCGGTCGCACCCGCTAGTTAGTGCAGGCTGTGGCCAGCAGAGCCCAGCTGTGTGGCGGCGGCCACTACGCGAGCGGCCATGGACGACTCGGCGTCTTTGCCCCAGGCACGAGGGTCGTAGGCCTTCTTATTGCCCACTTCACCGTCAATGCGCAGCACCTGGTCGTATTGGGTGAGCATGCTGTGGGCCACCGAGCGGGTGAAGGCATACTGCGTATCGGTGTCGATATTCATTTTGATCACACCGTTGGAGACCGCCTCGGCGATTTCAGCTTCGGTGGAGCCCGATCCTCCGTGGAAGACCAGGTCAAGAGGTTTCTCAGCGGTTGCGCATTTCTTCGCAAGCCCGGTCTGGATCTCGGCGAGCAGCTCGGGGCGCAACTTCACGTTTCCCGGCTTATAGACGCCGTGGACATTGCCAAAGGTGAGCGCTGTCATATAGCGCCCTTTCTCACCGAGACCCAAGGCTTCAACGGTCTGCACCGCATCCTCGAGTGTGGTGTAGAGCTGGTCGTTGATTTCGTGGCTCACGCCGTCTTCTTCTCCGCCGACAACGCCAATTTCGACTTCCAGGATTTGTCCCAAGGCCTGGGTCCTCTCTAAAAGCTCCTGGGCGATGGTGAGGTTTTCTGCCAACGGGACAGCAGACCCGTCCCACATATGCGATTGGAAAAGCGGTGCACCCCCTGCTTTGACCGCGTCTTCCGACGCGGTGAGTAGCGGCCGAACAAAGCTGTCGAGGGCGTCCTTGGGGCAGTGGTCGGTGTGGACGGCGACGTTGATGGGGTAGTTCTTGGCGACCTCGTGGACAAAGTGGGCAAAGGCGATTGATCCAGAGACCCGGGCTTTGACGGTGTGTCCGGACCAGTAGTCCGCCCCTCCGGTTGAGACCTGGAGGATGCCATCTGATCCTGCCTCCGTGAGTCCCTGGAGCACAGCGTTCACCGTCTGGGACGAGGTGACGTTAATGGCAGGAAGCGCATAGCCCTTGGCTTTGGCGTCGTCGATGATGGCGGCGTATTTGTCCGTGCTGACTACGGGCATGGTCTCTCCCTCGGGTGGTTAGGTCCGGTGCAACCAGCCTACTTTGCCCCGGGCAGCCAGCCGTCGGCTGGGTAGACTTTTGGCAACCCGAGCAAAGGCGGACGATGAGTCACGAGGAACCGGCCGAATTATTTGTCCACCCGGACCGGAACTTGGCGATGGAGCTGGTTCGAGCCACCGAGGCCGCGGCGATTCGTGCCACTCCCTGGATTGGGCGAGGCGACAAAAACGCGGCCGATCAGGCCGCGGTCGATGCGATGCGGAAATTCCTCGCCACCGTGAATTTCCAGGGCTTGGTGGTCATCGGCGAGGGGGAAAAAGACGACGCGCCGATGCTGTTTAACGGCGAAATCGTCGGCACGGGCCAGGGCCCGCAGGCTGATATCGCGGTCGACCCGATTGACGGTACCTCTCTCACGGCAGCCGGGCGCAGCCACGCGATTTCGATGATCGCGGTGGCCGACCGGGGCAGCATGCTCGATGCCTCGAGTGTGTTTTATATGGAAAAAATCGTCTCCTCCCACGAAGGCATTGGGGTGCTGGATATTTCCAAGCCCGTGGGCGAGAACATTCGGGCGCTGGCCACGGCCAAGAACAAGCCCGTGGAGGAGATTCGGGTAGCGGTGTTGGATCGTCCCCGCCATGAGCGATTAATTACCGAGATTCGAGAAGCGGGAGCGGGGACCAGGCTCATTTTTGACGGCGATGTCGCGGCGGGGATTAACGCCGCGCGTCACGACACGAGAATTGATATGGCTATCGGGGTCGGCGGCAGCCCCGAGGGCGTCGCCACCGCCTGCGCGATTAAAGCCCTTGGTGGGTTTATGCAGGGCCGGCTCGCCCCGCAGACAGACGACGAAAAACAGCAGGGTCTCGACGCTGGTCTGCAGTTTGACCACGTCTATGGATTACACGACCTGGTCGCAAGCGACAACACGATTTTTGTGGCAACCGGGGTGACCGACGGCGAGCTCGTCCGCGGGGTGCGACGACAAGGCCCCTTGATTAGTACCGAGTCGATTGTGCTGCGATCACGGTCTGGAACACTTCGGCGAGTGAGCGCCGATCACCAGGCCGCGAAATGGCTCGACGAGTAGTACGGCGACGTTCGTTGTCGACTGTCGTCGGTTAGCTTTTCTTTTTCGACTCGGCCGACGGGCTCTGCCCGGACTGATCTGGCCCGGGCAGTTCGGGCTCGAGCAATTCGGGCTGAGTCGATTCTGGTTCGGTGAGTTCCGGCTGGGTCATATCCCGCACGCTCTCCTCGACGGTGTCGAGTTGCTCGGGAAGGGCCTGGCCGTCTCCAAGGACGCTTAATTTCCTGGCGCTTGGAATAACTCGGGCTTCGAGGGAGCCTAAGAACTGGTTGTAATCCTTGACGGTGCCGGTAATCGACCGGCCGAGCTTGTCGATATGGCCTGCCATCGTGCCGAGCCGCTGCATCAGCTCCCGGCCAACATCAAACAGTGTCTTTGCGTCTTGGGTCAGCACATCTTGCTGCCAGGCAAAGGAAACGGTTTTCATCACCGACCAGACCGAGACGGGGGAGGCCAGGGCGACTCGTTTGCCAAACGCCCACTCCATCAGGTCGCTATCGACTTCGAGCGCCGCTGAGAGCAGCGCTTCGGTGGGGATAAAACAGATCACAAACTCGGGCGAGTTGTCCAGACTGTTCCAATACGACTTTTTGCTGAGCCCATCCACGTGTGAGCGGACGGCTTTCACGTGATCGTTCAGCAACCGCGTGCGCCGCTCGGCGTCCTGTCCCGTGGCCGAGGCGGGGATTTCTTGGGCGTCCCAATACGCCGAAAACGGCACTTTGGAATCAATCGCAATGTATTTATCTCCCGGCAGGCGAAGGGTCATATCGGGTGTGCCCTGGCCCTCGCCGTCGACCTGTTTTTGTTCGACGTAGTCGAGTTTGTCTTGCAGCCCCGCGCTCTCGGCAATCCGGCGCAACTGCACTTCGCCCCACCGCCCGCGGGTTTGCCCACCGCGAAGAGCGGACTCCAACGATTGGGTCGTTTGGCGAAGCGCCTCATCGTTAGCGACCACTTGTCGCAGCTGCTCGGATAACTGCGCCGATTGTTTACTGCGCTCCCGCTCCATATCCGTCACGGTTTTATCGACCCGGTCCAACTGTTCCCGAAGCGGCTCGAGCAGGGTAATCAACTTCTGGTCTTCGGCGTGACGAGTCTGCAGCTCCGCATACTGGGATTTCAACAACTCCAACTGCGCCGTCACACTCGAAGCCCGCTCGGTCTCGGTGGTTGCTGCAGAGCGGAGGCTTCTGATCTGCTGCCTGCTCACCCACACGCCAAGCCCCACACCAAGCCCGATGCCGAGCACCAGTGCACCAATCGCCACAATCGTTTGATCCATCGCTCCAGTCTGTC
>OAOU01000161.1_pt1 | contig 13376 bp, 8 predicted proteins | sample 1470821 | NCBI WGS metagenome assembly OAOU01 (sample SAMEA3275579, study PRJEB22092) | marine metagenome | biome: ENVO:00000447 MARINE BIOME; feature: ENVO:00002042 SURFACE WATER; material: ENVO:00002010 SEAWATER | collected 2014-06-20T12:30:00+00 | depth 0 m
ATTAACTGTGCATTGAGCTTGCAACGCTACTATTATTAAGGTATTGCTATTACTAACGTATTAACGCTACTAAGGAGTTACTACGACGTAGTCGTTAGTATTAATCAAGATCTCGGAGGGCTGATCGACTACGATGCGCACTGTATTATCATCGACTGCTTGCGACTTGTAGTAGTTATCCTCGGCGACGGTACAGCCCAAACAGCGGCTCATGGCCTCCCAAGGCTCCACAAATAGTTTTTGCTGCGACTGATCCGCATTACCACCGACGACGGCGAAAGGCAGGCTAACTAAATAGGCGGCTGTACCAGTAACGGCGGCGACTAGTTGCAACGGCTTACCTACTACCGTATCGACTACCATAGTGTCATATGAAGGACCAAAATCTGTCTCGTCAATCTCGATTGCCGCTGAGGCTGGATTCATAGTGATAACTACAAGGCTGATACTAGTAAGAGCGGTTAAAAGCTTGGACTTAACAGCATGTTGAAAGCGAGTTTTGACAGTCATGATGTCATCCTAAAATAAGGGTGGAAGATAGAGGCTAAGACTATTGCTAAACGTTAGTATTATTGAGCACAACTACTATTAAACATAGCTACTATTAAACCAAGATGTTGGGCGATTAGCAATATAAATCCATGCGCTCCACCTTTGGCTTTATCATTAACGGCTTAATGAATCACTTTTGTCTTGACTACTTTCTATAAAGCTTTAGTGAGTCATGTAGCTAACGATTTGGCTTTGGTAGCGGTTGACACTCAGGGCAAAAGACACTCGCGCGCCCATTGAGCTTGATATTATCAAGAATAGCGGCGCAGTTCGGACAATCTTCGCCTTGTCGCCCATAAACATTTAAGGTTTGTTGAAAGTAGCCTGTTTGGCCACTAGCTACCGTGAAATCGCGTAGAGTAGAGCCGCCAAGCGTAATGGCTTTATCTAAAATTGCTTTAATATGTTCAACCAGTAGCGCTATCTGCTCATAAGATAGGCTGTTAGCAGGAGTAGCGGGATGAATCGCCGATAAAAAAAGGCTTTCGGCAGCATAAATATTACCGACGCCCACTACGACTTGCTGCTCCATAATGACTGATTTAATCGGTCGCGTGATAGGTTTTTTGTTCGTTATCTTTTTCTTATCTATGTCATTTTTACTGGCACTGTTATCACTATTGCTGCGTTGAATGACCTGATATAGATAGTCGGTATTAAAATCATCAGATAGCGGCTCAAGCCCGAGGTGATCGAGTAGTTTGGTTTTATAATCGGTATACCAAAGTACCGCGCCAAAACGTCTTGGGTCGTGATAATGTAATTGACTAAGGGTATTGTCTTCATCACTAAAGGTGAGTATCAAATGGTCGTGCTTACGTTTTTCAGTACCATAAGCGTGCTGCTGCAAACTCCCTGACATGCCTAAATGAATAATCAGCTTACGGCTATCGCTATTTAACTTCGTACTTTGTGATAACTGCGCTGATGGTACAAAGCTTAAAATCAAGTATTTTGCACGGCGCTCAACATTCTGTAAGCGGTAACCGGCCAAGGTTTGCAAGTCATCAGGCATCTGCCAGCGCAGTTTAGGCTGGAACACTTGTACTGTCTTTACAGTCTTATTAAGTAAAGGCGCAAGACTAGTCTTGGTCGTTTCGACTTCGGGTAATTCAGGCATAAGCGTTTATATCATGACCTTTAAAGGAATGGTTTTGAGTAATTATCAGTGCTAAAGCAGTGCTGTATTAAGGCGCAACCGCTCGGCGTGCGTGCAATATGCCAGGCTGTTGTTCAAGTTTGGCTAACAGTTTAGATAAATGCGCCAATCCTGCTACCTCAACATGGAACTTCAAAAAAGCAATATTATCATCGTTACTTGTGGTGTCCACTTGACGGATATTGACGCTTTCTTTATCGATGACTTGAGTCAAGTCGCGTAGTAAGCCACGGCGATCATACGCCTCGATGTGAATGTCTACAGGCTGATAACGCCCGGATTTTGCTCTCCAAGCTGCACTAACAGCGCGCTCAGGATCGCGCTCTATTAGACGTTCATATTCAGGACAGCCACGATTATGAATGCTGACGCCGCGTGATAAGGTGATATATCCTGAGATAGGTTCCCCTTGTATCGGATGACAGCAGCCTGCCAAATTGATCTCGATATTATCCAAACCTTCGATATAAATCTTATAGGCATCCGCTTTGCCCGTGGTTTTTGGGTCGATAGTAGGAGTGAACTCAGCTTTTAGCTTTTCAGGCTCTAAATGTAGCTGCCTGGAGATATGTCCTGTCAGCTGATTCAGACCAATCTCACCGGTGACTAAGCCGACGATAATATCGTCAGGAGTATTGACATGAAAAAACTGAGTGTAGTCATTCAGATCGATACTGTTTGGATGCACCGATAAGCGCTCAAGCTCACGGCTGAGCATATGTCGTCCGATCTCAAGGTTTTTATCGCGGTCTTGCTTATTAAACCATTGACGTAGCTTGGAGCGGGCACGGCTAGTATGAATATAACCCAAAGAAGCAACTAGCCAGTCGCGATTAGGCTCGCGCGAAGCTTTGGTAATAATCTCCACTTGCTCGCCGGTTTTGAGCTGATAGGTGAGGGGCACATAACGCTGATTGACCCGAGCGGCTTGCGCGCGATTACCGACTTGAGTATGCACATAATAAGCAAAATCAAGCACAGTGGCATTTTTAGGCAGCTCTATAATGTCGCCATCACGGCTAAAGACGTAGATGCGCTCAAGCTCATCAAAATCAATGGCTTGTTCATCTTCATCAAAGTCATTTAGATCATACTCTACGTCGCTCTCATTGTCGCCTTGAGCTTGATTACGCGCTTCGTTATTGATGGATAATAGCTGACGTAGCGAGCTAATTTTTTGGTTGAGATAGTTATCCTTTTTATTCTTCAGCCCTTCTTTGTAGTTAACGTGCGCGCACATGCCAAGCTCAGCTTCAAAATGCATCTCGTTAGTACGAATCTGTATCTCAAGCGATTTATTCTCTGCGATGACAGCGGTATGTAGGGAGCGATAACCATTGGGCTTAGGGTTGGTAATATAGTCATCAAACTGCTCAGGGATATAACGCCACAAGCCGTGTACTAAGCCTAAGACGTGGTAGCAATCTGCAGGGTTTTGGACTAAGACACGCAGCGCACGAATATCATAGAGCTGATCAAAAGATAAGCTTTTGAGCTTCATTTTACGATAAATAGAATAGATGTGTTTGACCCGACCTGAAACCTCGCCTACGATATCAGCATCGATGAGTGCTTGATTAAGCTTGCTCTCTACCCGCTGAATATAAGCTTCGCGCTCGCTACGTTTCTCAGATAATAGCTTGGCAATTTCTTTATAGCGATCAGGGGCAAGATAACGAAACGCTAAGTCTTCAAGCTCCCACTTAAGCTGAGCAATCCCTAATCGATGCGAGAGCGGCGCATAAATCGTCATGACTTCACGAGCCACGCGTTGTTGGCGCTCAGCGCTAGAAAAAGAGAGCTCACGCATTGCAAAGGTACGCTCAGCAAGCTTAATCAGCACTACTCGCACATCGTTAGTGACCGAGATCAGCATGCTATAGACATTAGAGAGCTGGTCGCGCTGTTTATTAATAAAGTGGTCTTCTAAGCGTTTGTTATTTTCAATAATAGCGGACAGCTTACCCATCGCTAATGTATCTTTGACTAACATGCGAATATCAGCGCCAAAGTTTTGCTCAATCTCAGCCAGCGAAATCAGAGATTTACGCGCGCTTCGATAGAGCATCGCAGCGACTAATGCGTCTTCGTCCTGATAGAGATAAGTGAGAATATCACTCATACCGATGCCAGTGACATAAGCTCCTGAGCGCTCAGACTCACTGGTATTCATACGGCTGCGAATAAACTCACAAGCTGCTGCCAAATTAGGAACTGAGTCTTGGCCGATACGTTCGGCGACATTATCTAGCCACGCCGGTACATCAATGTTGGCTTGGTCTAAATCTGGAAAACCTGTCGGAGTGTAGGAGTCCGCAGCGTAATCAGCTAGTTTTGGGTCGTGAGTATGATAAGCAAGCGCGGCTGAGCGATCAAATGTGGTATGCAGCTTATGAGTAGTCAATTGCTGCTTGATATCGAAAGGAATTTGCGCATAGCTATTAGCAGACTGGTGAGAGCGTTGGTTGGCAACCAATTGCGCCGCCAAGCTCGCACTATCTTCTTGGGTAGTTTGACCATCTACTAAGGGCAATCCTTCTCTAATCTTGACCACAGCTGGCTCCTTTTAGCTATTAAAGATTGTTGACAGCGATATTGGTAATCCATCATAAAAATGATCATCAATACCTATAAAACTTAAGCCAAGACAGCCGCCAAAATAGCAGCTGTTATAAAGCGGTGAGTCATCCTAGTTTGTGCTATGACGCTTTAGTTATAAGCTCAAGTAATAAGTTTGGGTGGTAGGTTCTACAGAATAACTTTTATAAAAATACTAAAAAATCAAACTATAAGGCTTAGGGCTGCCAAACTCTTTTATTCCAGTTACTAGCATCAGTTACTAGCATTTAGTTAAGTGGCAGTTAAAGCAAATCATTCAAGAGTGCTTGAATATAGACTAAATGATAATTAAATAAATAGCTGTTGCAAAACCTTAGCAATTTTATGATAGCTGTCATGACTATTATCGCAGTTTGCTGCTATAACTCAAGTTGAGCTCTGTAATATTGCTACTCGTAAACATAATCTTTACACCATAGAATATAACCCGGGCGCTTTAATAGACTTAGCAAAACAAGTGATTACGCAGATACTTTTTCAAACCTAGCAATCGATTCCACATGACCGGTGTGACAGAACATATCCATAACCCCTGCATGAGTCAGTCGATACCCTTGCTCAAGCAATGCCTTAGTATCGCGGGCAAGCGTCGCCGGATTACAGGAGACATAAACGATGCGCTGGGCATTGAACTTAGGTAGATACTGCATAATCTCCCAAGCGCCTGAACGCGGCGGATCGATAAGCAGCGCATCAAAGCCTTGGTTGGCCCATGGCTCAGTTGTGCAATCTTGGGTCAAGTCTTGACTATAAAACTCCGTGTTATCAAGACCGTTGCGCTTGGCATTAGTAGCGGCTCGTAAAGTCATCTCCGCGCTGCCTTCCACGCCAATCACTAAGCCTGTCTCGCCGACCAAACGCGCTAATGGTAAGCTAAAATTACCTAAGCCACTAAACAGATCTAGCACGCGCTCGCCAGCTTTGAGCTCTAATAGATCACAAGCCAGCTTCGTCATTTGTCTGTTTACCGATAGATTGACTTGGGTAAAATCGGTCGGAATAAACTCATAAGTTAAGTCATATTCAGGCAACTGGTAATATAAACGGCCAAACTGCTCGCTCATATCGTCATCTGGGGTTAAAGCGATACGCTGAATGCTATCGACGCCTTTAGATTGTAGATATAACTGCCAATTGCGCGCGGCAAAAAAGGCTTTTAGCTTATCGATATCGGCATCTGATAAGGGCTCTAGATGACGGACAATCAGTGCTACCGGCTGTGTACCATCGGGTAGCTCAGGAATATACTCACCCATCGCCAGCTCAAGCTGGGCAATCTTGTCACGGCTTTCGAGCGTACTGATTAGCGTCTTTAAATTCTCAATCTCAAAACCGATACGTGGATCTAAAATATGACACTCGTTTAGCTCGGCCAAAAAGTTACTTGAACGCTCACGGAAGCCGACTAGCGCGGTTTCTTTTTTGGCGACATAGCGCACGCCAAGACGAGCCTTCGTACGATATCCTAATCTATCGCCAACCACCGGCTCTAACCACTGCTCCGGCTGCACATCAGCTTGATGCTCGAGCATCTCAGCCAGCACGGACTGTTTAAAGCTGATCTGACTATCTGGTTGCCAATGCTGCAAGTTACAGCCGCCGCAGACGCCAAAGTGCGGGCAAGGTGGCACTGCGCGCTCTGGATTGGGGTTGGCAGTAACCTCTATAGCATCGCCTTCCTCAAAGCTGGCTCGGCTATTGGTCAGCTTGACTAAGGCGCTCTCTCCTGGCAAAGCAAAGCTGACAAAGACTTTTTTGCCATGCTTATCGGTGCTATGGCCTTGCGCTTCATCAAAGCCATTACCATAGATGGCTACACCGCGACCATCATGAGAAAGACCGTCGATAGTAAAAGGTACTGGCGGTGCATCTTTTAAGCGCCGACGAGTCTTTGAGGACGGTTTCGATTTCTTTTTATTAGGCGGGGTGATAATCGCCTTGCTGTCTCTTTTATTAGAGCGAGTCTGAGCAGTAGCATCACTGCTATTAACATTGTTCTTAGTGTTTTGATCGTCGGTGGGCTGCATAAACCTGCCTTAGCAATAAATGATAAAAATAAGTAAAAATTGAAAATGGGTGTACTGGGTTAATAAATATGAGACTAATAAATACGGCCGATAGCTGATATCTTAGTTAGCATCACTTTTACTTAGCGTCACTAAGAAGGTAATGACCACTCATCAAGAAAGCTTTGATGACGCATGCGCCCATCGGCTTGCGTAAAGCCGGTCAGATAATCGCGGCTTTGCTGTTGCCACTCTATAAACCCTGTGGAGGAGAGCTGTCCAGTCAAGCGCAGCCAGCGCAAGTATATCAGCCAAGTGTTCATTACATCGGACTCGCAATATATCGATAGCGTCTGCCATTCCTCATTACTGACCAGCTCCCCAACCATACTACCATCGACATCCGTCTTGCCCGGCAGACCGTAGAGACTAGCGACCACATCCATCGCTTCACGTCGAGAGGCGCCATACTGACTAAACCGATCCATCAGATCCAAATGCCGAGTTTGGAAGCGATTGACATAATTGTTGAAGCGCATGTTTTTGATACGCTCGCCCTCTTCAAATAACCAAGGCGCTGAGAGGTCATATTGCATAGCCCGATAAATAAGCACAGGAATATCAAAACCTGAGCCATTCCAGCTGATCAGCTGTGGTAGCTTCTCTAAATCGTTAAAGGCGCGGAAAAACTTTGCTAGTATCTCTTTCTCACTGAAACTATCCGCTGTTAAGGAAAATAAAGAGAATTGACCGTCTTTGATATATAAAGCGGAGATACAGACGATACGCTGTAAGGGCAGGCGCATAAAATCATGCCCGGCTTCTTGGGTGCGAATAGCCGTCAGCGCACTTAAAGTATCAGCATCGTTGAGACTCGCCAATTGTGGATAGATACGACGGGCCGCCTCAGTATCAGCGATGGTTTCGATATCGAATACTAAGACGGGATTAGCGGGTAGGGCTTGGCTCATAAATAGTCCTGATGGCACTTATAATTGCGCTTAGCGCTATAATTGGTCGGCTATAACAGGCGATGCTATAAACACTCTTAAGCTGAAGCACTATCATCAGCATCATTAACGTTATATAACCCAGTTGATAAATATCGATCGCCGCGGTCGCAAACGATAAAGGCTATCACCGCATCCGGATTGGCTTTGGCAACTTGCACAGCAGCCCAAGCTGCAGCTCCTGAGGACACACCAGCAAAGATGCCCTCGAGCTTGGCAAGCTTACGCATATAGACTTCAGCGATTTTTTGATCGACATCCATAACCTCATCGACCAAGTCAGCATTATAGATGCCCGGCATATAAGCAGCTGGCCAACGACGAATACCAGCGATAGACGCTTCTTCATCTGGCTGTAGACCGATGATTTGGATATCAGGATTTTGCTCTTTTAGATATTGACTGACGCCAGTGATGGTGCCGGTGGTACCCATAGAGCTAATAAAGTGGGTAATTTTACCGCCCGTTTGCTGCCATAATTCAGGGCCAGTCGTGAGATAATGCGCTTGACTGTTATCCGGGTTGTTGAACTGGTCTAGCACTATACCTTTGCCATCAGCTTGCATTTGTAAAGCCATATCGCGTGCCGCTTCCATACCTTCATCGACTTCAATCAACACAGCGCCGTAGGCCGCCATGGCGTCTTTACGCTCTTGGGTTGAATTGGTAGGCATCAATAGGGTAATCGGATAGCCGCGCATAGCCGCAACCATCGCCAAGGCAATGCCAGTATTGCCGCTAGTGGCTTCGATGAGCATATCACCAGGCTTTATGTCGCCGCGCTGTTCTGCTTGATAGATCATATTAAAGGCAGGGCGGTCTTTTACCGAGCCTGCTGGGTTATTGCCTTCAAGCTTGGCAAGCAGTTGGGTGCTGTCAGTCACCTCTTCTTGCGCAGGTAAACGCTGCAACCTGACCAGCGGTGTCTGACCCACGCAATCGGCAAGCTGTGTGACTTGAGTAATAAAATTAGCGTTGGCAGTAGACGACATGGGGCATCCTATTATAATAAAAGTTAATGTTGCAATGAGCGCTATTTTGAAGTGTTTTAGCTCATATTATTGGCTAGTGTGAAGGCAAAGGTATAGTGAATAATGAGCTTGCTACTGGCTGTGGCTAATCGCCAAAACGCTATAGCAAAGCTAATAAAATGTAGCGTGAATAAAAACTGGCCTTATTATATCATTTTGTTTTTGGCTACGCTTAGCGCATCATTAATTACTTGTGACCAAATGAGAATTAAGGGGCAAATTAAGGAGCAGGAGGATTGATTCACAGAGACGCTAAGAATACTGCTAAAATGGAATTTATTATCGCAATTGTCCTAGCAACCATTCGATCCATTCCTTTGAAGTGACCTATAGAGTCGTTGGAGTTTATTTTTAGCATGGCATATAAAAAACGCTTTGATACGAGTAGCGCTTACGGTCAGTTGATCCTACTGGTGTTTTTACCCATATGCATCCTAGCCGCAGTCGGCGGCATATTGGTATTTTATGAGACCATGCGCGCCTCTAACTCTGAGCAGCAAGCCTTGGCTGAGGCGGTGCTCATTCGCTATAAGCCGACTATCGCTGAGATTGCGCCAAAGTTACTAGAGCAGTCTCAGGGTTTAGCGGCTACGCAGACCAACTCGCTAGAAACTCAAACAACGCTCGCTGCCATACAAGAAAAGCTGAGCAATATACAGTCAGAGCAGCATGTGCAGCGTATCGCTATTATCGATGAGAGTAATCAAGTCTTAGCAAGTGTCGGTTACGGCGTAGAAGAACAGTGGCCGCAGATTAATCCTGCCAAGAGCGTTATGATGCAGCAGCCTACCGCCATAGGCACCGCTTATGGATTACCTCTAAGCGATTCTGCCGATCAAAGGCTGTGGCTGCTCATCGATATGGATAATGAGCCGCTATATTTGGCGCGTTACCGTATCGCTATGGCCTTAGCAATTACTGGTTTACTTACTATTTTGATATTACTGCTTAGCCTCAATATCTATGCCAAGCGCTGGATAGCCCCTATTTATGAGCTGCGACTACAGCTGCAGCGTACCACCGTTGATAATTTATATAAGCCTATCTTGACCGAGTCTAACGGCGAGCTAAATTTGCTACAGCAAGATCTAGTCAGAACCTTGCGCCGCTTACATAGCAGCTTTCAGGAATTAAGAAACCACGCCGAACAGACCGAAGATGATTTGCGCCTAGCCTTTGATGAGATGGAAATGCAAAACATCTCGATTCGTAATGCCCGTGACGCTGCCATATCCACCAGTCAAGCCAAGTCGGCATTTTTGGCAAATATCAGCCATGAGCTGCGCACCCCGCTCAACAGTATTGACGGCTTTATTAATCTACTTGCTCGTCATGGCGAGCTTAATACTGAGCAAGACCTATATGTGCAGACTATTCGCAAGTCCTCGGCGCATCTATTGGCGCTGGTCAACGACGTGCTTGATTTCTCCAAAATAGAAGCAGGTAAGCTGGTGCTTGATCGTCACGAGTTTGATCTCTACAGCACTATTTATGATGTGGTCGATATGTTGTCTCCTGTCGCTGCTGAAAAAGGCTTGCGGATGGCGGTATTGTTCTATAATGATGTGCCTATGCAGATCGTAGGGGACGCTCTAAGACTCAAGCAAGTACTGACCAATATAGTAGGTAATGCCATTAAGTTTACTGATAATGGCGATGTGGTCGTGCGCGTCAGCTTGGACGACTATCAAGATAACTACCTAATGATTAGTGTGCAAGATAGTGGTAAAGGTATCTCAGAGGCCGACCAAAATATGCTGTTCCAAAGCTTTAGCCAAGGTGACCCTTCTATCACTCGGCAGTATGGTGGTACTGGACTTGGGCTTGTTATCTCAAAACAGCTGACTCGGCTGATGGGCGGTGACATTGGTTTTTATGATAATGCACAAGAAAATATCGCTAATAAGGGCGCGACTTTTTGGTTTAGAATGCCAACCCACGTTGATGTGTTAGAGGCGGCAAGCGGAAACACCATTTCGCTACCTATGCTTGCACCGCTAGCGGGAGCGGGCGACGAGTTTCATATGCTGGTGTGGATTAATCATACCGCCTCCCTACAAGTGCTCAAAGCCAGCCTACAGAATCTTCCTATCAAGCTGACTCAAGCCAACTCCTTGCCAGGGGTGCTTGAATCGCTAAAAGAGCAAGATAACTATTGGGATTGGGTGATCGTTGATAACGATAACCAAGATGATATGATGGCGCTACTCAAGCAAATCAGGCTACATTATCAAGGTAAGCTGGCGGTATTTGGCTACCAAGTGGCGGCTGATCAAGCCCTACTAAATCGCTATCATGCCGATATCTTGTATGAGCCATTGGATAAGCGCCAGCTCTACGCTATTTTAGACACTCAAAATAAAAAAGCGCTAGTACAAGTGCAAGAGCCGCGCTGGCAGGGAATCACGGTACTCGCTGTCGATGACCATCTGCCTAACCTTTTGGTATTGGACGCGCTTTTAAGCGAGCTTGGTATCCATGTCATCACTGCCAATAGTGGCTTTGAAGCGATAGAGCTGATCAGTAAACAGCAGGCTAGGCAAGCCAAAGCCAATAACAAAAGTGCCACTCAAAGCTTATCGAGTAAGACTCAGCGCTCAAAAGCAGAAGCGCGCGAGCAGCTCAGTAATGCGCCATCTTTATTGAAGTCAAGCACTGAAAAAACCGCAACAGAAAAAGCAACGACCACTCATCATGACATCGATCTGATATTTATGGATATCCAAATGCCGCGAATGTCAGGAAGAGAGGCTACCGAACAGATACGAAAAATAGAAGCAGCAGATAGTCATATTCCTATTATCGCGCTGACAGCTCACGGCCTATCTGATGAGCGCGATCGCCTTATTGCTAGTGGTATAGACGATTATGTCGGCAAGCCTATTAGCCAGCCGCAGTTACTACAAGTGCTACAAAAATGGCTAGGGCGCGCCGCAACCAAGCATATGGCGACGAGTACTCAGCTGGCGCACACTAATATAGCGGATTCGAGTTTGGCCGATTTGAGTGCCAATAATGCCAATGACACTCAGTTAAAGGTAAGCGATCAAGACAATAATGAGGGTAAACAAACCCAGCTACACCCCAAGAAAAACAATAAAAAAATGCTGCGTCCGCTATCGCTAAAGAAAATTCGCGATAATTATCTGCGTGATAATGTACACGATACGCTACGTGACAACCTACCGGATACTCAGGCAGCTCAAGGCTACGGGCGTAATAGCACTCAAGCTCGTTATAACTATCTCGATCAAAGAAAACTATCACAAAGTCCTTTAGAGCCTGATGTTCATTTGCAATCAAATCAAAGCTATGCAACGGATCGGCAGCTACTACCTCTAGAGCAGCCCTCTACGACAAACGCCACTGTCAGATCTGATATTTTGGACTGGCAAGATGCATTGACCCGTTCAGCGAATAAGCCAGATCTGGCAGCGAAGCTTATCATCATGATGCTCGATACTATCGCTGATGAAAAAGAAGCGCTCGCTCAAGCTTGGCAAGCAAAAGATCGTCATATGCTTGCGCAGATTGCTCACCGTATCCTAGGAGCTAGTCGCTATACTGGCGTCCCGCAGCTGCGTCTTGCCAGTCAAAACCTAGAAGATAAGTGCTTGTTAAACGTACAACATACCACGCCTGCACAGTTTGCCATGCTACAGCCTTATTATGAAGACTTAATGACCGCGCTCAATAATCTACAAAAGCTAGATTTATCGTCTTATTCTGAGCTCAATTACCACCGTCTAAGCGAAAACGATATGAACTGGAAGATGATTTGAATGGATAGTCAGTTATTGCTAGGGTAGCTTTGAGATAACACTGCTATGATTAAAATTCATTTTAACTTTCACTTTAAGGTTCACTTTGTCGACCACTATTTAAGGGACTAACATGCACGCCATCGCCGCTTATGAATACCAAACGCTACAAGTCAGTGTCAGTCAAAACATAGCCACTGTCACTTTGAGTCGCCCGCAGAAAAAAAACGCCCTGAGCTTTCAGATGGTGGATGAGCTCATTCGTGTTGCAGGCCATATTAGCAAAGACAAAAGCTTACGAGCGGTAATATTAAAGGGTAGCGAAGGTACTTTTTGCGCCGGTATCGACCTAGGGGATTTGAATAATCCAAAAAACCAGCTATATGCGATGTGGGAGCTAATTAAGCCGAAACAAAGCCTGTTTCAGCGTGTCTGTTTGGTATGGCGTGATCTGCCTGTCCCAGTGATTGCAGTACTAGAAGGCCACTGCATCGGTGCTGGTATGCAACTGGCACTGGCTTGTGATGTACGCATCAGCCACCCTGATTGTAAGCTATCGATTATGGAGGCAAAATGGGGTTTAGTGCCGGATATGGGCTTGACTCAGTCCGCGCTTGGTGTCGTGCGTGAAGACGTACTCAAAGAGATGGCGATGACTGCGCGTATCGTGGATGCCACTGAAGGTAAAGAGCTGGGCCTAGTCAGTCATTGTACTGAGACGCCTCTTGAGCACGCGCAAAAGCTAGCCGAAGAGCTAGTAGAGCGCTCCCCTGATGCGGTGCTGGCAAGCAAACGTGTTATCAATGCCATGCATCACCAGCCAGCACTAGTGCTGTATAAAGAAAAAATGTGGCAAATGAAGCTGATGCTTGGTCGTAATCGCAAACTTGCGCTTAGAAAAGCCAAACAAGCGAGCACGGTGTTCGCTAAACGTCAATTCCGCTAACCGTTTAGGCTCGTAGCTAAGAAAATAGCTTAGCGTGAAACGAATAGAGGTTTTCTTAGAGTGCTGTGTCTACGCTGACAGAGGCTGCGTAACATTCATCCTAGTTCCGCTGTATTCTTTTTATACTGAGCTTACTATCGTAAAGATTATGTGAGCGGAATATTTTAAGTATTATCACTCCATTGAAAAAGCAGCAGACAGTCCGATATAGGATTGTCTGCTGCTTTGTTTGCGTAATATAGTCGAACCACTATTAAAGTGTTACAGCGTTAGACTCGTTTAGCCTACTACT